>Ga0137403_10001162_pt1 | contig 33287 bp, 30 predicted proteins | sample CZOMad2_1_16fung_FD_122057 | JGI IMG/M metagenome (GOLD analysis project Ga0137403, IMG submission 122057) | Vadose zone soil fungal communities from Angelo Coast Range Reserve, California, USA - CZOMad2_1_16fungal (Hybrid Assembly) | ecosystem: Environmental > Terrestrial > Soil > Vadose zone... | reverse complement strand
TATTCACCGACCACGGCGCCGACGAAGGCAAGGCCGACGGAGTTGTGCAGGCTCGCGAAGACCCAGCTCATCGCGCTCGGTACATAGACGTGTCGCAGAAGCTGCCGCTCGCTCGCGCCGAGAATGCGCGCGTTTGCCACTACGGTATAGCTGACCTCGCGCACACCTTGGTAGACGTTGAAGAAGACAATGAAAAAAACCAGCGTGACGCCGAGCGCGACTTTGGAGCCGATGTCGAGCCCGAACCAGACGGCGAAGATCGGGGCGAGGATGACCCGCGGCATGGAATTCAGGGCCTTGATGTAGGGATCGAACAATGCAGAAGCCGTCGGCGCGAGGGCCAGCCACAGGCCGATGCCGAGACCGAGCGCGGTGCCGACGACGAACGCGAGCAGCGTCTCGAGCAGCGTCACCCACAGGTGCGCATAGATCATGCCGGAGGCGAACCAGTCCCACGTTCGCTCGAAGACCCTGAGCGGCTCGCCAAAGAAAAACGCGGCCTTGTTCGGATCGTCGAAGTAGATCGGCGGCAGCAGCGTGGGACTGGTTGCGACATGCCAGAAGACGAGCAAGCCGACGAGAAGCAGGACCTGCCAGACGCGCAGCATCTTAGTGGAGCTGCTGGGCATAGCTCTTCAATACTTCTTCCTTCATCGCGTGCCAGATGAGCGTATGCAGCTCGATGAAGCGCGGGGTAAGGCGGATCTCGGCGACGTCCCGGGGCCGCGGCAAGTCGATCGGAAATTCTCCGATCGGATGCGATTCGGGTCCGGCAGAAAGTACGACTACGCGGTCGGAAAGCGAGATCGCTTCCTCGAGGTCATGCGTGATGAACAGCACGGACTTGCGGTTCGCCGACCACAGCTCGAGGAGATGGTTTTCCATCAACTGCCGCGTCTGGATGTCGAGCGCCGAAAACGGCTCGTCCATGAGGATGATCTGCGGATCGAGGATCAGCGTCTGCGCAAGCGCAACGCGCTTGCGCATGCCGCCAGAGAGCTGGTGCGGATAGCGATCGCCGAAGCCTCGCAAACCCACGCGTTGCAGCCACTCATCCGCCCGGGCAGCCGCCTGTGCCCCCTCGACACCACGAAATTCGAGGCCAGCTGCGACGTTCGCGCGCGCGGTGCGCCAGGGCATGAGCGCGTCGCTCTGGAAGAGATATCCCGACTTGGTATTCAAGCCGCGCAGCGGCGCGCCAAGCACCTCCACCCGTCCGGCTGAAGGCTGCAGCAAACCCGCCGCAATGTTGAGCAGCGTCGACTTGCCGCATCCCGTCGGCCCGACAACCGAGACGAATTCGCCGGGTTCGACGCGCAGCGTGGCATCGCGCACCGCCGTGTAACGTCCTGCGTCCGGCGACACGAACGTGACCGTGACCTGCTCGAGCGCAAGGGCGGGCGCTGCCGCGGCCATCTCGCCTTACTTCTTCTTGTCGAGCTTGGCGTGCGCCTTCTTCACGAACTCGTTCGTATAGGTCTGAGCGAGGTTGATTGATTCTGGCTTGACCGCCGGGTTGAACGAGGCCAGTGCCCTCAACGTCGTCTTTGCGCCCGCTTCGGGGAGATAACCGTCTTTCGAATAGGCCGTCCGCACATTGTTGAACGCGAAGAGATACATCGCCTTGTCCCCGAGCAGGTACTCCTCCGGCACCGTCGCGAGGATTTGCTGGGGCGAAGCATCCTGCATCCACTTCAGCGCGCGCACGGTGGCGTTGGTGAGCGCCTGCACGGTGTTCGGATATTTGCGGACGAACTCGATCGGCGCGTAGAGGCTCGCGGCCGGCATCGGTCCACCGAAAATCTTTGCCGCGCCTTCGGGCGTGCGCGTCTCGGCGATCACCTTCACCTTGCCCGCCTTCTCGAGCATCGTCACCGCCGGATCGGTCTGCGAAATGACGTCCACCCTGCCCTGGTCCACCGCGGCTACCACCGTTGCGCCCGCGCCGATGCCGATCACCGCGAAGTCGGTTGGCTTCAAACCGCCTTGGGCCGCGAGATAGTTGATCACCATGTTGGTGCTCGACCCCGGCGCGCTGATGCCGACTCTCAATCCCTTCAAATCCCTCGGCGACTTGTACTGCGACGCGAGCTTGCTCGCGATCGCGACCGTGATCTGCGGCGCAGCGCCGGTGAGGACGAATGCCTGAAAATTCTGCTTGCGCGCCTGCATGTTGATCGTGTGCTCATACGCGCCGGCGACGACATCGGCGCTGCCGCCGACGACGGCTTCCAGCGAGCGCGTACCGCCCGGGAAGTCGCTGATGCGCACGTTGAGCCCTTCGTCCTTGAAGTAGCCCAGGCGCTCGGTAAGGGTGAGCGGCAAGTAATAAAGCGCGGTCCTGCCGCCGACCGCGATGTGCACATCGGGCTTTTCGACCTGTGCCTGCGTCGGCAGGGATACGGCGAGCGCGATGGCGAGTAACAGCACTCTCATGGAGCCTCCTCGAGCCTGTGAATTTACTAGATTTCGCGACGCTCCAGCAGCGCTTGTGAGATCGTCCCGGCGTCGACGTATTCCAGTTCACCGCCCAGCGGCACGCCGCGCGCTATGCGGCTCACCTTGACGCTCCGCACACGCAGCATCTCGGCGATGTAATGCGCCGTCGCTTCACCTTCATTGGTGAAGTTGGTCGCCAGGATCACTTCGCGCACCGTGCCATCGCCCGCACGCGCCTGCAGCCGATCGAGCCCAATGTCGCGCGGCCCGACGCCGTCGAGGGGCGAAAGACGGCCCATCAGCACGAAGTACATACCGGAATAGGAAAGCGTTTGCTCGACCATGGCGAGATCGGCCGGCGTCTCGACCACGCATAGCAGCGTCGAATCGCGGCGCGGCGAGCTGCACAGTGCGCAGATTTCGTCCTCGGTGAAGTTATTGCACTGTGCGCAGCGCCGTACCGTGGCGAGCGCTTCGGTAAGGGCCTGCGCGAGCTGGTCGGCACCATCGCGGTCGTGCTGGAGCAGTTGGTAGGCCATGCGCTGGGCCGATCGCGGGCCGACGCCGGGAAGCACCCGCAGGGCTTCGATCAGCCGCTCGAGGCCCTTGGCCGACGGGACTCCGTTTCGGTTCAAAACGGCAGCTTGAATCCGGCCGGAAGTCCGAGCCCGGCAGTCATGCCGCTCATCTTCTCGGCAATGGTCGACTCGACCTTGTGCGCAGCGTCGTTGAACGCGGCGGCAACCAGGTCCTCGAGCATTTCGCGATCGTCGCCGACGAGCGAGGGATCAATGCTCACCCGCTTCACCTCGTATTTGCAGGTCATCTGCACTTTCACCATGCCCGCGCCCGACTGCCCTTCGACCTCGAGCGTGGCGAGGCTTTCCTGCATGCGGCGCATGTTCTCCTGCATCATCTGCGCCTGCTTCATCAGCTGACCGATGTTGCCTTTCATTTGCGCTCTTCCTTGACAGTCGAGTCGACCACCTTCGCGTCGAAGAGGTTGACCAAATCCTTGACGAAGCCATCCGACTGGACCGACTGCGCGGCCGCCGCGCGGCGCGCCTCACGCTCGCCCGCTTCGATCGCGGCAGCGCTGGTTCCTGCCGTTTCACCGGTGCTCACTCGCATCGTGACAGGGCCGCCGAGATGCTGCTCGAGCGCGGCCTTCAGCTTGTCGCTGTAGCTGCGCTCGGCGAGATAGGCCTTCGCCTTCGGCACCACCAGGTCGAAGGCGTTGCCGTCGCGCCGTTGCAATTCAGCGTTGCGCGCGAGCTCGCGCGCCGCTCCCGCGAGCGCCAGCTGCTGAACAAGCTCCGGCCATCCGGCCGCCTTGGGCGCTTCGGTCTTTGCGGCGGGGCGTTTGGACGTCGGCGCAGAAATGGTCTGGGCAGCACCATCCGGTCGGAATACCAGCATCCGAAGCAGCGTCATCACAAAACCACCGTGCTCATCCGGCGCGAGCGGCAGGTCTTCCCGGCCCTGCAGCGCGATCTGGTAGTAGAGCTGCACCGACTCCGGATCGATCGCCGCGGCGAGTTCGCCAAGGCGCGCACGTTCAGGGTCTTCGGCGATTGTGCCTGGCAGGGTCTGAGCGAGGGCTACCTTGAGGAGCAGCGAAGCGAGTTCGCCGAGCGCAGCGTCGAAGGACAGGCTGCGCGCCTGCATGTCGTCGGCGGTCTTCAGCGCCGTCGCCGCCTCGCCCTTCGCCACCGCATCCAGCATGTCCATCAGGTAGCTGCGGTCGATGGCACCGAGCATGTCAGCTACGCCGCGCGTCTCGATGCGCCCGGCGCTATGCGCAATCGCCTGGTCGAGAAGCGACAGCGCGTCGCGCATGCTGCCGGCCGCTGCCCGCGCAAGGAGCCCCAGCGCTTCGGGCTCGGCAGGGATCTTCTCTTCTTTCATAATGTGCTCGAGGTGCTTGACGATCGCCGCCGGCGGCATCTGCTTCAGGTTGAACTGCAGACAGCGCGACAACACCGTCACAGGAATTTTTTGCGGATCCGTGGTCGCAAGCACGAATTTCATGTGCTCGGGCGGCTCCTCCAGCGTCTTCAGCATGGCGTTGAAGGCGTGGCCGGAGAGCTGGTGCACCTCGTCGATGACGTACACCTTGTAGCGACCCTTGGTCGGCGCGTACTGTGCGGTCTCTAGAAGCTGGCGCATCTCGTCGACGCGCGTGTTGGTCGCGGCATCGACTTCCAGGAGATCGACGAAACGTCCGGCGTCGATCTCGATGCACGCCGAGCACTTGCCGCACGGCCGCGCGGTCACGCCGGTCTCGCAGTTCAGGCACTTCGCCAAAATGCGCGCGAGGGTGGTCTTGCCGACGCCGCGCGTGCCGGTGAAGAGATAGGCGTGATGCAGCCGCTTTGCCTCGAGCGCGTGCTTCAGCGCTCGCACGACGTGCTCCTGGCCGACCAGGCTTGAGAAATCCTTTGGCCGCCATTTGCGTGCAAGTACTTGATAGCTCATCGCGTCGAGAGAGATATGAGGCGAGCCTGACCCCCGGCACTTGCAGGGACCGGCTGTGGCTGCTTCCTTCCGGACCTGACCAGGTTCACCAGACTGCAATGCGGGGAGGCCCGCCGACCTCATTGTATGTCATTGCGATGACGAGTCAGGCTGCCGTCAGTCGTCAGTCAGGCCCCGGAATGCGCATCGGACTAATGTGGCATCGACGGATCCTCCTCCATCGCGCAAAAACGCGATGGTTAACGCGCCCGAGGCTGAAAAGCTCTCGGGCGTTTTCTTTTGTAGACTGCCAAACCGTGAAAATCAGCGCCCAGCTCGCCGTTTGGCTCTGCGCCATCTTCGGCCTCATCTGCCTGGGAGCGGCGATGACGGCATTTTCGGGCGCTGCCTCCGTCCCCGATGTGGCGGAACGCGAAGCTTCCTACGGCTACGCCGGGTTCTACGGCTTCCTCGCGCTGGTGGCCGCGCTCTTCGGCGTCCTTTCCTGGATGATCGCGAAAGGAAAGCTCGGGCCGGTGGAGTAGAAGTGGCGGAGAGAGTGGGATTCGAACCCACGAAGCGCTATTAACGCTTACACGCTTTCCAAGCGTGCGCCTTAAGCCGCTCGGCCATCTCTCCGCGGCACGCGCATTTTAGCCCCTGCAAAAAAAGAAAAGCCCGCCCTGGCGGGCGGGCTTCTCATGCGCCGGAAAGCTAGGCGGTCTGGTGCTGGTAGGTGCGGATATCGCGCGTGCGCGTCTCGCGCAGGAAGATCGTGCCGATGATGAGCGACATCACCGCGACCACGATCGGATACCACAGGCCGAAATAGATATCGCCGGTCGCCGCCACCATCGCCGTCGCCGTGAGCGGCAGCATGCCGCCGAACCACCCGTTGCCGATGTGATAGGGCAGTGACATCGACGTGTAGCGGATCTCGGTCGGGAAGAGCTCCACCAGGAACGCGGCGATCGGTCCGTAGACCATCGTGACGTAGATCACCATGATGAACAGGATCGCCTCCGCCATGAACCAGTTCACCTTGCTCTTGTCCGCCGTCGGGGGTGCCCCGGCAGCCTTCAGCGCCCCAGCGAGCTTGGGCTGATCCCAGCCTTCGATCTTCTCGGTGCCGATCGTCGTCGTCACCTTGCCGGCCGGCCCGTCCACTGACTTGAACGAGAGCCCCTGCTTGGTGAGGAAGTCCTTGACGCGGTCGCAGTCGGAAAACTTGCTCCACGGCCCGACGAATATGTGGAACTGGCAGTCGGCGGCGTTGGCCGCGACCGTGATCTGTGTCTTCTGCGAGAACTGCTCGAGTGTCGGGTTGACGTAGTGCGTGAGCCCGGCGAACAGCGGGAAGTAAGTCACCGCGGCAATCAGGCAACCCGCCATGATGATCTTCAGCCGCCCGATCCTGTCGGACAGCCAGCCGAAAACGATAAAGAACGGCGTCCCGATCAGCAGCGACACCCCGATCAGCGTGTAAGCCGAGACATAGTCCAGCTTGAGCGTGATGGTGAGGAAGAACAAGGCATAGAACTGCCCCGTGTACCACACCACCCCCTGCCCGGCGGTCGCACCGAGTAACGCAAGCAGCACATACTTGTTGTTCGGGTATTTCATGAAGCTGTCGGTCAGCGGCTGCTTGGAGCCTTTTCCTTCGGCTTTCATCTGCCGGAAGATCGGCGACTCCTGCAGCTTGAGCCGGATGTACACCGAGAAGATCAGCAAGATGACCGACACCCAGAAGGGCACACGCCAGCCCCACTCGGCGAAGGTCTTCGGGTCCATATTGGCGCGGCACAGGTAGATCACGACCAGCGCGAGAAAGAGACCCAGCGTTGCCGTCGTCTGGATCCAGCTCGTGTCGTAGCCGCGGCGGTCATTCGGTGCGTGCTCAGCCACATAAGTAGCCGCGCCGCCGTATTCGCCACCGAGCGCCAGGCCCTGTACGAGGCGCAAGGTCACCATCAGGATCGGCGCGAGCCAGCCGACCGAGGCGTATGTGGGCAGCAAGCCGACGAGGAATGTCGATGCGCCCATGAACAGGATCGTGACGAGGAAGGTGTATTTCCTGCCGACCAGATCGCCGATGCGGCCGAAGAGCAGCGCACCGAACGGCCGCACGAGAAATCCGGCGGCATAGGCAGCGAATGCTGAAAGCAGTGCCGCGGTCTGGTTGCCAGGCGGGAAAAACAATGCCGCGAAGAATGGTGCCAGCACCGCGTACAGGTAGAAGTCGTACCACTCGAAAACGGTGCCGAGCGAAGAGGCGAATATGACTCGCTTCTCTTCTCCGGAGAAATCGGCGTGCTGAGTCGCTGTGGCCATTAAACCTCCTCAAGTTTTCTGGTGCGCCCGGTTTATTGTTTTCTGAACCGCGCCGGATATTTACATCAATCGGTAGAACGCGCAAATTGCGCCCTCGGGTAGGGCTTGGCTTGCGCGCCGCACAATATCCTCGCGGTGTCGGATTTCGCCTGACAGGCGTGCGGTCACATCGCTCGCTTCAGTTGTTCCAGGATCGCCGGGTTCTCGAGCGTCGAGACGTCCTGCGTGATCTCTTCGCCCTTCGCGATCGCGCGCAGCAGGCGTCGCATGATCTTGCCCGAGCGGGTCTTTGGCAGGTTGTCGCCGAAGCGGACGTCCTTCGGCTTGGCGATCGCGCCGATCTCCTTGCCGACCCAGTCGCGCAGTTCTTTCGCGATCTTCAGCGCTTCGTCCCCGGTGGGTACCGGACGCTTCAGCACGACGAACGCACATACCGCTTCGCCGGTGAGGTCGTCGGGCCGGCCGACGACCGCCGCCTCGGCAACGAGACTCGTGTGCGCCACGAGCGCCGACTCGATCTCCATCGTGCCGAGGCGATGGCCCGACACGTTCAGCACGTCGTCGATGCGGCCAACGATGCGGAAGTACCCTGCCTCGTCCGTGCTCGCGCCGTCACCGGCGAGATAGAGTTTCTTGCCGAATTCCTCCGGCCAATAAGTCTTGACGTACCGATCCGCATCGCCCCAAATGGTTCTTAGCATGGCGGGCCATGGGCGCTTGATGACCAGGATCCCGCCTTTGCCCTTCCCGACCGGATGGCCGGTTTCGTCGACGATGTCCGCGAATATGCCCGGCAGCGGCAGCGTCGCCGATCCCGGCTTGGTCGGTGTCGCGCCCGGCAGCGGCGAGATCATGTGGCCGCCGGTCTCGGTCTGCCACCACGTGTCGACGATTGGGCAGCGTCCGCCGCCGACCGTCTCGTGGTACCACATCCACGCTTCGGGGTTGATCGGCTCGCCTACCGTGCCGAGGATGCGCAGCGACGAAAGATCGTATTTCTTCGGCAAGTCGCCGCCAGCTTTAATGAGCGAACGGATGGCCGTCGGCGCCGTATAGAAGACGTTTACCTTGTGGTCCTGGATGATCTTCCAGAAGCGTCCCGCGTCCGGATAGGTCGGGACACCTTCGAACATCACCTCGGTGGCGCCGACGGCGAGCGGTCCATAAGTGATGTAGCTGTGGCCGGTGACCCAGCCGACGTCGGCGGTGCACCAGAAAACGTCGTTCGGCTTGTTGTCGAACACCCAGTTCATCGTCAGCGCGCACCACAGCAGATAGCCGCCTGTGGAGTGCTGGATGCCTTTGGGTTTTCCGGTTGAGCCGGAGGTGTAGAGGATGAAGAGCGGATGCTCCGCGTTCACATTCACCGGATCGCAGCTTTCGGACTGGCCCTTGATGGCGTCGTCCCACCACTTGTCGCGCGGCGCCTGCATCGGCACGGTGGTGCCGGAGCGCTTGTAGACGATGACGTCCTTTACTTTCTCGCAACCCCCCAGCGTGAACGCTTCGTCCACGACCGGCTTCAGCGGTATCTCCTTGCCGCCGCGGAATTGCCCGTCGGCGGTGATCACCGCGATCGCACCCGCATCGATGATGCGTTCCTGCAAGCTCTTCGCCGAGAAGCCGCCGAACACCACGGAGTGCGTGGCGCCGATGCGCGCGCAGGCCTGCATCGCCACCACCACGTGGACCGACATCGGCATGTAGATGAGGACGCGGTCGCCTAGCTTGATGCCGCGCGACTTGAGCGCGTTGGCGAACTGGCAAACTTTCTTATGCAGCTCCTGGTAGCTGATCTTCGTAATTTTGCCGTCGTCCGCTTCGAAGATGATCGCGACCTTGTTCGGTTGCGTCTTCAGGTGCCGGTCGAGGCAGTTGTAGGAAGCGTTCAGCTCGCCGTCGTAGAACCAGCGGAAAAACGGCGCCTTGCTTTCGTCGAGCACCTTGCTGAAGGGCTTCGACCACACGAGCGTCTCGCGCGCGAGCTTTGCCCAGAAGCCTTCGAAGTCCTTCTCGGCCTCCGCAACCATCTTGCGGTAGGCCTCGATGCCGGGAATGTTGGCCTGTCTTACGAACGCAGGCGAAGGCGGGAAGACGCGCTTTTCCTTCAGCACCGTTTCGATGTTCGCCGACATGGTCCTCCTCCAAGGATGATGCCCTTAGGCCGTTAGAATGCTACATCCAATGACTACGATAAAGCGCGAAGACCTGGTGCAGAGCGTCGCTGACGCGCTGCAATTCATCTCCTATTACCACCCGGCCGATTACATCCGCGCGCTCGGCCGCGCATACGAGCGCGAGCAGTCGGCGGCAGCGAAGGATGCGATCGCGCAGATCCTCACCAACTCCCGCATGTGCGCCGAAGGCCACCGGCCGATCTGCCAGGACACCGGGATCGTCAACGTGTTCCTCAAGGTGGGCATGAACGTGCGCTTCGACTTCCAGGAGTCGCTTGAAGACGCGATCAACGAAGGCGTGCGCCGCGCCTACACGCATCCGGACAACAAGCTGCGTGCGTCGGTGCTCGACGAATCCGATTTCGGCCGCAAGAACACCAAGGACAACACGCCGGCGGTGATCAACGTGCAGCTCGTGCCGGGTGAAAAGGTCGGTGTCGACGTCGCAGCCAAGGGCGGCGGCTCGGAGGCGAAGTCGAAGTTCGCGATGCTGAATCCTTCCGACTCCATCGTCGAGTGGGTGCTGAAGACCGTGCCGACCATGGGCGCCGGCTGGTGCCCGCCCGGCATGCTCGGCATCGGCGTCGGCGGTACTGCCGAGAAAGCGATGCTGATGGCGAAGGAATCGCTGATGGAGTCAATCGATATGGCCGAGCTCAAGGCGCGCGGCCCGAAAAACAAGGTCGAGGAAATGCGTGTCGAGCTCTATGACAAGGTGAACGCGCTCGGCATCGGCGCTCAGGGCCTCGGCGGCCTTTCTACCGTGCTCGACGTCAAGATCCGCACGTACCCCGCGCACGCCGCCAACCGCCCGGTCGCCATGATTCCGAATTGCGCGGCCACGCGCCACGCCCACTTCGTGCTGGACGGCTCCGGCCCTGCCGAGCTCGAGGCGCCGAAGCTCTCCGACTGGCCCGCCGTCACCTGGAAGCCCGACGCGAAAGCGCGCAAGGTGGACCTCGATCGCCTCAATCGCGAAGAGGTCGCTTCATGGAAGCCGGGCGAGCGCCTGCTCCTCAGCGGCAGGATCCTCACCGGCCGCGATGTGGCGCATAAGCGCATCCAGGACATGCTCGCCCGCGGCGAGAAGCTGCCGGTCGATTTCACCAATCGCGTCATCTACTACGTCGGCCCGGTCGATCCGGTGCGCGATGAAGTGGTCGGCCCCGCCGGACCGACGACTTCCACGCGGATGGACAAGTTCACCGAGACGATGCTTGCCAAGACTGGCCTCATCGCCATGATCGGCAAGGCGGAGCGCGGTCCGGTCGCCATCGAAGCGATCCGCAAGCACAAGGCCGCGTATCTCATGGCCGTCGGCGGCGCCGCCTACCTGGTGGCGAAGGCGATCCGCAAATCGCGCGTCCTGGCCTTCCACGATCTGGGCATGGAAGCCATTTACGAGTTCGAAGTACACGATATGCCCGTGACCGTCGCCGTCGATGCGAACGGGACTTCGGTTCACAGCACCGGCCCCGCCGAGTGGTCGAAGAAAATCGTCGAGCTTAAGCTTCCCGTAACCGCAGCGTGACGAATTGGCGCGGCATCTGGGCCGTTTTCTGCGGCGGCCTGGTCGCCGGCGCCTATATGACGAAGGTCCCGCCGGCGCTGCCGCAACTGCGCGCCGAGCTGGATCTTTCGCTCATCGCATCGACGTTCATTGTCACGACGTTCAACGTGCTCGGTATGTTGGTCGGGATGCTCGCCGGGATGCTGGGCGACCGGTACGGTCGAAAACGGCTTGCGCTCATCGGGCTTGTGCTTATGGCGGTGGGAGGCGTGATCGGTGCGCTAATGGATGACTTCGCGCCGCTCCTCGGTTCTCGCTTCATCGAAGGCGTGGGCTTCATCCTGTTCGCGGTCTCGGCTCCCGGCCTGATGAGCGCCATGGCCGTGAGTGGATCCGATCGCGCCAAGGCGCTCGGGCTCTGGAGCGCGTACATGCCTTCGGGCGGCACGCTTGCACTGCTCGCTGCACCGCTCTTGATGGTTGCCTGGAGCTGGCGTGCGCTATGGCTCGTGTTCGCCATAGCTGCCGCATTGGCGGCGGTCCTGGTCGCCTCCACCGTGAGCGAGACGCCTCGCGCACGCACGAGCTCGCTTCGGCTCGTCACCGAATCGCTGATGCAGCCCGGCAACATGGCCATGGCCGTGCTCTTCGCCTGCTACGTAGCCCAGTGGACGTCGGTGATGGTCTGGCTGCCGACGTTTCTTACCGAACACGGCAGCTCTGCGGCCGGAGCAGCCATCGGCACGGCCCTGATGGTGCTGGTCAACGTACCGGGAAATTTACTTGGCGGATGGCTGCTTTCCCGCCGGGTGCCGCGCGGGCGGCTTATCGTCGCGGCCGCCGCGATCGCCGCGCTCTGCGAGATCGGCATGCTTCCCTCCCTGCTCCCAGGCGATGCGCGCTTCTTGCTGGTGCTGGTGTTTTCCTTCGCCAGCGCGCTGATGCCTGCCTCCATTTTCTCCGGCCTGCCCGTACACGCGCGCTCGCCGCAGCACATCGCCACGGGGACCGGGATGGTGCAGCAGGCCTCCAATATCGGTCAGTTTTTCGGTCCGCTGGCCATCGCGTGGATCGCGTCGCGCTTTGGCGGCTGGGAAGCGACGCTCTGGGTCATGTTGCTCTTCGCCGCCGGCGCGGCGGCCTGCGGCTTTGCCATCGCCACCATAGAGCGGCGCCTCGACGGGTCTAAAATTCCAGCATGAGCGAAGTCACGATTTGCGAAGTCGGGCCGCGCGACGGCCTGCAGAATGCCAAGCACCTGATGCCTACGGCGGCGAAGAAAGACTGGATCCGCGCGCTCGCCGATGCCGGGCTGAAGGAAATCGAAGTCGGCTCGTTCGTACCGCCGAAGCTCATCCCGGCGATGGCCGACACGGCCGAGATCGTCGCCTTCGCACGCACCATTCCGGGCCTCAAGGTGGTCGCGCTCGCGCCGAACCTCAAAGGCTTCCAGCGTGCACTCGAAGCCGGCGCGCAGAAGGTCACCTTCCCCGTATCGGCCAGCCGCCAGCACAGCGAATCCAACGTGCGCATGACGCCGGACCAGATGGTCGAGGAAGTGCGCAAGTGCGCGCAGTACTCGCATCCCGGCGTTGAGATCGAAGGCGCCGTGTCGACTGCCTTCGGCTGCACCATGCAAGGCGCGGTGCCGGAGGATGATGTCGTCCGCATCGCGAAGGCGCTCGCCGGGTTCTGCGACTCGGTCGCGCTGGCGGATACCGTGGGCTATGCGAATCCGGCGCAGGTACGCCGCGTTTTCTCTAGGGTGAGAAAAGCCATCGGCGACAAGCTCGAGGGGGCTCACTTCCACAACACGCGTGGACTCGGGCTGGCCAACGCGGTTGCCGCCTATGAAGAGGGTGTGCGCAGCTTCGACAGCTCGCTCGGCGGCCTCGGGGGCTGCCCCTTCGCGCCGGGCGCGAGCGGCAACGTCATCACCGAGGATCTTGTCTTCATGTTCGAGGCGATGGGCGTCGCCACCGGCATCGACCTGGATAAGCTCATGGCGGCGCGCAAGATCATGGTCGACGTGCTGCCCCAGGAGCAGACCTACGGGCACTTCGCGCTCGCCGGCGTCCCCAAAGGATTCCGTGCCGCTGCTTGAGGGGGTGCGCGTCGTGGAGTTCGCGCACATGGTGATGGGCCCGACCTGCGGGCTCACGCTCGCCGACCTCGGCGCCGAAGTCATCAAGGTCGAGCCGCTCGAAGGCGACAACACCCGCCGGCTCGACCACGCCGGCGCCGGCTTCTATCCGGTCTTCAACCGCAACAAGAAGAGCTTCGCGGTGGACCTCAAGCATCCGGAAGGCAACGCGCTCGTCCTCAAGCTCATCGAGCGCAGCGACGTGCTGACCGAGAATTTCCGCCCCGGCGCGCTCGACAAGCTCGGCTTTTCCTACGACAAGCTGAAGGAGCGCAATCCGCGCCTGGTCTACTGCTCGCTGAAGGGTTTTCTCAAGGGCCCCTACGAGCACCGCGCGGCGCTCGACGAAGTCACCCAGATGATGGGCGGGCTCGCCTACATGACCGGCCTGCCCGATCGTCCGCTGCGCGCCGGGTCGTCCGTGATCGACATCCTCGGCGGCACGTTCGCCGCGCTCGGCATCGTGGCGGCGCTGCACGAGCGCGCCAAGACCGGAAAGGGCAAGCGTGTCACCTCGGCGCTCTACGAGACCACCGCCCTGCTCGTCGCGCAGCACATGGCCCAGTTCGAGCTTACCGGCGAGGCTCCGCCGCCGATGTCGGTCAAACGACCCGCATGGGGCGTGTACGACATCTTCCAGACCAAGGATGGGCAGCTCTTCGTCGGCGTGGTGACCGACACGCAATGGGAAATCTTCTGTCGCGAGTTCGGCGAGGCAGAACTCGCCGCGGACGCGCGTCTCAAGACCAACGGCATGCGCGTCAAGGAGCGCAGCTGGCTGATTCCACGCCTCGCCGAGATCATGCGCCGCTACACGAAAGACGAGCTCGCAGCGCACCTCGAGCGGATCGGCCTGCCCTTCGCGCCGATCGCCAAACCCTGGGACCTGCTCGACGATCCGCACCTCAAGGCCTCCGGCGGCCTCGTCCCCACCAGGGCGCGGGGCAAGACAATCTCGGTGCCGGCGCTGCCGCTCGAATTCGACGGCAAGCGCCTTCCCAAACGCGCCGATCCGCCGGAGATTGGCGAGCACAGCGCAGAACTGCTGAAGGAGCTCGGTTGCTCGCCAGCCGAGATCAAGCGCCTGATCGAGCAGCGAATCGTCCGCTAGCTCACTTCATCTTGCACTGGTCGACGTAGGCGTCGCCGCGGTTGGTGAGCACCGTGCCGAGCGTCTTGTGCATGATGCGACCGCCAGGGCCCTTGCCGACCACCTGCAAGTAGTAGTTCTGGATCGGGAACTGGTTGCGGTTGAACTTGAACTCGCCGCGCATCCTTGTCCTCGATCTTGCCCTTCACGCGGCGGATGGCCGAATCGATGAGGAGCGCCGTGTCGTAGCCCGAGGCGGCATAGCCGGTCGGCAGCCGCTTGTATTCCTTCTCGAACTCGGCGACGAATCTCCTGTTCGCGGGATTATCGAAGTCGATCGACCAGTGGCCGACGCTGAAGAGGCCCAGCATCGGATCGCCCACGGCGCGGATGATGTCCTGGTCCGATCCCCACAGCGGCACGACAAGCTGGATGTCTTTCGACATGCCGGCGGCGACGAACTGCTTGATGAAGTTGATGCCCATGCCCCGGCGCCATGTCTTCGCCGGTGAGCATCGGCACGCCTTCCGGGGCGCGGATACTCCGGATGCGCGCGTGCGGATGCGGCGAGCGAACGAAAGCGCAATGCAGCTCGCCCGGCAGCGACAGATCATCGATAAACAGACCGTTGCCGGTCAGGAAACGCTGGTCCTCGACCCGCAGGACCGATTTGCCGATCACTGGATTTCTTCGCGCACCAAATCTAGATTTTCGTAAATCGCCCGGTCCGTGACGATGAAGAGTTCCGCTGCCGCACCGCGCGGCTCGTGCGCCGCCCAAGTCCAATGCGGGATGGTAAAGACGTCGTGCCTGGACCATTCGAAGCGCTTGTCGCCGATCGTCGAGCGCCCATCGCCGGAAACCACCAGGCAAATCGCGTTCCACGTCGAGCGCGCAAGACGCGTGCGCTCGTCGATCCGTTTGAGGTAGAGGTCGAGCGTCGGCATGACCGGCCCGCCCTTCTTCGTATAGCGGAACGTGCGGGCGCCCTCGTTGCCACGCTCGGCGCCAGCAAGCTGGCGGCGCGCCTCATCGCCCGGAAAACGGTACTCCGCTGAGCCCTCGGTGCCGACTTCCCAGAAGCGCTCGTCCTGCCGCGTGCCCGTCTCGAAGAAGCTCGCATCCAGGGCGCAGATCGCGGGCATGTTGGCCGCGTCGAACCACACGGTGCGCCGCGCGCTCTGGTTGATGTGGCCGTGCCAGCACATCGGTGGCGTAAGGACCAGGTCGCCCTCCTTCATCTCGCATCGGCGGCCGTTCACGATGGTGACGGCACCTTCGGCACGCGTGGAGAAGCGGATCGCCGCTGCGGTATGGCGGTGCGGAACCGCTTTGTCGCCGGGCTCGAGCACCGTAAAGGCGCCGATCAGGTGCTGCGTGGTGACCGTATCGCCGCCGAAGGCAGGATTGGCGAGGATCAGGGCACGACGCTCGACGTCCTCGATCGCGACTTCCTTTGCCGCGCGCTCGGCGAAAGGCTCGACGTCGCGCCAGCGCCAGTGCATGGGCGCATCCCTCGGTCGAGGCGCGACCGGCGTGATGCGCTTGTAGCGGTCCCAGAGCGGGTGGATATTGGCCCGCTCCAGCGCCGCGATCAGCGGCGCATCGGTTCTCTCGGTCAACTCTTGTCGACCGACAGTCTGCCGGGACCGCACGCAGCGATGAACAGAAGCCCGCCGATGATCGCGACGTTCTTCATGAAGTGGTTCATCTGGTTCGCGTACTGGGCCGCGTCGAACGTCCAGAAGCGATGCGCCGCGAAGGCCGCGATCAGCACGAAGAGCGAGAGCAGCCACGCCGCGTAGCGCGACTTCCATCCGATGATGAGCAGGACGGCCCCGCCGATCTCGATGATCGGGGCGATCACGGCCATGGCTTCAGGCATCGGAAAGCCAAGCTTGGTGAAGTACCCGACGGTGGCGGCATACGTGAACGCCTTACGTAAGCCGGCATTCAGGAAAAGTGCTGCAATGAGGATGCGTCCGATCAAGAGAATCACCGGCTGATTGCTCGGCATGGAGGTGCTCCTTTCTGGCGCCGATTATGTGCCGGCCGCGTCGACGAGCACAAACGCGATGCGGCATGGTTTCGACCCGCGGTTCACCCAGGCGTGATTGGTGCCTTGCTGCACCAGCACATCTCCCGCTGCGAGGTGCACTTCCGACCCGTCGAGCAGCATATCGATCTCGCCTTCCAGCACCACGGCGTAGTCGATGCTCCGCGTCTTGTGCATGCCGTGGTGGCGTGCACCGCCATGATCGGAGACACCCATCTCCTTCAGCACCGCATCGCGAGAACGCGGCGCACCCTCTGGCGGGAAATCGACGACGCGGAAGATGGACCCGTTCGCCGGCGGCGGCACACCGATCTCGCGCGCGGCACGGTCGCTCGTGCCCGAGACGTCGGCAGGCCGCTCGTCAGTCACCCACAGCAACGTTGAGACGAGGCCGGAAGCCTGGCGCAGCTTCTGGTTCGGCGCGGCACTGTCGAAGAGGAGCACCGATTTGTCGCCGCGGTGGCCAGTCACGACCCGGCGCACCGGCTTCATTCGGGCTTCACTCCCGCGGAGCGCAGCGCCGCGCCATACTTGTCGTAATCGCGACGCAGGATCGCGGCGAACTCCTCCCGCGTGCCGCCGGTTATCTGCAGTCCCGAGTTTGCGAACCGCTCACGCACGTCAGCACGCTGCAGCACCGCGTTCAGCTCGCGGTTGATGCGCTCGACCAGCGGGTGCGGCGTGCTCGGCGCCACCATAACGCCGTGCCAGGTCACCAACTCGAAGCCGGGAATCGTTTCCGCCATCACGGGAACATCACCCAAAGGACCGATGCCGCGCCCGGGTGCCGTCGATGCGATGGCGCGTACGCGTCCCGACTTCACGTGACCTGCTGCAATGTTCACAACGTCGAACAGCAGATTGATCTCGCCAGCCATGAGCGCATTCAGCGCGGGCGCATTGCCCCTGTACATCACCATGATCATGTCGGCGCCGGCATTGGCGCGCAGCAGCTCGCATCCGACGGACGGCAGCGCGCCCGAAGAACCGCAGCTCACGCGCCCGGGATTCGCCTTGATTTCACTCAGCACGTCGTTGACGTTGGCGGGCGCGAAAGCTGGATTGGAAATCAGCACCATCGACGCGTTGTCGAGATGGATCACCGGCGCGAGGTCCTTGAACGGGTCGACGCTCGCTTTCATATAGAAAGGGTTGGTGACCACGCTCGGCACCACGAAGACGGCCGTGTGGCCGTCGGCGCCGGCCTTGGAGGCGGCCGCGTGCGCGATGTTGCCTCCCGCGCCCGGCTGGTTCTCCACGACATTCGGCTGGCCGGTGCGATCCTGCAATGCCGCGGCGAGGATTCGCGTCACGACGTCGGCAGGTCCGCCGGGCGCAAAAGGCACGAGCCACCGAATCGGCTTCGTCGGCCATTCCTGCGCCTGGGTGCCGAGGGCAATGATCAGCAGTAGCCACGCGATGTGCTTCATTTCCGCATGGCCCGCCACACCCGATGCGGCGTCGCCGGAAGCGCAATGTCCTCGACACCGAGCGCGTCGCACACCGCGTTGATCACCGCGGCGGTCGCTGGCACGACCCCGCCCTCGCCGCCGCCCTTTACGCGCAGCGGATTATTCGTCGTCGGCTCCTCGGCAAGCGACGTGTCGAAACGGGGAAGCCCGTCGGCACGCGGCAGGCAGTAGTCCATGAACGAGCCGCTGAGGACCTGATTGTCGGCGTCGAATGCCACGTCCTCCATCAGTGCCTGGCCGATTCCCTGGGCGATGCCGCCATGCGTCTGGCCATGCACGATCGCCGGATTCACGGCCTGGCCGACGTCGTCGACGGTCACATAGCGCTGCACTTCCACGACACCGGTCTCCGGGTCCACTTCCACCTCGCAAACCGCGCAGCCGCCGGGCGTCACCGGAATGCGCGCGTTGATCTCCTCATCGGCGGCAAGCGGCGCTAGGTCGAGCAGCGCAACCGCACGATCGGTACCTCCCAGATGAAAGACGCCCTCCTCGTAGACGAGATCATCGGCGCGAACCTCGAGCTTCGCCGCCGCTGCCTGCCGGCCGGCCTCGAGGAGTTTGCGGCTGCAGGCGACCAGTAGCGTCCCGGCGAAGCGCAACGACCGGTCGGAATGGGAGCCGCCTCCGGCCTTCACAAACCCGGTGTCGCCGGTGCGCAAGCGGATTCTGTCCATGGGCAGCTGCAACTGGTCCGCCGCCACCTGCACGAACGAGGTCTCATGGCCCTGTCCCGTGGAATGCGTGCCGGCGACAATTTCGACGCCGGCCCGGGTCACGTGCAGCTCGATGCGCTCGCGCGGCGCCCCGACTGGCGATTCGACATAGTTGGCGATGCCGATGCCGCGTGGACGCCGGGCGTTTTGCTTGCGGGCAGCGAAGCCCTTGTAGTCGGCGCGTTCGAGCGCGCGCTCCATGTAGCCTGGGAAATCGACTGCGTCCAGGACAAGCTGTGTCGGCGTGCGATATGGCAGATCTCGCTTCGTCACCAAATTGCGCCGGCGTATCTCCGCGCGATCGATGCCGAGCTTGCGTGCCGCGAGGTCGAGCAGGCGCTCGATCGCGTGATGGGCTTCCGGCCTGCCGGCGCCGCGGTAGGGCACCGCTGGAACCGTGTTCGTGCACACGGCCTGAACCCGCAGCGAGACCGCGGGGATGCGGTAGGCGGTCGTCAGGATGTTGCGAATATTGTTCAGCGGGACAAAGGACACCGTGTGCGCGCCGATGTTGCCGCGCGCCTCGAATTCGTACCCGACGATGTGGCCGCCGGCATCGAGGCCGAGCGCGACCTTGAGGGTCGCCCCGCGACCCTGGAAATCGGAAAGGAACGCCTCGCTGCGGCTGCTCGTCCAGCGCACGGGTCGGCCGAGTCGCTTGGCAGCCCATAGCACGGCGATCTGCTCCGGCTGCAGATACGTTCTCGGCCCGAACGCACCGCCCACATCTCGCGTTACGACCCGTACCTGCTCGCTGCCAAGAACTTTGCTCAGCATGGAACGCAGCAACACCGGGCCCTGGCAGCCGGTGAACAACGTATAGCCGTCTGGGCCATGTACGCCGAGCGCCGAACGGGGCTCCATTTGGCAGTTGGCGACTCGCTGGATCGGGAACTCCTGCCGTACGACGCAGGGGGCGCGAGCGAGCGCAGCCTGTGTCGCCTGGGCATCGCCAAACGCATAGTCGAAGCAGACCGTCTCCTCAACCGGTAGTGGCTCGTAGTCGACCTCCACGAGGTCCGCCGCGTCGCGCGCCTGCTCGAGCGAGTCCGCAACCACCGCCACGACAGGCTCGCCGACATGCCGCGCCTTGTCACGCGCGAGCGGCCAGTGGGGCCACTGCCGCGGATTGTCGAAGGCGCGCTTTGTGACGTCGTGCATGTCGAGCGGATTGGGCACGTGGTCGATCGGCCGAAGGCCATCGGCCGCGTAATCAGCGCCGGTCAAGACTGTCAGAACGCCGGAAGCACGCGCGGCGGCGGTCGTGTGAATGGCTTCGATGCGCGCATGCGCATGCGGCGAGCGCACGAACGCGCACCAGGCCTGCCGTGCCTGCGCTTCATCGTCGGTGAATCGGCCGCGACCGGTCAGCAGCCGGTCGTCTTCAACGCGCGGCAGCGGCTGGCCGATATACATAGCGTCCTTCCGCATCACGCTCGAGGCGTCCGCTGCCGCGCAGGCGCTCGAGTTCGCGCACGATCTCGCGTCCGTCGCGGCTGCCGCGCGCGCTCATCAGCTCGACGAAGAATTTCGGGCTGTCGGCGAGCGCGGCCTCGAGCGAATCGAAGCGCCGTCCTTCGTAGCGCGGCGGCTCGGGTAGCCGGCTTGCGATGCCGCTTCGTTCGCCGAATGGCAGCGTCAGGTCGAAACCCGCTTTCGAGCCGGTCTTCGCGCCGCGCAGCGACGGATCGAGCGGCATGGCGCGAAATCCGCTCGCGACGACGAGGTCGCGATCGGCCTGGAAGCGCGTCGCCAGCGCCCAGTCCATCTGCTCATCCGAGAACACGTCGACCTCCGGATCGACGATGAAGACATGCTTCACGTTCACCGGGGTCGCGAACACCGCGCCGATGGCGTGGCGCGCCTCGCCCGGCATTCGCTGCCGCACCGCGGCGCGCAGATTGAAGGCACCTCCGCTCGAAGGTGTAGCGTAGACCGCGACCACCTCGCCGACCGCCGCCGCCAGCGCGCGCCACACGGAGACCTCGACGCGTATCGCGTTCAGCTGCGCCGTGTCGGTGCGATCGAGCCGACGGCCACTGATGGTCGCCGTCTGGAAAACCGCATCCTTGCGGCGCGTGATCGCGGTGAGGTGAAAGACAGGGTTGGTCTTCAGCGCTCCGTAGTACCCGAGGAATTCGCCGTAGGGCCCCTCCGGCTCAACGTAGCCGCGCTCGTCGAGATAGCCCTCGAGCACGAACTCCGCATCTGCCGGGACGCGCAGGTCGTTCGTCTTGCACTTCACGACCGGCAGCGGAGCGCCCCGCAACGCAGCCATCAGGGAAAGCTCGTCCCCGGGCAAGCGCATCGCCGCGGTGACATGATCGATCGGATGCGAGCCGACAACGAACGCGATCGGCAGCCGCTCGTTGCGCGCTACCGCCGCACGATAGATCGCCTGCAGGTCCGAGGGCGCATTGAGATCCACGCCCGCCTCCCGCCGTCCGCGCAGCATCAGCCGCCGGATGCCGACGTTGGTCGCTTCGCGCGCCGGATCGCGCGTGAAGTCCATGGACGCCGAGATGTAAGGCGCGCCGTCATAGCCATGCTGCAAGTGCACTGGCAGGGCCGTGAGGTCGGGATCTGCCTCCACCACCTCCTGGGCGGGCGCGCCGCTCACATCGACGACCGATTGCGGCGCATCGAGCCGCCGCAGCACCTCGGCAAGCAGGCGATCGGGCGTCGTCTCGAAAGCGAGCGCGAGGCGCGAGCGGCTCGCGGTGACGTTGGCGGCGAGCTCGGCGCCGCCGGCTTGCTTGAACCAGACCGCCTTCGCATTGCCGTCGTGCACGGCGGCGACGTCGCCGAGCGCGATCGGTTGCTCGACGCGCTCGAGCTCCGCCGGTGGCAGCGACTCGAGGAAGCGGCGCAGGCGGAAGCGCTCGAGATCCATCAGATCGGCACCGTGGCCGCGTCATACTGAAACAGCCAGTCGTAGCGGTCGGAAATCTTCTGGCTCGCCCATTCGCGATCGACGAAGCGGCAAGCCTGCGCCGGGTCGGCCAGCACGCGATTGTGGAAGCGATGCATGTTGGCCGCCGAGCCCTCGACCGTGCGCCGCGTGCGCTCCTTGCGCGCGCCCTCGTAACGCACGAGCGCCTCGGGCACATCGAACTTGGCAAGCGAGCGCGCCAGGATGAAGCCGTCTTCGATCGCCATGATCGCGCCTTGCGCGAGGAAAGGCAGCATCGAATGGGCCGCGTCCCCGAGGAGCGTCACTCGACCCGCGGTCCAGCGCTCGAGCGGCGCTCGCACCATCAGCGCCCACTTGTGCGGCAGGTCGATGGTGCGGATGAAAGCCTGGATGTCCTCATGCCAGCCGCGGAAGTCCGCGCCGAGCTCCTCCGTGGTGCCGCGTGCGGTCCATGATTCGATTTTCCAGTCGCTGCGCTCAAGCACACCGACGAAGTTCATCAGCTTCCCGGCACGCAGAGGATAGTGGACGATGTGACCGCCGGGTCCGATCCAGTTCGAGCCAACCATGCGCGCCATATGCCGCGGCAATCGCTCCATCGGCACGGTGCCGCGCCAAGCGATGGTGCCGGTGAACTCGGCCTTGTCGGCACCGAGCAGCGCCTGGCGGATGCGCGAGTGGACGCCGTCGGCAGCGATGAGCGCGTCGCCGCGCGACGTAGCGCCGCTCTCGAGCTCGAGCGTGACGCTTTCATCGTCCTGCATCAGCCCGACACAACGCGCGGCGAGATGGATGGCGTCCGGTTTCTCGCGCCGCACGGCGCGCACGAGGACGTCGAGCAAATCGGGTCGATAGACCGTGAAGTAGGGAAAGCCGTAGCGCTCGATCGATACCGGCCCGAGATCGAAGAGCTTCCAGGTCTCCCCGGTATTCCAAAGACGGATTTCCTTGCCTTGCGCTTCGCAGGAAAGCGCTTTCAGCTCCTCGCCCACGCCGAGCGCGTAGAGGACTCGCGTGCCATTGGCGGCGAGCTGCACGCCGGCGCCGACCTCCTTCAGCTCGCTCGCCTGCTCGTAGACCTCGACGTCGATTCCGCTCCTGAGCAGCGCGAGGCCGGCGGTGAGGCCGCCGATCCCCGCGCCTGCAATCAGGATGCGCAATCGCCGCTACTTCATCGCCGCCACGCCCGCCTGGGAGATGACGTCATCCTGCGACCCGGTGCCGCCGGACACGCCGATCGCGCCGATGATCTTGCCGTTCACGACGATCGGGTTGCCGCCGCGCGACCCGATCACGCCGTCGAGCGTCGTCAGGTAACTGAAGAACGGGCCCTTGCCGAGCAGCCGTTCGAAAACGACCGTCGGTCGACGGAACGTGGCCGCCGCTTTCGCCTTGTGCTGCGCGATGGAAATCGAGGCGTACTGGCAGTCGTCCATCTTCACGAAATACACCAGGTCGCCGCTCGGCGTGACGACCGCGATGCACATCGGCCAGCCGCGCTTGGTCGCATCCGCGAGCGCGGCGTCGGCGGCCTTCTTCGCCTGATCGAGCTTGATGGCTTCCCCGTACGGCATGTAGGTTGCCTTCTCCGGCACGTTCTCGTTCGGATTGTTGGGATCCGGCGGGACCTGCGCGAAGGCCGCCGACGTCATCAGCATCACTGCACTCAGAGAACCTGCGAACGAACGAAGCATTGGTCTCTCCCTCTAGGTAACGACTGGTTAAAGAAAACTGACTACCGCAAAGAACACCTAGCCCAGGGCTTTTATGCCCGCGGCGGCGATCTGCTCGTCCTCGTGCGATTGCACGCCCGAAATGCCGACGGCACCGACGCAGGTGCCTTCCAGCACGATCGGCAGGCCGCCTTGCACGGGCGTCACGCCCGGCATGCGCAGTAACTCCGGGCGCTTGGCGACGCGCTCCTGCCAATTGGCGGTCGAGCGCCGCGTTTCGGCGGCGGTGCGTCCCTTCTCTATGGCGATGCGGGCATTCGCCGGCGTGGCGCCGTCCATGCGGATGAGGTGCAGCAGGTGGCCACCGTCATCCAGGATCGCGATGCAGACGTTCCAGTTGTTCTTTCTTGCTTCTTGCTCGGCGGCGGCGGCGATCTTCCGGCAGTCGTCGAGGGTGAGCATCGGTCGGGTCTTCATTGCTGCGCCAGTCTCCTAGGTCAATACGGGAAAGGCGCGAGCATACCCTACGCCGACTCTTGCTCCAGGGCGCGCTTGATCTGCTCCAGAGCCCCGGGGTCCTCGATGGTGGTGAGATCGCCCGGGTCGCGGCCTTCGGCGAGCGCCTGGATCGAGCGGCGCAGCGTTTTGCCGGAGCGCGTCTTCGGCAGCAGCGTGACGAAGTGCACCGCCTTCGGGCGCGCGATGGCACCGAGCTGCCGGTCCACCGTTCGCATGATCTCTTCGGCGGACGTTGCCTTGCCCGCATCCTTGAGCACGGCGAAGGCGAGCGGCATCTGGCCCTTCAGATCGTCGGCGACACCCACCACTGCGCATTCGGCGACATTAGGATGCATGCTCACTGCTTCCTCGATCTCGCGCGTGCCCAGGCGATGGCCGGCGACGTTGATTACATCGTCGGTGCGTCCGAGGATGAAGTAGTAGCCGTCCTTGTCGCGGATGCCCCAGTCGAACGTGGAATAGATCAGCTGGTCCTTGAAGTCGCGGAAATACGTGTTGACGAAGCGCGCATCGTCGCCCCACACGGTCGACATGCAGCCCGGCGGCAGCGGCGGTGCGATCGCCACCACGCCCTTTTCGCCGGCGCCGACCGGCTTGCCGGTGGCTTCGTGCAACAGCCGCACGTCGTAGCCGTAAACCGGAAAGCTCGGCGAGCCCATCTTGAGCGGTGTCTTCTCGACACCCGGATGCGCGGAGAGAAGCGGCCATCCGGTTTCCGTCTGCCAATAGTGGTCGATCACCGGCCGGCCGAGCGATTGGCTGATCCACTTGTGCGTCGGCTCATCCAGCGGCTCGCCCGCGAGAAACAGATGCTTGAGCGACGACATGTCGTACTTCTGCAGGAACGAGACGTCGTGCTTCTTGAGCACGCGGATCGCGGTGGGTGCCGAGAACATCACCGACACCTTGTAGTCCTGCACGATCTTCCACCAGATGCCGGCGTCGGGCCGGATCGGCACGCCCTCGTACATGATGGTCGTCATGCCGGCGAGGAGCGGCGCGTAAATAATGTAGGAGTGCCCCACCACCCAGCCGATGTCGGAGGTGGTGAACATGGTTTCGCCCGGCTCGCCGCAGAAGATGTGCTTCATCGACGCGGCGAGTGCGACCGCGTAGCCGCCGACGTCGCGCTGCACACCTTTCGGCTGTCCGGTCGTCCCGGAGGTATACAGAATGTACGAGGGCTCGTTCGATTCGAGCCACGCACATTGAACGCTGGCGCCTGCATGCTGCTTTGCGAGCGACGCCCAGTCGACATCTCGCCCCTCGACCACCGGCATCCTCGGATCCAGGCCGCGCTTGAAGATGAGCACCTTCTTCGGCGGGTGCTTCGCCACCTTGAGCGATTCGTCGACGAGCGACTTGTAGAGCACGCTCTTGCCCATGCGGCTGCCGCCGTCGGCGGTAATCATCAGCGCGGGTTTGGCGTCGTCGATGCGCGCGGCGAGGCTCGCCGCCGCAAAGCCGCCGAAGACGACTGAATGGATCGCGCCGAGCCGCGCGCAGGCAAGGATCGCAAAAGCCGCTTCGGGAATCATCGGCATGTAGACGATCACGCGATCGCCGCGCTTCACGCCGAGCGACTGCATCATCGCGGCGACGCGGTTTACTTCCGCATGGAGCTCGCGATAGGTGAAGGTCCGGGTCTGGTCGACCTCGGTTGAGATCCAGACGAGCGCCTTCTGCTCGCCGCGCGCCCCGAGATGCCGGTCGATCGCGTTATGGCAGAGATTGGCCTCGCCGCCGACGAACCAACGCGTGAAGGGCGGCTTCGAGTAGTCGAGCACCTGTCGGTGGGGCCGGTGCCAGTGAATGAGCTTCGCCTGCTCGCCCCAGAAGCCCTCGCGGTCCTCGATCGAGCGGCGGTGGAAATCGCGATAGGTCGCCATCGTCGCAGTCTAACGCTCGCCCGTCAGCGCTTTTTGGCCTGGATCATTTTCAACACCCGCTCGAGGCGCCGCAGTACTTCCTTCACGCCCTTGCCAAGGCCCGCCGCGTCGAGTCCCTCGAGGAGCTGCAGCGCGCGCTCGAGGTCGGGCGGCAGGCGCGGCGGCGCGCTAGGTTCCGGCGCCGCCGCAGCCTTCTGGTTCGACGCCGCCTGCAACCGCTGCAGGGCGAGGCGCATCAGTTCCTCGATCGACTTCACCGCATCCAGGCTGAGCGATGCGACGCCGAAGCTCGTGGCAAAACGCAGTGCCTGGCCCTTGTAGGTCACTCTTGCCTCGTCGAGCTCGCGCTGCAGCCGCTGCGCGAGCCCGAGCATTTGCGCAGCGGGCGTGCCGACAGCGACGACCATGAACGCCGCCTCTGCCGTGCGCGCGACCGAGTCCTCGGTGCGTACTTTCTCCACGAGAAGCTGCGCGATGCGCTTTACCACCACGTCGGCGACGTCCTTGCCCGCTTCGCGCACGATGTCGGCATATGTATCGATCCGCAGTGCCATCACCGAAAGCTGGCCGCCGTGCCGCTTCGCGTGGGCGTAGTGCTTGCGCCCTTCCACCACGAGGTAATGCGGCGTGAGCGTGCCCGTGGCCGGGTCGTGCGTCGCCGACTGGTCGAGCGCCTGCTTCGCGGAGTGCAACTCCTTCGTCGTGGTAACCAGCCGAAGCACATTGCTGAGCCTCGACAGGACTTCGGTCGCGTCCGCCGACTTGGCGATGAAATCGGTGGCGCCGGCGTCGCGCGCGCGCTCCTTGCTGCCCGGCTCCTCGTTGCCGGAGATGATGACCACCGGCAGGTCGCGTATGCGCTCGTTGGCAGAATTCCGGATGCGGCCGACCAGCGCGAAGCCGGTGAGCTTCGGCATGTCGAGGTCGGTCAGCACCAGGACGATCGAAGGATCGGCCTCGATCGCCGCCCAGCCCTCCTCCCCGTCAGCCGCCTCGCGAACCGCGAACGACGGGCGCAGGATGGTGGCGAAGGTCGTGCGTACGAATCTGGAATCGTCCACGACCAGCACGCATTTTTGCGCCAGGCAGGCGGACATTCGGGCTCATTCCGACAGATCGACGACGATCCGCCGGGTCACCTTGGCGTTGATGAAATCGTCGAACACGCCGGGCAGCTGCTCGAACGGGATCGTGCGGCACATCTCCTTGAGGAGCGGCGGCTTGAGATCGGTCGCGAGCCGCTGCCACACACGGTCCCGGATATCGTTCGAGCTATCACCCGAGTTGATGCCGAGAAGCCGTACGCCGCGCAGGATGAACGGCATCACCGTGGTGTTGAAGTTGATACTCGCGGCAAGCCCCACCGAACCAATGACGCCGTTCTCCTTCATCGTGCTCGCGAACCACGCCAGCACGTCGCCGCCGAGGTTGTCGACCGCGCCCGCCCAGGTCGCCTTGTCGAGCGGCTTGATCTTCTGCAGGTTGAGGCTCTGGCGCAGCATCACCTCTTTCGCCCCGAGGTGTTTCAGCCAATCGGCCTCGCCCTCCTTCCCGGTGAGCGCCACGGTGTGATAGCCGAGCTTCGCGAACATGGCAAGCACGATAGACCCGACTCCCCCGGTCGCGCCGTTAACGATTACCGGACCGTTGGCAGGTTTTAGGCCTTCGTGCTCCAAGCGCACGACCGCGATGCCCGCCGTATAGCCGGCCGTGCCGTAGGCCATCGCCTCCCACAGCGACAGGCCCGGCGGCAGTTTGACGATCCAGTCGCCCTTGACCCGCGCAAAGGGCGAATAGCCGCCGTCATGCGAGACGCCGACGTATTCGCCGCTCGTCGTCAGGACGGCATCCCCTTTCTTGAAGCGCGGATCGGTCGATGAAACGACGGTGCCCGAGAAATCGATGCCGCCGATGGCGGAAGGGCGTCGCAGGATTTTGCCCTTGCCGGTCGCGGCGAGCGCGTCCTTGTAGTTCACGCTCGAAAAGGCGACGCGCACCGTCACATCGCCCGGATCGAGCTGATCCAGCGTGGTCTCCACGAATTCCGCGCGGATCTTCTTCTCCGGCGTCTCGGTAAGCCTGTAGGCCTTGAAGCGTTCCATGGTGTCCTTTCACTCCGCCTTGATACCGGCCTGCTTGACGACTCGCGTCCATTTCGACGTCTCGGCAGCAACGAACGCGCCGAAGTCGCGCGGCGACAGGCGCAGCGCCTCCGCGCCTTCGAGCTGGAAGCGCTTCTGCATCTCGGGCGACCCGACGACCGCCGAGATGTCCTTCAGCAGCCGCTCGAGCACGCCGCCCGGCGTGCCAACGGGGGCCACTACGCCCCACCAGTTCGTCGCCTCGGCACCGGGCAACCCGGCCTCGGCGAACGTCGGCACGTCCGGCAGAGCGGCGAGGCGGTTCTTGCCGCCGACGCCGAGCGCACGCAGCTTGCCGGTGCGCACGTGAGGAATGTTCTGCACGGCGCTGCCGATGTTCATCTGCACCTGGCCCGCGATGGTGTCGGTGAGCGCCGGTCCGCCGCCCTTGTACTGAACGATGACGATGTCGATGCCGGCCTGCAGCCGGAAGAGCTCCGTGGCGAGGTGCTGGAAGCTGCCGGGCCCCGCCGAGCCGGCATTCAGGGCACCGGGCTTGCTCTTCGCCAGCGCGATCAATTCCTGGACTGAATTCACCGGCAGCGAGTTCGGTACGACGAGGAGGCTCGGCCCCGTGCCGATCGGCGCCACCGGCACAAACCATTGCAGCGACTCTTCCGTCATCCAGTTCAGCGCGATGCTCACCGGCCAGCCGACAGAGACCAGCAGCAGCGTGTAGCCGTCCGCGGCGGATTTCGCCGCGGCGTTGATGCCGATGGTCCCGCCGCCGCCACCGCGGTTGTCGATCACCACGCTCTGGCCGATACGCTCGCCAAGCTGGGCGGCGACCGCGCGGCCCACGAGATCGTTGGAGCCGCCCGGCGGGAACGGGATGATCAGCCGCACCGGTCTCGACGGATAGGCCTGCGCGTGCGCGACGCCCGCTGCCAGTGCGAAAAGGACTGCCATTAGGATCCGCATCGCTATATTCTTGCACCGACCATGGACAAATTGCCCAATTACCGCGCCGACTTTCGCTCAGTCCGCGACGAGGTGAGCCCCGAAGAGTGGCAGGCGCGCGTGGAACTCGCGGCGTGCTATCGGCTGATCGATGCCTACGGCATGACGGACCTCACCTACAACCACGTCACGCTAAGGGTGCCGGGTCCGCAGCACCACATCCTCATCAATCTGTACGGGATGCTGTACAAGGAGATCACTGCGTCGAGCCTCGCCAAGATCGACCTGGACGGCAACGTGATCTGGAAGCCGGACACCGACTACTACGTGAACAAGGCCGGCTACGTGATCCATGGGTGCATCCATCGTGCGCGGCCCGACGTGCGCGCGGTGATCCACACCCACACCCGTTCCGGCATGGCGGTGGCCGCGATGCAGTGCGGCCTGCTGCCGATCAGCCAGACCTCGATCCGCTTCGAGGATCACATCGGCTATCACGACTACGAAGGCCCGGCCATCGACCTCTCGGAACAGGAGCGCCTGGTGCTCGATCTCGGCCCGCACAACGCCATGATCCTGCGCTCGCACGGCCTGCTGACCTGCGGGCCGAGCGTTCCCGAAGCATTCAACACGATGTACCAGCTGGAGCTCTCGTGCCGCACGCAGGTGGACGCGATGGCGGCGCGGACCGATCTCTGCATGCCCTCGCGCGAAGTGCTGGCGAAGACGGCGCACCTCTACCAACCCGGCACCCGCCGGCCTTACGGCATCCTGGAATGGCCGGCGATGATGCGCCAGCTCGAAGTCGAGCAGAAGAGCTCGCCCTACCCGCCTTACTGGCAGTAGCCGCGCTACTCGGTCTTCAGATTCGCCTCGCGCGCGAGGCGCGCGAAGCTCTCGACCTCGCTCTTCACGTACGCGCCGAACTCCCCGGACGACGCACTCGCCTGGAGGTCGATAGCCCGCTCGAGGAATCGCTTGCGCAGCTCCGGCTGCGCGACAGCCGTAGCAACGGCAGCGCGGAGCCTTTCTACGATTTCGGGCGGCGTTCCGGCCGGCGCCATCAGCGCGGTCCATGTCACGTCCTCGAAGCCCGCCAAGCCCTGCTCGGCAATCGTCGGCACGTTTGGCAGCAGCGGCGAGCGCTCGCGACTCGTCACGCCCAGCGCCCGCAGCTTGCCCGCGTGGATGTGTGCGAGCGAGGTGCTCATCTGGTCGAACATCAGGTCCACCTGCCCGCCCAGCACATCGGCGAGCGATTGCGCATTGCCCTTGTAGGGCACGTGCAGCATCCGGATGCCGGCCTGGCGCATGAAGAGCTCGGCGGCGATATGGCCGGTGGAGCCGATGCCGGAGGTCGCATATGAAAGCTGGCCGCGCTTCGCCTTGGCGAGCGCGATCAATTCGGCCACCGAGTGCGCCGGCACCGAAGGATTCACCTCCAGCACCTGCGGGATGCGCGACACGAGGCTCACCGCGACGAAATCCTTGACCGGGTCATAGCCCGCGGCGGACAGGAGGATCGCGGCGCGCGAGAAGGTCGTCGACACCGAAAGGAGCGTGTAGCCGTCCGGCGCCGAGCGCGCGACGAGCTGCGTACCGACCAGAGCGCTCGCGCTCGGCTTCGCCTCGACGAGGAGCGGCTGGCCGAGCGCCTTCGACATTTCGTCGGCCACCGCACGAATGGTGATTTCCTGGTTTCCGCCCGCCGCGACGGGGACGATGATCCGGACCGGCTTCGCGGGATAGCTCTGTGCCCAGGCGGTGGCGGCGCACAGCATAAGGGCCAGGAACCGCATCATTGCTTCCTCCGCTCGGTCTGCAGGTATTCGACCGACTGCATCTCGTGCAGCCGGCTCACCGTGCGCTGGAACTCCGCGGCCTGTTCGCCGGCGGTGAAAAGCTGCTCGGGCTCTGCCGCGGCAGAGAGGATCAGGTTCACGCGGTCATCGTAGAACACATCGACGAGCCAGGTGAAGCGTCTGGCCGCGTCGGAATTCTTCGGCGACATGCGCGGCACGTTCGACAGCATGACGGTGTGGAAGCGCCTCGCGAGGTCGACGTAGTCGGCGTACGAGCGCGGCCCGCCGCACAGGACATCGAAATCGAACCACACCAGGCCACCGGCGCGCTTGCGGTAGGGGATCTCGCGCCCTTCCACATCGAGCGGCTGGCGCTCTTCCTCGACGTCGCGCAGGTCGTTGAAGATCGCGGCGAGGGGCGCGTCGGAGCCTATGTGGTAGACCTGCATGCGCTCCATCTTGAGGCGCCGGTAGTCGGTGCCGTTGTCGACGCCCACCACGTCGAGGCGCTGCTTGATGAACTCGATCGCCGGCAGGAAGCGCTCGCGCTGCAGCCCGTTGGGGTAAAGGCCGTCGGGCGGATAGTTGGACGTCATGACGAACTCGACGCCGCGCTGCATCACCTGCTCGAGGTAGCGGCCGAGGATCATGGCGTCGGCGATGTCCGAGACGTGGAACTCGTCGAAGCAGATGAGCCGATAGCGGCGTGCAGTGCGCTCGGCCACCGCCGCGATGGGATCCTCGGTGCCGCGCACTTCGTCCAGCTCGCGATGGATCTCGCGCATGAAGTGGTGGAAGTGCACGCGCCGCTTGCGCTCCAGCGGCACGCACAGGTAGAACGCGTCCATCAGGAAGCTCTTGCCGCGCCCGACCGGGCCCCACAGGTAGACGCCTTTCGGCAGGTCGGGATGGACCAGCAGGCGCTTCAGCGCGTTGTTGCGCCTGGCCTTGTAGGCCGTCCACTCCTCGTAGAGCCGCTGCAGGCGCTCGACCGCGCGCCACTGCGCCGGATCGGAGACGAAGCCGCGCTTCGCGAGGCTCTGCTCGTAGAGCGCGACGACATCCTGCGTCACGTGCGTGTCAGTAATTGATGGCGCGCTTGTCGACCGCGAGCGCCGCGTCCTTCATCGCTTCGGAGAGCGAGGGATGGGCATGGCAGATCATGCCGATGTCCTCGGCCGACCCTCGGAACTCCATCGCCACCACCGCCTCCGCGATCAGCTCGCCGGCAAAGGGGCCGATGATGTGCACGCCGAGGATCTGGTCGGTCTTCGCATCGGCGATGAATTTGACGAGGCCGCTCGTGTCGCCGATGGCACGCGCCCGCGCGTTCGCCGCGAACGGGAAGCTGCCGGTGCGGTATTCGGCGCCGCGCGCCTTCACCTGCTGCTCGGTCTCCCCCACCCAGGCAATTTCCGGCGTCGTGTAGATCACCCAGGGGACGGTATTGAAGTCGATGTGCGGCTTCTGGCCGACGATCCGCTCCGCGACCGCCACACCTTCTTCCTCGGCCTTGTGCGCGAGCATCGGCCCGCGCACGACATCGCCGATCGCCCAGACATTAGGCAGGTTAGTCCGGCAATCCCCGTCCACCGCGATGAACCCTCGCTCATCCAGTTTCAGGCCTACGGCGGCGGCGTTCAGGCCCTCGGTGTTAGGGACTCGACCGATGGAGACGACGAGCCGATCGCACTCCAAGGTTTTGGATGAGTTATCAGATGCAGTATATTGAACCTTAACGGTTTTCTTACGATCAATGGAGCCAACCTTCACCCCGACTTCTATCTTCAGTCCCTGTTTGGCGAAGATCTTGGCCGCCTCCTTGGCGATAGCCTCATCCGCCGCCCCGAGGAAAGCGGGGAGGGCCTCGAGGATGGTCACATCCGCCCCCAGCCGCCGCCAGACGCTGCCCATCTCCAGGCCGATCACCCCAGCGCCGATCACGCCGAGCTTCTTGGGCACATCGGCGACCGCGAGCGCGCCGGTGTTGCTGAGGATGAGCTTCTCGTCGAACTCCACGCCCGGAAGGGCACGCGGGCTCGAGCCGGTGGCGATGATCACCTGCTTCGCCTGCAATGTCTGCCCGCCGACGAGCACCTCCGTCGGAGATTTGCCGAAGCTGCCGCGGCCGTGGAAGAACTGGATCTTGTTCTTCTTGAAGAGATAGAGCACGCCGTCGTTGCTCGCCTTCACGACCTTTTCCTTGCGCTTCAGCATCTGCGCGAGGTCGAGGTCGAGGCCCTTGACCTTGATGCCGTGGTCGGCGAAGCCGTGCCCGGCGTGCTCGTAGTACTCCGACGATTGCAGGAGCGCCTTCGAGGGGATGCAGCCGACGTTGGTGCACGTGCCGCCGAGCGCCGGCTTGCCGTCGGCGGCCTTCCATTCGTCGATGCACGCCGTCTTCAATCCGAGCTGGGCGGCGCGGATCGCCGCCACATAGCCGCCGGGCCCGCCGCCGATCACCACCACATCGAAGGCGTCCACGTCAGATCTCCAGGACCAGGCGCGCCGGATCCTCGAGCGCATCCTTGATCGCCACGAGGAACAGTACCGCCTCGCGGCCGTCGATGATGCGATGGTCGTAGGAGAGCGCGAAGTAGTTCATCGGCCGCACGACGACCTGCCCGTTCTCGACCACGGCGCGGTCCTTCGTCGCGTGCACGCCGAGGATCGCCGACTGCGGAGGATTGATGATCGGGGTCGAGAGCATCGAGCCGAACACGCCGCCGTTCGAGATGGAAAACGTGCCGCCGGTGAGGTCTTCCAGCGCGAGCTTGCCGTCCTGCGCGCGCTTGCCGAAGTCGCCGATCTTCTTCTCGATCTCGGCGAAGCTCAGGCGGTCCGCATCGCGCAGGATCGGAACGACCAGGCCGCGCGGGCTGCCCACCGCGACGCCGATGTCGAAGTAGCCGTGGTACACGATGTCGGTGCCGTCGATCGAGGCGTTGACCACCGGATAGCGCTTCAATGCGTGCACCGCCGCCTTGACGAAGAAGGACATGAAGCCCAGGCGCGTGCCATGCTCCTTCTCGAAGCGCTCCTGGTACTTCTTGCGCAT
>Ga0137403_10001161_pt1 | contig 33306 bp, 35 predicted proteins | sample CZOMad2_1_16fung_FD_122057 | JGI IMG/M metagenome (GOLD analysis project Ga0137403, IMG submission 122057) | Vadose zone soil fungal communities from Angelo Coast Range Reserve, California, USA - CZOMad2_1_16fungal (Hybrid Assembly) | ecosystem: Environmental > Terrestrial > Soil > Vadose zone... | reverse complement strand
CAGGTCGCTCCAGTCCTTGACCCCGGTGGAGGGCGCGCTGTGCACGAGCTGGGCACCATGCCGGGCGAGCAGGCGTGCCGTGTCGGGGCCGATCACCCGCCAGTTCCCGACCGCCACGAGCTCGGTGCGCCGTCCCACGCGATCGATGGCGAGGTGCTCGATGACCCGCGCGATGTGGACGGGCTGGCTCGCGTTCTCGACGTCGTAGAAGATCGCGTGCCGGGTCGTGGGGCGCGGCGGCTCCGGCGCGGGCGGCGGCACACGCGCGGCGAACTCGCGCTCGGGCGTCGCGAGCGGGACGACGGGCTCGTGCTCGATGACGGGCGCGAGCTCGACCCCCGGCGTGGCCTCGATGGCGGGCGCGTCGATCACGGGATCGGAGACCGGCGTGATCTCGGGAGCGGGGCTCGTCTTGGCAGCGCCGCGGCGGCCGTGCCGCCGCGCGCTCAGGCTTTCCATGCGAGCATCATAAACCGTCACGCATCGAAGCGTGCGCGTTGATCGAGCGCCTCGCTGATCCCCACCAGCTCCTCGTACTCCTGCATCCAGTAGCGATGGTCCCGGAAGTTCGGGAAGGCGGGAGGGAACGCGGGATCGTCCCACCGCCGCGCGATCCAGCCCGACATGTACACGATGCGCAGCGCCCGCAACGGCTCGCAGAGGGCGAGGGTCGAGCGGTCGAACTCACGGAAGAGCTGGTACCCCTCCAGGAGATCCTCGCGCCCCCGGCGGGCCTCTTCGGAGTCGCCGCGCGCGAGGAGCCAGAGGTCCTGAACGGGTGGGCCGACGAGGCAGTCGTCGAAGTCGACGAGAATCGGGGAGTCGGAGGTCCAGAGCATGTTGCCCCAGTGCAGGTCGCCGTGGATGCGCTGCGCGCGCGTGGCCGTGAGCGGCGCGGCGACGGCGTCGGCGATGTGGAGCGCCACGTCACGATAGCGCGGCGCCAGCGACCCGGGGATGAAGTTGCCCTTCATCAAGGTCTCGACCGGCTCGCGGATGCGGCTCGTCACGTCGAGCCGCGGCCGGTGAGGCGCATCGCGCGCGGCGCCCACCGCGTGCATCCGGCCGATGGTCCGGCCGATCCGACGCCGGCTCTCCGCATCGAGCTCGTCGAGCGTGCGCCCGCGGACCTTCGGGAAGGCGGCGTAGTAGATCCCTTCGATCTCGCCGAGCGTCCCACCGATGCCGAGGTCGAGCGGCGCCACGGCCGGCACCTCGGCGGCCGCCAGGTCCGCCAGGAAGGCGTGCTCGTCGAGGATCGCCGCGCGCGACCAGCGGCCCGGGCGATAGAACTTTACGACGAGGCGCCGCTCGTCCTCCAGCTCCACCTCGTAGACGCGGTTCTCGAAGGCGCGCAGCGGCAGGCAGCGGCCGGTGCAGCGCAGACCCCCGACCTCGACCGCGTCGAGGACGCGGTCGGGGGTGAGCGCGAAAAACGTCGCGGCGGGCTCCCCGGCCACGCCTGATACCATAACGCGCCGTCAGGAAAGATTCACCCGGGAGGCCACGATGCCCGAACGCCCGCTACCCACGGAGCAGGAAGTGCTCGGCTGGATCCGGCAGCGCCGCAACTGGGGCCGCTGGGGCAAGGACGACCAGCTCGGCGCCATCAACCTCATCACGCCGGCCAAGCGCGCAGCGGCGGCCCGGCTCGTCCGCAGCGGGCGCAGCGTGTCGCTCAGCCGGCCGTTCCCCAAGGAGCCGGGCCCGAACAACCCGCTGCCGGCTCACCATTTCATGAAGACCCACCTGCGCGGCAAGGGCGGCTTTTCCGCGGACTACTACGGCATCTACTACCACGGCATCGCCTCCACTCACATCGACGCGCTCTGTCACACGTGGGACGAGGAGGCGATGTGGAACGGGCGCGACCCGAAGAAAGAGATCACGTTCGAGGGAGCCCGGTTCGGGTCCGTCGAGCACTGGGCCGAGGGCATCATGACCCGCGCCGTCATGCTCGACGTCCCGCGGCACCGCGGCGTCCCCTGCGTGACGCACGACCGGCCGGTGCACGGCTGGGAGCTCGACGACATCCTCACCAAGCGCGGAATCCGGCTCGAGCCCGGCGACGCCGTCTGCGTCTACTCCGGGCGCGAGGCGTGGCAGTCGCAGGACCCCGAGCGACCCTACGGCCGCCCCTTCAATCCCACGCAGCAGCAGCGGCCGGGGCTCCATGTGTCCTGCCTGCCGTTCTTGCGCGACCACGACGTGAGCGTGCTGGTGTGGGACATGCTCGATCACCTGCCGATCGGCTACGACATTCCGTGGGCGGTCCACGCCGCGATCTTCGCGTATGGCGTGGCGCTGCTGGACAACGCGCTCCTCGAGCCGCTCGCCCGGGCCTGCGCGGAAGAGCAGCGCGACGAATTCATGCTGGTGATCGCGCCGCTGCGGGTGGTCGGGGGCACCGGGTCGCCGGCGAATCCGCTCGCCGTGTTTTAGTTGAAGATCGGGGGAGCGACGCCGCTCCCCCCGATTCCCCCCACCGGTCACCCCCTGCGGTTCCGCCCTAGAATCGATTGCGCCGGCAAAGCCGGCGCTCGACCGGCGGCTCGGAGCGCTGCGGGTGATCCGTGACGCCTCTCGTGCGCGCTCGAGTGGCTACGCGCTCGCGTAGGGGATGGGCCCGGCGTACTCCGTGTGTAGCGGAGCCCAGCGCGTGGCCCAGGTGCGCGCCAGCGCGGCGCCGAGCTGCGCCAGATGAAGACGATCGTGCTCGACCCAGGCGGCGAGCAGATCGAGTCCGGAGAGCTGGCCGGTGCGGCGGTGCGCGACGGCCGCGGTGAGCCGCGCGGAGGCGATCGCGACGAGCGCGCCGAGAGTCGCGGCCCGGCGCTCGCGGAAGGCGGCCAGCGCGCGAGGGCCGTCGTCGTCCAGGTAGTGCCGCTCCGTCGCCCAGCGCTCCGGGTCGATCGGCGCGAAGCCCGCGCCGCCGTCGAGGATCACGCGGATTCGCGCCCCGAAGTCCTCGACCTCCTCGTCGCGAAGATGGCAGACGATCTCGACCGGCGCCCACTCCGCCGGCGTCGGGCGGGCACGCCAGGTCGCCGCGTCGAGATCCTTCAGCAGCGCGTCGAGCACCGCGGGAAACCGCGCCAGCTCCAGCCGGGCGCTGATCAGAACGTCGCGAGGATCGTGCATCGCCCTGATGCTACCATTCACGGGACATGGGACGTCTTGACGGTCGCGTCGCGCTGGTGACGGGAGCGGGCCGCGGCTTCGGCCGCGAGATCGCGCTCGCCTTCGGGCGCGAGGGCGCCGACCTCGCGGTGAACTACAACGCGAGCGGTCCCGCGGCCAAGGAGGTCGTCGCCGAGCTCGAGCGGCTGGGCCGGCGGGCCGAGGCGGTGCAGGCCGACGTCGCGCGCGCGGACCAGGTGCACGCGATGTTCGAGCGCGTACTGGCCCGCTTCGGCCGGCTCGACATTCTCGTCAACAACGCCGGCGTCATGACGCGCGGCCCGTTTCTCGACGTCCCGGTCGCGGACTACGACACGATGTTCGCCCCATCAACGTGACCGGCACGCTCCTCTGCACCCAGCACGCCCTGCGGCCGATGGTGGCCCTGCGCGACGGACGCATCATCAATTTCTCCACCCAGCTCGTGCGCGCCTCGGTCGGCACCGGCGGCTTCGCCGCCTACGCGGCGACCAAGGGCGCCATCGAGGGCTTCACCCGCGCGATGACCCACGAGTTCGGGCCCCACGGCGTCACCGTCAGTGCGCCACCTCGGGCAAGTGGAGGACGTCTCCTACTGCGCCGTCTTCCTCGCCGCCGAGGACGCGCACTACCTGACGGGCCAGGTGCTCCAGCCCAACGGCGGCTGGGTCATGGCCTGAGGGTTACCTCCTGAAGCTGCTTCCCCACGCGCCGCTCTACGCTCGGATCGATGGCGTGCGCCACGAGGGCCGGTTCCTGGGCTCGGTCTCCATCTGGCCGCCGGCGCCGGCGAGCGCTTCGCGACGGCCTTGCTGGGCCGCGTGCGCGTGGCTTGACAGTCAGTGGCCCGGGGAACGATGATCTCTCAAAGGTCGATTTCCGGAGGGATACGATGGCGATGACGTCGCTGGAACGGGCCGAGGCCGCCGAGCACGCGATGAGCCAGGAGCTCGATCGGATCGTCGTGAAGTCGGTGATTTACACGTCAGGTGAGCGCGATCCGCGGGAGCCGCTTCCGCGGCAGCCGGACCAGGGCAAGCTCTACATGATGGGGCACGACCCGCGCCTGCCCCGCATGCCCGAGAAGCCGACCCTGTTCGACTTCTACAAGTATCGCTTCGGGCCCTCCACGCACGTGCTGCAGAGCGCGCGCCTGGCGACGAAGAACGGCGTCAGCGAGAAGATCGTGCTGGCGTGCCTGCTGCACGACATCTCCGTCATGGGACTCATTCGCGCCGATCACGGCTACTGGAGCGCCCAGCTCGTCGAGCCGTACGTCGATGAAGAAGTCAGCTGGGCCATCCGCCATCACCAGGTGCTGCGGTTCTTCGCGGACGAGTCCTTCGGGTACAAGTACCCGGACTCCTACGTGCGGCTGTTCGGCGCGGACTTCAAGCCCGAGCCGTACGTCCAGGAAGCCTACAAGCGCGCGCGCGCGCACAAGTGGTACGAGACGTCGCGCCTCATCACCGTGAACGATCTCTACGCCTTCGATCCCAACGTGCACGTGGAGCTCGAGGAGTTCACGGACGTCGTCGGCCGTCACTTCAAGCAGCCGAAGGAGGGCCTGGGCTTCGATCACAGCCCTTCGGCGCACATGTGGCGGACGATGATCTATCCGACGAAGTACCTGTAAGAAAGCTCCGCTTCGCGCTCCTGGTCCTGATCGCCAGCGGACTCGCCGCGCTGCTGCTGGTGCGCGAGTGCGCGTCCGGCGGCGGCATGGGCGGACCGGTGTCGCGGACGTGCTACCGGACCAGCGGCGGCGCGTTCATCGACTGTCCGAGGTGAGCCAGCGCTCCATCATCACCCACGTGGGCTCGCTGAAGCCCTCGTGGCTGCGCAGCGAGGCGTCCTCGAAGCCGCAGGACCTGAACAGCCGGCGATTTTCTTCGAGCTCGAGCCGTACGCCGAGGGTCATGCGGGGGAGCCCGCGCCGGCGAGCCTCGCGCTCCGCTTCGTCGACGAGCGCTCGAGCGATGCCCTGCCGCCGGTGCTCCGGGTCGACCGAGATCCGGCTGATATAGAGCGCGCCGTCTTCCTCCTCCCACAAGATGACGCCGACCATCGCGCCGCCGCCGCTTTCCAGGACGGCCCCGCCGCCACGCGCCAGATGCTCGGCGATCGTGGCGGCGGTTTCCTTCAAGGCGCTCGACGGCGGATTGGTCGGCCGCGGCTGCGCCGAGAACGCGAGCCGCACCAGATCCGCGATCGCGGCGGCGTCGCCAAGCTCGGCCGCACGAAGCGAGCGACCGCCGACGTTCGTCACGTAGTGAAATTCAACGGCGACGGCTCCCGCCGCGCCGCTCGATCGCCGCGCCCCAGCGTTCGAGAAAAGCGGTGAGGAAACCGTGCTCTTTGGCCGGATCGACGGCCAAAGGTGCCAGCGCCAACGCGACTGCGAGTGCGACGTGGTAACCCTCCGACCGTGTGGCGATTGCGCGGCGGTAAGCGGGGTGCGCCTCGTTGACCCACACGGTCGACTCCACGAGTCGCGCAAGCTCGGTGTCGCCGGGGCGATCTTCGAACTGAATGCTCAAGCCATAGCGCACGGGCCGGCGCGTTCGCGGACCGGCGGCGAGATGGCCGGAGCTCGGCGCAGGCTCCGGGGGACTGGAGGGCGACGGCTCGGCGCCTGTCACAGATGGCCCCACCGGCTGCCCCTGGTCTCCTGGTCGGGTCGGCATCGTGTGAGGGGCGGCTCCGTGCACCACGAGTAACGGCGCGTCACGCTCGACGGCGTCGGAAGCCGATCCGCTCGCCGGCAGGCGTCGCTGGCCGCCGGCCCGCTGCTCCACGAGTGGTGCCAGCAACGGAAAATCGTCCGCGAGATCGGCCAGAACCGCCTCGAGATCACGCTCCACCGGCCGCGCGGCCCTCCGCCGCGCGCGCTCGGCTGGCTCGCCGGCGTCGCCCCACAGCGCGAGCTGGTGCGAGACCGCCTCCTGGAGCGCCTTGCGATAGGCGAGGTACGTCGCGCCTCGTACGCCGGCGCGAATGAAGTCGGTCTTGCTCAGCGTGAGGCACTCGGCAAGCGCCGGCACCTCGATCAGGCCAGCCACACGCTCGGGCGCGGCGGGCGTGAGGCCGACCCAGTCCCACCCGCGCCGGATGACCTTACCGAAGGTGCTGATGGCCACGCCCTGCAACTCGTCGGGTAGCGCCTCGCCTGCACGCAGGAGATAGCCCGCGCCGGCAGGCTTGCGCTTGCGCCCGACGCGGATCGCGAGGGGCGCGACCTCTGGTGCGCCCGCGCCCTGATGCTCGAGCTCGCGGCCGTTGAGGAGGAAGGCGACGCCCCGTGGATAGTGCCTGCTCAGGATCTCGGCGAGGGCGGGATCGAGAAGCGGCTGGAAGCTGCGCCGTAGCACGCTCTCGACGAACCCCGGGTCGAGCAGCGGCGAGAGGGCACTGGTGGGCGCAAGGCGCACCGCTGTTCCCCGCGTCGTCACGAGGCCCGGCGGCGGCACCCAGCGCCAGGGGGCTTTGTGTCGTGAGGCCAGGCGCCACGACGAGGCGACGTGGTGCCTGCCCTGCCTCGTCTCGGTGGTGACTTCCGCGCAGACCAGGAGCGCGATCTTTATGCCGATGCCGGCGAACCCGATACCGGCGCCGCGAGTCTTGGCGCTCGCGGCGACGTCGTGGTAACGCGCCAGCTCGCGCCGGCGCATACCGTCGCCGTCGTCCACGATGGTGAGGGCGGGAGCTGTTGGGTCCGTGGTGATCGCAATGGCCGCAGCGCCGGAGTCGAGGGAGTTGGCGACAATCTCCGTGAGGACGGTTTCCTCGGTCGACCCAGGGTAGGCATCGCGGAGGTCCTCGAGGAGGTGGAGGAGATCGACCCGTGTCTCACCCATGATTGCCCTACCTCACCGTTAGAACGCCCGGCCCCAGCGGTCGGCGAAGGCCACCTCGCGGAGCGGGCGGCGCGGCGGGCGCCCGAATTTCCCGAGCGGATAGCCCAGCGGGATCAGCGCGGCGGTCTCGACGTCCGCCGGGATGTCGAGCAGCTCCTTCACCTGCGCGTCGCGGAATCGGTGGATCGTCGTGATGCAGCTCCCGATGCCCAGGGCCCGCGCCGCCAGCATGATGTTCTGGACGGCCGGATAGATCGAGGCGCCGCTGGTCAGCGTCGGCTTGCCGTCGACCGTGACGCAGGCCAGGATAAGCACGGGCGCCTCGCCCAGGTGCTCGCCGAGGTGCCGCGCGGAGGCGAGCATCTTCCCGGCCGGGCTGTCGGGCGGCTCCTTCGCGGCGCCGGCGTAGTACGGCACCTTCATCAGCTCGCCCCACGCCTCACGGTAGAGCTCGCCGAGCCGCGCCCGCTTGGCCGGGTCGCGGACGACCACGAAGTTCCAGTTCTGTCGGTTGCCGCCGCTCGGCGCACAGATGGCGGCGTCCATGATCTTCCGCAGCACGCCGTCGGGAATCGCGTCGGTCTTGAGCCGCCTGATGGCCCGCTGCGAGGTCGCGACATCGAAGAAGTCCATGTGCCCTCCGGGGTATAGTCAAGATCCTATATAGGAGAGGACCATGACCGACTACAAGTGCCTGCTCTACGAAGTGAAGGACGCCATCGCGACGCTGACCCTGAACCGGCCCGAGCGCCTCAACGCGCTCGGCGACACGCTGCGCGACGACCTCTACGACGCGGTCCTCCGGGCGAGCCAGGACGCCGACGTGCGCGTGCTGGTCGTGACCGGCGCCGGCAAGGGGTTCTGCGCGGGCGGCGACGTGAAGGCCATGAACGACACCAAGGAGGGGCGCGCGCCCGCGCGTCCGCTCGAGGACAAGGTCGCCCCCCTGCGCGACCGCGTGCTGCTGGCCATGCGCGACGCGCCCAAGCCGGTGATCGCGGCGGTGAACGGCGCCGCGGCCGGCGCCGGCATGAACCTGGCGCTCGGCTGCGACATTCGCCTGGCCTCGACGGCCGCAAAGTTCACCCAGGCGTTCGTCAAGCGGGGCCTGCACCCGGACTGGGGCGGGACCTACTTCCTGCCGCGCCTGGTGGGCATGGCCAAGGCGTGCGAGCTCATCTTCACCGGCGAGATCATCGACGCCCAGGAGGCGCTGCGCCTCGGGATCGTGAACGCCGTGTACGCGCCGGAAGAGCTGATGCCGGCCGCGTACGAGCTGGCGCGGAAGATCGCCGCCGGACCGCCCATCGCCATCCGCCTGGCCAAGCGCGCGCTCTATCACAGCGAGGAGACGGACCTGCGCGGGGCGCTCGAGTTCGAGACGTTCGCCCAGAACATCTGCTCCGAGACCGAGGACGCGCGCGAGGGCATCCGCGCGTTCGTCGACAAGCGCGCGCCGTCGTTCAAGGGGCGCTGACCGGCTCGGAGCGCGCGCGGCCGCTCAAAGAGTGGCCGCGATGAGGTCGATCTCCACGAGCGTGCCCGGCACCAGCAGGCCCGTCGTACCCACGGTGGTGCGAGGCGGCGGCGTGGTGAAGAACTCCTTCCACACCTCGTCGAAGCCGGCGAAGTTCTCGAGATCCGTGTGGAACACCTGCGCCTTGACCACCTGGTCGAGCGAGGTGCCAGCCGCCTTGAGCGTTTTCGCCAGATTCTCCAGCACGTATCGCGTCTGACGCTGGATGTCCGAGCCGTAGAAGGGGAACGCCGGGTCGACGCGCGCCTCGCGGGGCACACCCGTCGCGTAGTCGCTGGCGATCTGGCCGGCCGCGAGCACGAGATCGCCCACCCGGGTCGCCGGCGTGTAGTGCGCCAGCGGCCTCGGAATGTCCGGCACCGAGATCGGCTGGACCCTGGCGGACGGCAGCGCCGCGATCAGATCGATCTCGACCAGGGTGTCCTTCACGAGCAGGCCCGTCGTGCCGACGGTCGTGCGCGGCGGCGGCGCGGGGAAGAACTCGCGCCAGACCTCGTCGAAGGCGAAGAAGTTGCGGAGGTCGGTGTGGAACACCTGCGCCTTGACGACGCGGTCCAGTGACGTCCCGGCGGCCTTGAACGTTCTCGCCAGGTTTTCCAGGATGAAGCGCGTCTGGCGCTTGATGTCCGAGCCGTAGTAGGGAAACGCCGGATCCACGCGCGCCTCCCGCGGCACGCCGGTCTTGAAGTCGCTGGCGAGCTGGCCCGCCGCGAAGACGAGATCACCCACCACGACCGCCTCGGAGTAGCTCGCCAGCGGCCGTGGGCCATCCGACTGCACCACGCGGCCGGCCGCCGTCGGCATGGCGGCGATCAGGTCGATCTCGACGAGGGTGCCGGGAACCAGAAGTCCCGGTGTGCCGATCGTCGTGCGCGGTGGCGGCGTGGGGAAGAACTCGCGCCAGACTTCGTCGAACCCGTTGAAATTCGCGAGATCGGTCTGGAACACCTGCGCCTTCACCACGTGGTTCAGTGAGGTACCGGCCGCCTTGAACGTCTGCGCGAGATTTTCCAGGACGTAACGCGTCTGCTTCTTGATCGCCGAGCCGTAGTAGGGAAATGCGGGGTCGACGCGCGCCACGGCGGCGACGCCCTGCTTGAAGTCGCTCGCGAGCTGGCCCGCCGCGAAGACGAGATTGCCGGCACGCGCGGCCGGCGTGTAGCTCGCCAGCGGCTGCGGAATACCGGTCACGGCGACGTCGACCCTGGGCACGTCGCGAGGATAGCCCTTTTGCTCGCGGGTATCCATCCCCCGACATTGATCGGAATCCCCGCCCACGGCTACTATACGCTCGATGACCGTGGACGATCCGCCCCTCAAGACCCGGCGCTGGATGCGGACCGAGTACGAGCGGCTCGTCGACCAGGGCATGTTCAGGGAGGACGAGCGCCTGGAGCTACTCGATGGCCTGCTCGTCGTGCGCGAGCCTCAGGGCAGCCGGCACGGCGCCGGGGTCGCAGCGCTGTGCGCGGTCCTGGCGCGCGCGTTCGGTGCGGGTTTTCATGTCCGACCGCAGCTGCCGATCGCCCTCGACGACACGTCGGAGCCGGAGCCGGACGTCGTCGTCGTTCCGGGAGTCCCGTGGGACTACGTGAGCTCTCACCCCTCGGCCCCGGTCCTCGTCGTCGAGATCGCAGAGACCTCTCTGTCCATCGACCGGGCGCACAAGGGCAGCCTTTATGCGCGCGCCGGGATCGCCGACTACTGGATCGTCAATCTCGCGGAGGCTCTGCTGGAGATCTACCGCGAGCCCGCGCCGGCCCCGTCCGCGCGCTCCGGATGGGAGTACCGAAGCATCCAGCGCCTCACGTCCGGCGCGACCATCGTCCCGCTCGCCGCGCCCAGCGCGCGGATCGCCGTCGCCGACCTTCTTCCCCCGGCGTAGCTGCTCGCCTCTAAAGGGGGCGCGTGTCGTTCATCCCCAGCGCGCGCTCGATCTCGACCACGTTCTCCGGGCGCGCGAACGGCGCGGGCGCCGGCTCGCCCGATGTCCGCGGCCGGCCGATCGCCCTGAAGAAGTGCTCGAGCCCCGCCGGCGACACCAGCCAGAGCATCACGAGCTCCTCGTCGGTCTCGTTGAGGATCTCGTGCTTGACGTCGTAGCCCAGGAAGCACGCCGTGCCGGGCACGAGCGGATGGCTCACGCCGTCCACCACCACGCGCCCGCGGCCGCGGAAGCAGATCTGGAGCTCGACCTGGTCGCCGTGCGAGTGCTCGCGCACGCGGCTGCCCGGCGCGATCGATTGATAGCCCATGGACAGGCCGTCGTATCCCGTGTTCGCCGGCGTCAGCTTCGGATCCGCGTGCCCGTTGGCGGGAACGGGTTGCCAGAAGGACGCGCCTTCGCTGGGCTGGATGACGGTGGCTCGCCCCCGGAACGACTCGGCTGCGCTCATGACGCCCCCCGCTGGTCGCCCTTCTCGATCTTCGCCCACGTGTCACGCAATCCCACCGTGCGGTTGAACACCAGGCGGCCCGGCGCCGAGTCGCGCGAGTCGACGCAGAAGTAGCCCTGGCGCTCGAACTGGTGGCGCTCGCCCGACGCGGCGCCCACCAGCGATGGCTCGAGCCGGCAGCCGCGCAGTCTCTCCAGCGAGTGCGGGTTCAGCACGCTCGCCCAGTCCTCGACGTCGTCGGGCTTGGGCACGCTGAAGAGATGGTCGTAGAGGCGCACCTCCGCGGGCACGGCGTGGGAAGCCGACACCCAGTGGATGGTCCCCTTCACCTTGCGCCCGCGCGCGTCGCCGCCGCGCGAGTCCGGGTCGTAGGTGCAGCGCACCTCGGTGATCGTGCCGTCCGCGGCGCGCGTGACGCCGGTGCACTTGACGATGTAGGCGTAGCGCAGGCGAACCTCGGTGCCCGGGGAGAGCCGGAAGTACTTGGGCGGCGGCGGGTCCCGGAAGTCCTCTTCCTCTATATAGAGGACGCGGGAGAAGGGCACCCGGCGGGTGCCGGCCGACGGATCCTCGGGGTTGTTGACCGCCTCCAGCTCCTCCACCTGGCCTTCGGGGTAGTTCTCGATGACCAGCCGCAGCGGCCGCAACACCGCCAGACGCCGGAGCGCGCGGCGGTTCAGGTCCTCGCGCAGGCAGTGCTCGAGGTGCGCGATGTCGACGAGGTTATCGGCCTTGGCGACGCCGATGCGGTCGCAGAAGTCGCGGATCGCCTCGGGCGTGTAGCCACGCCGGCGCAGGCCCGCGAGCGTGGGCATGCGCGGGTCGTCCCAGCCGCTCACCTTCCCCTGCTCCACGAGCTGCAAGAGCTTCCGCTTGGACATGACGGTGTGCGAGAGGTTCAGGCGCGCGAACTCGATCTGCTGCGGATGGTGCACGCCGAGCTGGTCGAGGTACCAGTCGTAGAGCGGGCGGTGGTCCTCGTACTCGAGGGTACAGATCGAGTGCGTGACGCCCTCGATCGAGTCGGACTGGCCGTGCGCCCAGTCGTACATGGGATAGATGCACCAGGCGTCGCCGGTGCGGTGGTGCGTGGCCTTGCGGATCCGGTACATCACGGGATCGCGCAGGTTGATGTTGGCCGAGGCCATGTCGATCTTCGCGCGCAGCGTCCTGGTCCCTTCGTCGAACTCCCCCGCGCGCATGCGGCGGAAGAGGTCCAGGTTCTCCTCGACGGAGCGGTTGCGGTACGGGCTCTCGCGGCCCGGAGTGGTCAGCGTGCCGCGGTACTCGGCCATCTGGTCAGGCGTCAGATCGTCCACGTAGGCCTTGCCCGCCTTGATCAGCTCCACCGCCCACTCGTAGAGCTGCTCGAAGTAGTCGCTCGCGAAGTAGAGGTGCGGCCCCCAGTCGAAGCCCAGCCAGCGCACGGTGTCGACGATCGAGTCGACGTACTCCTGGCTCTCCTTCGCCGGGTTGGTGTCGTCGAATCGGAGATGGCAGCGGCCGCCGAACTCCTGCGCCAGGCCGAAGTCGATGCAGATCGCCTTGGCGTGACCGACGTGGAGATAGCCGTTGGGCTCCGGCGGAAAACGCGTGATCACCGCGCCGCCGAAGCGCCCGCTGGCGTTGTGCTCCAGGATGATGTCCCGGATGAAGTTACCGGGCTTTTCGCGCGGTTCCTCGCTCATCCCGATGAGTGTAACGCAAGCCCGGCGCCGATTCCCGGTGTCACGCGCGAGCGCCGAGTGTGCGGCGAGCCGCGCCCGGCACGAGCTCGAGCGCCGGCGGCAGCGGTACCTGCCGCCCGCGGGGCGGTCAGCAGCGCGAGTCGTCGGAGATGGTGAGGCTCAGCGCGCCCGTGGCGGGGTCGTATTCGAAGTCGTTGCCGGGGCATTGGAACCGCGGCGGCGAGGCGAGGAGGCCCACCACGGTGGCCTTGTCGGCGGGATACTGGCCCTTCTCGGCCTGATAGGTGCGCACGACGCCCTGCACCGACGTGAGCGTGGCCTGATCGGCGGCGAGCCTGGTGCGGGGGAGCGGACGCTCCTGCTGCATCTTCTCGACGGTCTTCGCCGTCGAGGTGAAATATTGCATGAGCAGATACCCGGCGACCGCCACGACCGCCAGCACGATGACGATCTCGATGTAGCCGAACCCGCGCTGCTTCATCGAGGTGATCGTATCACTCCGAGCGCCCGGTGCCGGCCGGATGCCGCGCTCAACGCGCCTCGAGCGGAGAGGCGGCGGGGCGGCGGAAGACCGATCGCACCGCGCGGACGCACCGGTGCCGCGCGGGCCGGTTGACGGGAGCGCGCGCGGGCGCCTAGAGTGACGCGCCCGCAGGGGCGCGAGTCCCTGGTGGCGAACCGAAAGATCCGCGAGAGGGGTGGGCGATGGCGAGGATGCTGGACGGCATGGAGGCGTTGCTGCGCGGCGAGGTTCCGCCACCGGCGGCGGCCACGCTCCTCGGCATGCGGCTCGCGTCGTTCTCGGCCGGCGAGGCGCTCGTCGAGCTCGACGCGACCAGCGCGCACGGAAATCCGATGGGCACCGTGCAGGGCGGGATCCTGGCCGCGGTCGCCGACGCCGCCATGGGCTGGGCCTACATGACGACCCTCGGCGAGGGCGAGAGCTACACGACCGTGGAGATGAAGGTGAACTTCCTGAGAGCGGTCCGCGCGGGCCGTATCGCGGCGCGCGCCCGCGTGAAGAACGCCGGGCGGACGCTCGGGCTCATCGAATGCGATGTGCTCGACGCCGGCGACAAGCTCGTCGCTCACGCCGTGAGCACCTGCATGATCCTCCGAGCGGTGCCGGCGGACGGCCGCTGAGCCGACCTCGAGCCGCCAAGGACGAGATCGCGCTGACCGCCTCCCCGCGCGTCTACTACGGCTGGATCATCGTGGGCAGCCTCTCGATCACCGAGACCGTGTCGTGGGGCATCCTCTACTACGGTTTCCCGGTCATGCTCCGGCCGATGGAAGCCGACCTCGGCTTCTCGCGCGTCGAGCTCACCGGCGCCCTCTCCATCGGGCTCCTGACCTCGGCGCTGGCGGCACTGCCGGTCGGGCGCTGGATCGATCGGCACGGCGCTCGCGGGGTCATGACGCTCGGCTCCTGTCTGGCGACGGCGCTTGTCCTGGTCTGGTCGCGGATCGAGAGTCTCGGAGCGCTCTACGCGGTCTGGGCCCTCATGGGCCTCGCGATGGCGGCGACGCTCTACGAGCCCGCCTTCGCGGCGATCGTCGGCTGGTTCCCCATGCAGGGCCGCGACCGCGCCCTGCTCGTCGTGACGCTCGTCGCGGCGCTGGCGAGCACCATCTTCATGCCGTTCGAGGCGTGGCTGGTCGGCCGGCTCGGCTGGCGAGGCGCGCTCGCCGCCCTCGCCCTGATCCTCGCGGCGCCGACGATTCCGATCCACGCGCTCGTGCTCCGGCGGCCGCCGCGAGGCGCCGGGCGCGACGCGGCAGGGGCGCGCGCGGGGGCCGCGCTGCCGGGGCTGACGCTCGGCGCCGCCGCGCGGACCGGCGTGTTCTGGGTGTTGGGGCTCGCGTTTGTCGCCAGCAACTTCACGACGAACACCGTCACGGTCCATCTCATCCCGTACCTGAGCGACCGCGGCTACTCGCCCACGCTGGCGGCGGCGATGATCGGCTGGATGGGCGCCATGCAGCTCCCGGCGCGTCTCGTCTTCGGGCCGATCGTCGCGCGCTTCGGCCACCGGACGCTCACCGTTGGGATCTTCGTGCTCCAGGCGGTGTCGTTGGCCCAGCTCGCCCTGGTGGGGCGTCTGAGAACGCTGGCGCCGATGGTGATCATGCTCGGGGCGGCCAATGGCATGGCCACGCTGGCGCGGGCGACGACGATCGCCGAGATCTTCGGACCGCGCCACTACGGGTCGATCAGCGGCGCGATCGCGCTCGGGGCGAATGGTGCGCGCGCCGTCGCGCCGTTCGGCGCCTCGCTGCTGCAGGTGGCGCTCGGCGGCTACGAGCCCGTGTTCTGGCTTCTGGCCGGCGCGCTCGTGGTGGCGGGCCTCGGCCTGCTCGCGGCGCCGACGCGGGTTCGCCAGCGATGAGCGCTGATCGTAAAGGTTGAGGTAGGGTAGGAGCGTGAGCACGCCTCCCGCGGCCGGGCCTGAGTTCACCCGCGTGAAGGACTGCGACCTCTGCCGGGCCCTGAAGCTGACGCCCTGGTTCTTCGAGGACGAGATCTGCTGGATCGCCGAATGCGAGATCTGCGAGACGCCCATGGTGGTCTGGCGCTTCCACGGCACCACGCCGCCCGCGGAGCACGTGGCGCACATGCGCGAGCGCCTGTCCCAGGTGGCCACGACGCAGCTCGGTGAGTTCTGGGTGGACGGCCACATGCGCAACATTCCCGATCACTACCACGCCCACGCGCGACCCAAGGACGGCTTCTTCGGATTCGACCGCAAGCGCTAGGACGCGGCTGCTAGAATCCCCCTCGGCCCACATCCGACGCCAGGAGGCCGCGATGAGAGATGGCCGTGCTTGGATGCCGTTGGTGACGGGGTTGCTCGCAGTGTCGGTGTTCTCGGGCTGCACTCGCTCGCTGGAGATGACCTACTCCCCCGCGCTGTATCGCCTGCCGCACGCCGACAATTTGAAGGGCATCGTTCTGGGGGTGGCCAAGCCCGAAGACCGTCGGCCGACGCTCAGCCAATCGGACCCCGACAACCTGACCTACGTGATGCGCCAGGGCTCCTGGCGCTTCGGCCTCACCTATCAGGGCCGGGAGTTCATGCCGGTGGCCGATCTCGTCCAGACACTCTTCATCGAAGAGTTTCCACGGGCGGGCGTCGAAGCCAAGCCGATCGCCAAGATCCTCACGAAGTCCAACGTGAAGGAAATGCGCGAGGCAGGCGAGCAGGCGGGCGTGGCGTACGTCCTCGGAGGTCGCGTGCTCGTCTTCGAAATCACGAACGACGTCGGGTGGACCGTGACGAGTCGGCGGTCGATCACGCTCGAGGTCACCCTCGTTCGTGTGCAGGGCGGAGAGATCGCGCTCGAGAACATCGTGAGCGCGAGCGACCGTGACGAAAGTGCCTGGGGCATCAGCCACGCGACCAGCGTCGATCGGCTGATGAACAACGTGTTCCGGCAGACCGTGACCCAGGTCGTGGAGCAGGTCGCCGCCAAGCTCGCGCTCGATCCCAGAGATGTCCACATACGGATCGCCCTGATCTCCCCATGAGATCGACGCGCCTTGCGCTCGTCACGGTCGCGTTGCTCACCGCCCTCGGTGGCTGCGGGCTCCACTTCTGGAACAAGCCCGGCGGCACGCTCGACGACTTCAACCGCGACAGCTCCGCCTGCGCGAAAGAGGCCAGCCCGCAGTACGGGGTGTACATCGAGGATCTGTACCGGGCCTGCCTGCGCGCGCGCGGATGGACCCGCGCCCAGCAGCAATCGCCCCCGCCTCCCGGCTGGTATCGGGGGATCGAGTAGCGTCACGGTCGTGAGGACGGTGGAGATCGAGCCGACGTTCGAGGGCTGGCAGGCGGCGGCGCGCGCGCTCCTGCGCGAGGGCGTGGCGCCGGCCGATGTCCGGTGGCGCGAGACCCGGCCCGGCGAGCAACCGTTGCTGGCCGCCGAGGCTTCGACGCCTTCCGCCGCCGTGCGGGTGCCGCGCCAATTCCTCGACCTCGCGCGCCAGGCGGCGTCGGCGCCCGATCCCGCGCGCTGGCAGGTCCTCTACGACACGCTCTGGCGACTCGTCCACGAGAATCACGACCTCCTGAAGGACGCGCGCGATCCGGGCGTGCGGCGGCTCGGCGCGCTCCTGGCGCGGCAGAGCGACGCCGCGGCTGAGGTCGAGGGCGCCGCGCCGCTCGTGCCAGCGGGCGCCGGAGTCGCCGAGCTCCGCACGGCCGCCGCGCGCTGCACCGGCTGCGATCTCTACCGTCACGCCACCCAGACGGTCTTCGGCCGCGGGCCGGCCGACTCGCGCATCGTATTCGTGGGTGAGCAGCCGGGAGATCAGGAAGACCGGCAGGGCGCGCCGTTCGTCGGCCCGGCCGGCGAGGTGTTCGACCGGGCGCTGGCCGAGGTCGGCCTCGACCGCGAGCGAGTCTACGTCACCAACGCGGTCAAGCACTTCAAGTTCGAGGAGCGCGGCAAGCGCCGGATCCACCAGACACCGCGAGCGACCGAGCTGGCGGCCTGCCGCCCGTGGCTCGAAGCCGAGCTGACGGCGATCCATCCGGACATCCTGGTCTGCCTCGGCGCCACCGCCGCCCGCGCGATCTTCGGTGACACCTTCCGGATCACGAAGGACCGCGGCTGCTTCGCGGCGACGCGCTGGGCGCCCAAGACGATCGCCACCTACCATCCCTCGGCCGTGCTTCGCGGCGCGGACGAGGCGCAGCAGGCGCAGCTCTACGCGATGCTGGTCGAGGATCTCCGGAAGGTCGCCGGCGCCTAGTGAACGCCGCCACTCGGACGCACGCCGAGAACAGTGCCGAGCCACGCGGAGATGTCGGCGATCTCCTGCGCGCACACCGCATGCGGCATCGGGTACTCGTGCCACTCGACGGGATAACCGAGTCCGGTCAGCACCTCGCGCGCCCGGAGCGCGCGCGCCATCGGGATCATCGGGTCGTGCGTGCCGTGCGCCATGAAGATGGGCACGTCGCGGTTCGCGGGCGCGGACTCGGCGGCCAGCGTGTCGGCGAGCGGGAGCGAGCACGAGAGCGCCAGGACACCGGCCAGGCGCTCGCCGTGACGCAGGCCGGTGTGGAGCGCGATGGCCCCGCCCTGCGAGAAGCCGGCCAGCACGATGGCCGCCGCGGGCACGCCGCGTTCCTTCTCGCGCTGGATCAGCACCTCGATCGCCTTCTGGGACGCGCGCACGCCGGCGGGATCCTCGCGCCGCTGGCCCTGGTCGTCGCGGATGTCGTACCAGGCCCGCATCACGGAGCCGCCGTTGATCGTCACCGGCCGCATCGGCGCGTGAGGAAACACGAACCGCACGCCCGGGCGCGCGGGCAGGCGAAGCTCGGGCACCACGTCCACGAAGTCGTGACCGTCGGCTCCGAGCCCGTGCATCCAGATGACGCTGGCGGTGGGCACGGCCGTGATCTCGATCTCGATCGCGTCGAGCCGATCGGCCACGGTCAGGCGCTCACGGCAGCGCCACCGGGGCGCGCGGCGACTGGGAGAAATCGAAGGCTTCGAGCGGCGCCGCGGCGCGTCGGTCGCGATCGGTCAGGGGCTCGAGCCCGAAGCGCCACTCGATCAGCTTCAGCACCGACGCGTGGTCGTACTCGCGGTGGCCGACGAAGCCCCGCTTCGCGTACGGCGACACGATCAGCGTCGGGACGCGCGTCCCGAGTCCGAAGCGGTCCACGACCGGCGGCCGCACGTGATCGAACCAGCCGCCGCCCTCGTCGTAGGTGATCACGACGGCGACGCGCGGCCAGTAGCGGCTCGCCATCACCTCGCGGACCATCTCGGCGATCCAGCGATCGCCCGCGCCCACCGTCGAGGACACCGCGTGCGCGTTGTCCTTCGAGTGCGGCTTCACGAACGCGACCGACGGCAGGCCGCCGTCGCGAAGCGCCCGGCTGAACTCGGCCGCGTCCCGGATGTGGGCCCGGCCCTCCGGCGTCTCCATGATGCGCTTCACGTACTGGAACGGGTTGTGGTGGGGCATCAGGCCCTGCTTCACGGCGTCGGCGCCGCCGCCCCAGCCGGCGGCGTACCAGGCCCAGGTGACGCCGGCGGCGTCGAGTCGGTCGGCGATCGTCGGCGCGGTCTGCGGCGTGCGGAGAATGTGGTCCACGCGCTGCGGCGGATAGGGCGGATCGAGGTTGTTGACGACCCAGCCGTCGGGATCGACCTCGCCGTCCTTCTCGGCGCGCCCCTCCGGCCCGATTCCGGCGGCGCGCTCGTCGGCCGGCGCGTCTGGATACCGCGCGACGCCCGCCGAGATCAAATAGAAGTGATTCGCGAACGAGCCCCCGTGGATCCCCTGGAACCAGCGATCGAGGAGCACGAACTCGTCGGCCAGGCGCCATTGCGCCGGGCTCGACGATCGGTCGTAGTACCCCATGGTGATCCCGCCGCTCGTTCCCTCCACCACCCACTTGCCCATCGGCACGCCGTCGGCGCCGACGCCGTACTGGCGCTGCATGTGATAGAAGCGGTGGACGGGGTTGTTGGTCAGATCGAACGGTCCCACGTACTTCTGCATCGGAAACGGCGCGTTGGGCAGATCGGCGGGGAACCGTGGATCGGGCTGGCGGTCGCGCCCGAGCGGATGCGGCAGGGTCACGTACGTCACGCCGCTCCGGTCGGCCTGCCGGCCCCGGTAGCCCGCGAGCCCGTCGACGCCCGGATAAGTCCCGAAGAGATGATCGAACGTGCGGTTCTCGAGGAAGAGCACGACGATGTGATCGATCGGCGCGCGGCCGCCGTTCCGCGACTCGCCTCCGCCGGAGGGTCCGGCGGCGCACGCGGCCAGGATGAGGCCGAGGAACGACACGGCGAGGAGTCCTGGACGGCGACCGAGCATGGGGTATTCTAACTGACCATGGCGACTCCACGACTGATGGGAGCGGAAGTCAAGCGCAAGGAAGATCCTCGCCTGATCACGGGCACCTCCAGCTACGTGGGCGATCTGGCGCTGCCGGGCATGCACTACGTCGCGTTCGTGCGCAGTCCTCACGCCCACGCGCGGGTTCGCCGGATCGACGCCGCGGCCGCGCTCGGACGCCCCGGCGTCTTCAAGGTCGTCACCGGCAGCGACATTCGCAAGCTTTGCGCGCCGCTCCCGCTGGCCGGCGCCGGCGAGGGCGGTGGCGGGGACGCGTCGGCCAACACGGGACGCAAGCACTACCCGCTGTCGGTGGACCGCGTGCGCCACGTCGGCGAAGCCGTCGCCGCCGTCATCGCGACGTCGGAGGAGGTCGCGGTGGACGCCGCCGCCGACGTCGTCGTCGACTGGGAGCCGCTGCCGGCCGTGACCGATCCGTTCCGCGCGATGGCCAAAGGCGCGCCGCAGATCCATGACGACGCGGCCGGCAACATCGAGCACCAGACCACGATCAAGGCCGGGGACCCCGACGGGGTCTTCGCCAAGGCCAAGCGCGTCGTGAAGCAGCGCATGGTGAGCCAGCGCCTCTGCGGCGTCCCGCTCGAGGGGCGCGCGACGCTGGCGGCGCCCGACCCGACCTCGGGCGGCCTCATCGTCTGGGCGACGAATCAGGCGCCGCACGGCCTGCGCAACGACCTGGCGACGGCGCTCGGCATGCCGCAGAACCTGATCCGCGTGATCGCCCCGGAAGTGGGCGGGGGCTTCGGCGTCAAGTTCGGCTGCTATCCGGAGGACGCGACGCTCGCCGCGCTCGCGCGGCTCTACCGCATGCCGCTCCGCTGGACGGAGACACGGGTCGAGCACATGATGGCGACCACGCACGGACGCGCGCAAGTCGCCGACCTCGAGGCCGCCGTCGAGGACGACGGCACCATCACGGCGCTCCGCATGCGGGTGACCGCCGACATCGGCGCCTACCCGGTCTTCACGTTCATCCCCGACCTCACGCTGAGCATGGGCGTGGGCGTCTACAAGGTCGCGAACGTCGACCTGCAGTCCACGTGCGTCTTCACGAACTCGACGAGCGTCGCCGCGTATCGAGGCGCCGGACGGCCGGAAGCCGCGTACTACCTCGAGCGCCTGATGGACGTGATCGCGGCCGAGCTCGGCCGGCCGCCCGAGGACGTCCGGCGCAAGAACTTCATCGCGCCCAGCGCGTTCCCGTACCAGGCGCCGACCGGGCAGCACTATGACAGCGGCGAGTACGACCGCGCGCTCACGAAGGCGCTCGACCTGGCCGGCTACGCGAAGCTTCGCGCGGAGCAGAAGGACCGTCTGCAGCGCCAGGACCGGAAGCTGCTCGGCATCGGCATGTCCTGCTACGTCGAGATGTGCGGCTTCGGCCCCTTCGAGAGCGCGGTGGTACGCGTGGAGCCAGGCGGCACCGTGACCGCGTACACGGGCACCTCGGCCCACGGCCAGGGACACGAGACGTCCTTCTCGCAGATCATCGCCGACCACCTCGGAGTTCCCTTCGACAAGATCGTGGTGCGTCACGGCGACACGCTGAACACACCGATGGGCAACGGCACGGGCGGCAGTCGCAGCCTCGTGGTGGGCGGCTCGGCCATCATGGGGGCCGCGCTGAAGGTCCAGGCCAAGGCGCGCCGCCTCGCCGCCCACATGCTCGAGGCCGCCGCCGACGACGTCGTCTTCGCCGACGGTCGCTACCAGGTGAAAGGCGTGCCCGACAAGGCGCTCACGATCGACGCGATCGCCGCGCGCGCCTACGGCGAAGGATTGCCGGACGGGATCGAGTCAGGGCTCGAGTCGACCGAGTTCTTCCGGCCGCCGGCGCTCGTCTATCCCTTCGGCGCCCACATCGCGGTGGTGGAAGCCGATCGCGAGACGGGTCGCGTCACCGTGCGCGACTTCACCTCGGTCGACGACTGCGGCGTGCGCATCAGCCCGACGCTCGTGGCCGGACAGGTGCACGGCGGGCTCGCCCAGGGCATCGCCCAGGCCCTGCTCGAAGAGCTGGTGTACGGCGAGGACGGTCAGCTCGTGACGGGCTCGCTCATGGACTACGCCCTGCCGCACGCGGACGATCTGCCGTCGTTCAGGACCGATCAGACGGTGACGCCCTCGCCCCGCAATCCGATGGGCGCCAAGGGCATCGGGGAGGCGGCCACGATCGGCGCCACGCCGGCGATCGTCAACGCGGTGGTGGACGCGCTCCGATCCTTCGGCGTGCGGCACCTCGACATGCCGCTCCGCCCGGAGCGAGTCTGGCAGGCGCTGAAGGGGCGCTAGCCAGGACGCGCCCGGGAGCGCTAGGACGCGCTGCGGCCCGCGGCCTCGAGGAGGCCGGTGGGACAGGCGACGCCGGTGCCGCCGAGCCCGCAGTAGCCGCCGGGATTTTTGGCGAGGTACTGCTGGTGATAGTCCTCGGCGTAGTAGAACTCGGGGGCGTCGAGGATCTCCGTGGTGATCGCGCCGAAGCCCGCCTTCGAGAGGACGCGCTGATAGGCCTCGCGTGAGGCTTCGGCCTGCCGGCGCTGCTCGGGCGTGTAGACGTAGATCCCGGAGCGATACTGCGTGCCGACGTCGTTGCCCTGCCGCATCCCCTGGGTCGGATCGTGGCTCTCCCAGAAGACCTTCAGCAGACCGTCGTAGCCGATGCGCTTGGGGTCGAAGACGACGAGCACGACCTCGTTGTGGCCGGTGAGGCCGCTGCACACCTCTTCGTAGGTGGCGTTCGGCGTGAGGCCGGCGGCGTAGCCGACCGCGGTCGTGACGACGCCGGGCGCCTCCCAGAACTTGCGCTCGGCGCCCCAGAAGCAGCCGAGGCCGAACATCGCCTTCTCGAGCCCCGCCGGGAACGGCGCGGCGAGCGGTTGACGGTTCACGTAGTGCGCGGCCGGCACCGGCATGCGCTCGGCCCTACCCGGAAGCGCCTTCTCCTTCGACGGCATCGCCAGCTTCGTTCTCGACCCCCACATAGCCTCGTCCTCCTGATCACCCGATCTTACCAGGGAGATCCACCCGGTTCTCGACGAACATCGTGCCGGGATCGCAATACCGGATGGGGAGGATCGAGCTCGTGAGCTGCCGCTCGCGCATCGGGGGCGCGTTGCCGCGGCCTGCCCCACGTGCTACCGTCCGGGCGTGATCGTCGGGGCCGTCCTGCATCCGCAGCACCGCCAAGACGACGACGGGCGACGGGAGCGCCGCGTCGTCGCCCTCGGGTGACGGGCGAGGGACCGCGTGCGCCTCAGCGTTCGGCACAAGCTCACCCTCTTCAGCACGCTGGTCATTCTCGTCGTGTCCTCGGGGTTCACCTGGGTCAGCCTGGTCCTCGCGCGCCAGGCGATCGAAGAGGATCTGCAGGCACGCGCGATCGTCTACGCTCGTGAGGTGGCCGCCGCCATCGGCGGCCGCCGCGAGCTCGAGAGCGGTCCCGCGCTCCGTGCGCTGATCGCGCGCCTCCTCGAGATCCGCCGCAGCGTGCTCCAGCTCGACGTTCTCACCTTCGGGCTCGAGGGCACGACGGTCGTCGCCACGAACGAGCCGAACGTTCGATTGCCGTTCGGTCGGCACGACGCCGAGGAGGTTCAGAGAGGTCACGTCGTGTCGCGCGCCGTCACCACCGGCACCGAGCACCATTGGGAAGTGATGGCTCCGATCACGCTCGAGGGCGTGGTGGCGGGCGCGGTTGCGGTGAAGTTCTCGGCGCAGCGGGCCGAAGAGCTGGCGACGAGGATCCGGTTCTGGGCGCTCACGCTCGCCGCGGGATCTTTGGTGCTCATGGGGGTTTTGATGAGCGGCGCGATCCAGCTCGTCGTGGACCGGCCGATCCGGCGATTCATGGACGCGATCTCCTCGGTCGACGACGGTCCGCCCGCCACGGTCTCGGTGACGACGACGGACGAGTTCGGCGTGCTCGCTCGGCACTTCAACGAGATGGTCTCGCGCATCGGCCGGTTCAGCGAGGAGCTCAGGACGCGGATCGCTGACGCCACCGGCGAGCTCGACCGACGGTACCGGCAGGTCGAGCAGCTGAACGCGCTTCTCTTCGAGATGCAGCGCCGACTCAGCCACGCCGAGCGGCTGGCGCTCAGCGGGCAGGTCATGGCCGAAGTGGCCCACGAGGTCGGCACACCACTGCACTCGGTGGCGGGGCATCTCGAGCTGCTTCGCAAGGACCTGCCGCCGGCCGTGCTGACCGATGACGTCGCGCGGCGCCTCGCCATCATCGAGACCCAGGTCACACGCGTCATCGAGATCATCGGCCGGCTCCTGGACGCAACCCGGCGCGCGCCGGCTGAGCCGAGCGCGGTCGACCTCAACGGTCTGGCGCGGGACACGGCCGAGCTGGTTCGCCCGGGGATCGCCAGCGCCGGGCTCGACCTCGACGTGCGCGCCGAGCCCGCGCTGCCGTTGGTGCGGGGCCAGCGGGACCAGCTCCAGCAGGTGATTCTCAACCTCCTGACCAACGCGATGGACGCCACGCCCGCCGGCGGGCGCATCGAGGTGACGACCCGCGCCCTGCCCGCCGAGGGCGAGGTGGAGATCGCTATCGTCGATACGGGCCGCGGCGTCTCGCCGGCAGACCGCAAGCACATCTTCGAGCCGTTCTTCTCGACGAAGGAACCCGGGCGCGGCACCGGGCTCGGGCTGTTCATCACGGCCGAGATCGTGCGCGAGCACAAGGGGCGGATCGAGATCGAGGGTGATGCGGGGCGCGGCAGCACGTTCCGCGTCGTCCTCCCCGCTGCCCGGAGTGGAGCGTGAGCGCCCCCTCCCCGATGCTCCTGGTCGCGGACGACGATCAGGTCGCGCGCGAGCTGCTGGCCGAGGCGCTCGGCCGCGAGGGCTACCGGGTGCGCCTCGCCGCCGGCGGCGAGGAGTGCGTGCGGCTGGCCGCGGCCGAGCCTTTCGACATGGCGCTGGTCGACCTCCGCATGCCCGACCTCGACGGGCTCGGCGTCCTCAAGCAGCTGGCGACGATCCAGCCCGACCTGCCGGTCGTCATGCTCACGGCCTTCGCCACCATCGAGTCGGCGATCGAAGCCGTCGCCGCCGGCGCGTCCGACTATCTCTCCAAGCCGTTCCGGATGGAGGAGATCAAGATCGTCGTCCGGCGCACCCTCGACGCGCGGCGGCTCACGCGCGAGAACCTCCAGTTCCGACAGGAGCTCAAGGCCCGCTACGGCTTTGAAACCCTTGTCGGTCAGTCGCACCAGATGGTGGAGATCTACAAGCTCATCGCGCGCGTGGCGAGTCTCGAGACGACGGTCTTGATCCAGGGCGAGACCGGCACCGGCAAGGAGCTCGTCGCCCGAGCGATCCACGGCGCCAGCGCCCGCGCCAGCCACCCGTTCGTCGTGGTGGATTGCGCGGCGCTGCCCGAGACACTCTTCGAGTCGGAGCTGTTCGGCCACGAGCGTGGCGCGTTCACCGGCGCGTTCGCCGCGCGGCGAGGCCTGCTCGAGACGTCGGCCGGCGGCACCTGCTTCCTCGACGAGATCGGAGAGCTCACCGCACCGCTCCAGGCCAAGCTCCTCCGGACGCTCCAGGAACGCACGATCCGCCGCGTTGGCGGCAACGACTCGATCCCGGTGGACGTCCGGGTCGTGGCCGCCACGAACCATGATCTCCGGAAGCTGGCCGCAGAAGGTGGATTCCGGGACGATCTCTACTACCGGCTGAACGTCGTCACGATTACGGTGCCGCCGCTGCGCGAGCGGCCGTCGGACATCCCGCTTCTCGCCCAGCATTTCCTCGAGACCTTCGCCCAACGGACCGAGCGCCCGGTCAAGCGCCTCGCGCCGGACGCGCTCGCGCGGCTGGTCGCGTACCACTGGCCGGGCAACGTGCGCGAGCTCGAGAACGTCATCGAGCGCGCGGTGGCGCTGTCCGCCTCGGAGGCGCTCTTTCCCGACGACTTTCCGCCCCACCTCTGCGAGGAGGCGTCCGGCCGCACCCCTCGTTTACCGGCCGCGGGAATGACGCTGGAGGAGGTGAAGCGCTGGTACGTGAACAAGGTGCTCGAAGAAGCGGGGGGCAACAAGCTCCGGGCCGCGGAGCTCCTCGGGATCGATCGGCGCACGCTCTATCGGATCCTCGAGCGCCAGGCGACCGAGGACGAGGGATGAAGCGCGTGTTCCCGCTGGCGATTCTGGCCCTCACCGGCGCCAGCTGCGTCTCGGCACCGCGCGCGCCGCACCGGGCCGAGCTGATCCGCGGCATTCTCACCTCCACGGTACAGGTCCGGTCCGAGCGCGAAGGGGGCGCCCGCCGGGCCGCGTCCGGGGTCGTCGTCGCGACCGATCCCGGGTCACGGCGAACGTGGATCGCCACCGCACGACACTTTGTCGACCCATCCCTCCCACAGGACATCTACGTCCGATTGCCGGGCCGCACGGGCGTCGTGCCGGCGACGGTGGCCTTCGTGAGTCCCGACCATGACCTCGCCTTCATCGAGACCGCGCAGCTCGACGTCGAACCCGTCCGCCTGAAGATGGCGGCGAGCCTCGGCGACGAGGTCCTGCTCGTCGCGTTCCCGTGGGGCCAGCGGTTTACCCTCGTGAGGGGCATCGTCAGCCAGATCGCCGGACCCGCGGGCGAGCTTCTCGTGGCGGGGCCCGCGCGTATGGTGGACGCCTCGGTGAGCTACGGATCGAGCGGCGGCGGCGTGTTCGACGCCCAGACCGGCGAGCTGATCGGGATCGTCGAGGGCTACCGCACCGCGAAAGTGGCGATCCCCGAGATGAAGGAGCGGGTGCTCGAGGTGCCGGTGGCGGGCGAGACGACACTGATCCCGGCGCACGCGATCTTCCGCTTCCTCGTGGACTCGGGCCTGAGCGTCTTCATGGCGCGATGAGAGGGAGGTGCGCCGATCGCCGGCGCACCTCGCCGGGCGAGCGCTACTGGACTACGATGCTGGTCGCTAGCTTCTTGCCGTCGCGCTCCTCGTAGGTCGCCCTCACCGACGCGCCCTCTTTCAGCGTGTCCATCGAGAGCCCCTCGGATACCCAGATCTGGGTGCCGTCCTCGAGGCCGAAGACGCGCTTGACCGTGTCGAGCGACTTGATCTTCCCCTGAATCTCGTCGGCCCAGACCCCACCGGCCGCGACCACGAGCAGCAGCGCCACCACGATGCCGATCACTTTCCTCATCGCGATTCCTCCCGCAGTAGCTGTGTTGTTCGATCCTCGCGCCGCTCGGCGTCGCCCCGACGCGTCGGCCGACCACGCACGCAAGCAGAAGGCCAGATCACGACAAAACCAAGAAGGCAACGAACTCGATTACCTGGCAGCGGGCGGGCAAACTTCCTCCGGCAACGGACGTTCGGGACTGTGGCGTTTTGCCACGCGGAGTGTGGCCGCTTGCCACGAAAGACCGATCCGTGGAACTTGTCAGGCGTCTAAGTACACTCGCAATCGGGCCGCCGAGCCTACTGAGTTCGGCACGCGAATTGCCTTGTAGGGCTACCGGTACGACAGATTCCTTCAAGGAGACAACGACTATGGGGAAAGCATTGGGATTCGCAGTCGCGCTGACGCTCGTGCTATCGCTGGCTGCGGCGGCCGAAGAGACGAGGGGGACGGTGCGGATGATCAATCCCGCGGACCACTCGATCGTCCTGGAGGATGGCACGCGGCTCTGGGTGACGGAAGGCCAGCTCGCCGACCTGTCGCTCGGCGATCAAGTGCAGGCGGCGTACGAGGTGAAGGGCGGCAAGAAGATGGTCATCCAGCTGGATCACCCGAGGGGACTGGACGATAGCCGCAACCCCCTCGACTCCATCCAGACGGGCGACTAAGCTCAGTCGCGAAAACCCTGCTCGATCCGATGCACTGAGGCCACGCGGCATGCCGCGTGGCCTCAGTGCGAATCGCGAGCGCCTTACCGCTTCTGCCAGACGACTTCCCACTGTGACCAGCTGCCCGTCTTCGGCGGCGTGCGGCGCGTGACGACTTCGCGCGGCTCGACCAGGAGCCGGAACCGGTCCCGGGCAAGCTCGAGCAGTTCTTCGCGCGCATAGAAGTGGACGCAGAGCCCGTCCTTGGGCCCTTCGTCGTACCGGGCCGTGAGCCCGCCGAACGCGTTCCGGTCGACGATCGTGTGCCGGAAGTAGATCTCGGTCGCCGCCGAGTTCACTCGAAGGAAGAAGAGCCCGCCCGGCTTGAGCGCCGCCCGGGTCTTGGCGAAGTACGCGGCCGCGTCGGCCCCGACGCCGTGCTGAAAGACTTGAATGGCGATGAGGTAGTCGAAGGCCGCGTCGAGCTCGAGGTCGCGAAAGTCCGCGCACGTGAGCTGCGGCGCCAGGTCGGCTCGACGCGCCGCGAGCTGGTCGAGCGCCTGGCGGGAGACGTCGAGCCCGGCGAGGTTCAAGCCGGCGTCGACGAGCGGGAGATAGTTGCGGCCGTTGCCACAGCCGACGTACAGGCCGGCGCCCGCGAACGCCGTCGGGTGGGCCCGCAGCGTGGACACGATCTCGTCCACGAACGGCAGCGGCGGCTCCGCGGCGTAGCGCCCGTCGCGATACTCGGCGTCCCAGCGTGTCGAGACGAGCTCGGCGCTCACACTTCGCCCTTCTCCCGCATCGTCTTTTCGTCCCACAACCAGATGTGATAGCCGTCGGGGTCCTTCAGGTCGGCGCCGTAGCCCCAGAAGGTCTTCTGCGGCGGATGGACGAACGTCACGCCGGCGGCCACCAGCTCGCGATGCTTGGCCTCGACGTCGCTGACCTGGAACGTCAGGACGCAGCTCGGCCGGCCCGGCCCTCCGGGCGTCTCGGCAAGGAACAGCGTAAAGCCGAACTCGTCCTGCACCGCCGAGGTGCTGCGCTCCGGAATCTCGAACTCGAGCTTCAGCCCGAGGGTCTCGATGTACCAGTCGCGCGACTTGGCGCAGTCGGTCACCGCGATGGTGAGGTGGTCGAGCTTGATCATGCGTCCTCCCGTGGGACTGCACGCGTCTGATCGCCGCTCATCACACGTCCCCCTCCCGCCGGTGGGGCGGGCGACGACAGGATACGCCATGGGCGGGCCGCCAGTCACGGATCGCCGGAGGCCCCCTCGCGGTCGACCGTGGGGATCACGGCGGTGCCGATCAGCGAGATCGCGGCGGCCGGGTCGCCGTGCGGAGCCAGCGCGATCTCGCTGAGTCCCACCCGCTCGAATTCAAGCAGGCGCTCCACGCAGCCTCCGAGCCCGCGCCGATCGCTGGTCAGCGTGAGGTGCTCGATCAGGCGATCGGCGACGTGCGGTGGCGGGGCCCACGGCTCCCGTCCCTCGAACACCGCGCGCAGCATCTCGGGCTGCTTGGCCGCCAGCTCCCGGGCCTCGGCCTCGCCGAGCCCGATCGAGGCCGCCACGTCGCGGATATAGTAGAGGCGAAAGGCGAGCTGACGGCGGGCGAGACGCTCGGCCTCCGCGCGCGTCTCCTGGACATTCCAGACGAACCAGTTGCTCAGCGCGAACGGCCGTGGATCACGCCGGGCCTCGGCCAGCTCCCCGCGGATTTGCGCGACCAGGCCGCCGAGGTAGCCCAGCGGCATGTCGGTCACCATCACCCCATCGGCCTTACGCGCGGCGAGCCGCAGCATCCGCGGCCGGTTGGCGCCGAGATAGAGCCGATCCATCGTCACGCTGCGCCACGGCGAGAAGAGCCCGGTGACGCGGTAGTGAGCGCCGGCGTAGTTGATCTCGCCGCCCGACGCCAGCGCGCGAACGATGTCGACGCATTCCTCGACGGCCTCCACGCGGCCCCGCGCCGGTAGCCCCAGCGTCGCGGCGAGATCGCCCCCGGCGCCGAGCACCAGGCTCGCCCGGCCCGGCGCGATCTCGTCGAGCGTCAAGAGCGCCAGACCGATGTGCACAGGATGCATCTCGAAGGGGCTCAGCGCGACCGGGCCCAGCCCAATCCGGCTGGTCGCGGCGGCCGCCAGCGCGAGCCTCACGAAATGGTCCTTCGTTCTGGCGCCGCCCGACAGCCACACGTGGGCGAAGCCGTGCGCCTCGGCCAGCCGCGCGAGCTCGGCGATCTCCGACGCCGACCGCCGCCCGTCCAGGACCACGCCGACCCTCATTCGGCCAAAGATACGCTACAATGGCTCCCGCCCATGAAGCTGGCGAAGGCGAAGCGGGCGAAACAGAAAGTCGCGGCGGCTCCGGCCACGGTGATCCGCCTCACGCCCGAGCACACCCTGCAGCGCACCGCGAAGCGATTCCTCGCCGCGCCGCAGACCCGGTGCCCCAAGTGCGACAGCACGTACGTCGGCCGCGAGCCGGCGTTCATCCACTGCCGACTCTGCGGCAAGCTCGCGCGAATTGCCGACGCGCCGCTCGATCTCCAGGAGCTCTGGGAGATCCGCTCAGGCCTCCGCATCGCGTCCTGAGGACCGGCGCCATGGCGCTCGACTCCGGCAAGATCCGCGATTTCGTCCAGAAGACGTGGGATCAGAGCATCGTCCCCACCCTCACCGAGTACGTCAAGATCCCCGCGAAGTCGCCCATGTTCGACGCCCAGTGGCGCGAGCACGGCCACATCGATCGCGCGGTCGAGCTCTTGCGGGGCTGGGCGGGCACCAGGCCCATCGAAGGCTTGCGCGTCGAGGTCGTCCGGCTCGAGGGGCGCACGCCCGTGATCTTCATGGAGGCGCCCGGCACGGGCACCGACACGGTGCTGCTCTATGGCCATCTCGACAAGCAGCCCGAGATGGTGGGCTGGGCCGAGGGCACCGGGCCGTGGACGCCGGTGCGCCGCGGCGACAAGCTCTACGGCCGCGGCGTCGGCGACGACGGCTACGCCACCTTCGCCGCGCTCACCGCGATCCAGGCCCTGCAGGAGCAGCGCGCGCGCCACGCGCGCTGCGTCGTGCTCATCGAGGCGTGCGAGGAGAGCGGGAGCCACGATCTCCCCTACTACGTGGACGCGCTCGAGGCGAAGCTCGGCACGCCGAGCCTCGTCGTGTGCCTCGACTCGGGCTGCGGCAACTACGAGCAGCTCTGGGGCACCACCTCGCTCCGCGGCGTCGTCGGGGGCGTCCTCACCGTCGAGGTGCTGACCGAAGGCGTGCACTCCGGCGCGGCCAGCGGCATCGTGCCCTCGAGCTTCCGCATCTTGCGCCAGATCCTCGACCGGCTCGAGGACTCGCGGACGGGCGAGATCCTCCCGCGCGACTTCCACGTCGCGATTCCGCCCGAGCGGGTCGCCGAGGCGCGCGAGGTCGCGAACGTGCTCGGCGCCGAGATCTACGATCGCTTCCCGTTCCCGCCGGGCGCCCGGGCCGTGAGCACCGACGCGCACGAGCTGATCCTCAACAACACGTGGCGGCCCGCGCTCGCGATCACGGGCGCCGCGGGGCTCCCGCTGCCGGCCGACGGCGGCAACGTGCTGCGCCCGAAGACCTCGCTCAAGCTCTCGCTCAGGCTCCCGCCGACGTGCGACGCCGGACGCGCGGTGCGGCGCCTCAAGGAGATTGTCGAAGCCGACCCGCCGTACGGCGCGCGGGTCACGCTCGACACCTACGGCGAGGCGGGCAGCGGCTGGAATGCGCCGGCGACGGATCCGAAGCTGCTCGAGTCGATCAGTCGCGCGTCGGCGACCTACTTCGGCAAGCCGGCGATGTTCGCCGGCCTCGGCGGCTCCATTCCCTTCATGAGCATGCTGGGCGAGCGCTTTCCGCGGGCCCAGTTCCTCATCACCGGCGCGATGGGCCCTGGGTCGAACGCCCACGGACCCAACGAGTTCCTGCACCTACCGACGGGCGTCAAGGTGACCGCGTGCGTCGCCCAGGTCATCGCCGACCACTCCGGGAGGAGTCAGACATGAGCAAAGCCGGCTTTCGCGTCCTCGACAGCGACCTGCACGTCATCGAACCGTCGGACCTCTACGATCGCTACCTCGACCCGGCCTATCGCGAGCGCACACCCAGACCCACGGCCACTCGCGGCGCCTACACCAGCCAGTGGACGGTCGGCGACTACACCTTTCCGCGTCCGCTCGGCCGGGGCCGGGTCGACGCGGAGAAGCGGGCCGCGACCGTGCTGAAGGACTACGCCGCCGCGCGCTTCGACGCGGTGTCGCAGCAGCGGGCGATGGACGCCGAAGGGCTCGACGTCGCCGTCCTCTTTCGCACGCTCCCCGTGGTGTGCGTCGACGCGTTCGATCCCGCGTTCGCGCTGGCGCTGAGCCGGGCGTGGAACGACTGGATGGCGGACTTCCGAAAGGTGAACCCCGAGCGGATGCAGGCGGCGGCGCTCGTGACGCTCCACGACGCGACGCGCGCCGCGGGCGAGCTCCAGCGGGCCGTCACGGAGCTCGGCTTCATCGCGGCCCAGATGATGCCCAACCCGGTGAACGGCGTGAACCTGCACGACCCGGCGATGGATCCCCTGTGGGCGGAGGCCGAGCGCCTGGGCGTCCCGATCTGCTTCCATCCGGCGCCCAACAATTACTCGGACACGCACTTCGTGAACCGGTTCCTCACCGCGCCGAGCACGACCATCGCCGGTGGGCTGAACAACCCCGTGGAGCTGATGGCCGCCGTGGCGTCGATGACGGTCGGTGGTGTCCTCGAGCGCTTCCCACGGCTGCGCGTCGCCTTTCTCGAGGGCAACTGCAGCTGGCTGCCGTGGCTCCTCTGGCGGCTCGACGAATACTGGGAGATGTCGAAGAGCGGCGAGTCGGCGAAGCTGCAGGCGCTGCCGAGCGAGTACTTCCGGCGCCAGTGCTTCATCAGCGTCGATCCCGACGAGGATCAGGTCGAGTGGGTGATCCAGCGCCTCGGCGACGACACGCTCGTCTTCTCGACCGACTATCCGCACTCCGACTCGCACTTCCCCGAGTCTACGAATCTCTTCCTCAAGCTCCCGCTCTCCGAGGCGAGCAAGCGCAAGATTCTCTGGGACAACTGCGCTCGGCTCTACAACCTCGCGTAGCGGCGGAGGCGACGGCGGGCGTATGCGGGAGGGGTCGAGCGGACCACGCGGCACGCATGCGCTGCCCCGTCGCGGCTGGGCTCCATCCGGGCGCGCTGCGCCCGCCGCCGCCTGACGGGAACGGGTCCGTCCGACCCCTCCCGCATACGCCCGCCATCGCCTCCGGCGCCGCGCGGCGAAGGTTTAGCAGAGACTAGGACGGCTTAGGGAAGTCGAGGAGCGCCACGGCTACCGCCGGGGCGCTTCCGAGCGTTGGGGGGCTTGGGGGCCCTTCGAGGCCTCCCATGTCATCAAACAGCCCGGCGCTTGTTGCGGACGTAGTCGACCAGGATGTATTCGCCGAGGCGCTCGGGGCTGGCGAAGAACGCTCGCCCCTTGTTGATCCGGGTCAGCTGCTCGATGAAGGCCGTCAGCATCCGGCTCTGCTCGAGCATGAACGTGTTGATGGTGATCCCTTCGCGCGTGCAGCGCTGGACCTCTTTCAAGGTTTCCTCGAACGTGCGCCGCGTCGGCGGATAGGCGAAGTCCGCCTCGAGACCTTCCATGTGGGCGGTCGGCTCGCCGTCGGTGATCATGATGACCTGCTTGTTGCCGCCCTTCTGCCGCCCGAGGAGCTGCCGCGAGAGCTGGAACCCGTGGTGCATGTTGGTGCCGATGTTCCACTCGGTCCACGCCAGGCGCGGGAGCTCCTCGGCGGTGAACTGGCGGGCATAGAGCGAGAAGCCGAGGATCCACAGACTGTCGCGCGGGAACTGGCCGCGGATGAGCGAGGTCAGCGCGAGCGCGACCTTCTTGGCCGGCAGGAAGTAGCCGTTGTTGATCATCGAGCGGCTCATGTCGAGCAT
>Ga0137403_10001160_pt1 | contig 33316 bp, 26 predicted proteins | sample CZOMad2_1_16fung_FD_122057 | JGI IMG/M metagenome (GOLD analysis project Ga0137403, IMG submission 122057) | Vadose zone soil fungal communities from Angelo Coast Range Reserve, California, USA - CZOMad2_1_16fungal (Hybrid Assembly) | ecosystem: Environmental > Terrestrial > Soil > Vadose zone... | reverse complement strand
ATACCCCGGATCTCCTTGGTGGAATCCTTGCCGAAGCGGTCAATGAAATGCCCGGCGAGCTCCGGAATATCCTCCTTGTGCTCTCGAAGGGGTGGGATGCTGATTGGCACCACGTTGAGGCGGTAGTAGAGGTCTTCACGGAAAGTGCCTTCCTCGAGAGCGGCCCTCAAGTCGCGATTGGTGGCGGCGATCAGTCGCACGTCGACCTTAAGCGTCCTGGTGCCGCCCAACCGTTCAAATTCACGCTCCTGAAGCACCCGAAGCAGTTTCACTTGGATGGTGGGAGGCACGTCCCCGATCTCATCGAGGAAAATCGTACCTCGATCGGCGAGCTCGAATTTGCCCGGTTTTGAGTTTACCGCGCCTGTGAATGCGCCTTTCTCGTAGCCGAACATTTCGCTTTCCATGAGCGGCTCCGGCACTGCACCGCAATTGACAGCGACAAATGGCCCGGCTGCCCGGCTGCTGTTCTCATGAATCGCCCTTGCGACGAGTTCCTTTCCGGTGCCGGTTTCGCCGCAAATCAGTACCGTGGAATCGTTTTCGGCAGCCTTGGCCGCCTGCCGGACCACTTCGGCGATCCGCCGGCTGCCGCCCAGCAGATTGTGGCGAAAACTCATGATTCCGCCTCCTTTTTTTTATCCAGGTCGTCGATTTCCGCCTGAAGGAGGCGCCGTGCGCTGCGGTTAAATTTGCGGATATATCTCCAGACAATGGCCAACATCAGCGACGCCGTGATGTTGGCGCCGAGACGGAACCGGTCAACATCCGAATGGCTCACGATCCCCGCTGCGAGCTGAAAAACCAGGACAGCAAAAAACAGGACCTCGGCGGCAATGCCCTTCGACCGCCAGAGCATACTGAGCTTTCGCATCAGTTCCTCCCGCTCGCGATTGTAAAAAATCGGAGGTATTTTACGACGACCCGGCCCGGACATTCCCTGCTGCCCGGCCCGAAAGTCTGCCGCGACGATCACTATTGGAAGCCCCGCGGTCAGAATATTGATGATATGAGAGGATGAATCCGGGTTCGTGAACATCAAGGCGATCCATGCGATCAGCCACATGATGTTCATCACGCAAGCCGTGCGGTACGAGTTTTCGGCGTATTCTCGGGGCTGATCGGGCTTCTTTTGGCGGAAGATCATACGCAGAAGGAACAGCGTGGTCAGACTGGCGCCGCCACCCCACCACATGATCAGGGGCTGCGTCCTGGGGACCGCCGACATGGCACCAATCAGCACCTGTGCAACGGCGACGAATGTGACCGCCATGACTGCGTCCAGAAGGGCCTCGCCTGGCGATTCGGCCGGAAACGTGTGACCGTCGCGCAAGGAGAGCAGAACAAGCGCCAGGATCAAACCCGTCACCAGACCGGCCGAAAAAGGCGCTCCCAGGAAGAAAAAGCAGAGCGCGCATACCTGTCCACACACCAGCGCGACATTAAAGGAGCGGCGGACCCGGCCGGGAATGACACGGGACAATGCTTTCACCGATTCTCGGATGAACTGCAGGGGAGACTTATACCCTCGACGCAGATCTCCGAGCACGTCCTCGCGCAATGTATGGGGAACGACGGCGCTGACGATTGCTTCCAGTATTTGAGGTGGACTTTTTAACCCTTTGGGCTCCATTTGAGTTTTCTCCAGAAAGCTGCGATGGATTTCTGACTTCGCACCTGTATGGAAACAGATTCCTGCAACGCCCGTTGACCGGTCGGCAGCAGCCGAAAGAGCCGTCTCGACCGCCCGCCTCGTTCAGGAATAGGATCGCTGAACTTCGAGCTTACGTAGCCTTTGTCCTCCAGCCGCTCCAGCGTCACGTATACCGACCCGAGATTCACTTCCTTGTCCCGGTAATATTCGCTGAGCTTGGCCTGAATCGCCAAACCGTATGCATTGTCGCCAAGGGCAATGATGGCCGTGATCACCAGTTGCTCGAACTGTCCAAGCGCATTATTGGGTTTCGTCTTCATAAGGGAACAATGATAAGGCTTGCCGGTGGCTCACGGCGATCAGCTTCGCAGCGTGATATTCGGGTCAACCATGGAGGCCCGGCGGGCGGGAACGTAGCACGCGGCGCCGGTTACAGTGAGCATCAGGAGAAGAACGGCTATGTAGATGGCCGGATCGCGTGCATTTACGTAAACGAAACCTTGAATCATCCCACTCAAAGCCAGGGCGACACTGATCCCGATGGCGGCGGCCACGCCGCTCGATCTCAATCCCTGCAGCAGGATCATTCTCAACACCTGCCGATCCGAGGCGCCCACCGCCATGCGGACGCCGATTTCATGGGTGCGCTGCTCCACGGAATACGCGATCACTCCGTACAACCCCAGAACTCCAAGAACCAGACCCACAGCGCCCATGGCCGTAAATATCTGGGCCTTTAATCGCAGCTCGAACAGTCCAAATTCGCGGTAGTGATCCTGCATCGTGCGAACGTCGAAGATCGGCACATTGGGAGCGATATTGCGAACCTCCGTACGGATCGCAGACGTGAGAGTCTCCGGACTGACATCGGTTTCAACAAGGAGCACCGCCACGGTTGCGTCGCCCTGCTCGTAACTTCGATATAGAAAAGGTACAGCCCGCTCATCGATGCTTGCGTACGTCGAATTCCGCGCGATTCCGATCACTTCGGCCGGTCCGCCGCCCTCTTCCTTGATTTCCACGTGCGCACCGATCGGGTCTCGATTCGGCCAAAACCGCTGGGCCATTGTTTCGTTGACGATCACGCTTCTCGGCGCGTTTGCACGATCCCGGCTGTCGAAATCGCGGCCGCGGATTATCGGAATATCCAGTGTTTCAAAGTAGCCATTGCCGACGTCCGCACTGCGGATCGCGATGGACTGCTGGTTCGCCGGCAATTCATAACCTTCGATAGTCACGTCCGTCGTGGGATTGTTCATGACACCGAACGGCTTATCCTGAGCGATTGCCGCCGACCTGACGCCCGGCATCGCGCGCACGCGTTCGATGAGTTCCGTGTAAAAGGCGCGGGTCTTTTCGCGATCGTATCCGGCAATGGAAGGATTAAAAGCCATCGTCAGCACATGGTCCAAACGAAATCCAGGATTCCGTACGGCGGCGATCCGAAGGTCTTTTACAAAAAGCCCTGAAAAAACCAACATCAGCGAAGTCACGGCAACCTGGGCTCCCACGAGTATCTGGCGGCCCCAGGTTTTCTGCGGTCTGTTCCGCGGCTCCGAAGACTTCAGCAAAGAATTCAGATCGTTGCGTGAGCAACGCCAAGCGGGAACGGCGCCCGAGATAAATGCCGAAGCCAGTCCGACGCCCAGGGCAAAGATCACGACGCGTGCGTCCACCCGGGTCTCGAAACGAAGCGGCAAGTCCGACCCAATACGAATCGAAGAAAGGAACTCGGCGCACCATGAGGCGATGAGCAGGCCCGCAAGAGTTCCAGCGCTCGAGAGAATGACGCTTTCGAGCAGCAATTGCTGGAGCAGCCGCGTTCGAGGCGCTCCCATCGCGACGCGTACTGCCATTTCGCGGGTGCGCGCGGGAACCGTAGACAGGAGCAGATTCGAAACATTGACACATGCGATTCCCATGACAAGGAAGACAACACCGAAAAGAAGGACGCCCATCCTGCCGTTATCCGGTGTTCTGGCTAATCGGTATCCCAACTGCGTGAACACGGCTGCGCGCGTGTCCTTATTCGTTTCGGGGTACTCCATTTCCAACTGCTTCGAAATCCGCTCGATATCTGCTTTGGCTTGGGCAACTGTGACTCGCGGCTTCAGGCGCGCAATGAGATTTATCGAGCGCACGGAGCGATTCGTCAGGTTGGAGATGTCCAGGGTGATATCCGCCTGTTGCATCATCATCCGCGGAATATAGATCCCCGGTTCAATGACGGGATCGATACCGACGAACTGTTCCGGCGCAACACCGACAATCGTGAAAACATGGCCATTGATTGCGACTGCGTGGCCCACGACATCCGCTGCGGCGCCAAAATCGCGCTGCCATTCCGCGTGGCTGATCACCGCTACGGCATCCCTTCCGGGAACGGTGTCCTCTTGCGGAAGAAATCCGCGACCGGCGGCAGGCTTCACCTGCAACATCGAAAAGAAATTTCCGCTGACCAGCATAGCCAGTGTCACGCGCGGCTGATCTCCGGTTTTCGGGGCGAGTCCTACGAGCGTCATCTCGTACGTTGCGATGCCACTGAAGCTTTGGCTCCGTTCCACATAGTCGCGGGATTCAGGATAGGAAAAACCTATTGAATTCGCCGGCGTGGAGTTCCTGAGGCGAACCACGCGGTCCGATTCAGGCACAGGCAACGGCCGAAGTATGAAAAAGTCCAGGAAACTGAAGACGGACGCTGTTGCTCCTATACCGAGACCCAACGAAATCACGACGCCGAGAGCCACCACTCTCGATCTCTTGATCAAACGAAGACCGAAGCGGAAGTCCTGAATTAAATTGTGCGCCAGTCCAATCACTCGACTCTCCAGGTCGATGAGTCTGTTCTGATAGCAAATCCTGCTCCAACTCTTCCAAAAGACGCAACTCAAAGCATCAGTCTGACCTCGATTATTTGCACGTCGTTGTTGTTCCGTGATGTTGGGTTTTCGGGTTACGCGGGCCGGAATATTAGCCTATCGGTCCCAAAGATGTACACATTCCGAGTACTGGAATAAGATGAGAAGGACAGATGTCCAGCGGAAGGCCATAATCCGTTGAGTAGAATCGCCCTGTTCTTGAGCTTGCTGGGGTTCATTGCTGCGGCAAGCGGTCACGACTGTCCAAGTTATCCCGCATCGAAATGGTCCTTCAATCCAGCTACTCTGCAGGAGAAACTCAAAAGCCGGCTGCAACTGACGAATGTGGCCAGTGCTTTTGCTACCGACAGTGGAGCCTCGCCAGCAAGGCAGAATTTCGTAGATGATTACATTTTCGAAAAGCTTGAAAAACAAGGTGTCCCGAGCGCGCCGCTGGCGAGTGATGCGGAATTCATTCGCCGGGTGACCATCGACCTTGTTGGGAGAACACCGGCTGCTGCTCGAGTGCGATCCTTTCTTGAAGACTCGCGCCCCGGCAAGCGTGAAATCGTCATCGACGAGCTTCTCTCAAGTAGTGCCTTTTCGGACCGCTGGGCAACCTGGTTTGACGACTTGCTCCGGAACACCTCGAACTATCCTGAAATCACCGTCGCGGGACGGAACGCGCTGCACGAGTATTTGCGTCAATCGATTCAGCAGGGGAAACGCTATGATGAAATGGTCCGCGACCTGCTGCGTGCGAGCGGCAGCGCCAGTCAGGGTCCGCCTAATTACCTGCTCCGAAACCATGTGTCTGGAGCTCCAAGCCAGGACTTTTTCGACGATTTGGGAGCCAATATTACGTCCACGTTCCTTGGCATCCCGACCCTCTGTATATCCTGCCATAGCGGGCAGCATCATCTTGAACCCATCAATGCCTACCTGTCTCACAAGACGAGAACAGATTTCTGGGAGCAATCGGCTTTCTTTGCGCGAACTACAGTCAGGCTGTTATCTCCGGATTCCAGCGACGGATCCGCAAAGTACGAAATCAGCGAGGCAGCCGATGGCTACTACACGTCTGAGATCGCAGGATATCCCGGGCAGCGCCCGCTGCGAAGCGGGGGGCCATATTTGCCGCACTACCTTTTCACCGGAGAGGCGGCGCAAGGTGAAAATCTGCGCTCTGAGTATGCGAGGATTTTAACTTCCGACTTTCAGTTTGCGCGAAACATCGCAAACCGCATCTGGGCCCACTTTATGGGCATCGGAATTGTTGATCCACCGGACGGTTTCGACCTGGCAAACTACGAGACACAGGCATCTCATCCCGAGCTTCTCGACCGCCTTGCACAAGACTTCATCGATACAGGATTCAATCTCCGTCACCTCATGAGGCGAATAACATCGTCGAGTGCTTACCAGTTATCCGCTGGATATCCCGGCAACTGGCAGGAACCATATTCGCGATTATTCGCTCGCAAACTAACGCGCCGGCTGGAAGCCGAAGAAATCCATGATTCGATCGTGCAGGCCACGGAAGCAGGCGGAACATATGACGTCGCAGGGTTCCTCGAACCTGTCCGATGGGCAATGCAGCTCCCGGACACCAACGAACCACACAATAGTCCAGCGCAAGCTTTCATGGATTTGCTGGGCCGGGGAAATCGGACGTACAAGCCTCGCGATTCGGATAGTTCGATCCTCGCCGGTCTCTCGCTCATGAATGACCCGTTCGTTAAGAGCCGGACAACCTTTCAGGCCGATACCGGTCTCGCACGACTTCAAGCGCTGCCAGACGATGAGGTTGTGGAAGAGGTTTTTCTTCGAACACTGTCCCGACCTCCAACGGCGGAAGAAAAACGCGTCGCAATTGTCCACATGAGTGAAGATCGGATAGCCGGGTTGGAAGACTTACAGTGGGCGTTAATCAACAGACCGGAATTTATCCTCAATCATTGATGCACTTCTCGAGACGCCAATTCGTGCGTTTGAGTCTGACTGGTTTAATCGGTAGCCCTCTGGTGCGAGGACTCGCTGACTCCGGCGCATACGCCCAATCGCCGGTCGTTGCAAAAAATACTGCCAGTACATGCATCTTCATTTATATGCTCGGAGGCCCGAGCCAGATGGAGACCTGGGATCCCAAAGAGGGGCCATGGGTCCCGGGCGATCTCGATATCCGGTCATATGCCGGTGGCGTCACGCTCTCGCATAAGCTCTTTCCGATCCTGTCGCGGAATGTCGCCGATCTGGTTGTGCTTCGATCACTGCAGGCCTGGGAAGCGATCCATGAACGCGGGCAGTACTATCTCCAGACCTCGTATGCGGATCTTCCGGACCTTTCCCGCCAATTGCCGTGTCTCGGTTCGGTGACGGCCTATGAGTCGGAATCTTCCAGAACACCGGACGACTTCTTACCCCCGTTCCTCGCAATTGGCGTTGGCGATCTGCTGCCGTTCAGTGCCGGTTTTCTATCTCGACGATATGCGCCATTCAAAATGCCTTTTACTTATATAGGGAACGGCATTCCCAACCTCCACGCGTCTATAGACGCAGACCGTTTGTCCAAACGCATCCAACTCCTCGAATCCCTCGAAGGAGCGAATCCCGGTTCGTACGGCGGTCTGGACGACAACGCTGTCGCAGCCGAATGGGCACGCACCCTGTTGACGCGCGACCTCGATCCCATATTTCGCCTCGACAAAAAAGAAAGCGAGCATTACGGCAACAATTACTTTGGCGACCAATGTCTTCTGGCGAGAAATCTTATTCGAGCGGACGCGGGCGTGCGGTTCCTCGCATTGTTCCAGGGCGGGTGGGACCACCATTTTGATCTATTCGACCCGTCCAATCCGATGGGCCTGTACAGGCTGGCCTTCGAGTTCGATACGGCAGTCGGAAATCTGCTTGAAGACTTGAAAGCGGGCGGTCAGCTTGAAAAGACGCTCATTGTCGCAATGGGAGAATTCGGCCGGACTCCCGGACCATTGAACTCGAGCAAAGGAAGGGATCATTACCGGGCTGCGCAGGTAGCGCTGCTGGCAGGGGGTGGAACGCGAGGACCCAAAGCCATCGGTGCGACCGATCCGAACGGCGGTTTCATCGTCGACTACGGCTGGTCGGGAGAGCGGCCGATTCGAATGGAAGATATCACTGCGACGATCTACTCTGCCCTGGGTATTAACTGGACGAAGACAATCTCGACGCCATCCGGTTGGACCTACGAATACATACGGCACAGCGAGCCAGAGCGCTACAGGCCAATCGACGAAGTCTTCTGACCGCACTAAAGTTGTAAGGAAAGAAAAACAGGTATCAATCCCCAGCCGTCTGTTTGTCGGCAGCGGGAGGGTCCTGTGAACTGGATTCGTCTCTAACCCGTCTCCAGACTGTGGGCAGCTTCTCGTGCCGTGGACAATCGGGGAAAACGTTTCCCGCAGGAATGTAGGATTCCAGGTCGCAGCAGAGATTTTTGTAATATCCGTCTTTGGGGTTGATCTCTCCGTTGCTGAACATCGCCGGCAGTCTCATTCTCAACTGACGGGCGAACACACCAAAAACGGTCTGGCATTCCGTGCATTGGTGGAAGTGGGCGACTTCCCAATCGGCAAGTTGAAAATCCTTACCCGAACTTTGCGCCTGCGCCTGATCGAAGAGGCGGAATGTCTTGATGTGAATTGCGTCCTGCATCGCGCGCACCTTAGCACATGAAAGAACCGATGTTCGTCTGGTTTTGACACAGACCGTGTTTTCTTATTGTAGACGTTTGTTTTTCCCGGCTTGCGGATAGTTAATGATTGTGTTAACTATATTGCGATATTGCAGCTGTATAACTGGAGGGCAATGCAATGAAAAAAACACCGGAAGGCTGGCCCCGGATTTCGTCTGCAGTTTTTTACGACGATGCAGCGAAAGCGATCGATTGGCTCTGCGCAGCTTTTGGCTTTGAGGTTCGGCTCAAGATCGAAGGGGAAGGAGGCCGCGTTGAGCACTCGGAACTCACGTTCGGCGAGGGCTTGATTATGGTTGGCAGCGCGGGCGGCAAGTCGGAGCGACCTGTGCCGGTGCCATGCAGGAGTCCGCGCTCGGTCGGCGGCGCCAACACCCAGGCGCTATGCGTCTACGTGGATGATGTCGATTCGCACTGCAAAAAGGCGCGAGCTGCAGGCGCAAAAATCCTGGAGGAACCTGCAACGCAGGACTACGGTGAGCAATACTGGAGCGACCGCTCCTATCGCGCGGAAGATCCTGAAGGCCACCAATGGTGGTTTATGCAGCGCATCCGAGACCCGAGGGCCCGTGCGAATTGACCTTGACCGGACGTTGACGGCCCTTGCAGACCCGACGCGCCGAGCGGTCGTGGAGCTGCTGCGCCGGTCTCCCAGGCGTCCAAGCGAAGTGGCCGATGCGCTCGACATGAGCCGCCCTGCAATGAGCCGCCACTTCCGAGTCTTGCTGTCGGCGGGACTTATCGAAGAGGAGATGCTCGAGGACGATGCCCGTTCCCGGTTGTTGCACCTTCGAAGAGAGCCCTTCAAGCAGCTTCGGGGTTGGATCGAAGAGGTGGAAGGTTTCTGGACCGATCAGTTGCGGGCTTTCAAAGCACATGCCGAACGCACGCCCAAAGGGCGCGGATAATGAGCAACGATGATCGGCCGATGTCGGGAGATCAAGCTCGTGTGTCCGTGATTGTCGGCGTGACGCCCGAGGTTGCCTTTCGTATCTTCACCGAGGAGATCGATCAGTGGTGGTGCCGGGGCCTGAAGTACCGCATCGCGGGCCGTGGGGGAGTCATCCACATGGAGCCTCGCGAGGGCGGCCGCCTTTTCGAGTCGCTCGAGAATGGTTCCGAAACAAGGATTTTTGAAAGTGGGAAAGTTACTGTTTGGGAACCACCATCGCGCCTGGTCTTGGACTGGCACGCGGTGAACTTTTTGCCAGACGAGAGCACCAAAGTCGAAGTGACCTTCCAGAAGCACGCCGGCGGCACTCTCGTTACCGTCACCCATCAAGGCTGGAGCAGAATCCGGCCCGATCACCCGGTACGTCATGGCCTCGATACCGCGTCGTTCATCCGGATGATGGGGCTTTGGTGGGGCGATCTCATGAGCTCGATGCGCGAGCACGCTGCCGAAAGGCACCCCTCCCACCTACTATAATAGAGGATGCACCAAACAAGTGTACGGTAGCCCGATCCGCGTTCATTTATAAAATCGGTTCGAGCAACTGTAGCGGCGGTCTATGACCGCCGGTCTTTCCTGGAATCAACGAAATACCGGCGGTCATAGACCGCCGCTACAGTGCAGTTTGCCTCCTCGGAGCAATTTTCCGCACCCTGGTAATTATCCGGCCCCTGGGCATGAAACGGCCTTCTGTTTCTGCTCATGGGTGAAAAACCGACCGAAACCTTAAAGTCATATCAGCTTCCGGCCGATAGATCCCGATATCGGTCTTATTTAGCCGTGGGGAGGCGATTTAATGAAAGCGAGAGCAGTGTCGTTCCTGGTTGTGCTCTTGATGGGAGTTGCGCAGGCCTTTGCAGGCAGCCAACAGGTCATCGTGAAGTTGGACCGCAGGATAAATATCAATATCAAAGACGTCGCCAGGTTCATGCGCGGACATCTGCTGGACCAAATTCCCAGCCAGAATTTATTTCTGGTGGAAGTCCCGGAGCGGTTGGCGGCAACTGCGCGTTTTTTTGGTGTCCAGGCCTGGGAGTCGAACCTGAGGGTCAAGAAGCTTAACGCCGTTCAAGGCATCATTCTTAATGCTTCGAATTTGACGCCGCGATGGTACGACACTCAGCCTGCCTTCACCAGGATTGGGCGGCCGGCGGCTGTGCAGGTAGGCACGGGCAGGGGAGTCGTCGTTGCCGACATCAACTCGTCTTTCGATTATGCACATCCGGCGCTGGCCGGCGCGTTCACATCAGGCTATGACTTTATTCTGGCGCGGCCGTATGCGGTTTCGAACGCAATTTTGAATCAAGCGGACGTCGCGTTTTTGGATCAGGCCGACGTTGCGTTTTTGGATCAAGCCGACGTCGCATTTTTGGATGCAGCCCTCGCCGCTGCACAGGCGGACGCTGCGACTGTAAATTATCTCACCACGTCCGGAGTCACAGGCGTAAGTGCTTCCACGATTGGACCCCAGGTCAATCAGTCGGGATACAGTCACGGCACACTTTGCGCTGGGATCATTCACTCCATAGCGCCGGACAGCATGATTATGCCGCTGCGCGCCTTCGATGATGCCGGCGACTCGGACGTGTTCACAATTCTGAAGGCAATCGACTTTGCCGTTGCGAATTCCGCGCAGGTAATCAACATGAGCTTCGGCATGGATACCGACTCGGCGTCGATTCGTAGCTCGATCCTGGCAGCCGTAGCGGCAGGTATTACCGTGGTCGCCTCAGACGGCAACAAGAACAGCGGTACGTTTCAATTTCCAGCCGCATACCCCGGAGTTCTGAGCGTGGCTGCAACCGATAATTCGGACAATAAGGCGAGTTTCTCGAACTATGGTTCGTACGTCACGGTCTCGGCTCCCGGTGTCAATGTGATCTCGAGTTTTCCCGGTGGTTACTATGCGGCCATTTCCGGTACATCGTTTGCCGCACCGATCGTCGCTGCCGAAGCCGCTCTTCTGCGAGGGCTGCTGAAAAATCCTGCGACAGTCATTCCGCAGTCCAGCGTGAATATCGATGGTTTGAATCCGGCCTACACCGGCACCCTGGGCGCCGGCCGAGTCGATTTGTTTCAGGCCGTGAGGCCGTGAGGGGCCAGTAAACCCGAGACCCCGACGCTTTGAAATCGTGCGGAGGCTTGTGGCATCGAGCTCACAAGCCTCCGTTCCCGATGTCGAACCAGGTCAGGTTATCTTGACACTTCCGATTTTCCTGCCGATAATCCTCCCAATTATTTAAGCCAAAGCGACAACTTTTGCGTAGCCGTCGGACGAATCGTCTTGATTGGGAGCGTCTCCGTTTACTGTGGGCGTGGTGTGTCACCGGCGGCCGCTGCAGGAGTCGCTGCAGAAACTATCGCAAGACACTCGGGAGGAACCCTCATGAAATATGGGATTGGGTTGAGTCTGCTGGCCGGATTGCTATCCCTTGCTGTTCTGAACGACAACGTTTGGGCACAATCCACGGCTCAGATCAGCGGCAACGTGACCGATCGCAGCGGTGCGGTGCTGCCCGGAGTCGAAGTCACTGTTACACAAACCGACACGGGTCTTCTGCGCAGCGTCGTATCCAATGAGACCGGCTCGTACGTAATGCCGAACCTGCCGGTCGGTCCTTATCGGTTGGAAGCGGCCCTGCCGGGATTCCGCACGTATGCACAAAGCGGAATCATCCTGCAGGTCGGTGCAAATCCGGTCATCAACATCGCTCTGGACCTGGGTCAACTTTCCGAGACGGTCGAGGTGCAGGCGGATGCGGCACTGGTGGAAACCCGGAGTACGGGTGTCGGCCAGGTGATCGACAACCTTCGCGTCACCGAGCTGCCGCTTGGTGGGCGCCAGCTAACCGAGCTGATCATTATCTCGGGTGCTGCTGTGGGTGGCGGGACGCAAAACACGCCGCGGAACTATCCCACGGATATTATTTCTGTCGGTGGGGGAACGAACGACGGCCTCACATTCATGTTGGACGGAGGAATACATAACGATCCGTACGGCAATCAGGCTCTACCGCTGCCATTCCCCGATGCGATACAGGAGTTCAAGGTCGAAACCAGCGCTGTACCCGCCCAATACGGGTTCCACGCGGCCGGCGCAGTGAACGTGTTGACGAAAGCCGGGACCAACGCCCTTCACGGAAGCCTCTTTGAATTCGTGCGTAACAAAATATTCAATGCGCAGAGCCCGTTCGCGTCCGAAAAGAACGGGCTGAAGAAAAACCAGTTTGGCGGTGTCGCCGGCGGACCAATTGTCTCGAACAAACTGTTTTTCTTTGGCGGATACCAGGGAACGATCGAACGCTCGGTACCCCTGGCGCTCGTCGCCTACGTACCAACGCCACAGATGCTCTCCGGTGACTGGACCACCTTCGCGTCAGCACAGTGCCAGGGCGCCGGGGCGCTCACGTTGAGGCCGCCGTTCGTGAATAATCGGATCAACCCGAGTCAGTTCTCTCCGGCGGCAGTGGTCCTGGCGACAAAATATCTCCCGGTTTCGAACGACCCATGCGGGAAAGTGAGTTTCGGTCGAAAGAGGAATCTTGACGAGCATTTCATCCTGGGGAGGATCGACTTCCAACAAAGCGCGAAAAACTCGCTGTTCGGGCGTTATGAGGTGGCATACCTGGATCAACCCTCCGACTATGATGGCAAGACCGCGATTTCGGCGAGCGAACCGGACTATTACCGGCACGCCAAGTCGTTTGTGCTGGGCGACACGTATTCGATCAGCCCCAACATGGTGAGTTCCTTCCGCGGAAACGTCCTTCGCACGGTCAACGACAAAAAACTGAAGCACGACTTGTTCAGCTTCCCAGACCTCGGAGTAAAGATGCCTTACTACCCGCCGAACACAACAAAGCAGACGCGGCTCACGGTGACAGGCCAGTTCGACGCGGATATGAGCGCGGCGGGTATTACGAACTCGACGGTCTATCAGTTGTCCGATGATCTCAGTTGGGTCCGCGGAAACCACCAGATCGGATTTGGCGCGGTGCATATCCATAACATGATGAACTACACCTCCAGCACACAGGCCGTGGGTGCGTTCAACTTCAACGGCGCGGCCCTGCTGAATCCGCTGGCAGATCTGATGTTGGGAATGGCCAACACTTTTACTCAGAGCAGAATTACGAACCAGTACTACCGGCAGAATTTTCTCGCTACCTATTTGCAAGACACCTGGAAGGCAACCTCCCGCCTTACGGTGAACGCCGGACTGCGGTTTGAGCCCTTTTTCGCGCCATACGACAGCGGCGGAAAAGGTGCGTTCTACAGCAGGGAGCGGTTCGACCATGGCATCAAGAGCACCATATACCCGAACGCTCCAGCCGGTATCTACTTCCAGGGTGAGGGTGGGATTCCCGACAGCCTCGCCATGACGTCGAGCGCATGGAAACATTTCGCGCCACGACTGGGAATTGCGCTGGATCCCAATGGTAACGGTCTCATGGTAATTCGGGCGGCCTATGGAATCTTTTACGATGCGCCACACCTGCACCAGTACGGCGGTCGTCGCGACACGGCGCCCAAAGGCGCGCAGATTGTCGTGAACAGCCCGTCTTTTGACGATCCGTGGGCGAGTTTTCCCGGTGGAAATCCTTTCCCGATCCCCCTGGATAAATCCTCACCGTTCCCATTGGCCGGCCGTTACACCATCTTTCCGTGGGAGATGAAAAAGCCTTACATCAATCAATGGAATCTGAGTATTCAGAAGCAATTCGGAGCGAATTGGCTCATCACCGGAAACTACATCGGCAGCAATGTGATTCACATGATGTACCGGTATGAGGCGAATCCCGCCGTCTTCGTTCCCGGAGTCGGCGACGCAAGTCGGAACTGCTTCCTTAACGGCGTAAGGGTCCCGTATACGGTAAACCCGGGTGCCGCTTGCTCCACAACCGGCAACACGAACTCGCGGCGCGTGCTAAACCTGGCGAACCCGGCCGTGGGGCAGTATTACGCCAACATCGTGTATGGCGACGACGGCGCCACGCGCACTTACAACGCAATGGTGCTTCAACTCTATCGCCGGCGCGCCAAGGGCCTCACGATTCAAGCAAATTACACCTGGTCGCACGGCATTGATGACGGTTACAACGACGTTATTCAGAACAGCGGGGGTCAGACCCAGGAGCGCCGTCGAGCAAACCGCGGGAATTCTGAATTGGACCGCCGCCATAACTTCAATATGTCGACCGTTTATGAAATGCCGCAGTTTTCCAACCGCGGAGCACGCATTCTTGCGAGTGGTTGGCAGATCTCGGGAATCGTGCGAATCCTGTCGGGCCCGTATCTGACCATCTCCTCAGCTACCGACACCGCGTTATCAGGCACGGACGACCGAAGACCAAACCAGGTGCTCGCCTCGCCTTACGCTGCGACGAAGACCATCGACCAGTGGTTCAACCCCGCGGCCTTCGCACGGCCGGCCACGGGTACCTATGGGACTATGGGCGGGAGGAATGTTGTAGGTCCGGGAAGCATCCGCATCGACATGGGCTTGACACGGAAATTCCGAGTACGTGAGAAGCAGACCCTGGAGTTCCGAGCCGAAGCGTTCAACATGCCGAACCACTTTAATCCTCCTATTCCCGAGGTGAATCTAAACAGCTCGGTCTTCGGCAAGAGCGTACCAGGAGGAGCTGGAGCTCCGCTGGGCTTCTCCGCAGGCCAGGAGCGGATCATGCAGATGGCGCTGAAGTACGTATTCTGAACTTATTCCTGCAAGTGGATAAAGTTCGCAGTTCTTTGGCCAAATTTGTGCAAGCGGTATTCCTTGACACTTAAGAATGAGGGGTCTATAACTTTGGTCAATCCGTCATTTTGTCGATAAACTAGTGCTCGAGCAGAAACGCCAAAAAATTCGGAAATTCGGAGGAACTGATGCAACCCGCGAAGTTGGTTCTAACGACCGTGTTGGTGTTGTGTCTGACGCTCGTCGTCACGGCACAGCTACCTCAGAAGGCCCCGCCGCAACCGGTCCTGCAGCAGGATCAGGATCGCATCGAAGCAGCACATAGTGAATTGTTGAATGCGAAAGATAAGGCCGCCGAAGCCAGCAAGCTCACTTCAGCCGTGGCTCCAGCGTTGCCGGATGCCGCCGCATCGTCGGCACCGATACCACGAAAGAATTTCATCGACGAACACATCTTTGGACGGATCGAGAAGGACAACATCCCGCACGCACCCCTCGCCAATGACGAGGAGTTTTTGCGAAGGGTGTATGTGGATACCATCGGCTTTTTGCCGACCCCCGAGAAGATCCGTTCGTTCGTCGCCGACAAGGATCCGAACAAGCGCGATAAGGTGATCGACTCTCTGATCGGCACCGAGGAATTCGCCGACCAGTGGGCCTACTACTACGGGGAACTCTTCAGGACGCGAGCCGCGTCTTTCCATTATTGGACCAAAGCATGGCTCAAAGTGGATCGGCCGTATAACGAGGTCTTCGCGGACATGATGACGCCCACCACCAAGAATTCGAGGGGTCTGCCGACAGCCATGACCATTTTTGATCCAGTCGGCCAAACTGCGGCCCGCGATGGGGCGTTTACCGATCGCAACAATTACAGGGGTCTGAACCGTCTGGACTGGATTGACGGGATGACGACCGAGATCGGGCGCGTGTTCCTGGGCGTGAGCATCGAGTGCTTCTCTTGTCATAACGGCGCCGGCCACACCGACAGCTTCAATATGTTCCTCGGCAGCAGGAAGAGGACCGACTTCTGGCAGCAGGCGGCGTTCTTTGGAAGGATGCGGAGCATCGGAAGCAGCGACGGCAGCGGCCGCAACTTTTACGGCGAGCAAGCCCAGGTGGACGACCTCGCTCCCGGATACAATACCGGAGACGACTGGCCGTACTAAACTCCGGCAGAGGGTCGCTTCCCACGCGATGGCAAAACCTACGAACCGGCATTCATCTTGACCGGGGAGAAACCGAAACCCGGCGAGGATCCGCGTAAGGCTTTAGGCCGCATCTTGCCCAGTCACATCCAGTTCGCGCGTGCGGCGGTCAACAACGTTTGGGCCAAGTTGCTGGTCGTCGGTTTGGTCGAACCGACCGACGGTTTCGATCTGAACCGGCTGGACCCGAAGAATCCACCGCCGAAGCCGTGGACACTACAGCCGGCCAATCCCGAGTTGTTGCAGGCGCTGGCCGAAGACTTCCGTGCGAATAATTACAGCATCCAGCACGTGATCAAGACGATCATGAAATCGAATGCGTATCAACTTTCCACCAGCTTCCGGGGCGAGTGGAAGCTTGCCTATATTCCCTGCTTCGCCCGCCGGTTTGTCCGTGTTTTGTCGCCGGTCGAGGCCGTGGATATGGTGGCCCAGGCAACGGACCAGCCGTACGAGATTAAGGAGGTTCGAGGCACAGTCGGTAATCGCGCGGAGAAGCTCGAAGTGCCCTTCAACTACGTCAGCCAGTTGTTCGACCCGGTAGCCGTCAAGGGCCTCGAGAGACCCGGCTCTGAGAATCTGCAGATCTATGCGTTCATGCAGGCCTATTACCAGGCTGAGCGTACAACCCCACCGATCGACAAGAACGTCGCCACTCCGGTGCAGGCGATGATGATGATGACGTCGCCGCTCGTCCAAAAACGCGTAAAGGCGGAAGGGACGACGCGCGTCGCCAAATTATTGCAGGCCGGGAAATCGGACGACCAGGTGATTGAGGAACTGTTTTTGGCGACGCTGTCACGCCACCCCAAAACCGACGAAGTGGACGTGGCAAAGCGTGTGATCGCAAAAGACAGGACAATCGGCTTTGAGGACATTCAATGGGCGCTCCTGAACACGACGGAGTTCTTAGTCAACCATTAATTAATGAAGTGATCGAGGTTCTTCAAATTTGAAGTGAGGGAAAAAACCATGGTAAAGAGACTAGAAGAGATGAGCCGTCGCGAATTGCTGAAATTATTCGGCATCAGTGTCGGCGCCGTTATCGCGGACTCCGCGGCATGGCCGCGCAACGTGCAGGCACAGTCTAAGAAGATCACGCCTCGGGGCACCGCGCGCAACGTGATTTTTATCCAGAATTGCGGTGCGATGAGTCAGAACGAGACCTTCGATTTCAAGGAAACCAAGTGGACGGCAAAAGACCTGAACATCCAGAAGGTCAATTCCGAGTTCCTGATATCCAAAACCCTCTTCCCGCAATATGAGAGGTGGGCGCCAAAAGCTGCGGTAGTTCGCACGCTGTGGGAAAACTCGCTGGTGCACTTCACCGGCATGTACCACTCGCAGGCGGGCCGTGCCTTTAACCCGGCGATTATTCGGGAAGTTCCGGCCTTCGGCAGCGTTGTCGCTTACGAACTGGAGAAGGACCGTAAACCGTCCGACACGTTCCCGACATATATGAGTGTCGATTTGTGGAACACCAGATGTCCTCAAATCGGATCGGGAATGTTGCATCCCAAGTTTGCCGGACTCGACCTGAACACCTCCACGGTATTCGACAGCTTCGCTGGGGGCGATGCAAAAGCCGAGGTGGATTTGGCCAGACGCTGGGAAGTGCTCAACAGGATTTCGGAGGCTTCACCCTCAGGCAGTGGTAACACGCTTGGCGGGAAAGCCGACGAGTACGGCGCGCACTACGAGTATGCATACAAGATTCTGATGGATCCACGGTTCAAGAAAGTGCTGAACGTGACCGACGAAGAAAGGCAGCGTTATGGCGTAGACAAAGACAAGGGCACTTGCAAACTCGGCCTCGCGATGCTGCTCGCACGGAATGTCCTCGCCAGCGATGCCGGTACGCGATTTATGTGGGTCTCCAATGCCTACAACGGAAACAACGGCGCGGCCGACAACCACGATCAGATCTACGGCCGTGGCGCGTTGGCTCCGAGAGGTTTCCTGCTGCCCATATACGATAGCGTGCCCAGGTTGGATGCAGCCGTCGGCAGCCTCATCGAGGATCTTTCGAAGATGCCGGGCAAGGAACCGGGAAAGACCATGCTGGATGAGACCATGGTTGTTATCGGCCATGAATTCGGGCGCACTCCCGACATGAATTTGAACTTCGGCCGCGATCACTGGGGTCCCGCTTATACCGATGTGTTCATTGGCGGCGGCGTGAAGCCGGGCCGGATGATCGGCAGGACGGAGGGCGGCAAGTCCATCGATCATGGTTGGGCCTACAAACAACAACCCATGAAGGACCACGTGACGGCGACGGTCTACTCGGCGCTGGGGATCGACTACAGCAAGAAGTTCGAAAAGACGCCGTCGGGTCGCGCGTATGAATACCAGCAGACGGCTCCCCTGGGAGGTCCTTCGTTTATTCCGCTGACCGACATCGCGGAGCTGTTTGTTTAGGGTAGATTCGGATGAGAATTGATTAATGATTAGTGTTTTAATGATTGATGTGTTCATTAATCATTAATCAATTCTCAGGCTGCATCGATTGTTGAAGAACAAGAGAAGAGTATGAACAAAAAAGTTCTATTCACCATTCTCTGCCTGCTTTGCGCCGCGGTGCCACTCGCGGCGCAAACCGCAGCGCCGGAAAACATGGTTCAGATCCCTGCTGGCAAGTTCTGGATGGGTCGCGCCTATACGATCTACACTGATTCAGCAGACCTTGTGCCAATAGACAAGCTGGACGACCGGCCTGCTAACAATATTCATCTGGATGCCTTCTACGTCGACAAGTACGAGGTAACCAACGCCGAGTATACGAAATTCCTTCAGGCAACGGGCGGCAAGCCGCCGTGGCATTGGCCTCAAGGCAAGATCCCGGACGGAAAAGAAAAGTTACCCGTTTACAATGTTAACTGGTTCGAAGCGACTGCCTACTGCAAGTGGGCCGGCAAACGTTTGCCAACGGAAGCCGAGTGGGAGAAAGCGGCGCGAGGCGGACTCGACCGGAATCACTACGCGTGGGGAGACGCCGATTATATCGATACCAGTGAAAAGTACATCCAGCCGCCACAAGCGGCTGGACGCACCACCGCCGATCCCGTGCCGGCAAACCTCGATGGCACCGACGCGAAGCCAGTCGGGTCCTACAAGCCCAACGGTTATGGTCTCTACGACATGATCGGAAACGTCCGCGAGTGGGTCAATGACTGGTATGACATCAATTACTACGCGTTCATGCCGAAAACGAATCCACAGGGGCCAGAGACCGGAAAATATCGAGGCGTTCGAGGCTCGGGTTGGCTCGATGCGCCCCCGAATACCGTTGGCGGGCCTTCCGATAACAACACGGTAGATACCCGGGACTTCAGCGATCCGGAGCTCCGTGCCACGACGATTGGTTTTCGCTGCGCGAAATAAGGAAGTTTGTCTGCGTAAGCCAGTTCGTAGATTTGAACTCCCCTTCTCGACTGAGGAGGGGAGTGTCAAACTGTAAACCATTTAGTTCAAGGAAATTTTTATGCGCCGACTGATTGTTATTTTCGTTTTGATTTTAATCACCTTAGTGGCTCTTGAGTTTCAAGCTCAAACTCCGCAGGCTCCGCGGCCTCCGCAGACTAAGGCTCCACCGGCTCAGACTCCGAGGCCTCCGCAGACTCCGCCGCCAGCTCAGACTCCGCGGCCTCCACAGACGCAGACTCCGCCGCCGGCTCAGACTCCTCCTCCACCGGCTGCGCAGACTCCCCCCCCAACGGCCGCCGCCAAACCTTCTGGACCCGACCCACTACAGCTGGCTGAGGATTGGTTGGTCCGCCTGAATAACCTCTCCAAGTGGACCTTGACCTTTGAAGGAAAGGAAGTGGGACGCGAGGATCTTGTCAATAAAATGATGGAGCTGTACGCGCCAGATGTCGTTGCGGAAGTAGCGCCGCATGACGACGAACAGATAGGACCGGTTATCCTTCGCGGCAGCGCGAATGTTCGGAAGTGGGTCGATAAGATTTCCAGAACCCAAGTCAGGCTTCTCTACATCCAAAGACGCCAGACGAAGAAGCAATTCGAAGGAACGAAGCTGATTTACTCCACGCCCCTGCCCTGGGGCGGAGTGGGCATGTCCTTCGAGATCATCGCTGCCTGGTCCCGGCGTGAGGATCGTCGAAAGTTTACAGGGCCGGGCACGGTGTTCTTGCAGTATAACGCCGATGGAAAAATCGACCGTCTGCGCCTTTACGTGAGCGAGATCTCTGAGGTCACAGCGTTATAGCGAGCAGCAGGAATGGACATCCTTGCGTTACTTCGCCGCCACGGAAATACCCTTATCTGTGAAGGCTCGAACGGACGTATTTTCGAGGTAACCACCGCCGGTGAAATTGTCTGGGAGTACGTGAATCCGTTTCCGAACCTAAAGCCGAAAATTCCAAACTCCACTATTTTCCGCGCAGCAAAGGTGGCCGAGAACTGGCTGAAGCGCTGAGCGCCGTCATCAACATCATTCGTAGCTTTGCACAACCCTACAGCAACAGAGAGGAGACCACGATGTATCCCTATAGCGAAATCCTTCGTGCGCTCGGGCGGATTGAAGGCGAACTGATCCAGATCCGCAAGCTTTCCGAGGGCGTGTCCTCCTGATCTCGTTAGGCAAAGCACTTAGGGGGAGTTTCACCGGTGGAAAATCGTGGGAGCCGTGTTCGCGGTCTTGGTCCAGAGACGCTGGTATGTGCGTAAATACTCGGCCGGCCTGCGCAGCGGATGGCTCATGCGATAAAGATCGCCGAAGAAGTCAAACAAGAACTGTTCCGACAAGGCGTTCCAGAGCCGGGCGCGGCCGAAGCTGAGCGCGATGGGCCCGAGCTCTCCCTTCAGGACCGCCAGGAGATCGGTCGCCCAGCACTCGATCCCCGCCAGGTAAGTCTCCTCTGCATTCGACGTTCCGGGCAGGAACGCGCACGCCGAAGACACGTATTCATAAACGCGTCGCTCACCGGCACGGCTGTCACGCAGCGCCACCGCGAATGTGGGGATCCGGCCTTTTGCCTGATCATCCAGGAGCGAATGCAGGCCCCTGAAGATTGTCCCACTGACCAGCGATCCCGCAAACTCTTGCAGCCCCTGTTCAAGCATCGCGTATTCGGCGCTTTCCATTTCGGTGCGGCCGGTGGCGGGTGCGTAGTCGAGGATATCGGTTGCCTCATCCTTGCCGTTGGAACCGTGCGCCGGCCAGGTCTCCTGCGGCGCTGTAGTGAGAAAGGGTGTGTCGTCGAAAACCCTTTTCAGACGGTGGCCCTCCATCAAGAACGTTTGACCGGGACGCGTTGCATGAAACTGTTCCTTCGGGTAAAGCCGAGACATCATCTGGCAGACGGCGGTGTTGTCGACGCAGAAGACGCGATGATTCAGCCAGGTTCTCCCGCCGTAGAAGGTGAATCCGCCGGCGCACATCAGTGTCGCCGCAGGTGTTCCCCAGACGCCAATGATGATTTTGCGATCGACCCCCATTTTCATGAAGCACTCTTGCGTGGCGCCCTTGCGCTGGTCCACAAAATCGCTCATGTGACTCCAGTCGAGGGTGTTGTTAGTCCAGCCAAGGACCACGGGCGGCGAATCCTTGGCGCGCGCCCACTTGAGGTGCTGCTCGGTGAGGGTGATATCAACCATCGAGAAGAAGTTTCCTGAACCGCCGACGTCACGAACAAAGAAGGGAAGCGTGTCCCATTCATCACCGTTACTAATGGAGGTATGCGCACCGCAAAATGGAGTGAACTCGAGGTCGCCAAACCGCACGCTTTTACCAGGTACGAGTGGATGCACTGTGAAGCCCATCTCTCTCAGGATCTGTTGCGCGGCCGTCGAGGAGCGCGAGGAAAGGAAGATGGGGATGGTGCGCTCAAGCCGGGCGAGCGAAGGAATGTCGAAGTGATCGTCGTGCTCGTGGGTTAGGACAACACCATCGACCTTGGGAAAGTGTTCGAAACTAAATACACGTGGCGGGTACACGCGATACTCGAGTGCATGGGCCTGACCAAACTCCTCGCATAACAATGGGTCCACCAGAAAACAGGAACTCTTCGACTGGAATAGCCATCCCTGATGGCCAAGGAACGTGGTCGACAGCATGGGATCAACTCTTACCTCAGATCGAGAATTCGAAGCGCATTTCCGTTGGGCGTGACCGTTGCCAGCAACATTTGTGTTGGGTGAAATGCGATCCCGGCAGGCGGATATCTCCCGACCAACTTCTCGTTGTTATCTTCACGTGCGCCAGTCAGCCGGCCGCTTTCGACCTCCCAAATTTTCAGGCCCTGCGCATCACCGGAAGCGAGTAGTCTTCCGTCGCCCGAAAAGGAGAGAGCATAGATGTAAGGCGCATTCTTCGTCAGCTCTCGAGGAGATCCCTTAAAGCCCTCATGCGTTGCATGGAATACCAGAAGGCTTCGACCGGCACCGACGGCGACCAACTCTTGCTCGGGTGACCATGCCAGGCACCGCGCCGGCTCTTCCATTCGCACAGTATCCAACACATCCGCGGATATAGCATTGGCGAGAATCAAAAGGCTGCCGTGTTCAGCCAGGGCCGCAAGAAGAAATGTCGTTCTATGAGAACAGGAAGCCGTGACAAACCCGGTCGCCCTGTTCATTGCTTCTTCCATTTCTTCTGTCCACCCTGTGTGCAGACAGTAGCCATCCAAAACGCGTATCCGGTCGGCAGAGCACGTCATCGTGATAGCTTCCTCATCCGTCCATTCGACGGAGTGTACCGGCTCTTTGTGGCCGCTGACTTCTAACGGCGCTCGCCTTCCAGTGCTCACTTCCCAAAGACCGACGGATCGATCCAGCGAGCCGGTTAAGATCAATTCCGCCTTCCGGTCCCAGGTCACTGCAGTCACTTCGTCAGAGTGGTGTCCTAATGTTTTGGTCACTTGCTCACTGTCGAGATCAAAAATAGTGATGGATCCGGATTGCGCCGGAATCGCGAGAAGACGGCCATTAGGCGACCAACTGGGTTTTGTCAGATGGCCGCTGTCCAAATCGATCTGATGCAGCGGAGTGATGGTTGACATGATGTTGCTAATGCTAGAATGCCCTCGTTTTAAAGGACAGAAAAAATTCCATCCGTTTCTCATTCTTTTTTCTCTTCTTAGCTCTTGTCAAAAACGACAGCCCTCTGCTGTATCGGTGAGAAACATGGCGTGCGCTCAGGCTCGAGACGTGAATCTAGAGAGAATTCCCCCGACGCTATGACGGCAATACGACGCGGGCATCGGGGCTTCCCTGGGGCACGCCAAGGTCTACAGGCCGAAGCGTCTAGCGTTGGCCGCCTCGCACCGGCCACACCCGCAAACTGGTAGTAAAGGCGCCGTTCAGCAGGTGGCCATGGTCGATGTCTCCGAAATAAGCGCGATCTTGGCCCTCCAGAGTGGTACCCGACCAATAGTAGTCCGCTTCCACACCGGTAAACGATGACGGCCCGGCACTTATACACCCAGTCCCCGCATCGTTCGTCAGGGTCGGCCCGCTGCAGCCCAGCGCGAGCGCCTTCTCCATCGACGTCTCCCACTCCTTCTGCGTCGGGAGCCGCCAGTCGCCCGGTGAGGACCCGTCCGTCAACATGCAGTCGCCGTTTTTCAGCCCCGCGACGGCCTTTTTTGCAGCCTCCCAACCCGCGGAGGACAAGCAGCTGGACTGCTTCAGCCAGACCAGCCCCGTCTCGGTATCGGTCACCGTACCGTTCCCACAGTCGACGTAGCGCTTCGTTTTGTCGACGCACGGCGCCGCGGCGCGCCCGCGCGTCACGGCTCCGGCGTTCCCGCCTTTCGTGCCCTGCGTCGCGTTGGTGCCCCGCGTCCCTTGGAAGTTCCGAGTGACGCGAACCCCGCCATTGCCAAAGAGCGTGTTCCTGGTGGAGGGGATTTGCGCCGATGGCGTCGGCGATGCGGATGTGATCGATGCGAGCGTCGGACCGGCTTGGGTGATAAGAATGGAGGCTAGCCCGAGCAGTATGGCCATGAACATGCCGATACACCACTCGAGCAGAACCGCTCGAAACCGCCGCCTTGTCCTCATCCGATCTCCGCAACCAATAGACATAGATTCTCTACGACCCAGATTCGCAATTCGTTCTTCCATTCTTTTCTCCTATTGCGGGTTAGTTCAAGAAAGCTGGATTTCTTACTTGTTTTCTGCCATCAAGCGCTTCGCAACCTCACTTGCCCAGGCGGACGGCTTGCGCGACAGACCCGCCGTATTATCATCGAACTGGAAGAATCTGGTCAAATCAGCGAAGCGACCGTTTTCGGTCAACCGAGGCGCGCGTGCGCCGCAGGAGATTTTCGCGCAACGCTACCGTGCGGCGCAAGTGCCACTGGTCATGAATTTCAGCCCGCTTAACCGTCTTCTTTGTCACGGTCAAGAAAGGCCTCGACCATTACGTAAGTACGGATTCCGATCGAGCGCATCGCCTGCTGTCACGCCCAGCCACATGGCGCAAAGTGGACTGGCCGTATAACGAGGTCTTCGCGTCCCCTCCACTTTCTTGACTTTGTCCTCGCTTCGGCTAAGACTACACACGACGGTCTCAAATATGCCGGCCATGTCAGCCATAACTCAGCTTCATCAAATCGACTTGAATAGTGGTTATATAACAAAGCCGCGTTGGTCACCTGATGGCTCTTTTCTCGCCATTCCCACGCAGTCCGGATCGATACCGATTTTTGACCTGGACACCGGGGAAGTTGTCCAGACGTTGGGACCTCATTCAGGGGAGGTTACTGCAGTTGGCTGGGACCGCAAGGCGGAGTTCATCATGACCGGCTCACTGGATCAATCCGTAGGCCTTTGGGAACTGAAGAGTGGAAGGAGAGCGCCGTTTACCCTCAGCGGTCACCGAGAAGCAGTACATTCCGTCGAATGGACCGATGAGGAAGCATTCGCGATGACGTGCTCCTCGGACCGCGTTCGAGCGCTGGATGGCTGCTGCCTTCTGCCGGGCTGGACCGAAGAGATGGAAGACGCGGCGAATAAGCACACTGGATTTACTGCGGCTTCCTGTTCTTGCCGAACCACATTCCTGCTGGGAATGGTAGCGGAGAACGGCGCTCTTTTGCTTCTTGCGAATCTTGTCACGGGGGATCTTGTCGATTCTGTCCGGATGGAAGAGCCGGTAGGATCCCTGGCATGGTCGCCGGCGGAACAGTTGCTGGCCGTGGCTACTGGTCGAAGTATTCTCCTGTTTCATGCCACTCACGAAGGTTTCGAAGGACCTGCTCGCGAAGTGACCAGGGATGCCCCTCACGTGCACGCTCTTGCATTTTCAGGTGATGGAACGCTCCTGGCTTCCCACGACGCTCAGGGCTTAAAGATCTGGAACGTCGAAGACGCGAGGTTGATTGCTGCACTTCACGAAAACATCGAGACCCGTCCAACTTCGGGGATCGCGTTTCATCCAACGAGACCGCTTCTCGCAGCCGTCACGCCGGATGGAAGCGCATTTCGTATTCTGGAGGTCGAATGGTGAAAGGTCACTGTGGAGTGTATGCTGCTGGGATTATGTTGGCGATGATCGTCAGTTGCAGCCGTGGAGCACCCGACCAGCCCAAGACGGACATCCCACCGGCGCCTGCCGCGACGACAGCGACCGGATATGAAGTGAGTGCAGTCACGGATGGCGGGTCCGTCGGAGGAACGATAACCCTTTCGGCTGCGATTCCCAAACTACCTGCTCGGAAGATTGGTAAGGATCCACAAGTATGCGGTACGGCCGACCGGGAATCGCAGAAGCTGATTGCCAACAAAACTGGCGGGCTGAAGAATGCGGTTGTGATCGTAGAGGGCGTGAAACGCGGCAAGGCAATGCCAGCCGCTGCACAGAGTGCACAAATCGACCAGAACAAGTGTGAGTACTTACCGCATGTTCAGGTGATGGCCGTGAACACCGAGATCGCGCTGCGGAACAGTGATCCTATATTGCACAATATTCAATTTTTTCAAGGCGACAACAGCCTCTTTAACATGGCGCAGCCTGTCCAGGGTCAGGTGAACAAGCGCAAAATTGATAAGGCGGGTAACATCTATGTCGAGTGCGCCGTCCACGGCTGGATGCAAGGTAACGTGATCGTCGTGGACAATCCGTACTATGCCGTGAGCGATGAGAACGGCAAGTTTTCGATTACGGATCTGCCTCCGGGAAAATACCAGGTTAAGATCTGGCATGAGTATGTGGGAGAAATGACCCAGGAGGTTACCGTCTCCGCCAAAACCGAGACGCCGCTAAACATGGACCTCAAGGATCTGCTGGCGAAAAAAGCCGCTCCGGCAATCACTTCCGCTGCCGGCACTCCCGCTGCCGCCGGTGCTGCTGTGCCTGCCGGCGACTCCAACACGAAACCAGCAGGCAATGAAGTCGTCGTGCAAATGCACGAGGTGCCGGGGTCCGCGGGCGCCAATTTCCTATATGAGCCGGCGAACCTCACGATCAAGGTCGGGACGACTGTCAAGTGGATCAACGTTTCAGGAGAGGAAGGCCCGCGGCACACCTCCACGGATGATGCCGAGTGGGAGACGCCCCAAACGCCGGCCATCTTGCCTCCAGGTGCAGAGAAATGGAGGTCAGGGTTTCTCCGTAATGGTGAATCAGCGACTCACAAGTTCACAGTGCCCGGAAAGTACCAATACTTTTGCGAGACTCACGGCCAGTATGGAATGCTTGGGACCATCACAGTCGTGCCGTAGTTCGCAAACGAGGGGGAAAAAATGAATCGACAATTTCCGTTAATCATCATCGTCATCGCGGGCGTTTTCGCAGCAGGCCTGGCTTCCGCGCAGCAGCACAGACCGTATAACCAAATAATGAAGGATATCGGACCCACATTCGCCAGCTTGAAGAAGAATCTGGATGAGAATAGCGGGGCTGCGGCCGCTGAGGACGCTGCCAAACTGGAAAAATTGTTTACGGAGACCGAAGCGTTTTGGGCGCCGCTCAATACCGGAGATGCGGTGGGCTACGCGAAAAGCGCACGCGAGGCCTCCGCGGCAGTTGGCGCGGCAGCCAAGAATAACGATATAAAAGCAGCGCTAGCGTCGTACACTGCTATTCAGAAAAACTGCGGCAATTGCCATTTGGCACACCGCGAGGATACCGGCAACAATATTTACATCATCAGGCCATAAAGGCAAACGACACTGTAGCGGCGGTCTATGACCGCCGGTATTTCGTTGATTTCAGGAAAACCGGCGCTCACAGAGCGCCGCTACAGTTGCTATGATTCGCGCCTATTTGACCGTAGGGCCCTTCCAGAGACTTCCCCGGAGCGCGTCTTCGTAGTCGATGCCGTGGTTCTCGAGCAGAATGCCAACCGCCGAGTCCCGGGCAATCACAGCCTTTGCATAGTTCACGCGCAACTGGATCTCCGTTGCTTGAGCGCGCATCAGGTCGACTTGCTTCTGATAGAGGTTGTCCAGAGTTGAGATGCCCAAAGTCCACCGGTCCTGCTCGGCATCCGCTGTTTCCTGACTCGCCGTCACGGCCCTGTGGGCTGCCTCCACCTGCGATCGGCTTTGAGTCAAATTCGCCACTGCGGTCCGAACGTCGATACCCACGTTAGCCTTTGTCTGCTCCAGGATCACCTCGCCCCGCTGCCGCTCGAGGCGCGCCCGCAGATTGTCCGCCTGAGCGGCTCGGTTCTTTATGGAAAAAGTCAAAGAGAATCCCAACCCATACTCGGGATATGCATATCGGAACATTTGCCGAAACACATCCGTCGTGCCCGGCGCCAGTGTGTAGGTATTGGCCTGGCCATAGATGCTGAGCGTGGGGCGCAGGGCACTGCGCGTGAAAGTTTCCGCAATCCGCTCGTTTTCCACTGCAAGTTCCGCTCGACGTATCGAAGGCTTATGCATGGCTTGCCTCAGCACCTCGTCGAGCGGTGGGATCGGCGTCTCGATCATTCGCTCGAGCGCATCCGTGGGCTCGACTGGGACTGCGGCGATATCCGGGCCGATCATTTTCGTAATGAGACTTTTGACGCGTACTTCCTGCAGTTGTGTATTCGTTTGGGCAACGATCAGGTCGCGCCGGGTCGTGGCGACCTGTGACTCTGCCGTGATTAAGTTGCTGGCCGCCAGTTTGCCAAGCTCAATCCGTTCCTGCGTGGTTTTATGGATTGTTTCGGCCAGGGCCAGCGCCCGCTCGGCGACGCGCTGCTTTTCCCGCAAGGCGACAAAATCCAGGTACGTGTTCGCGGCAGTGGTAAGAGCGTTGCCCAGGTCACCATGGAACGCTTCATGCACAATGCGCCGGTCATTCTCAGCTACGGCCACAAACCGTTGGGTGAAGGCTCGGCCGGCCCCGTTCAGCAACGGGTGATAGACATCCAGGCTGAAAAAAGATGTGTAAGCAGGATTATAGCGAATGTACGCTTGTGTCGTCGTCTGGCGCTGCACGTTGAAGGAGATGGCGTAACTGGTTCCAAATGGGAGTTCTTGTTGCAGCCTGGTTTGGAGAACAGAGGATTGAATAGCAACGTTGTAAGTTCCAGCCACGCGTGTGGAATTCAGGGGATCCACAACGCGATCCCAACTCATGTTGATCGACAGAGTAGGATCAAATATGCCGCGCGGTCCACCGAACACCTGCCTGGCTGAAGCGGAAATGGCCGTCCCGCCTGTTCCCCCGTTGGATACATTTGAGATGTTTCCTACGCCTGCGCCAATCGCTCCTGCAAACAGGGCTCCCGGTAGAGGTGCTGAAGGTACTCCGCGCGCCGCCTGGCCGGATCGCGCACGAAGCAGGTCTACCTGGGCGATCAGATAGTTGTATCGGGCAGCCTCTAGAGCCAGGTTGTTTTCAACAATCAACTGCAGGTATTCAGATAGAGATACTGCGAGTTTCCCTTGCTGTATATAGCGCAAGACTCTTGGTCCGTTGCTGGAGTCGATCGGGTGAAGAGGAACCGGACGATAAGCATTCCACACCGTCGGGAAAACAGGTCTCCCGCGGCTCAACAGTTCGAGATCGATTGGACCAGCGGCCGGCGCGTTGCCGGCCGGCTGCGCCACGAGGGGCGCTGAAAAACCAGCCACAAAGAAGCACACAAAACCCAGGAAAGCGCGCATCACTTTGACTCGGCGTTAGACCTTTGAGACGCCTGGAATGGAGGCGACGGGTGCCGCGTGATTTCGCCCGTGAGCGCATCGCGGAGTTCGATGCCGTTTTCTTTGAGCGTTCCTCCGGTTGCGCGATGCATGTCGACCAGCGCCTTGGCATATGTCACCGACGCGGTAATCTGGGCCTGGCGAGCCGCAGCGAGGTCCCGCTGGCGCAAGATGACATTGTAAGTTGTCGAGACTCCCGACTCGAACCTCGCTCGCTCCCCGTCCAGCACGCGATTCGCCAGTTTCACCGCCTCATTGGCGGCTTCGACCAGCGCCTTTCCTTGCGTCAGGCTAACCATCGCCTCGCGCACTTCCAACTCAACCTCCTGCTTCAGCCGTTGGGCGCTTACTTCAAGCTGCTGTTGTTCGAGACGCGCACGCAAATTGTCGGCCTGTGCAGCGCGATTTCGAAGTGGAATCACCATGCTCAGGCCGCTGGCATATTCCGGGTATTGTGCCGAGAAACCCTGGTACAGCGACTTACCGGCTCCTCCTGTCAAATTCGAATTGTCACCGGCGAGTCCCGCGCCCGCGTAAAGGCTGAAGACGTGGACACTCGGCAGAAGAGCGTCGCGTGTGAAACGTGCACTGATGTCCTGGTTGGCGAGATCCTGTTGTGTGATGCGCAGTTCAGGCCGTTCTTCGAGAGCAGCCGCAAGCGCCGTCTTCAGTTCCGGCACGTCTCTTTGGTTTGGCTCGGGCAAGTCGTCGGTTGTGTCGACAGTGGCGGCATCCAACTCCGGATCCGTTCGCTTGCTCAGTAACTTTTTGAACTGAGCTTGCTGAAGCTGAAAGTCGGTTTGCGCAATAATCAGGTCGCGTTGGGCTGCTGCAACAGCTGATCCGGTAGATGCCATTTCGATTGCAGCGACCGTACCTACCTCCACTTTGCCCCTTGTTTCGTCGTCCAAACGTTGGGCAACTTCCAATGTCCGCTCCGCCGCGAGGATGGCTTCGTTCGCCGCCGCGAGATTCCAGTACGCATTCTCCACTTGAACGACTGTGGTTGTTACCTGCTGACGCAAGAGTTCGTCTGACGTCCGCATGTTGTTGGCAGCTACCATGATGAATCGCTTATTGGGCAGAACCCCGCGTCCGCTCAGCAGCGGCTGATTGATGCCTACGGTGAAACGGCTAATGACGGCAGGGTTATAGAGCAGGAACTGCTGTGTGGAGCTTTGCCGGATGCCATTCAGGTTGTACGTAAAGCTTGTTCCCGTCGGAAACAGTTGCGTATAACTGCTGCTGAATGCCGTCGATGTCGTGTTCACGTGCGATACGCCGGCCACCTGCAATGTGTTCAAAGGTGACGACGTGCGATCCAGACTGAAGTTTATCGTGACGGATGGATCAAAGGTGCCCACCTGTGGGATCTGTACAGCTCCGCCGCCGCCGCTAATGCCTCCCGCCCCGCCGACGCCGCCGGCGCCCTGGAACTGATTGACGCCGACACCCAGGGCACCCTGGGTTAAACCACTCGGCACGAGCGCTCCGGCGATGCCGCGCGCCGCTTGTCCGGAACTTGCGCGCAGGACGTCTGCTTCGGCGATCGGATGCAGAAAGCGCTGCACGGCGATGTCGAGATTGTTTTCGATAGCGAGCGCGAGAGTATCCGCCATCGACAGCCTCAGTTTGCCGTTGCGGATCAGATCATGCAGCCGCGGCGAATTCTCCATTACCAGGGGCTTGATCAGCTCTTGTTGGTACGGCTTCAAGATGGTTGGAAACCAGCTTGGTCCCATTATGTAGTTTGGGAGAATCGACGGGTTCGGCGCGATCGCCTGCTGCGCCTGAACTGCCGTCGCGGACAACAGCGTAGCCATCAACACGCAAACGAATTTCATGGTGACCAACTCCTTCTTAAGGAAGGTTTTCGCAGAAATCTTCGCATCCGGGCGCGACAGTATCATCGTGCATAGGTGTGGTCAAGCGGGACGCCGTGAAGAAAGCGGGGGGCTCCCAACGCCGGCGCTCATAGAGCGCGCAGCTCTTACTTTAGCGGCGCTCTATGAGCGCCGGTTTTTTTCCTGGAATCAACGAAATACCGGCGGTCATAGACCGCCGCTACAGTAGACGGAACCGCTCTGCAACCAGTTTTGCAACACCCTCAACTTAGGAGGGGAGTTGTCGCGCCTGCCAATTCGTTCACACCTTCGCAGAGGCGCATTTTGTAATCTCCCATTCAGTTTCAAACGGGCTACAATTGTCGTCTGTCCGAGGCAGATTATGTGCAGGTTTACACACGCGTTCGCAATAACAACGGAGGCCCGATGACCAAACGCTTACTGACCGCATTTGCGGTTCTCTTCGCAACCAGCCTTGCCGCGCCCAGTGTCGGGCACGCGCAAGCGTTCAAGGTTGAAAAGTTCGATATCAAAGGCGAAGGCGGCACGGACTACGTCGCCGCCGAAGCCGCCACGGGCCGCGTGTTCGTTTCGCGGGCCACTCACATGATGGTAATCGAGGGCGCCACAGGGAAAGTACTCGGCGACATTCCCAACACGCCGGGGGTGCATGGCGCCGGCATCGTCACCAAGGCTGGTCACGGCTTTACGACGAACGGCGGCGACGAGACTGTCACCATGTTCGATCTGAAGACGCTGGCGGTGATCAAACAGATCAAAGTCGGCCCAGGTCTCGACGGCATCATGTACGATGAGCCCGACGATAAAATCATTCTGACGAATCACAGCCGCCCGATCGGCACTCTCACCGCGCTCGATCCAAAGACCGGTGCCATCGTCGCCACTGTCGAGCTCGAGGACACGGCGCCCGAAGGCGCCGCGGCCGATGGCAAGGGACACATCTTCGTCAACAACGAAGGCAAGAACACGATGCAGGTGATCGACGTCAAGACGTGGAAGGCGACCGCCTCGTGGCCGCTCGAGCCGTGTAAAGGGCCGACGGGCATCGCATATGACAAAGCGTCGAACCGCATTTTCTCAGGTTGCAACGGTACATCCGTCGTCGTTGATCCGAACACGGGCAAAATCGTGGCGACGATCAAGAACGGCACGCGCGTTGACGCCCTGGGGTGGGATCCGTCGAAAAAACTGATTTACATTCCGAATGGGGGCGAGGGCAACGTCACCGTCGTCCATCAGGATTCGCCCGACAAGTACACGACGGTTGCCACGGTCGACACGTTCGCCGGCGCGAAGACGATCACGGTTGATCCGAAGACACACAACGTGTACCTCTTCCAGCCCGAGCGCGGTCCGGTTCCGGCGCCAGCCGCTGGCGCGCCGCCAGCTGCGGCACCTGGCGGACGTGGCCGCGGCCCACAAGGTCCGATCGTCGCTGGATGGTTTATCGTGATAAAGCAGTAAATGCATCTACGGCCCGTTCCGGAGCCGGATGTCTTTCTATCGCAGTCCTCTGAAAAAGCGTGGTAGCGTAACGGACACAAGGGAGGAAAGCCATGAAATACGCTCTGTCGATCGCATTGTTGCTGGCGATGATCCAACAACAGCCGGCGTTCGCTCAAGGAAGTGGCGATCTCGTCAAGCAGGCCGTCGCCGCGGAAGGTGGCGCCGAACTGCGCGCACTGAAGGGCCTGGCCATCAAAGGCGATGCCAGGTTCTGGGAACCGGGGCAGTCATTCCTGGCCGGTGCAGAGCCGCGCTTCCTGGGGGATGCGACGTTCGCGATCACCTGGGATCTCGCCACTGGCAGGGCCCGCACCGCATGGGACCGCGATCAGAAATATCCCGAGCCCGCGGTGAAGATGAAATACACGGAGACCGTGCTGCCGGCGCTCGGTTACGTCACGGACGAAAAGAGCAGCCAGGCGATGTCCGGCATCCGCGTCGCCACGCATCAGCGCGAGCTCGAGCGCGCCTCGCCCTGGCTGCTGGTCAAGGCCATGGACGAACCGGGAAAGGTCCGCGCCGCGGGATCCCAACGGCTCGGCCAGCAGTCGCTGCCGGCGGTCTCATACGTTGACGGCCCAACGACATTCACCATCCTGTTCGATCCCAAGACTCATCTGCCCGCTGCCGTCCGGACGCGCGATGACGACAACATCAACGGCGATTCGAACTTTGATCTCGTTCTGGCGGACTGGAAAGCTGTCGGCCGCGTGCAGATCGCGCAATCGCTGT
>Ga0137403_10001159_pt1 | contig 33321 bp, 23 predicted proteins | sample CZOMad2_1_16fung_FD_122057 | JGI IMG/M metagenome (GOLD analysis project Ga0137403, IMG submission 122057) | Vadose zone soil fungal communities from Angelo Coast Range Reserve, California, USA - CZOMad2_1_16fungal (Hybrid Assembly) | ecosystem: Environmental > Terrestrial > Soil > Vadose zone... | reverse complement strand
CTCGGCCGGCTTGGCGTGACGGCGCCCATCGTCGGAGCAACCAAGCCTGAGCATCTGGAGGCCGCGGTGCGAGCGCTGGAGATACAGCTCACCGCCGAGGAGTATGCTGTGCTGGAGGGTCCCTACCGGCCACACGCGGTGCGGGGCATCGACTACTAAGCCGCACGCTGCCGCTCGCTGGGTGATTAGATTCACCGCCACCTCAGCGGGATCCTCCTCATGGACCGTCTACTAATGCGACTGCGGTCAATTGCGCCTCGCGCCATCCTGCTCGCCGGCCTTGCCCCTTCCCACAACATCATTGCTCAAGACGCCTCCAAGCAGCCGGCACCGTTCGACTCGCTCAAGTTCCGCTCGATAGGCCCGGCTGCCGGCGGGAGGGTGTCGCGGGTGGCGGGCGTGCCGGGAGACCCGCTGACCTATTACGCTGCGACCGCCGCCGGCGGTGTCTGGAAATCGGCCGACGGCGGCCTCTCCTGGAAGTCCGTCTTCGATGACCAGCCGATCTCTTCGATCGGCTCGATCGCCGTGGCTCCGTCGAACGCCAACGTGGTCTACGTGGGATCGGGCGAGGCGAACATCCGCGGCAACGTTGCTGCGGGGAACGGGATCTACAAGTCGACCGATGCCGGGAAGACCTGGACCCAAGTCTGGAAGCAGGAGGGCCAGATCGGGACCATCGTGGTCGACCCGAGCAATCCCGAGGTCGCCTTCGCCGCCGTGCTGGGTCACGCGTTCGGGCCCAATCGCGAGCGCGGCGTGCTGCGCACCCGAGACGGGGGCAAGTCGTGGCAATTCGTGCTGCGCAAGGATCCCGACACCGGTGCCTCCGACGTCGCCCTCGATCCGTCCAATCCGAGCATCGTGTTTGCGGGCCTGTGGCAGGCGCGTCGCCGGCCCTGGGAGCTGGTGAGCGGCGGGCCGGGCAGCGGTCTGTATCTGTCCCGGGATGGCGGCGACAGCTGGAAGCAGCTGACCGGCCATGGACTCCCGGCCGGCGCCTGGGGAAAGGTCGGGGTGGCGGTGGCCGCTTCGGATGGGCGGCGAGTGTATGCGCTCATCGAGGCGGAGCAGGGCGGGCTCTTCCGCTCGGATGACGGTGGTGAGACCTGGAAGCTCGCGAGCGGCCATCACACGCTCCGGCAGCGGGCCTGGTACTACAGCACGCTCGCGATCGACCCGGGCGACCCCGACGTCGTGTGGTTTCCCCAGGTGAACCTGCTCAAGACGATCGACGGTGGCCGGACCATCGTCTCGGTGAAGGGTCCCCACCACGGCGACCATCACGACGTCTGGCTCGATCCCCGAAATTCCGCCCGGGTCATCGATGGCAACGACGGCGGCGTGGACCTCACGTCCGATGGCGGCGAGCACTGGTTTGCGCCGCCGCTCCCGATCGCCCAGTTCTACCACGTGTCGGTGGACAACGCGGTCCCCTATCACGTCATGGGTGCCATGCAGGACCTGGGGACCGCGTGGGGGCCGAGCAACAGCCTGGTGCGAGAAGGCATTCGCCTCGCGCACTGGCGCGACGTTGGCGGCGGCGAGGCGGGGCATGTGGTCGCGCAACCCAACGATACGAACGTGGTATTTGCCGGCGAGTACAGCGGCTACATCTCGCATTACGACCTGCGGACCCGGCAACCGCGCAATGTCTCAGCCTACCCGGAGAACGGCTCGGGCCACGGGGGCGAGGATCTGCAGTATCGCTTCCAGTGGACCGCGCCGATCGCCACCTCGCCGAACGACTCTACGGTGGTCTACCACGGCGCCAACGTGCTCTTCAAGTCCACCGACGCCGGCCAGACCTGGACCGCCATCAGTCCCGATCTCACGCGGAACGACAAGAGCAAGCAGCACTGGTCCGGCGGCCCCATCACCGGCGACAACACCGGGGTCGAGATCTACGGGAGCATTTTCGCCGTGGCGGAGTCGCCGAAGGAAGCGGGCCTCATCTGGACGGGGAGCGATGACGGCCTGGTGCAGGTCACCCGGGATGCGGGGAAGAGCTGGACCAATGTCACCAAGAACGTGCCGGGGCTTCCCGAGTGGAGCACGGTGAGCATCATCGAGCCCTCGCCATACGATGCTGCGACTGCCTACCTGGTGGTGGACGCGCACCGGCTGGACGACATGCGCCCGTATCTCTGGAAGACCGGCGACTACGGCAAGAGCTGGAAGCGACTTACCGCCGGTCTCCCGCAGGACGTGTATCTGCACGCCGTGCGGGAGGATCCCAAGCGGCGGGGTATGCTCTACCTGGGCACCGAGCGTGGGGTCATGGTCTCGCCTGACGACGGCGCATCGTGGCAGCCGCTCAAGCTGGGGCTTCCCACGGTCGCAGTGCACGATCTCGTGGTCAAAGACGACGACCTGGTGCTGGCCACGATGGGGCGCTCGCTCTGGATCTTCGACGACCTGACCCCGATCCGGGAGATGTCGCCCAAGGTGCGGGAGGAGGAAGTGCGGCTGTTTTCGCCCCAGCCTGCGACCCGCTGGCGGGTCCGGAGCGAGTGGCACGTGGACGAAGACGTCAAGGAGCCGGGAACGGCGGACAATCCGCCCCGCGGCGCGCTGGTGTACTACTACCTGAAGCAGAAGCCCAAGAGCGAGATCCGCCTCGAGGTGCTCGACGCGCAGGGTGCCGTCATCCGGAGGCTTCGCAGCACTCCCGAAGCGGCCGACTATGCCCCCGACGATCCCGACGAGCCGAAGGATCCGCCCAAGCCGGCCTTGGGCACTACTCCCGGTGTGCACCGGGCGGTGTGGGACCTCCGATACGAGGGCGCGAAGAAGATCAAACCGGGCAAGGTCGACGGTGGGAGCCCCGAGCAGGGTCCCACGGCGCTGCCGGGCGGCTACACGCTACGGTTGGTGGTCGAGGACAAGAGCTACACGGCGCCGCTCTCGGTGCTGCCCGATCCGAGAGTCAAATTGCCTCCGCAGGCGCTGACAGACCAGTTGCGTTTCGGGCTCGAGCTCCGAGACCAGATCACCCGGCTCACCGGGGTAGTCGACGCCATACGGTCGTTGCGGACCCAGCTCGCGGTGCGGTCCCAGCTATGGAAGGCCGAGCCGAAGGCCACCGGGCTGGTGACCAACGCCCAGGGGCTGACGCTCAAGCTCGACAGCCTGGAGGCACGGCTCCATAACCCCCGCGCCGAGGTGGTCTACGACATTCTGGCCCAGCGGGGTGGTGCCAAGCTCTACTCCCGTCTGGTGCCTCTCTACACCTCGGTGGTGGAGGCGGACGGCGCCCCGACCCAGGGCATGCGCGAGGTCTACGCCACCCAGAAGAAGGAGCTGGATGCGCTCGACGGGGAGCTCCGCAACCTGGTGACGAGCGACCTGGCGGCGCTCAACCGGATGGCGCGCGACCTGAATCTCGCGGATGTATCGGTGCCGGGTTCGTCCCAGGGACGTTGAGCGGCCGGTCAGCCCCGGAACAGGTCGTCCACTCCCGCCCGGAGGTACGCGTCGGTCTTGTCCAGCCAGTCCTGCCGCGGGGGGGAGAACACATCCACGTCCAAGGTGTCTTCGAGCGCCTCCGCCTTGTGGCGGAGGTTGGGCGGGATCACCAGGACCTCGCCGCCGTGCACCACGACTTCGTCGCGCCCGTCCTCGCCCAGCCAGAAGCGGAGGGCTCCGTCGAGGACGTAGGTGAGCTGCTCGTTATGGTGCGAGTGGGCCGGCACGACGCATCCCTTCTTGAGATAGACGTGGGCGAGCATCATGCGCTCGCCACAGATCAGGCGGCGATCGAGGAGCTCGGTCACCTTCTCCCGGGGGAGGTCGTCCCAACGGTGGAATCTGGCGGTGGACGGCTCGGACATGGGGGCCTCTCGGCGCTGGGGGTGGCTGTTCCAATATTAGCGCGGCCCCGGGGCGAACCAACGTCCGCTTGACAAACCCGTTGGCGGCGGGAAACTTGTGTTGCCGGTCGGGCTTCCAGGCTCGGCCGACATATTCTGGCGTCCACACCATGCCACATCCAGGCTCACCGTCCACCGGCCCCCCGGCGGGGGCTCGAACCCACGCCTCGCGTGGGCCAATCCTTCCCTCAACCCTCGTCCTCGCCTGCCAAGGGGGTCGCATGAAATCCAGAAGGTGTTTGATGGTGCCGCTGCTGCTGGCGGTGCTGGCCGGCACTGCGCGCGCACAGGGCCGAACCGTGACCGGGACCGTGACGGATTCGTCCAGCGGATCGCCGATCCGCGGTGTGACGGTCTCGGTGCAGGGCACGATCCAGTCCGCGGAAACCCGGGACAATGGTGGCTTCGTCCTGGCGCACGTTCCGGATCAGGACGTCACGCTGGTGTTTCGGCTGATCGGGTATCGCCGGGGACAGGCGCAGGTGGCGGCCGGCGAAGCGGGGCCGGTCACGATCGCGCTGGCGCGTGACCCATTCAAGCTGGAAGAAGTGGTGGTCACCGGGCAGTTCACCGGTCAGGAGCGGCGGCAGCTGGCGAACGCGGTCGCGACGGTGAACTCCGAGGACCTGGACCAGACGCCGACCCCGAGCATCGAGCACCAGCTCCAGGGTAAGGTGGCCGGCGCCGACATCCAAACCAACTCCGGCGCCCCCGGAGGCGGGGTGCAGGTGCGGTTGCGCGGCATCACCTCGATCAACGCGCCCGCCGAGCCGCTCTATGTGGTCGACGGTGTGATCATGAGCGATGTGGCGATTCCGTCGAACCAGAACGCCGTGACGGGCGCCAGCCAGGGCTCCAACCCCACGGTGAACCAGGACGCGCAAGTGAACCGGATCGCCGACCTCAATCCGGCCGACATCGAGCGGGTCGAGGTTCTGAAGGGCGCCGCGGCCTCGTCGATCTACGGCGTGCGCGCGTCCAACGGCGTCGTGATCATCACTACCAAGACGGGGAAGTCGGGCCGGCCGCAGGTGAACCTGACCCAGCGGTTCGGTTTCTTCAGCGAGAGCAATAAGATCGGGGAGCGGCGCTTCGCCAACGCGGCCGAGGTGGACGCCACCTATTCCCCGGGTACCGGGGCGGCGAACGGCTGCGACGCGACCCAGTGTCCCTTCTTCGATCACGAGCAGGAGCTGGCCGGTAGCAAGCCGCTCTCCTTCGAGACCCTGGGCAGCGTCAGCGGCGGTGACGACAACACCCATTACTACGCCTCGGGCACCGTCAAACGGGACGGCGGCATCATCCAGAACACCGGGTTCGACCGCCAGGGCGTCCGGATCAACGTAGACCAGAAGCTCGGGTCCCGGGTCAAGTTCTCGCTCAACACCAACGTGCTGCACACCAAGGCGAGCCGCGGCCTGACCAACAACGACAACACCACGACCAGCTATTACGTGGTCTACGCCTTTACGCCGTCGATTGCGGATCTGACCCAGAACGCCGACGGCTCGTTCAAGAACAACCCGTTCGTCCCCAGCAATCCGCTGCAAACGGCGGCGCTCTCGACCAACGACGAGGACGTCTGGCGCTACATCTCGGGCGCGAACGCGGACTTCCAGCTGATACAGAGCCAGCGCCACTCGCTCCGGCTGATCGCCAACGGCGGCCTCGATTTCTTCAACCAGAAGAATGCGTTGTTCTTTCCGCCGGAGCTCCAGTTCGAGCCGAATGACGGACTGCCGGGCACCTCACTGCTCACTCACGCCAACAACACGAACCTGAACCTGTTCGGGACCCTGGTGCACACCTTCACCGGGGGCGGGTTCAACGCCACGACCTCGGCGGGCGTGCAGCATTCCCGCCGCGATCTCGACATCTCGCGGGTCACGTCGCGCAACCTGGTCGGCGGCCAGTCGAACGTCAACGCTGCGGTAAACATTGCGGTCGACCAGAAGCGCCAGTTGATCAAGAACCTGGGGTACTTCGCCCAGGAAGAAGTGCTCATCAAGGACCGCCTGCTCCTCACTGCCGGCGTCCGGGCGGACCAGAGCAGCGCGAACCACGATGCCACCGAGCTCTTCTGGTACCCCAAGGGTGCCATGTCCTATCGCCTTCCGGGCCTGCTCGGCAGCGGCAGCGACTTCAAGCTGCGGGCGGCCTACGGCGAGTCGGGCAACGAGCCCGAGTACGGCCAGATCTTTACCGAGCTGGCCCCGACGCTGAACGTGGGCGGTTTCCCTGGGCTGGTGGTTTCTACCGGAGCCACCACCGGCGCCGCGGACCTTCGGCCGGAGCACATGCGGGAGTTCGAGGCCGGCTTCGACGGCTCGCTCGCCAACGGGAAGCTCAACTTCGAGCTCACCGGCTACCAGAAGAAGGTCAGTGACCTTCTGCTGCAGCGGAATCTGCCGCAATCGTCGGGATTCAATCAGGAGATCCTGAACGGTGGCAGCCTTCGCACCCGGGGGCTGGAGGCCGCGTTGGGCATCCAGCCGATCGACCGGAAGAATTTTTCGGTTCTTTTCCGGACGACCTTCGCCCTGAGCCGGTCCAAGATCACCCAGCTGGACATTCCGTCGTTCACACAGGGCGGGTTCGGTACATCCATCGGCACGTTCAAGTTCGAGCCCGATTCCTCGCCCACCCGAATCGTGGGCAATGACACCCTGACCGCGCCCCTCACGCTGCCGGATGGGACCGTCCTGCCGGTGGGGTCGTCCGTGGTGCGGAAGGTTGGCGAGACGAACCCTGACTTTCGGATGGGATTCAGCGGCGATGTCACGGCGCACCGTGTCGGGCTGCACTTCCTCTTCGATTGGCAGAAGGGCAGCGACATCCTCAACCTGACCAAGCTGCTCTACGATCTCGGGTCAGTGGCGCCCGACTTTGCCGACCCGATCGCCGGCTCCACCCAGACGGTGGGGCAGCGCCGACTAGCGGGTTTCGGCGTGGTGACCGGGAACTACGTCGAGACCGCGAGCTTCCTCAAGCTGCGTGAGGTCACGCTGAGCTATGAGCTCCCGGTTTCGTCCGGGCGCCGGCTGTTCGGCGCACGGTCGGCACGCATCAGCCTGAGCGCGCGGAACCTGTTCACGGTATCGGACTACACCGGCCTCGATCCCGAGGTCAGCAACTTCGGCAACCAGGCCGTCTTCCGGAATATCGACGTCGCCCCGTTCCCCCCGAGCCGCAGCTTCTGGCTCTCCATCGACCTGGGGCTCTAGACCATGCGACAGCCAACGAGGTCTCGACTGATGCGATTCTCGATCGTGCTGCCGGCGATGATGGGCGTGCTCGTTCTCGGAGCGTGTCACGACCTGGACGTCGGCGACCTGAATGCCCCCGGCGTGGACCAGACCCAAAACAGCCCCAGCCGGGTGGGCGTGCTCAACCTCGCGACCGGCCTCCAGATCGGGAGCCGGTTCGGGATCGGCCAGCAGAACGGCTACGTAGCGCAACTGGGAGTACTTGGTGAGGAGATCTATAACTTCGACCCGGCCGACCCACGGTTCATTACCGAGATGATCTTCGGCCCACTGGACGGAGGCAGCCCGGCGTTCGGCGGCAATTTGTTCGGGCAGGTATACGCTGACGTCCGTACCGCCAACATCATGCTCCGCGCGATGGGCAATCTGTCGGACACGCCGCCGCTGGGTATGTCGCCGGCGGAGAAGGAGGCCACCCTCGGGTACGCCCAGACCCTCGTAGCGTACGACCTGCTGCGGGCGCTGAACACCCGGTACGACAACGGCATCCCCATCGACGTGGACATCGACCCGACCGGTCCGCCGGCGGCGGTGGTGGACAGCGGAGTGGCGTTCCAGCACATCATCAACCTGCTGGATTCGGCGGCGGCCCATCTGACGACCGTGGGCGATGCGGCCTTCCCGTTCCAGATGAGCACCGGCTATGCCGGATTCGACCGGACGCTCACGTTCCTCAAGTTCAACCGGGCGCTCCGGGCGCGGGTCGCGGTCTATCGGAACGACTGGGCCGGCGCCCTCACCGCGCTCGGCGCATCGTTTGTCGATGCGGCCCAGCCGCTCACCCTCGGCGTGTACCACACCTTCACCACAGCGCCGGGCGACTCGACCAACAACCTGTTCGATCCCAACGCCCGCGCATTGGTGGCGCACCCGTCGCTCGAGACTAACGCCCAGTTCCAGGATCCGCCGACTAATACGATCCCCGACCAGCGGTTCCTCAGCAAGACGACGCTGCTCGCGACGACGCACACCAGCTCGGGCCTGGCGTCAAACCGGGCGCTCAACGTGTACTCGGGGCCTTCTGCCTCGGTTCCGATCATCCGGAACGAGGAGCTGATTCTGCTGCGGGCCGAGGCCAACATCGGGCTCAACAACCTGGCCGCCGCGCTCACGGACATCAATACCGTCCGCGTGAACGCCGGGAAATTGCCGGCGCTCCTGACGCTAGGCACCCATGATCAAGCGCTCGCCGAGCTGCTGTACAACAAGAAGTACTCGCTGCTGCTGGAAGGCGGGCACAGCTGGATCGACCTACGGCACTACGGTCTGCTCACCACGCAACAGAGAGAGGTCACGGGATCCGGCACGCGGCATTTCTTCACCCGGTTCCCGTTCCCGACCAACGAATGCCTGGCGCGGAATCCCCAGCCGGCGCGGGGATGTGGGTTGGAGGCCGGCTCGTAAGCGGTAAGAAGTAAGAGGTAAGAAGTAAGAGGGGGCTCCGACCACCGGGCCCCTTCTGCTTCCCCCCTCTCACCTCTTACCCCTCACCTCTCACCTGTCTGCGTTCCCGTCAGAATTCCGCTTCGTACCTTGATCGCCTTCGGAGACGCGCCGGCATCGAGCTCGACGTGGGCGTTCACCTGCTCGATCAGCCGGACTTTGGCCGTCAGGCTCAGCGTGTCGGCGCCCCGGCGCACCTTGATCGAGAAGTCCTGCCCTTCGGCGTCCTTGAACCGGGCGCGGTAGGCCGGACCGAAATTCGGGTCAGTGATCGCCACGTCGCCGAGGGCCACCAGGATGTCGCCCATCCGAACCCCTGCCGTCTCCGCGGCGCCGCCGGGCTGGACCGCGGTAACCCGCACGCCGGCCGAATCGGGCGCGCCTGCGAGCCCGAGACGGGGCTCCCGCATGGTGTCGGCGGCGAGTCGAAGGCCGGCCAGCTTGAGGGTTGCATCATAGGGGTACGGCTCCCGCCCATCGACGTACCTCGCATCGAACTCGGCGAACGACCTGCCGCCGGCCGCTCGGCTGACGGCCCCCCACCAGTCGGTGGCCGTGAACCCGCGGCCCCGCTTGTAGGTGGTGCGGTACAGATCACGCATGACGTCGTCCAGCGAGTGCCGGTTGTCGCTCGCGTCGCGGATCGCGATATCGAGCAACAGACCGGCGAGGGAGCCTTTGGGGTAGTAGAGATAGCCGGTGCCGTCGGTGGGATGAATCCAGGTCGAGATGGAGGCGTCCTGCAGTGCCGTCGGCGGCGCCTCCGCAACCGTCTGAATCTTCTCCGCAGTGAGCCCCATGAAAATCGTCGAGTCCACGATCTTGCCGCGAACCAGCGCGAGATCGGCGTAGTAATCGGTGATACCCTCGCTGACCCACAGCCAGGGAGTGGGCTCGGGGCGCGCGTACTCGTACGGCACCATGTCCGCCGGCCTGAGGCGCTTCACGTTCCAGGCATGGAAGATCTCGTGAGCCGTGATCGAGGCGAGCAGGGGCGTGCCGATCATCATGGGTGCATAGATGCCGACGTGGGAGCTCTGATGCTCGAGCGCGCTGCCCCCGGTGTATGAGGAGTCGAAGATCGTCATCACCGTGTACGTGCTCCACGGCGTCTCCTGGAATACGGCGGCCATGGTCGGGATGGCCTTGGCGATCTGATCCCAGAACGTCGTCCGCGTGTCGCCTTTGAGGATGCCCGTCGGGTAGCTGGCGAGACGGGTGACCTTGCCGTCCACCGTCATGCTGTCGTAGTCGAACCGCCCGATGAAGAAGGGCATGTCGACCAGGTCGTGATAGTTGGTCTCGGTCCAGGTGAGCGGCTCGCGCGCCGGTTTCATCCCGGTGGCGACGAGCCAGTCCGGCTGGGTCTTGACGCTCACCGTCGCGGGAAAGTCGAAGCCGCGGCCCTCGGCGTAAGGAAACAGGTTGGTCCCGTTGAACAGCAGGAAATCGGGACGGGACCAGGCCATCGCGTTGTCCAAAGTGTCGGCCAGGTATTCAAACTGTACGGTGACGCGTCCGGGGCCGGCCGTACGGACGCGCCAGGTGTCGGGATCCGCCTTGTCCCAGCTCAAAGGACGGTCGCCGGCGCTGGCCGAGAAGCGGGAGACCCAGCGCGCGAACCCGCTGATCTCGTACGCGCCAGGGGTCCATTCGGGCACCGACAGGAGCACCGGGTCCTTTCCCCCGCCGACGTCGAACGACATGGCGACTTGGATGGTGCGGCGCTGCGCGGTCGCGGAATCGAACCTGACGTCGTATCGGATGCCGGTGATCGGGGCGGAGCGGGCAGGGGGCGCTGTCGTGGCCGCCGAACGGGTGCGCTGGGCTTGAAGCGGCCCCAGCAGGCGAAGCATGGCGGCCGAGGCGACCAGCACGACGCGGTAAGGAATCATGGCGGTTCCAGGTGTCAGAAGGCGCACGAGATGATGATACACCAAGCCGCCAGGGGGACGCTGCCACGCTCCCTTAGCGGGAGGGACAGCAGCTACGCGACGGTTTCCTCCGCGGGCTTTACCGCGACTGGCCCCTTGGTCGGCGGCTCAGCTGCCGGTCGGCTTTCCCCGGCCACCGTCAGCTCGCCTTCCCAGCGTCCCACCACGGCCGTCGCCAGGCAGTTCCCCACCAGGTTGACCGTGGTGCGGGCCATGTCCATGACCTCGTCCACCCCGAGGATCACCGCGATGCCCTCGAGCGGCAGCCCGAAGGCGGTGAGCGTGCCCGACAGCACCACCAGCGAGGCGCGCGGCACGGCCGCGATGCCTTTGCTGGTGATCAGCAGCGTCAGCATCATGAAGAGCTGTTGGCCGAGGCTGAGATGGACTCCCGCCGCCTGGGCGACGAACAGCGACGCCACGCCGAGGTAGAGCGTCGAGCCGTCCAGGTTGAAGGAGTAGCCGGTGGGCATCACGAACGCGACGATGCGTTTGGGCACACCGAACTCGACCATCCGCTGCATGGCCAGCGGCAACGCCGCGTCGGAGGACGTGGTCGTGAAGGCGATGATCGCGGGATCCTTCACCGTCCGGAGGAAACGGCCGATAGGGATCCGCGCGATGAGTGCGGCGGGAAGCAGTGCCGCGAGCGCGAAGCCGGCCAGCGCCCCGTACAGCGTGAGCACCAGCTTGCCCAGATTCACCAGCACGCCGAGCCCGCTGTGGCTCACGGTCACCGCCATGGCCGCCCCGATGCCGATGGGGGCGAACTTCATGACGATCGCGACGAACTTGAACATCACTTCCATGAGGCCTTCGGAGACACCCAGGATCGCTTCCTTGGGGCGACCCTTCACTTGGGTGAGGGCCAGCGCGAAGAGCGTGGCCCAGAAGACCACCTGCAGCACCTCGCCGTTGGCGGCCGCCTCTACAAAGCTCCGGGGGACGACGTGCTCCAGGAATCCGCCGAAGCTGGTGGGTGCCGGCTGTGGGATGGGGGCGTGCGGATCCGGGGGCGGCAAGCTCACCCCCACCCCGGGCTTGACCAGGTTGCCCGCGAGGAGGCCGATCGCGAGCGCGACCGTGGTCATGATCCAGAAGTAGCCGATCGACTTGAAGGCCAGCCGCCCGATGCGCTTGAGATCGTCGCCGTGACCCGCGATCCCGATCACCAGAGTCCCGAAGATGATCGGCACCACGACCGACTTGATCATCCGCAGGAAGGTGGTCGAGAGCGGCTTGAGCTCGACCGCAAACCCGGGCGCGAGCCATCCGATCAGGATCCCCGCGGCCATGCCGAGGAAGATCCAGCCGGTGAGGGAGACCCTTCGTAGAGCGGTTAGCATGCGGTGTCAGGTGAGAGGTGAGAGGTGAGAGGTGAGAGCCCTCTTACCTCTTACCGCGCAGCGCCAGCAAGGGCGGCGGCTTTGTGTTCGATGGCGGCGAGCGCTGCGCTATAGGATGCAGCGAATTTGGTCACGCCCTCGTCCTCCAGCTCTCGGGTCACACCCAGGAGATCGATGCCGGCGGTCTCCAGCGCGTCCAACTGGCCTTCGGCTGCCGCAAGGGTGGCGTGGATGCGCACTACCGGCTTGCCGTGATCGCGATAGGCGGCAAAGGTCTCGGGTGGCAGGGTGTTCACGGTGTCCGGCGCGATCAGCGCTTCGGCGTAGTGCACGTCGGGATAGCGCGGGTCCTTGGTGCTGGTGGACGCCCAGAGCGGCCGCTGCGGCCGGGCCCCCCGAGTCGCCAACCCGTCCCACCGGTCGCTCGAGGTTCGCCGCTCGAAGGTTTGGTACGCGACGGCGGCGTTCGCGATGGCGATCCGACCCCGGATCTGGGCCGGGTCGCCCAGCTGGTCGAGCAGCGGGTCCACCTTGCTGTCGACCCGGCTCACGAAGAAGCTCGCCACCGAGGCCACTCGGTCGACCGCCAGGCCGCGCCCCAGTCGAGCCTCGAGGCCCGCTTCGTACGCGTCCACCACTTCTTCGTAGCGCGAAACCGCGAACAGGAGGGTGATGTTGACGTTGATGCCCTCGCTGATGCAGCGGGTCACGGCCGGCAGACCCTCCGCCGTGCCCGGGATCTTGATCATCGCGTTAGGGCGCGCAACCGTGCGCCACAGCCGCTCGGCCTCGACCGTGGTCGCAGCCGTGTCGCGGGCCAGGGCGGGCGAGACCTCGATCGACACCAGGCCGTCCTGACCGGCGGTCCGCTGGTATACCGGGAGGAAGAGATCGCACGCCGCCTGGACGTCGGCCACGGCGAGCGCCTCGAAGATTTCCGGCGACGTGCGCCCCGCGGCAGCCAGGCGCCGGATGTCGTCGTCGTACAGCTCGCTCCCCGCGACCGCTCTCTCGAAGATCGTCGGGTTCGTCGTCATGCCCAGGAGGCCGTCGTCCGCGATCAGGCGGGCCAGCTCACCCGAGGTCACCAGGTCGCGAGTGATGAAGTCGTACCACGGGCTTTGGCCAAGCTGTCCCAGGCCGACCAGCGGGTTCAGGCTCATGAGATGGATCTCCCGAGCACCCGTCGCACGGCATTCATCGCGTGCTCCGGGGTGAAGTGGAATTCGGCGAACAGCCGCTCCGCCGGGGCGGAGGCTCCGAAGCCGCTCATCGCGAGCATCACGCCGTCATCGGTCACATAGCGAACCCAGCCAAACGCGGAGGCCGCCTCGATTCCGACCCGGGCGCGGATACCTCTCGGCAGGACCGACTCCCGGTACTCGTCCGGCTGCGCCTCGAACAGCTCCCACGACGGCAGCGACACGACCCGGGCGCGGACCCCTTCACCCAGCAGGCGGTTGGCCGCCGCGAGCGCCACGTGCACTTCGGATCCGGTCGCGATCAGGATTGCCTGCGGCCCACCGGGCGGATCCCAGAGCACGTAGCCGCCCCGAGCCACTCCGGCCGCGGGCGACAGTGCCGTGCGATCGAGCACCGGCAGCTTTTGTCGGGTCAGGGCGAGGACCACCGGCCCGGTACGGTGCTCGATCGCCACCCGCCATGCCTCGACCGTCTCGGTCGCGTCTGCCGGTCGCAGCACGAGCAGCCCGGGGATCGCGCGCAGCATCGCGAGCTGCTCGATCGGCTGGTGGGTCGGGCCGTCTTCGCCCAGGCCGATCGAGTCGTGGGTGCCGACATAGATCACCGGCAGCCGCATGATCGCGGCGAGGCGGATGGCCGGCTTCATGTAGTCGGTGAAAACGAGAAACGTGCTGCCGAACGGCCGAATCCCGCCATGCGCGGCAATGCCGTTGAGCGCCGCGCCCATCGCGTGCTCCCGCACGCCCCAGTGGATCTGGCGGCCGGTGCTGGCCGGGCCGAGCGTCCCCAGCTGCTTGACCAGCGTCCCGGTACTTCCGGCGAGATCGCCCGAGCCGCCGGCCAGCTCCGGCATTGCTCCGACGAGCGCGGCGAGGGCCTGGGCGGACGCCTGTCGGGTCGCGAGCTGGCCCTTGTCCGGTGTGATCGCCGGCAACACTCGCTCCCATCCGGCGGGCAGGTCACCGGCCAACCGGCGGCGCAGCTCGGATGCTTCGGCCGGGTGCTCCGCCTGGTAGCGGACCAGCCGCTCCTTCCAGTCGGTCTGGGCGCGGGCGCCGGTCTCGGAGGCGGCTTCCCAGGGCGCGTACGCCTCGTCCGGCACGTAGAACGCCGGCTCGGTCGGCCAGCCCATGATCTCCTTGGTCCGCCTGACCTCCTCGGCGCCGAGCGGTGCGCCGTGGGCGTCGGGACTGTCGCGCTTGGTCGGTGCGGGGTCGGCGATGTGGGTGCGGAGGATCACGAGCGACGGCCGGCCCGCCTCGTCCCGCGCCGCCTCGAGCGCGGTGCCGATGGCCTCGAGGTCGTTGCCGTCCGCGACGTGCTGCACCTGCCATCCGTATGCCTCGAACCGCCGGCCCACGTCCTCGGAGAACGTGAGCGACGTCTGGCCATCGATCGTTATGTGGTTGTCGTCGTAGATCAGCGTGAGCTTTCCCAGGCGCAGGTGCCCGGCGAGCGAGGCCGCCTCGCTCCCGACGCCCTCCATCACATCGCCGTCGCTCACGAAGGCCCACACCCGATGGTCCACGACGTCGAGCCCCGGGCGGTTGAACCGGTCGGCCAGGATCCGCTCGGCGATCGCCATGCCTACCGCGTTGCCGACGCCCTGGCCCAGCGGACCGGTCGTGGTCTCGACACCGACGGTATGGCCGCGCTCGGGATGCCCCGGTGTTCGCGAGCCCCACTGGCGGAAGTTCCTGAGCTCATCCAGCGGCAGGTCATAACCTGAGAGGTGCAGCAGAGCGTACTGGAGCATCGACGCGTGGCCGCAGGACAGCACGAACCGATCGCGGTCGGGCCAGGAGGGATCCTTCGGGTTGTGTTTCAGGAACCGGCTCCAGAGAACGAACCCGGCGGGAGCGAGCGCCATCGGGGTGCCGGGATGGCCCGACTGGGCCCGCTCGACCGCATCCATCGCGAGCGCGCGCACGGCGTTGATGGCGATCCAGGCGGAGTCGGATTCTGGCACGGTCAGGTGGGGGCGCACCGAGCGGGCGCGCGGAGTCTGGACGGTCAGGGCGACGCTCCTGCGAAGTTGGCGTCCGGGAGGCGGAAAGATAGGTGGCGCGGGGGTCGATGGGCAGAGGCCGGGATCGCGTGGCGGGAGCGGGCACCGAAGACGTAAGTTTGGCGCCGCCCATGTCTCAGAGCGCCGTCCGCCACCCTGGTTCCGCAATCCGGCAGCCGCCGCCCGCCGATCGGGCTGCGGCTGTTCCCCGGCGTCCCAGCCGGCGTCATACCAGCGCCGTCGTAGTTGGCGCCGGAATCGGCGGCCTCGCTTCCGCGGTGCGTCTGGCTCGGCACGGCTTCGATGTCACCGTAGTGGAGCGGCACGAGACGCCCGGCGGACGGGTGGGGGTGTGGTGCTCGGCCGGGTTCACCTTCGACACCGGCGCGTCGCTCGTGATGATGACCGACCAGTGGCAGCGGCTCTTCCAGGACGTTGGACGACGGCTGGAGGACTATCTGAGCCTGGTGCGGATCGACCCCTGCTACCGAATCCACTTTCCGGACGGCACGTCGCACGAGCGCAGCAGTAACCTCGACCACCTGGCTGCCGCCTGCGACGCCATCGAGCCGGGTTGTGGCCCCCGATTGCAGGATTACCTGGTCCGCGCCGGCCGAATGTACGACGAGGGGCTCCGATTCATCAGCCGGAACATGCACCGGCTGTCCGCCATGGCGAACCTCGCCACCGTCGGCCCGCTCGGCGGCAGCGGCGCGCTGGGTGACCTTCGCCGGCTGCTCGAGCGCCACTTCAGGGACGAGAGGCTTCGCGACTCGTTCAGCTTCCAGACGCTCTATCTCGGACTCTCGCCGTTCGACGCGCTGGCCGTCTATTCCCTCCTGGGGTACACCGAGATCGCCGGCGGTATCCACTACCCGATGGGCGGCATGTACCAGCTCCCGCTGGCGCTGGAGCGTCTCGCGCGCGAGCTCGGGGTCCGCTTCCGCTATGGCACGGCGGTCGAGCGGCTCGACCAGTACGGCAGGGAGGTCAGTGCAGTGAGGCTGACCGATGGCGAGCGGCTCGAGGCCGACGTCGTGGTCGCGAACGCCGATCTGCCGTACACCTACCAGCGGCTGCTCGGCGAGCCTTACCCTGGGATCGAGCGCAAGCGGTTCAGCTGCTCGGCCGTGCTGCTCTACCTCGGGGTCGGCCGGACCTACCCTCACCTGCGGCACCACAACTTTGTGGTGGGACGGGATCTGCGAGCCGCTTGTGCGGACCTGTTCACCCACCAACGCATGCCCGAGGATCCGCCCATCTACGTGGTGGCCCCGACCCGCACCGACCCGACCCGGGCGCCGCCCGGGTGCGAGAATCTGGTGGTGCTGGTGCTCGCGCCCAGCCAGCCCCGCGATCGGGCCCGGTGGATCGACTGGAGCATCGAGGGGCCCGAGGTGGAGCAGCGGGTCTTGCTCCGGCTGGAAGCGGAGCTGGGTCTTACCGATCTGCGGAGCCGGCTCCTCACCCGGCATCTCGTCACGCCGCAGACCTTCACCGAGCGCTATGGCAATCTGCGTGGCGAGGCTTTCGGGCTGTCGCACAACTTCCGGCAGATCGGCTGGTTCAGACCGCACAACCGGCATGCTCGACTGCGGAACCTCTACTTCGTCGGTCAGAGCACCCACCCGGGCTGCGGCCTGCCGATGGTCTTGATCTCGGCACAGCTCGCTGCGGAGCGGATTCTGGCCGAGCGGGCGGTTGCTCGATGACGGCGAGCGCGGTAAGAGTCGAGCCGCGGGCGCTCGAGCAGGCCTATGCGAGCGCCGAGCAGGTCACTTCGGAATGGGCCAGGAGCTTCTACTTCGCGAGCCGGTTCCTGCCGCCGGACAAACGCCGGGCCACCTTCGCGCTCTACGACTACTGCCGCTTTGCCGACAACCTGGTGGACGCGCGGGGCTCGCGTCCCGAAGGGGTGGTACGCGCGGATCTGGCTCGTCTGGAGGAGACGGTTCGCGCGCTACATGCGGGAGAGCCCTGCGATGACGACCGGTGGCTGGCGCTCGCCCACACGCTGCAGCGGTACCGGCTCCCGCTCGCGCCGTTGCTGGAGCTGTTGGAGGGAGTGGCAACCGACCTCGAGCCGGTCGAGATGCCGGATTTCGGCACGCTCCAGACTTACTGCCGGCAGGTGGCCGGCAGCGTTGGCTTGATGCTCGGGCCTGTCCTCGGCGCGCCGGCCGATGTGCTGCGCGAGTCCGGTGTGCGTCTGGGCATCGCCATGCAGCTCACCAACGTGCTGCGCGACATAGGAGAAGACCTCGCGACCGGAAGAGTCTATCTCCCGGCCGACGAGTTGGCCCGCTTCGGCCTCGACCGGGTTGGGCTCGAAGCCCGGCGGGTGACGCCCGAGTTTCGCCGCTTCATGGCCTTTCAGGTCGCTCGCGCGCGAAGGTACTTCCGGAGCGGCGGCAGAGTGGTCTCGGCCTTTCCGACCGACGGCTCGCGCCTCACCGTCCGGCTGCTCCAGAAGACCTACGCGGCAATTCTCGACGCCATCGAGCGGCTGGACTACGATGTGTTTCGCGCTCGGGCGTACGTATCGGCACCACGGAAGCTGCTCATCCTGGGCCGGGCGGTATGGAGGGAACGGGAATGGCTCACACCCTTGCCACGGAAGCAATCCGCGTGACCCGGGCAGGCTTCGAGCGCTACGTGCGGGCCCAGGTCGCCAGACACTTTGCCACGGCCCGGCTCGCACCGGCCGCCGAGGCCGGCGCCGCATGGGACCGCTCCATCCCAACGCTCTGCGTCGCCAACCACACCAACTGGTGGGACGGGTTCCTTGCCTTCCTGGTAGGCAGGGACCTGGGCCTTACCAACCACGTCTTGATGGACGCGGTCCAGCTGGAGCGCTATCCCGCGTTCAAGCTGGTCGGCGCGGTCCCGCTGCGCCGAGACCCATTCCGGGCTGCTCACCAGGACCTGCTGAGCGCGCAAGCGCGCCTGGCCCCGGGTGCGGCGCTGTGGATGTTTCCCCAGGGCGCCCGGCGGCCCCAGGGCGAGCGGCCCTCATCGCTCGCGCGAGGAGCGGCGGAGATCGCCGTGCGACACGGGGCGCCGTTGCGGATCTGTGCGGTGGCATTCCGGTATGTCTATCTCGGCGAGCAACTCCCGGAGGCGTTCGCCTGGATGGGGCGCCCGTGGGTGCTCGAGCCGGGACGGTACTCGCATCGCCGGGCGCTCATGCCGTTGCTCGAGCGGGACCTGCTGGACGCGGTGGACGCGCTCGACGTCGCCTTGCGGGCAGAGCGCCTGGGCGCCTTTCGCACGCTGGTCGAGGGCCGGCTTTCCATCAACAAGCGGATGGACCGGTTCCGGCACGCGGTGGGACTCCTGCGCGGTCGGTTCGAGCCCCGCAATGGATGAGGTGCCGCTCCTCCGGGTGGTTCACGTGGCCGGCGCCGTGCTGCTGCTCGGCAACGTCACCATCACCGGGTTCTGGGCCGCTTTCCTTTACCGGTCACGCAAGGTGGTCCCTTTCCGCCTGGTGGCCCGGGCGATCCTGTGGACCGATCTGGTGTTCACCCTGGTGGGGGGGATGATGCTGGTGATCTCGGGGATTCTGCTGATGCGCGCCCGGGGGTATCCGCTCGCCACCACATCGTGGCTCCAGCAGGGCACGGTCGCTCTCGTTCTGAGCTCCGGTCTCTGGCTCGGCGTCCTCCTCCCGGACCAGTGGCGGCTGGAACGGATCGACCCGGGGGACGACGCCGCGCTCCGCCATGTTTTCCTGCGTTGGAGCGTGGTCGGTTGGACGGCGACGGCGATCCTCTTCTACGGACTCTGGGCGATGGTCTCGAAGGCCTGACCGAGCAGCGCCACGGCCCGCCCGGCGCTGTCCGCCGGCGCGTCGGGATCGTCAGCATCGTCGTCGGCGTTCCAGATGTCCGCCGTGATCCGCCAGACCCCGTCTCGCTCGCGGCGCAGCGAAATGATGTACTTGCCGGTTTCGGCGGCGTCCTGGCTGTCCGGCGGCACGTAGTACCGCCCGACCACGTATCCCGCCTGCCCGGACACCTCGATCGAGACGGTGGCCATCTCGAACCCGGCCTCCATGCCCCGACTCCAGAAGGCCCGGACGCTGTCGCGCCCTTTGACCAGCTCATGCCCCGGAGGCAGGAGCATCCCCTCCTCGGAGTACAGGGCTGCCAAGGCGTCCGGATCGTTGTCCCGATACGCCTTGGCGTAGGTCTGCATCACATTCTCTATCATATGCTTAGCCGACTGGTCCGGAGGGCTGGCCGCCGCCCGGCATCCGGGGATGCCGGGCGTCAGGCACAGGACCCAGGCCAGCGCGGCCGTACCGAGCCGCCGGCCGTGCGGCCCGGAAACGCGCCCCGGCCCTCGGCCGTTTGGGCCAGCCGGGTTTTCAGGAAGGTGCAGGGACATGAAGTTTGGCGTTGAACTTGCTATGTTTAGGCGTGCGTAATAAAAGGGCCCGCGTTGGGCCCTCTGTGCAACCCTTTAACCGTGTGATTTGTGAGACCCAGAGCTCGACATCGTTCCGCCGCAGGTCCCTTCCCCGCCCTTCGCCGTTCTCCCGGCCGTTCAATGCAATCCCATCGTGATTGGCTCCTCGCGCAGCACGGATCCGTGTGCGCGTACTGCGGTGTGACTACGCCGCCCGAAGCCATTACGCTGGACCACGTGCGCCCGCGCCGGGGACAGACTGCGTACGACCGCCCGGACAATCTCGTCCTGGCCTGCGCAGGTTGCAATGCAGCGAAAGCCGACACTCCACTGCTCGCGTTTCTCATGATGCGGCGGTCTCGCGGAGTGTTCCTGCTGCACTACGGCGACCACCTTTCGGATCCGCTCAAGGAGCTCGCCCGCAAGGCGTCCGAGCGGCCGATGCTCGCGAAGGGTGCGTGAAAGACGGTAAGAGGTGAGCGGTAAGAGGTGAGAGGGCAAACCCTCTTACCTCTCACCTCTCACCTCTTACCCAACCTACCCCTGGCCCTCTCCGGCCGTTACCACCGTTTCCCGCGACAATCTGGGATGTTGGATGCCGAGCGCATCGCCGACGATTCGGCTTTGCTCCGCCACGTGTGCCGCCGGGTAGCCTTCCGCCGGGCTCGCCCGTTCGGGGCGCCCCACGTACCGCAGCTCGGCGCCGGAGGGGAGCAGCTCGCGCAGCTTGGGTTCGAGGTAGGTCCAGGCGCCCATGTTACGCGGCTCCTCCTGAGCCCAGATGAGCTGCTCGGCCCGGGGATACCGAGCCAGCACCTGGCGGCATTCGGGCCAGGGGAATGAGTAGAGCTGCTCCAGCCGGATAACCGCCGGGCGCGATTCACCCAGCTTCTCGGCTTCCGCCAGTAACTCGTAGTACAGCTTACCACTGCAGAACACGAGGCGGGTGATGCCGGGTGCCTGTTCCGGGGTGGCAGACGGGTCGTCGAACACCGGGCGCCACGCCCCCTCGGCAAGCTCCTCGAGGCGCGATGTCGCCAAGGGATGCCGAAGCAGGCTCTTTGGTGTCATGATGACGAGCGGACGCTGGCGGCTTCGCCGGGCCTGCCGGCGGAGCAGATGGAAGTACTGCGCCGGCGTGGTCGGGTTTGCGACCCGCATGTTGCCCTCGGCGGCCAGCTGGAGGAAGCGCTCCAGCCGCGCGCTCGAGTGCTCCGGTCCCTGCCCCTCATAGCCGTGCGGCAGCAACAGGGTGAGCCGGGCCGTGAGTCCCCATTTCGAGAGGCCAGCCGAGAGGAACTGGTCCACGATGACCTGGCCGCTGTTGGTGAAGTCGCCGAACTGGGCTTCCCACAGGACCAAGGCCTCGGCGGCCTCAGCGCTGTAGCCGTACTCGAAGCCGAGCGTCGCCAGCTCGGAGAGCGGGCTGTTATGCAGCTCCAGGGGGGCCAACGCGCCAGGCAGCCGCTGGATCGGCGCCACCCGCTGACCGGTCTTGGCGTCGTTCAGCATGAGGTGGCGCTGGCTGAACGTGCCCCGCTCGGTGTCCTGACCGGTGAGCCGGACCGGCACCCCTTCGACCAGTAGCGATGCCAACGCGAGCGTCTCGGCATGGGCCCAGTCGATGCCGCCTTCGGGGCCAACCGCCACGCGCCGCCGCTCGAGCTGCTTCTTGAGCTTGGGGTTGACCGTGAACCCGGTCGGAAACGTGAGCAGCTGCTCGTTGAGCGCTACCAGGGTCTCCGCGGCGACCGCAGTCACCACTTCGTGGCCCGGCCCGGTCGGCTTGGGGGGCTCGGCGACTTGCCCCTTTCCAAGACTCGCCTTGAATCGCTGCTGCGCGTCCACCAGGCGCTGATACGCGGCTTCCGCCTGCTGAGCCGCCTCTTCCGGGGTCACTACCGATTCGGCCACGAGCTGTTGGGCATATTGGGCCCGGACCGGGGGCAGCTCTTTGATCCGCTCGTACATGAGCGGCTGGGTGTAGCTGGGCTCATCGCTCTCGTTGTGGCCGTGCCGGCGGTAGCCGACGAGGTCGATGAGGACGTCCCGGCGGAACTTCTCCTTGTAGGCCATCGCGAGCCTGACTGCCGCCAGGCATCCCTCCGGATCGTCCGAGTTGACGTGGATGATCGGAACGTCGAAGCCCTTGGCGAGATCGCTGGCGTACCGGGTCGAGCGGGCGTCCCGGACGTCGGTCGTGAAGCCGACCTGGTTGTTGGTGATGATGTGCAGGGTTCCGCCGACGCCGTACCCCGGAAGGGCACTCAGGTTCAGGGTCTCGGCCACGACTCCCTGAGCCGCGAATGCCGCGTCACCGTGGATGAGGACCGGGAGGGCCACGGTGGCGTCGTGATGGGCCGTGCGACCCTTCCGCAGGGTCTGGGTTGCCCGGGCCCGCCCATCGACCACCGGGGATACGAACTCGAGGTGGCTCGGATTGGGCGACAGCGTCACCGCGATCGACTTCCCGTTCCGCAGCGGGAACGCGCCCTCCGCCCCGTGGTGGTACTTCACGTCGCCGGTCCCGCCTTCGGGCGTGAGCCGGTTCCCCTCGACGAACCGGCCACCCTCGAATTCAGCGAAGATGGTCTCGTAGGGGCGGCCGATGATATGGGCCAGGACGTTCAGCCGGCCGCGGTGTGCCATGCCGATGACGACCTCGCGCGCACCCGCGCCGGCCGCGATCTCGAGCGTGAGATCGAGCATCGGGACCAGCATGTCCACGCCTTCGATCGAGAATCGCTTGTGGCCCAGGTAGGCCTTGTGGAGGAATCGCTCGAGGGATTCCACCTTGGTGAGCCGGCCCAGCAGCCGCTTCTTCTCCTCGGCCGAGAGCTCGGTTCGGAAGGCGCCTGACTCGATCTTTTCCCGGAGCCAGACGCGCTCCTGGTGGCTGGAGATGTGCTCGACCTGGTAGGCTACCGTCCCGCAGTACGTCTGCTGCAGATAGGGATACGATTCCGCCAAGGTGCGGCCCGGCACGTACACCCGCAGGACCTTCGAGGGAATTGCGGCCATGATCTCCAGCGTGAGCCCGAGCGGCCCGAGGTCGAGCGCCGGGTCGCCGACCGGCTCCGTTCCCAGCGGATCGGTGTGCGCCGCCAAATGGCCGTGGGTCCGGAAGGCCTTTACCAGCGCCATCGCCGCCGCGACGTGATAGAGCATCTCCGGCGCGACGGTCTCGGCCGCTTTGGGAAGCTGGGTCGCGGCGGGCGCCAGGGCATAGCTGACGGCCGAGAGCTGGAGACTTTCGGCGACGGTCTCGTAGAAGTGGTCCTCACCCTGCAGCAGGTGATCCAGCGTCGCAAGGAACGCACCCGACTCGGCGCCCTGGATCACGCGGTGGTCGTAGGTGCTGCTGGCGGTCATCACCTTGCTCACGCCCAGCTCGCGCAGCTTCTCCTCGGGAGCCCCGGTGAACTCGGCCGGATAGCCGATGGCTCCCACCGCGACGATGCAACCCTGGCCCGCCATGAGGCGCGGGACCGACGCGACCGTGCCCAGCCCGCCGGGGTTGGTGAGCTGGAGGGTGGAGCCGGTGAAGTCGTCCGGCATGAGCTTGTTGGCTCGGGCCTTCTCGACCAGCGCCTCGTACGCCGCGTGAAACGCGGCGAAATCCGTCGTATCGGCGCGCTTGATGACCGGCACCACCAGCCCGCGGCTGCCATCCTTGCGCTGCACGTCGACCGCGAGGCCCAGCCCGATGCCCTCGGGCTGCACCCGGTAGGGCGCACCCTCGTGAACCAGCAGGGTGTGGCCCATCACCGGATGGCGCTTGGCGGCCTGAACCAGCGCGAAGCCGATGAGGTGGGTGAATGAGAGCTTTGCCTTGCCACCCGCCGCCTCCAGCCGGGCGTTCAGCTCTCTGCGGCGGGAGTCGAGCGTTGCGACGGGAATCGTGCGGAAGGTGGTGGCGGTCGGGACCGTCAGGCTCTCGTTCATGTTCGCGACGAGCCGGGCAGCCGGACCCTTGATCGGCGAGGCGCCAGGTGGGAGGCGGTCGGGCAGGCGGGCGGGCAGCGTGTGGCCGGCAGGCTCTTGGGCCACGGGCTGCTGCTCCGGCGGCGGCGTTGCTACATCGACCAGCTGTCCGCCTGTCCGCCCGTCCGCCTGCCCGCCGTCCCGCCCGTTCGGCCTCTGTCCGACCACCCCGCTCTCGAACAACCGCCGCCACTCTACGCCAACCGCATTGGGGTCGCGCAGGAACTCCTCGTACATCGCCTGGGCGAATCCCGCGTTGGCAGTTTCGAAAACGTTCGATTCCACAGCCGACTCCGCTCACAAAGACGCGAGCCCGCATGCCTGCGCGCTCGCCCGAGATCCCACTACCCAAGATAACGGTCCCGCCGAGAGCCGGTCAGCTCAGGCGGGCACGGCTCCCAGAGCCCCGGCCGCCCCCGAGATGGGCAATGCAGCCCGCGTGACCAGCTCGCGGTAAGACGCGGCCTCGCGCTCCACCCATCCCGCGTCCCAGCCCAGTTCCGCCGCCAGCAGCTCGGCCACCCGGGCCGCGGCCGCGACCCCGTGATCCCGGGTCTCGAAGTACAGGTGGATTCGACGCACCATGACGTCGTCCACCCGGCAGGCGAACTCCCGCCGGGCCATATGCAGCACTTCGGCTTCGATGGCCGGGTGGTCCGGATGCAACCGCCGCTGGTAGGCACGATGGATGGCGGCGAAGTTCACGATGCCGGCGGACTCCGTGCCGTAGTGCCGGACCAGGTGATCAGCGGTCTCGGCCGCCAGGCCGATCTCCAACGCCCGCTCCCGGAAGGGGTCGAGCGCCGCCGTCTCGCCGCCAGGCAGCGGCTCTTCGTCGGTGCGCGCTTCGGCGGACCGGACCGAGACTCCTCGCTTCGTCAGTTCAGCCAGCACCCGATCCACCGTCTGTGCGGCCATGACCCGGTAGGTGGTGAGCTTTCCGCCTGCGACCGAGATGACGCCACCCGCTCCGGTCACGATCGCGTGCTCCCGGGACCGGCCCGAGGGCGCGCGATCGTGCTCTGGCGCCAGTAGCGGCCGGAGGCCCGCCCAGGTGGCGCGCACATCGTCGAGCCCGAGCCGGGCGTTGGGGAAGCGGGCGTTGACGGAGCGGAGCAGGTAGACCACGTCGTCGGCGCTGGCGGTCACGGTCTCGGGAAGCTCCGGGGCGTCGGTGTCGGTCGTGCCGACATACGAGAGCTCACCCCAGGGCAGCGCGAACATCACCCGTCCGTCGATCGGACTCAGGAAGGCGATCGCCTCGTGGTGCCCCAGGCGCTCCCGCGGGACCACGACGTGCACCCCCTTGGTCGGGCGGAGGAGCGGCCGGCAGCCGGGCTCCTCCAGGGCGCGGAGCCGGTCCACCCAGGGCCCGCCGGCGTTGACCACGGCGGACGCCCGGATGGTCCCGCGGGCACCGGTGAACCGGTCCAGCACCCGCACTCCGATCACGCGCTCGGCGGCCCACTCGAACTCCTCGACCGCGGTGTAGGTCGCGAGGGCGGCCCCGTGCCGGGCAGCCGATCGAGCGGTGGCCAGCACCAGCCGCGCATCGTCGCATTGGGCGTCGAAGTAGCGCGCGCCGCCGAGCAATCCGCGCTCGCGCACCATGGGCTCGCGCTCAAGCAGGGCACGCTTGCCCAGCATGCGGTGGGGGGCCACATTGCGGAACAGCGCCAGCAGGTCGTACGCCCACATTCCGGCCGCTAGGCGCCAGAGTGGGATTCGATCGCCCCGATGCAGGGGGAAGACGAACGGGAGCGGGCGCACCAAGTGGGGAGCGATGCCGAGCAGCACGCGTCGCTCGCGATTGGCCTCCCACACGAGGCGCAACTGCCCCTGCTCGAGATAGCGGAGGCCGCCATGGATCAGCCGGCTCGAGCGCGAGCTCGTGCCGGAGCCGAGATCCGCCTGCTCCACGAGCACGGTCCGCAAGCCCCGCATCGCGGCATCACGGGCCACGCCGGCGCCTGTGATGCCGCCACCGATGACCAGCAGATCCACCGGGCGGGCGCCGAGAACGTCGAGCGCCGGCCGTCGTGAGGAGTGACCCGCTTGCCCTTGAGCCCCGTCACCCGCGTTCCTCGCCCGAGCACCTGGTTCTTCTGGCAGGCTCATTTCATCCATCCCGGTGCTCGCGTGCTCGACCTCGCCTGCGGGGAGGGTCGGCACGGGCTGGCCGCCGCCGCGCTTGGCGCCACCGTCCTCGGGGTCGACAAAGACTCGGAGCAGCTGGCGACGGCGCGGGACATCGCGGCGGCCCGCAGTCTCTCAGCGGAGTTCCGGGAGGTCGACCTCCAGGCGCCGTGGCCCGGATTCGGTGAGTTCGACGTGGTGCTCCTCTTCAACTACCTCGACCGCCGGCGAATGACCGACATCCTCGCCTGCGTCGCGACCGGTGGCGTGCTCATCATGGAAACCTTCCTCGACGCCCAGCGCGAGCTGGGTTGGGGACCTCAGAACGGCGACCATTTGCTGCGACCCGGCGAGCTGGGGCAGCTGGTGAAGCCGCTGGACGTGCTTCATGGCCGGGAGGTGCTCGAGCCGGTTGACGCCGAGCGCTGGCGCGCAGTCGCGAGTATCGTGGCCCGCCGGGTACAATGATAACGAGCCGTCGGGTCGCCATCGTGGCCGGGGTACGAACCCCATTCGCGCGGAGCGGCACGATCTTCCGGGATGTGCCCGCGGTTCAATTGGCCCGGTACGCCGCCAAGGAGCTGCTCTACCGCACCGAGATCGATGGCCGGGAGATCGATGAGGTGGTTCTGGGGCAAGTGGTCCCGTCCGTTCTCTCGCCCAACGTTGCCCGGGAAGTGAGCCTGCTGCCGCAGCTCCCTCCCGGCATTCCCGCGTACTCCCTGAATCGGGCCTGCGCCTCGGCCGCTCAGGCAATTACCAACGGCGCCGACCAGATCGGCCTGGGCCATGCCGACGTCGTCCTCGCGGGCGGCGTCGAGTCGCTTTCGGACCTCCCCATTCTTCACTCGCGCCGGTTCAGCCGGATCCTGATGGACGCCGGCAAGGCAAAAACCCTGGGAGACCGGCTCGCGGCCTTCGGCCGGGTACGGCCCCGCGACCTGGTCCCGGTGACCCCCGCCATCGCCGAGCCGTCGACCGGGGAGACGATGGGGCAGTCGGCCGAGAAGATGGCAAAAGAGAACGGGATCACGCGGGAGGAACAGGACCGGATCGCGTTGATGAGCCATTTGCGCGCGGCCGCCGGTACCGCCGACGGGCGGCTCACCTCGGAGATCGTCCCCTGGTTCGGGGGGCCCGGCATGGACGAGGTTGCCTCCAGCGACAACGGCATTCGCACGGATGCCTCGCTCGAGGCGCTGGCCAAGCTCAAGCCGGTGTTCGATCGCCGGTACGGCAGCGTGACAGCGGGCAACGCCTCGCCCCTGACCGACGGGGCGGCCGTGGTGCTGCTGATGGCGGAGGAGAAAGCGCGGGCCCTGGGCTACGAGCCGCTGGCGTTTCTCCGCAGCTACGCGGCCAGCGCGGTGGACCCCGGCTGGCAGCTGTTGATGGGACCCGCGCTGGCGGTGCCGAAGGCCCTCGAGCGAGCCGGGATCTGCTGGGCCGAGCTCGGGCTGGTCGAGATCCACGAGGCGTTCGCCGCTCAGGTGCTCTCGAACGTGCAGGCGTGGGCCTCGAAAGCGTGGGCCGAGCGTCTGGGCCTCCCGGGCCCCCTGGGCGAGGTGGATTGGGAGAAGACCAACGTGATGGGCGGCTCCATTGCCATCGGGCACCCCTTCGGCGCCACCGGTGCGCGGCTGGTCACGACACTGGCGAACGAGATGCGCCGCCGCGACGTTCAGTTTGGGCTGGTGTCGATCTGTGCGCAGGGAGGGATGGGGTATGCGATGGTCCTGGAGAGACGGTGACCATGACAAGCGTGAAAAGTGAAACGTGAAAAGTGAAAAGGGGGTTTTGGTGCACATCGGGATTCCGGCACGCGTCGGAGCGTCCTGTTCACTTTTCACTTTTCACTTTTCACGCTTTTCCCCGAGACTATGACCGCCTTCACTACGACTACGGAAAACGGCATCGCCCTCGTCACCCTCGACCTCCCCGGCGAGCCGGTGAACAAGTTCAATGCCCGCGTCGCCGGCGAGTGGGAGGACCTGCTGGAGGCTCTCCGCGGCGACTGCACCGTAAGGGCAGTCGTCATCATCTCCGGCAAGCCCGACACCTTCATCGCCGGCGCCGACATCGAGGAGTTCACCCGGCTCGGCTCCCCGGCCGACGCGGAGGCGTTGAGCGGGCGCGGGCAAGAGCTGATGCAGCGGGTGGAGCAGTTCCCCAAGCCGGTTGTGGCTGCCATCCACGGCGCCTGTCTCGGCGGCGGCTACGAGCTCGCCCTCGCCTGTCACTGGCGGGTGGCGACCGATTCTCCCAAGACCCAGATCGGCCTGCCCGAGGTGCAGCTGGGCGTCCTGCCCGCGCTGGGTGGCTCCGTGCGACTTCCGCGGCTCATCGGCGCCCGTGCAGCGCTCGACATCATCCTGGCCGGGAAGAGCGAGCGTCCGCAGAAGGCGCTTCGCCTCGGCATGGTGGATGAGGTCGTCCCGAAGAGCATCCTGCGGCAGGTCGCCCTTGGCGCGGCCGACCGTCTCGCCCGCGAGGGGATCCCCAAGCGCGGCGGACCCGCGGGTGCGGTCGCCGCGCTCCTCGATGGCACATCGGTTGGCAGGCAGCTGGTGTATCGGATGGCGCGAAAACAGGTCCTCGAGAAGACCGGTGGCAATTATCCGGCCCCGCTTGCGGCGCTGGACGTCGTGCGGACCGGACTGGAGCGGGGACCTCCGGATGGCTACCGGGCCGAGCGGGAACGTTTTGGCGAGCTGGCGCTGACCCCGGTGTCGCGCAAACTGGTGCAGACCTTCTTTGCGACCACCGCTCTCAAGAAGGACGACGGCGTTCCGCCCGGTTCCGACCTGCCGCCGCCGCGGATCCGGCGGCTGGGGATCGTGGGCTCGGGGTTCATGGGCGCTGCAATCGCGGGAACCGCCGTGCTCAACGCCGAGGTCGAGGCCCGGCTCAAGGATTCCGAGCTGCCGAGGGTAGGGAAGGGGCTCAAGGCGGCTCTCGGAATCCTGGACGAACGGCTCAAGCGCCGGCGCCTCACCCGGCCGCAACACCAGCGCCTCGCCGCCCTGCTTTCGGGCACGGCCGACTACAGCGGCTTCACCCGGGTGGACCTCGTCATCGAGGCGGTCTTCGAGGACCTCGCGGTCAAGCGGCGGGTGCTGGCGGAAGTCGAAGCCGAGATCCGCCCCGAGGCGATCTTCGCCACCAATACCTCGACTATTCCCATCCGCGACATCGCCGCTGGCGCGCGGCGGCCCGAGCGGGTGATCGGCATGCACTTCTTCTCGCCGGTCGAGCGCATGCCGCTGCTGGAGATCATCCCCGGTGAGCGGTCCGATGCCCGGACCATCGTCTCCGCGGTCCGGTTCGGGCGCGCCATGGGCAAGACGGTGATCGTGGTGCGCGATCACCCGGGTTTCTGGGTCAACCGCATTCTCTCCCCCTACCTCAACGAGGCCTGTGTGCTGATCGAGGAGGGAGTTCCGGTGGAGCTGATTGACCGCGCGATGACCCGCTGGGGATTTCCGGTGGGGCCGGTGGCGCTGCTGGACGAGGTGGGTCTCGACGTCGCCCAGAAGGCGTCCAAGGTCATGCAGTCGGCGTTCGGCGAGCGGCTCACGCCCTCGACCGTCATTCCCCGGATGCTGGAGGACAACCGGTTCGGCCGCAAGAACGCCCGCGGGTTCTACGTGTACCACGAGGACCACAAGACCGGCGTCGACGAGCGGGTCTACCGGGTGCTCGGGGTGAAGCCGCTGGAAGGGTTCACGGTAGAAGCGGTCCAGCAGCGCCTGGTATACCTGATGCTCAACGAAGCCGCCCTGGCCCATGGCGAAGGGGTGGTCCGCACGGCGCGGGACGGCGACGTCGGCGCGCTCTTCGGCATCGGATTCCCGCCCTTTCGAGGCGGGCCTCTCCGCCTCATCGACGATCTCGGGCCTGCTCAGGTGGTCGACACCCTGGAACGGCTGCAAACGGCTCACGGGGCCCGCTTCGCCCCGGCCCCAGTCCTCCAGCAGATGGCTGCGCGAGGTGAGCGGTTCTACCCCGACTGAAGTTCCGCTTTCCGCGCGCGGCCTGGGCGCTGCTGATCGTCCCGCTGCTCGGCTACGGGGGTTTCGTGGGTGCGCTCGCCTGGGTTGAGAATCGGCTGGTCTTTCCGGTTGCCCCGTGGACCCGCCGGCTGGCGCCGCCGAATCCCGGACTCGAGCTGCATCCCGAGCGGGTCGCGACCCGCACCAGCGACGGGATCCGCCTGGTGGGCTGGCGCATGGCCGGCGACACCTCGGCGCCGTGGATCCTCATCTTCCACGGAAACGCCGGCAACATCGGCGACGGGGGCCGCCCCGAGCACTACGCCCGCCTGCGCGCGCTCGGGCTCAACGTGCTGACCTTCGATTACCGGGGCTACGGCGAAAGCGAGGGCAAACCCACCGAGGCCGGCCTCTACCGCGACGCCGACGCCGCCTTGGGCTTTCTGCGCGATTCGCTCCACGTACGGCCGGAGCGCACCTATCTGTTCGGCCACTCGCTCGGGAGCGCGGTCGCGGTGGACCTGGCCGCCCGGGTGGAGGCCGCGGGGCTCATCCTGGAGGGCGCCTTCACCTCGGCGCCGGATGCGGCTCGCAATGCCTACCCGCTCGTGCCGGTCCGGCTGCTCATGCGCAACCGCTTCGCGTCGGACGAGAAAATCGCTCGCGCGAGGATGCCCAAGCTGTTCCTGCATGGCCGACAGGACCGGGTCATCGCGCTTGCGCTTGGTCGCCGGCTGTACGAGCGCGCCTCCGGACCGAAGACGTTCGTGGAGCTGAGCGGCGGCCACGACGATACTTTCTTGATGGATTCGGCCGGATACTTCGGCGCGGTCGCCGCGTTCCTGCGCTAGACGCCCGCCGGGTTCCGGGAGCGGCGGCTATCTGGAGAGGCCCTCGATCGCCTGACGGGCGGCGCTCGAAACCACCAGCCGCCCGCTGAGCCGCGCCCGCTCCGGCAGCAGGTCCCGCCAGTGCTCCGTTCCCTCCCAGAGGACTCGCTTCAGCGCGGCCATGGCCTCGAGGTTGCTTGCCGCGAGCTGGCGCGTAAGCGCGGTTACTCGTGCGTCCAGCGCTCCGACGTCCTCGTGCACCTCGGCAAAGAGGCCGCGCTGGTGGGCCCACTCCGCGCTCCACCACGCGGCCGCATCGATGGCGAGAGCGGCATAGTTTCCCCGGCCTACCTTGCGCTCGATGACGGGCCCAACCACGAACGGACCGATGCCGACCGCCAGCTCGCTGAGCTTCACCTGCGCGGCGGCGGCTGCGAGCGCATAGTCGGAGGCTGCCACGATTCCCACGCCGCCGCCGACTGCCTTGCCGTGGACCCGAGTCACGATGAGCCTCGGGCACTCGCGCATCGCGTTGATCAGATTCGCGAATCCCATGAAAAAGCGGGTGCCGCTCTCGACGTCGGTGATCGCGGCCAATTCGCCGAAGGACGCGCCGGCGCAAAACGCCCCGGTGCCCTCGCTCCGCAGCAGGATCACCTTGACGCCCGGGTCGCGCCCCAGTGCCGTAACGCGGGCCGCCAGCTCGGCCAACAGCGCGCTCGGCAGCGAGTTTCCTTTGGAGTGCTCGAAGGCCAGGCTCCCGACGCCGTCCTCCACCCGCGTGGCCACGGTGCCAGGTTCGTGTGTTGCCCGCTCGGTCACGGCTTCCCTTCCCGCAGAGGGTCCGATACAATTGCAACTGCAAGCTAGCGAGTGACCTTGGACCACTCCAGCCGTTCGGTCCGGTCTCTCTAAATCCAAGAGGCAGGCTGAGATGTCTACTTCCACGTTGCCCGCCGAAGACCCCGCCAGGAACGCCGCCTTCGAGGCCCGGATCGACGCCGGCGAGACGATCGAGCCCAAGGACTGGATGCCGGAGCGGTACCGCCACCAGCTGGTCCGGATGATGTCCCAGCACGCCCATTCGGAGATCGTGGGCATGCTGCCGGAGGGTAACTGGATCACGCGGGCGCCCTCCCTCCGCCGGAAGATGTGCCTGCTCGCGAAAGTCCAGGACGAAGCGGGCCACGGACTCTATATCTATTGCGCCACCGAGACGCTGGGGGTGGACCGCGCCGAGCTGATCGACCAGCTCCTGAGCGGCAAGGCGAAGTACTCCAGCATCTTCAACTACCCGACCCTGACGTGGGCAGACATCGGTGTCATCGGGTGGTTCGTTGACGGCGCGGCGATCGTGAATCAGACCGTCCTGGCCAAGGCGTCGTATGGTCCGTACGCCCGAGCGATGGTTCGGATCTGCAAGGAGGAGAACTTCCACAAGCGGCAGGGCTACGAGATCGTCGCCACCCTGGCCGGCGGCACGGCCGCGCAGCAAGCGATCGTGCAGGACGCGGTGAACCGGTGGTGGTGGCCGACCCTGATGATGTTCGGACCGAGCGACGCCAATTCGCCCAACAGCGCCGATCTGCTCCGCTGGCGGGTGAAGCGATTCAGCAACGACGAGCTTCGACAGCGGTTCGTCGATCTGACGGTGGCCCAGGCGCAGGCGGTGAAGCTGACGTTGCCCGATCCGAAGCTCCGCTACAACGCCGAGACCAAACACTGGGAGTTCGGCGAGATCGACTGGGCTGAGTTCAAGCGGGTCATCAGCGGGAACGGCCCCTGCAATCGGGAGCGCCTCGCGGCCCGGCGCGCCGCGCACGACGAGGGCGCCTGGGTACGGGCGGCAGCCGCGGCGTACGCTGAGAAGCACAGCCGGCGCAGCGCAGCCCCCGCGGCCTGAGGCCGCGCGCTGCGGAAGGAGTCCATGACCGCTGGAACGAATGAGCCCGAGAACGGCAGCGATCGGTGGCCGTTGTGGGAAGTGTTCACCCAGGCCAAGGACGGGGCGCCGCACGAGCACGCCGGCAGCGTGCACGCCGCGGACGCTGAGCTCGCGTTGCAGAACGCGCGCGACGTCTATGCGCGCCGGGGTGAGGTCGTCAGCGTCTGGGTCGTGCCAAGTACGGCGATCGTCGCGTCGAGCCCAGCCGAGCGCGGTCCCTTCTTCGATCCGGCCGACGACAAGCCGTACCGTCACCCCCAGTTCTATCGGACTCCCCGCGGCGTCCGGGTGTACTAGGGCCGAGGTGTGCCGTGAGCACTGACGCCCCCTCGAGTAATTCCAGCCTCTTCGAGTATCTGCTCCGGTTGGGCGACGACCGCCTCGTCCTGGGCCATCGGCTGTCGGAATGGTGCGGCCACGGTCCCGTCCTCGAGGAAGACATCGCGCTCGCGAACGTCGCGCTCGACCTGATCGGGCAGGCGGCGCACTTCCTCCGGCTGGCCGGCCAGGTCGAAGGCAAGGGCCGCGACGAGGATGCCCTCGCCTATTTTCGCGATGCCATCGAGTACCGCAACGTCAACCTGGTCGAGCTGCCCAACGGGGACTACGGCCGCACCATCGTGCGATCGTTCCTGTTCGACGCCTGGAGCGTGCTGCTGCTGGAGGGACTTCAGCGGGCGTCCCACGCGGAGCTCGCCGGGATCGCGGCCAAGGCCCACAAGGAGGCCCGATATCACGTCCGCCACAGCGGCGAGTGGGTGCTCCGACTGGGCGATGGCACCGAGGACAGCCATGGGCGGGCGCAGGCCGCACTGGATGAGCTCTGGCCCTACAGTGGCGAGCTGTTCGCCGCCGACGAGGTGGATCGGCAGCTTGCCGGCACGGGCGCTCCCGACCCGCTCGGACTCGCGCCCGCCTGGCGCGACCTGGTGAGTGACGTCGTTCGGCG
>Ga0137403_10001156_pt1 | contig 33337 bp, 39 predicted proteins | sample CZOMad2_1_16fung_FD_122057 | JGI IMG/M metagenome (GOLD analysis project Ga0137403, IMG submission 122057) | Vadose zone soil fungal communities from Angelo Coast Range Reserve, California, USA - CZOMad2_1_16fungal (Hybrid Assembly) | ecosystem: Environmental > Terrestrial > Soil > Vadose zone... | reverse complement strand
AGTTCGCCGCCATCATAAACCTCGCCCGGCCGCAGCGGCCGGGCGAAGATCTTATGATAACGATGGTAGCGGAGGAGGGACTTGAACCCCCGACCAACGGATTATGACCCCGCTGCTCTACCAACTGAGCTACTCCGCCACAGGGGTCGCCCGGAAGGCTGGAGGGTATATGGCGCGGGCCCCGCGGCTGTCAAGCAAGGCGCCGCGCCGGCGGTTCAGGCCCGGTGACGGCCGATGAAATCTAGCACCTTCTTGTTGTAGGGCTGCGGGAACTCCCACAGGAAGGCGTGGCCGCCCGGCGAGGTCGCCCACTCGGCGCCGGGGATGCCGGCCTGGAGCGCCTTCGACAGCCGGTTGGGGATCAGGATGTCCTCGGCTCCGGCCAGCACCATCGTGGGCACGGCGATCTTGTGGAGGCGCGCCGTCGTGTCGTGCACCTGGATAGCGTGCAGCTGCGCCAGGTAGCAGTGCAGCGGCTGGTCGAGCGTCGCCATCGCCGCCTCGAACTGCTTCAGCACGTCCTCGCGCGCGGCGAAGAAATCCTGCGTGAAGGCCCACAGCGTCACGTCGCGCATCACCGTCGGCACGCTCATCTTCTTGGCCATGTCGCGCCACAGGGCGAACATGCGCGAGCAGAACGGCCCGGGCGCCGCATAGGTGCAGCAGAGCGTCAGCGAGCGCAGGTCGCGGCCGTGGGCGAGCGCATATTCCTGCGCGATCATGCCGCCCATGGAGACGCCCACCAGGTGGAACTTCCTGATCTCCAGATGGTCGACCAGCGCCTTCGTGTCGGCCGCCATCTGGGCGGTGGTGTAAGGCCCGCGCGGCCGCCCGGACTTGCCGATGCCGCGATTGTCGAACCGCAGCACGCGATAGCCGGCGGCCAGGAAGTCGCCCATCTGCTCGACCCAGGTCTCCAGATCGTCGGCGAGCCCGTTGACGAGCACGATGGTCTCGCTCCCCTCCCCCTCCAGCTTGTAGTTGAACTTCACCCCGTTCAGCTTGACCGTGGCCATGATGCCTCCCCTAATCCAAGAAAGTTGAACCGCAGAGACGCAGAGGCGCAGAGGCGCAGAGAAGGGAAGATAACCGCAGATGAACACCGATGTACGGAGTACTCGTTGGGCGCTCGCGAACGCATATCTGCGTCTATCTGCGTTCATCTGCGGTTTCCTATTCCCTTCTTCGCTTCTCTGCGCCTCTGCGTCTCTGCGGTGAAGTCCTCTTTCGGCCGTCGTATCAGCGCGCCAGCTCGCGGCTCGGGCCGACCAGCCCTTGTGGGCGCAGCACCAGCACGACGATGACGAGCCCGAGCGTGATGGCGCCGTGGAAGGGCAGCGCCGAGTCCGGCAGATAGGCGGCGAGATAGATCTCGATGGCGCCCAGCAGCAGCCCGCCGAGCACGGCGCCGAGCAGGCTGCCGAGGCCGCCCATGGTGGTCGCGATGAAGGCCTTCAGCACGGGGATCAGGCCCATCAGCGGATCGACCGACGAGCGCTGGGCGATCCACAGCACCGCCGCGATCGCCGCCAGCAGGCCCGAGAGCGCGAAGGCAGTCGCGATGACGCGGTCGGCGTGGATGCCCATGAGCCGCGTGACGTCGAAGTCCTCGGCCGCCGCCCGCATGGCCAGGCCGATGGTCGTGCGCCGCAGGAAGACATTGAGGCCGAGCAGCACGACCACGGCCACGCCGATCGAGATCAGGCGGTTCACGCCGATCGAAATGTCGCCGATGTCGACGGCCGTGGTCAGCAGCGCCGGCAGCGGCACGATCTGCGGCCGCGTCGAGATGAACAGCTGGAACCCCAGCTGCAGCAGCACCGCCACGGCGAAGCTGGTCAGCAGCATGGTGGCGCCGCTCGCCCGCCGCACCGGCCGGAACGCCACACGCTCCAGCACCACCGCGCTCGCCATCGCCACCAGGATGGCGAACGGCGCGGCGAGGCCGAACGGCAGTCCCCCGATGCTCGCGAACACCAGCGCGTAGCCGGTCAAGGTCATGAGCGCGCCATGGGCGAAGTTGATCATGCCGAGGATCGAGAACACGACGGCGAGGCCGAGCGCCAGCAGCGCGTAGGTGCCGCCGAGGCTGAGCGCGTTCACCGTCTGCTCGATGAAGTAGGTCATGGCGCCGCCGCCTCCACCGCGGCCCCCAGATAAGCGCGCGCCACCTGCTCGGACGCGCGCAGCGCGGCGGCGGGGCCGCTCATGGTGATGGCGCCGTTGGCCAGCACGTAGGCGCGGTCGGCGATGTCGAGCGCGGCCGCCACGTTCTGCTCCACCAGCAGGATCGTCTGGCCCCGCTGCTTCAGCCGCAGGATCAGCTCGAAGATGCTGTCGACGATCTGCGGCGCCAGCCCGAGCGACGGCTCGTCCAGCAGCAGCAGCCGCGGCTCCGACATGAGCGCCCGCGCGATCGCCAGCTGCTGCTGCTGGCCGCCCGACAACGTCCCCGCGCGCTGCTCCCGGCGCTCCGCCAATATAGGAAACAATTCAAAGACCTCGGCGCGGTTGCGCGGCATCGCCTTGCCGTCCGCGCAGGCCGCCGCTCCCAGCGTCAGGTTCTCCATCACCGTCAGGGAGGGGAAGACGCGGCGCCCCTCGGGCACCATCGTCACCCCCTTCCTGACGATCTGCTCGGTCGCCCGCCCCGCAAGCGCCTCGCCGTCGAAGCGGATCTCGCCGCCCCACGGCACCAGCCCGACGATGGCCTTGAGGGTGGTCGACTTGCCGGCGCCGTTGGCCCCGAGCACGGCGACCACCTCCCCCGCCTCGATCGCAAGGTCGATCCCGCGCACGGCCTGGATGGCGCCGTAACGCACGGTCAACCCGCTGATGCTCAGCAGCGGCAAGGCGGATCGCCCTATTCGAGCCGCGGTTCCGGCACGATCGCCGGGTCCGGCGATTTCCGGCTCACCAGCACGCGCTTGCCGTCATGGATGCGGATCACCGCCACCGGCCGGGTCGGCGAGCCGTTGCCGCCCTTGTAGCTGATGGTCGCCGTGGCCCCCTGGACGTTCTCGAGATTGGCGAGGGCATCGCGGATCTTCTGCGGATCGGTGCTGTCGGCGGCGGTGACCGCCGCCTCCACGATCTTCGCCAGGTCATAGCCGAGCGCGTCCATGATCGACTCCGGCGGCTTGCCGTACTTGGCCTGGTACTTCGCCTGATAGGCCGCCATCGGGCTGCCCGGCTCGGCGAAGCCGGACGAGGTGAACACCACGCCCTCCACGATGTCGCCGAGCGCAAACGTGGTCGGAGAATCGATGCCGTCGCCGACCACCATGGGAATCTTTACCCCAGCGCCGCGGAGCTGGCGGATGAAGGCCGGGAAGTCCGGCTCGAACGCCGAGGTCACGATCACATCGGGTTGCGGACTCATCTGCTTGATCTTCGTCACTTCTGCCGAGAAGTCCGGCTGGCCCAGCGCGTAGTTGCCCTCGCCGACCACTTCGCCGCCGAGTTTCTTGAACGCCGAAGCGAAGTAGCTCGGCATCAGCGTGTATTCGATGTCGTGCGATTGCAGCAGATAGGCCTTCCGGTAGCCGGTCTCGTAGGCATAGGTCGCCTGGGCCGCGCCCTGCACGTTGTCGGTCACGGCATTGGCGAAGATGTAGCCGTGGCCGGTGATCGGCAGGGTCGGCGAGGACGAGCAGGTGGAGATCGCCGGGATCTTGGCGTCGACGAGGATCTGCGCGGAGGCATGCACCATGCTGGAATCGCAAGTGGCGAAGATCAGATGCGCGCCCTGATCGATCAGGTCCTGGGTGACGATGGCGTTCTGCGCATTGTCCGACCGGTTGTCGGCGGTGATCACCTTGACCTTGAATTTGCCGGCGATGCCGCCGGCCTTGTTGAATTCGTCGAGCGCGACGTTGAACCCGTCCATGACCGGCGAGTCGTAGGGCGCGTCCCAGCCGGTCATGCTGATGGCGGCACCGATCACCAGCGTATCGCTGTCGTCGGCCGCCGCCGGCCCGATCAGGGCACCGCCGGCGAGCAGCGCCGCCGTCAGGCCCAGGAATTTCCGTCTATCGTCCCTCATCATGGCAAACCTCCTCGTCGTTGTGTTGTGTGCTCGCTCGAACAGATCCAGTTCCAGCGTTCTTCTTTCACTGTCACCCCCGCGAAAGCGGGGGTCCAGGGCGAGCGACGTTGCGGTCGCCCTGGATTCCCGCTTTCGCGGGAATGACAATTGAAGATGATGATTCCAGTCATTGCGATGCTGCCGCAGTCCCCTGCGCCGCCGCGTGCTTGCTGCCGATATAGGCCTCGATGACCGCGGGATCGCGCTGGATGTCGGCGGGCCGGCCGTCGGCGATCACCTGCCCGCGATTCAACACCACCACGCGGTCGCAGAGCCGCATGATCAGCGTGAGATCGTGATCGATCACCAGCAGCCCGATGCCGTAGCGCTGCCGCAGACCCGAGAGCTCGCTCAGCAGCTCGTTCGATTCCGTCGGGTTCATGCCGGCCGCCGGCTCGTCCAGCAGCAGGTAGCGCGGCTTCAGCGCCAGCGCCCGCGCGATCTCCAGCCGGCGCTGGGCGCCGTAGTCGAGCGTGCCGGCCTGGCGGTCGGCCAGCGCGCTCAGCCGCATCTCCGCCAGCAGCCGCCAGGCGAAGGCCTGCGCCGCCGCCTGTCCGATCGTCGGCCAATGCGCGAGCGCGCTGAACTCGACGTTCTCGAAGACGCTGAGATTGGCGAACAGCCGGATGTTCTGGAAGGTGCGGCCGACGCCGGCGCGGGCGATGCGGTGGGCGGTCCAGCGGGTGGCGTCGGCGCCGTCGATCGCAATGCGCCCCGCCGTCGGAGTCAGCGCGCCCGCGATCAGGTTGAGCAGCGTGGTCTTGCCGGATCCGTTGGGCCCGATCAGGCCGACGATCTCGCCCTGTCGCAGCGTCATGCCGACGTCGTCGAGCGCGCGCAGGCCGGAGAAGTCCTTCACCGCGCCTTCGACGGTGAGCGTGCCGCTGCTGCGGACGCGCAGCTCGTCGAGTTCGATCGCGGCTTCCGGCGCTGCCGCGCCGGTGTCGCGGCCGCGCCGACGCTCGTCGGGCTCGCGCCGCCCGAAGATCCCGGCCGGCCGCCAGTACATCACCAGCAGGATCAGCAGGCAGAGGCCGGCCTGGGTCATGCCGAAGGCCTGCGGCATGGCGAACCCGAAGAGGTCGAAACCGCCCTCGAGCCGGCGCAGCACCTCGATGGTGAGCGTGACCAGCACGGTGCCGCCGAGCGCGCCGGCCACGGTCGTCTGCCCGCCGACGATCAGCATGGTCAGCAGCGCCAGCGTATCGTCGAAGTAGAATTTCGAGGGCGAGAAGGCGCCGAGGAAATGGGCGAGCAGCACGCCCGCGAGCGCGCAGATGACGGCGCTGATCACCCAGGCGCCGAGCCGCCGCCGCATGATGTCGACGCCGATCGAGCGCGCCGCCAGCTCGTCCTCGCGGCTGGCGCGCAGCTGCACGCCCGGCACGGACTCCCGATAGAGCCGCGCGACCACGATGGCGAGCAGCGCGAACGCCAGCGCCGTCCACAGGCCGGTCGTGCGGGGCACGCCGCGAAAGGCATTGCTGCCGCGGGTGAAATCCTCGGCGCCGATGAGGATGCCGTGGACGATCAGCAGCAGGCCGAGCGTGCCGATCACCGCCGCCGGCCCGCTCATGCGCACGATGGGTATGCCGACGGCGGCGGCGAAGACCGCGACGACGATCACGGTGACCAGGATCGCCGGCAGCAGCCCCATCTCCGTCGTCCCCAGGAACGCCGGCAGATGCGGCAGCATGGTGGCCTTGTCGGCGACGGGAATCGTGAGAATGCCCGAGAGATAGGCCCCGATCCCGATGAACGCCACATGCCCGAAGCTGAGGATGCCCGAATTGCCGATGAAGACGCCGAAGCCGAGCACGGCGATCAGATTGATCAGGAACAGCGTGAACGTCCGCTGCACCGCCACGCCCGCGAACTCCGCCAGCAGCAGCGACGCCACGATCACCGGCACGCACAGCAGCAGCCCGCCGATGAGCCCCTTGCGCAGCCGCGGCGCCATGGCGAACCCGCGCCGCGCGCGGGCCGTGGCATCAGCGGCGGCCGACATCAGACATCCTCCGCATACTGGTCGAACAGCTTCTGCGCCTGCAGCACCTTGCCGATGCGCTTCTCGACGCGCTCGCCCAGCCGTTCGATGACGTCGTTCACCAAGAGGTTCAGCAGCACGCTGAAGGCGGCGGTCGAATGCCAGAACAGCCCCGTGCTCGTCGGCAGGCCGAACACCTTGTCGGTGATCGCGCGCGCCCAGGAGCAGAAGGTGTCCGTGAAGATCACGACCTCCACGCCCTGCCGCCGGGCTTGCCGGGCGAGGCGCTGGGTCGCCTTGTCGTAGCGGTAGAAATCGATCAGCAGCAGGCAGACGCGCTTGCCCGGCTCGGCCAGCACGTCGGCATAATGCCCGTTCTGACCGTCGGCGAGATGCACGCCCGGCCTTATATATTCGAGCCGGCTCAGCAGCTCGAGCGACAGCCCGCGCGCCATGTGCAGCCCGCTGATGAAGATCTGGTCCGCCGACGCCACGGAGTCGACCACCCGCCCCCACAGCTTCGTCCCCGCCAGATCATAGGTGCGCCGGATGGCCGCGAGTTCCGCCGCCAGGCTCTCCTCGAGCCCGAAGCGCGCCGCCCGCCGCCGCGTGAAGGCCTCGTAGCGGCGATCGATCGACCACAGGCTGGCGCCATCCGGACCGTAGAGATCGGCTTTCAGCCGATGGCGAATCCCGCTCAAACCCTCGAAACCGAGCTTGCGCAGGAAGCGGCTGACCGTCATCTGGCTGACGCCGACATTGCGCGCGATGGTCGAAGCCGTCTCCAGTACGACGCAGTTGGGCCGCGCCAGCACGTAGCTCGCCAGCTTCCTCTCGGCCTTCGTGAGATCGTCGTAGCCCGCCTGCAGCGGCGCCAGCACCGCCGCCTCCAGCAGCTCGCCCCGATCCGCGCCCTCCGGCTCCGCCGCTCCGCGCCTCACCCCAGACGTCCCGATCTTCTTTGTTACAATGCTATTATGCCGCAAACTTCTGATAGGTGAATAACATTCTTTCAGACGGGATTGGCGGGATGGACGGAGCCGCGGAGCGCTACGCCAAAATAAGACCAGAGATATAGGTCACAAGGACTCGGCGCCGCCGTGCTCCACCGCCCGCACCGGCGCCTCGTTCGTTGCCGGGCGATAGCGGTCGACGACGGCCGCGATCGCACCCAGCTTTCCGGCCCTGTCGCGCAACTCGGCATGGACCGCCGCCCGCCGCGCCAGCTCCTCCGGCGACAACCCGTCACACGCGCGCAGCGCCCGCGCCAGGCTGGCCTCGACGTCCGGGAAATCGGACTGCAGGCTCCGGGCCGCCTCGAACGCCGCGACGGCCAGGTCGGCCTGGCCGAGCTGGAGCAGGAGATGCCCGAGATCGTAATAGGCGCCGGCAAGGTCCGGCTGGCGCTCGATGCCCGCGCAGAATGCGCCCGCGGCCTCCGCGAATTCTCCGCTCACCCGCAGCGACCGGCCGAGCCAGAACCAGGCTCGGGCGATGTCGGGCCGGGCGGCCAGCAGCCTTCTGAGCAGACCGACGGCGACCGCGTGCTCGCCCTTCTTCGCCATGATCTGCCCGAGGCCATAGAGCGCGTCGGCATCGTCCGGCGCGAGATCGAGAACCTGCCGAAAGCCGCATTCGGCCTCGAGGCTCCGCCCGGCCCGATGGTGTTCCATCGAGGTGCGCAGCACGAACGGCAGGCTCCGCCGGTCCACTCTTCCGCCCAGATTCATCCGGTCCTTCGTGCTGAGGACGAAGGAGGTGATGCGGCGATCCTCGGCGCCGAAGGAATATTTGTAGGGTTCGTTGCCGCGCAGGAAGTCATAGGTGGCGAATCCATTGCGGATGGCATGGCGGATGCCATGCGCATGCAGCACCGTGCCCGGCGGCGGACCGTCGAACGTCGCATCGCGGCCGCCCATGAGGAAGAGAAAGGATTTCTTGCGGGCATCCACCAGGATGGCGAGCGCCCCGACCGGCCGCTCGCCCCGCCACAGGACCGGCAGGAACAGCGCGCCCGCCGCGAAGGCATGGTGCAGCATCAGGCGATGGTTCGCCAGAATGGCGTTCAGCCTCTTGCCCTTTTGCGCTCCCCACCGCTCGGCCCAGAACCGCAGCAGGATCTCGATATCACGCTCGACGGTAGCCCCGTCGGCCTGGGTGATCCGAAACTCCGGGGAACTCTCGATCTGGCGCAGGAGCCGCCGGATCTTCTGCCGGCTGTTGGCGCTCAGCTTGCCGTCGAGATATTCGTCCCAATCCCCTGGCAGCGTCACCGACGGGCACAGGCTGTTGTCGATGTTGTCCTTCTCGACGCGGCTGATTTCGGTGACGTCGAACTCGGCCGCGGGAAACTCCTGCATGAAGAGTTTGGTGCGGCGCTCCGACGCGCGCAGGAACTCGAGACGGAATTGCGTCCAGTTCAGTTGCCTGACGCGGGCCGCAAAGGCCGGAATCGCCTGCTCCTGGAAGTCGGGCCGGCAGACGAATCCCGTATATTCGGCGGTGTAGCAGCCGCCCATGTAGATGTCGTTGGAGAAGCCGCCGGATTTCCGCTCCTTGGTTCCCAGCCACAGGGGAAAGAACGCGACATAGGCCGCCTCGCCGTCCGGCCGCGCCGCCAGGATGAACCAGGGTTTGTCGAGCACCGCGAGCCAGCGCGACATCCAGGTCCAGGACAGAAAGAACTGCGCCTCCGGGTCGGCCTCATACGCGGCGTCCCACTCGGCCCGCGAAGCCGCGAGCGCTTCGGTATCGTCGATGACGTCAACACGCATGAACCAAACTCCGCCCCTCGCGTGGGGCGATCGAAAAAAGGGTCAAACGAAATGGAATCAGGCTAATAGATCAGCGCGGCCCACCCGCGGCGGCGGCTTCACCGCCGCCTCCGGCAGACCGTTCCGATCCGAGTCCCGCAATTCCACTGCCAAGCACCTCACCCGACACGCAACCTTATTTCTTCTCGTTATCCCCCATTATGCCGGAAATCTCCGGCGGCGGGGCAGGATTTTTCCGCAACCCCGTTCTTCATCCGTGCATCGCTAACCAATTTACCAACAGAGATCGCCGGCGCCGGGCGACCGCCGGCACGACGTTCCCGTCGGAATGGTGATCAACGTGGGCCGCTACTACTCCACGCCCGCAGAACCTAACCCCCATAGCCGCGCAAAGCGGAGCGGATGCGGTCCATCGGCGGGATACGCGCCTCCGGCCACGCGAACCCCTCTCCCGTGATCGTTTCAAAGGCGCTGATGTAGACGGCAGCCGTATGGAGTCTCATGTCGCGCGAGATCTCCGGGATCGGGTCCTCATAGGGATTGCAGCGGGCAAGGACCCAATTGCGGATGACATCCTTGTCGAAGCTTTCCGGCTTCGTGCCCGCTTCGAAATGCCGGTCGTAGCTGTCCAGCCGCCAATAGCGGCTGCTGTCCGGGGTGTGGATCTCGTCGGCGAGAATGATGCGACCATCGCCGTCGAGGCCGAATTCGTACTTCGTATCGACCAGAATGAGTCCGCGTTCGCGCGCGACCGAGCGCCCAAGCGCGAAGAGGGCCAGGGCATAGTCCGCAACGGTCTGCCACTGGACGCGCGTCAGCAGGCCGCGGTCGACGATATCCCGGGCCGACAGCGGTTCGTCGTGCCCGCCGTCGAACGCCTTCGTCGTCGGCGTAACGATGGCTTGCGGCAGTACCTGGTTCTCGCGCAGTCCGTCGGGAAACCGGATCCCGTACATGTCTCGTTGCCCGGCCTTGTACATCGGCCAGATCGAGGTGTTGGTCGTTCCCGTGAGATAGCCGCGCACGACGATCTCGACGGGAATGATCGCCAGGCGCCGGCAGACGACGACATTGGGGTCCGGATATGACTCGACGTGATTGGGGCACACCGCTCTCGTCGCGTCGAACCAGAAGCGCGCCGTCTGCGTCAGCACCTGGCCTTTCAGAGGGATGGTCGTCAGGATCCGGTCGAAGGCGCTCAGCCGGTCGCTGGCGATGATGATCCGGCGGCCATCGGGAAGATCGTAGCTGTCGCGGACCTTGCCTTTGCTGTGGTTCGGCAATTCCGCGATCGTGGCGTCGGCCAGGGCCTGCGCGAGATAGGGCTCCAGTCTCTGGGGGTCGATCATGCGCCTCGGATTTCCTTCTCTCAAACAACCACGCGACTCGAACGCAAGAACGGGAGCGCTTCCAGCGCCGCGGCTCCGCGGCAGCCGCTCAGGGCTGCGGCGGTCGAAACCACAGATCCTCGTAGTGGCTGTAGACCAGGATCTGGCCAACCCGCTCGCCGTCGAGCGTGAACGGCAGGAACACGGACTCGTCGCCGACATAGCGGTTGCCGGGCCGGGAGACCGGTTCGCAATCGTACAGCACGGCCCGCTCGGTCGCGACATAGCGATAGTTGTCGAGGGCGTCCTCGGCCGCGGTGGCGAAGTAGGCGTCGGCGACGCGCCGGCCCGTGGGGTCGGCGCCGCGCGACTCGACCTCGCGCGTGCCGACCAGCCGATAGACGAAATCGAGCGGCGGCCCCCACTGCACGTCGACCAGCATGATGCCCGGCAGATAGCGCGTGATCCGCGCCGGATCGAGATCGTCGCGATGGGGCAGGATGCGATCGCCGCGCAAGGCCGCCCAATGCTCATACATCTCGCGCACCTGCAGGCTGCAGATGCTGAGGAAGTCGAGGGTCCGGTATCTCAATGCCATGCGCGCGTCCGACGATCGGGCCAAGCCAGACTCAGCCCGGAGGTTCGGAATCCGGAGCAGGACTGTCAAGGGCCTCAGCAGCTCGCCCGCGGCGCCGGAGTGTTGCGCGCGGTCGTGCGGAGCCCGGAGGTCATCGAGACTGGGGCCGGCATCGTGCGTCCTTCGACAAGCTCAGGATGAGGACCGGCTTTCGTGCCACCAAGATCATTCCTCATCCTGCGCTTGTCGAAGGACGCACAGTGGTCGTGCAGGCGATAGGGGCGCCGTTTCCTCAAGGTGCCATAGGGGTTGGTTGCGTAGCGATCTGGCGCACGGCCGCCGATTCCGGCACCTTGCGCCCGGAATCGGAAGAGAGATCCGGACCGAACAGGAGCACCATGCGCGTCTTCATCGTTCATGCCCACCCCGAGCCGAAGAGCTTCAACGGCGCCCTGACCCGCGCGGCGACGGAAGCGCTGACGCCCGCCGGGCACGAGGTCGTCCTGTCGGATCTCCACGCCATGGGCTTCAACCCGGTGTCGGACCGCCGCAACTTCACGACCGTCCGCGACCCCGGCTACTACCGTCAGCAGGCCGAAGAGGCCCATGCCGCCGCCCACGACGGCTTCGCGCCGGACCTCCAGGCGGAGATGGACAAGCTGTTCTGGTGCGACGCGCTGATCCTGCAGTTTCCGCTCTGGTGGTTCGGGCTGCCCGCGATCCTCAAGGGCTGGATCGATCGCGTGTTCGCCTCGGGCGGCCGCATCTACGGCGGCGGCAAGTGGTACGACCGCGGCGTCTTCGCCGGCAAGCGGGCGATGTGCTCGCTCACCATTGGCGGCCCGCCGCCGATCTATTCCGCGCGCGGACTGAACGGTCCGATCGACGCGATCCTGTTCCCCATCAATCACGGCATGCTCTATTTCGTCGGCTTCACCGTGATCGAGCCTTTCCTCGTCCATGCGCCGGCGCGCCTCGGCGACGGCGAGCGCGCGGCCCACCTGGCCCGCTACCGCGAACGCGTGCTCGGGCTCGCCTCGGCGCCGACGATCGCCTATCCGAAACTCGCGGACTACGACGACCGCTTCGTCCTGAAATCGCCGTCGCACGCCTAGATCAGCGGACAGGGCGATCTTCGAGGCGTGACTCGTAGAAGAGGCGACGCCAGCGGCAGGCGAGCATCCAGCCGACGACTTCACGCCCGCTACTGTAGTCGCAATTGCCCTGTGGTGGACGCGCCTCGGTCGGCAGTACATGACCCCAAGCGGAATTGAGGTAGTCGACACTGTGAGAACGGATAAAGTGTATTGGGCGGACGCATTGCGGGGGCGGAGACTGAAGGTGGCCATCGATCGTTCGGGCAAGTGGTGGGTGGGCTCAGAGGCCACCGACATTGAGGCGTACTTGAAGGCATACAACGCGGAAGGTCACCTCGTGGACAAAACCCGACTGGGCAAATGCGGATGCGGCTCGATTGAGTTCAGGCTCGAAGCAGACCGGAACGAGGGCTGCGCCCAGCGACATTGCGCGGGTTGTGGTGCGAAACACCTAATCTGCGACAGCGCCGAATATTGGAACGATGCCGAGCCCGAGAACTGGGTCTGCGTGGTGTGTGAAGGAGTGATCGGCAACGTGGCGGTTGGCTTTTCTCTCTACGAAGCGGATGGGGAAGGGGAACGTGATGTGCGTTGGATTTCCGTGGAAATTCGATGCGTGGGCTGCGGTACGCTCGGCAGTCCCGTCGACTGGAAGGTGGGCTATGGCCCATCTTGCCAACTGCTAGATCAAGCTTAGACGACACAAGCCACGGCCGGTCCTGGCAAATCTCCGCCGTGTCCGGGATAGTGGTGGCAGGTCAGCGGCAAGATCCCGACCAGACACTGCGTTGTTGACTGGATGCCACACTTTAGGCGAATGGCTCACGGGGTCCGTCTTATTCTTGCACGTGCCCCTTCACTCGTTCGGGAGCGCGTAGACCTTGCCGGGATAGGGGGCGGCGGACATGTCGTCGACGGCCATGACATAGAGGGTCTTGGCGTCGGGCGAGAAGGTGAAGTTCGGCGCCGCCGCCGACGGGACCTCGAAGCGGTGCAGGACCTCGCCCTTGAGATTGACCTTGACGATGCGGCCGGCGCTGGCCTCGCCGATGTAGAGGTTGCCGTCGGGGCCGAACTTGATCGCGTCGGGATTGGCGTTCGGCGCTTCGCCCGCGAGTTGGCCCAGAACGAGAAACATCTTGCGCTCGGAGAGTGAGCCGTCGGCCGCCACCTTGAAGACGTTCACCCGGCCGGCGACGGACTCGTTGACATAGAGCTGCCCGCCGTCGGGCGAGAGCGTGATGCCGTTGGCCTGCTGGGCGTCGTCGGCGACTTCGTGGATCGTGCCGCCGGCCTGCATGTGGAAGACGCGGCCGTCGATCGACGCCGGCTCGACCGGGCCGGAGGCGGTGAAATAGAGGCCGCCCTTACCGTCGGGCGTGCCGTCATTGGGGCCCACCAGCGGCTTGCCGGCGTCGTCCTGGGCATAGGTGGCGAGCGTCTTGCCCTGCTTCGAGACCACGGCCATCGAGCCGGAATCGTAGCAGGTGACCGCGAAATTGTCGCCGAAGGGAATGATCGCCGAGGGGCCGCACCCATCCTGATGCCAGAATTCGACGTTTGTCTTACCGTCCCACAAGGTGGCGCGGTTGCCGCCATACTCGACGTAGAGCAGTTTGCCGCCGACCATGACCGGCCCTTCGGGAAAGAAGGCCTTGTCATTGATCACGATGACGTCGGCGGCAAAAGCGCCGGCGCTCAGGACGGTCAGGGCGGCACAGAGGACAAAGCGGCGCATCATTGTGAAACCCCCTCGGTTTCCAGCCGCCCGAGCCTATCACGGCCGACGCGGCGTACGAACCAAATGTGCACGCGGAGACCATTGAGTCGATCGCAATCCGCTGCGGTCCGACAGTTCGGCCCCCATGCCGGCATCTGTCTGTTAGAACACGCGCTTGCATGCGCCGTTGCAAGCGCGATAGTCAGTTGCTGACGGGAGGTGCCCCATGTGTCGAGCCATCAAGACTCTCCACAACTTCAAGCCGCCGGCCACGGAGGCGGAGATCCAGGCGTCTTCGCTGCAGTTCGTCCGCAAGCTGAGCGGCTTCACGCGGCCCGCAAAGGCCAACGAGGCCGCCTTCAACCGCGCGGTGGAGCAGGTGGCGAGAGCGGCCCATGAGCTGCTCGACTCCCTCGTCACGACGGCGCCGCCGCGCGACCGCGACGTCGAAGCCGCCAAGGCCCGCGCCCGCGGGGCAGAGCGCTTCCGCTCGCCGGACGCCGGGCGCGCGACCTAGCCGCCGGCGGGAGTTGTCCTTTGGCAGTCCGCCGCGCCAGGGACGCACGATCTGTTCATCCGTCGTGAGGCCAGCATGGCGGCCGCAGACATGCAGCGACTGACCCTGACCGTCGACGAGAGCCACCGCGTCTCCGGCCTGCTCATGACGCCGCCGCAGGCGCGCGCCTGCTATGTGCTGGCGCATGGGGCCGGGGCCGGCATGACGCACCCGTTCCTGGAGGCCGTGGCGGCGGGGCTCGGCGCGCGCGGCATCGCCACGCTGCGCTACCAGTTCCCCTACATGGAGCAGCGCTCGAAACGGCCGGACCCGCCGGCGCTGGCCCAGGCCACGGTGCGCGCCGCCGTGGCCGCGGCCGGCCGGCAGCGGCCGGGGCTTCCGCTCATCGCCGGCGGCAAGTCGTTCGGGGGCCGCATGACCTCGCAGGCGCAGGCCGCGGCGGCGCTTCCGGGTGTGCGCGGCCTCGCCTTCCTCGGCTTTCCGCTGCACCCCGCCGGGCGCCCGTCGGATGAGCGCGGCAATCATTTGTTCGATGTGCACATACCCCTGCTGTTCCTGCAGGGCACGCGCGATGCGCTCGCCGACCTTGCGCTGCTGCAGCCGCTGATCGAGCGGCTCGGCGCGCGCGCGACCCTGCGGCTGTTCCCGGACGCCGACCACTCCTTCCATGTGCCGGCGCGCACGGGACGCAAGGACCCGGAGGTCATGGAGGAGATGCTGGAGGTGATGACGGCGTGGATCAAGACCGCCGCCGCGCCATGATCCGGAGCGGCTGGCCGGAACAGCCAAAGCTTGAGCCCACGCCCAACCGCCGGCCCGGCGGGGAGCGGGTCAAACCGCGCGACGGACGATATGCGCTTCCGGGACCGGATAGGCGGCGCCCGCGAAGGTCGCTCGGATCGCCTCGTTGGTGTCGAAATAGACCTGCCAGTAGTGGGCGTTGTTGCAATAGGGCCGCACGGCCAGGACCGGGCCGCGCTCGGTGAAGGTGAGGATCTCGACGTCCGGCTCCGGCTTCGCCAGCACATTGGGGATCTGCGCCAGCGCGGGCTTCAGGCGCGTCACCGCGTCGGCCGGATCGACGCTGTGGGCGAGTTGCGCCACGAGCTCCACGCGCCGATAGGGGTTGGTCGAGTAGTTCTTGATGTTGTCGCTGAAGATCTTGGTGTTGCCGACGATGGTCACGACGTTGTCGGGCGTGTGGATGGTGGTCGTGAAGAGCCCGATCTCGTGCACCGTTCCCTCGACGCCGCCGGCCAGGATGTAGTCACCCACCTTGAACGGGCGGAACATCAGCAGGAAGGCGCCGGCGGCGAAGTTGGACAACAGGCCGGCCCAGGCGGCGCCGATCGCCAGGCCTGCGCCGGCAATGAGGGCGGCGAAGCTGGTGGTCTCGAGCCCGAAATAACCGAGGATCGCGACCACCAGGATGATGTTCAGCGCAATCGTGAGGAACGAGATGAGATAGCGGATCAGCGTGGCTTCGACATGCTGGCGCGTGAGGCCGGCCGAAAGCAGCCGCATGGAGAGCGAGATCAGCCACCGCCCGATGACCCAGACGACGATCGCGCCGACGATCTTGAGCCCGATGCTTATCAGGATATCGGACCAATATCCGATATTGACGTTCCCCATCATGTCCAACCCCCTGCGCTCCCCTGCTCCATCCCTTCCCCGCCGCGGTCGCTCCGACGGAGTGCCCCGCTGCCGTCAGGATTGTGCTCCTGGATCGCGGCGACCGCAATCTCAGTGTCAGCAAGGGAAGGATAAAGGGGGACGCTTTGAGCTAGCCCGGGTTTCCCGGACAGTTCCGAACGGGGTTAATATCCGGGAGGAAGTGTCCGACCCCGAAAGTGTTCGTACTTCGCGACGAATGACCGGCGCTTGCCGCCCCGGCCGCGGCGCTACACCGGCCGCTTTCCCGCGTGCGAGGAATTGATGGTGACGCGGTAGCCCTCGGGGCCGGCGACGGTGAAGGAGCGGTGGATGGCCGTCGCGCGCATGCGCGATGCCTTCAATCCCAGACGTTGGCAACGGCGATGCGCCTCCTCGATATCATCATACATGAGATCGAAGGGGGCCCCCTTGCCCGGCTTGATTCGGCGCGCCGCGCGCTCGACGACGAGATGGGTGCCGCCGCGCAGCTCCAGCACTGCGAAATCTTCACCCTCGGCGATCTCGCGCAGGCCGAGCGCGGCGAACCAGCGGGTGGCGGCAGCAACGTCGCGCACGGCGATCGAGACGTGGCCGATGGCGACGGGCGGTCGAGGATCGCGGCGCTTTGACATCGACGGAGTATAGCGCGGAATCACTGTCAGGCCTACGGCAAGTGCTCCGCCATAGCATTCTCACGTTGCCCTATCCGATTCCCTTCGCCTGTCATCGCCGGGCTTGACCCGGCGATCCATGCTGGCGTGGGCACCGCCCGTGCCGCGGACGGCTGGATCGCCGGGTCAAGCCCGGCGATGACAATGTGAGGGCGCGTGAGTCCTGTGCAAAATGAGAACTGCTGGCTCCGCCATCTCTGCCGCGTGCGAACGACCTCAGTTAGCTCATCTGCTCGCCATCCCAATATTTCCTCACCCCCGACATGTCGAAGATGGCGTCCCTCGTGCGCAGGGCGTTGACCGCCAGCTTGTTCGAGTCGGGGTAGACGCAGACGTCGTTCGGGTTGCGCTCGCCGATCATCAGGTAGCTGCAGGGACTCGTGCCGCCATTCATGAAGGAGTGGCCGACCTTCCGGCCGGCGGGGAAGCAGACGTAGTCGCCCGCCTTCATGTCGTATCGCTCGTCGCCGAGGAGCAGCGTCACCTGCCCTTCGAGGATCAGCGCGTGTTCCTCCTCTCCCATATGATAGTGCAGTGGCGCCAGGCGCCTGCCGGGCGCCGGCGCTTCGATCAGCATGCCGACATGATAGTCGCTTCCGACGGCTGCATGGGTGAGATGCTTCGAGCGGCCGCCGAACCGCGTGCCCTCGCCCGGACCCTCCTCGTTCCACTCCACGTCCTCTGAGGAGATCGGCGGCTTCGGCTTGACCGGCGCCGCGGCCGCGGCGCCGCCTGCAGGTGCGGACGGCGGGACGTCGCCCGTCGGGAGCCCCGTATTCTCCCCGTCCCAATAGCCGCGCCGCGCGGCGAGATCGAGAATCGTACCCCGTCCCAACGCACGCACCAGCACTTTGTTGGAGTCCGTATAGACGGCCACCTCGTTCGGATTGCGCTCGCCCACGATCACATAGCGGGAGGCGGCACCGCTGTTGTTGATGAGGCAATGCCCGGCCTTCTGCCCGGCCGGAAAACAGACATAGTCGCCCGCCCGCATGTCATGCGTGTCGGCGCCGATACGCGCGGTGAGCGTGCCCTCGAGGATGTACACATGCTCTTCCTCGAAGACGTGATAATGCGCGGGCGAGCTCTGCCTGCCCGGCCCCAGCTCCTCGATGGCGACGCCGACGCGATAGTCCTCGCCGACCGCGGCGAGGGTCAGGTGCCGGTAGCGCAGGGCGAAGCGCGGAACATCGGAGAATTCCTCCCACGCGACATCGAGCGATGAGATCAACTTTGGCGGCGCAATCTTCTCTGTCGACATTTGTCAGCAGCCTCCGTTCCGATCCGGCATCCGGCGACGTTCCGGCCAATCTTGGACTAGGAAAATGGATTTGGGCGACAGTGCATGGAATTCCAACTCTGGCGTTAGTCAGCTGTGCTTGCGATCGGCGCGAATGGGTTCCCAGATCGTGATGTCGCGCTCCTGCTGAAGCATTGTGGCGAGAGCGTCGTGCCATGCGCGGCGATAGGGTCGATGCAGCTGGACGTTCAGGACGTCCTCATGGTTTTCCCACGTCTCGTAGAGCATGAAGCGATACTCTGATTGCGGGTCGCGGTGCAGGACCGCCTCGTGAAACATGGGTTCACTGCGCATGGCGTCGAGCACGCCGTTCAGAAGCTTCAGGAACCCGTTTCTCTGCTCCGGTACGACCTGGAATTTGATAAGGTAGGAAACTGCCATGAGCGAGCTCCCCGTTGTGAAGAGGATCTAGCGAGCCGCGAAACCCCGTCGCGATGGCAACTCGCGGCGGAGGCGGCCGATTGGTTGCAAGGTGGTCTTTCGACAATTGCTCCGTATCAGGCCACCAGGTCGCGAAAAAGCGAACAGTTATCGCCGGGCGTGCCCTCTAGCCGGGACTGCTCCTGCACCATGCTTCTCGCGATCTCGATAGTCTCGGCATCAGCGGGGAAGAGCATTTCCAACGCGAGCTCCGCCAGTGTCACATCATTGGGAGTGCCGAAAACGGTCACGGTATTCAGGAAGGACACCGTGCCCAGGCGTGTCGCGATACGAAGCGGCGTCGCCAGGCGCTGCGATGCCTCGAAGCCACCGAGCGGTTCGGAATTGGGCGGAACAGGGTAGGCCGCTATTTCTGCCTGCAACCTCTGAATGACCGGATCGGCCCGCGCCGCGATCTGCTGGCGAAGGACGCTCAGCGAGTGCGCGCGCCATTCCGCGAAATTCAGGATTCGCGGACCCATTCCGGCCGGATGCAGGATGAGACGCATGGCGTTGATAGGGGTGCGCAAAAGATCCGCCGAACAGCCTTCGTAAAGCTGTGGCAGCGCCGAATTCGACAGCACCACATTCCAGTGCCGGTCGACCGCGAAGGCCGGGTACGGCTTATGAGCCTTCAGCACACTATCGATGGCGTTTTTTGCCGCCTCCAGCTCGGCCAGCCCGCGCTCCGGGAAGGCGGGGGCGAAGCCGGCGGCGAGAAGCAACATGTTCCGATCGCGAAGCGGGATATCCAGGTATTCGGCAAGTCGCGTGATCATGTCACGGCTCGGCTGCGACCTGCCGGTCTCGAGACAAGACAGATGCCTGGTCGAGCTCCCGGCTGCGTGGGCGAGGTCGGCCTGCGTCATGCGCCGCCGCTCGCGACAACGCCGAAGGAGGATGCCGAAGGGGAGCTGATAAGCTGTCATACCGCGAGTCTAGCGCTCGATCCGATGGCGCTCAATGACCCCAGAGGTCAAGTTCGCGACCGCGGAACCGCCGTTTTTTGACCTGCGGGGTCATCGATTTCTGCTGGCGTTTAAGCGAATTTGGCGTGCGGGGGGCGCCGGTTGCCGCGCCTCATGGAACTCAGTTGGAGAGAAAGTCATGCTCGACCCTCAGACGCTGGCCGATCGATACGTTGCCGTATGGAATGAAAAAGACGAGGAGCGTCGGCGGGACGCCATCGCCGCGCTTTGGGTGCCGGATGGCCAACACTTCGTCGCAGCGCGGGAGGCGCAGGGCTATGATGACCTGGAGAAGCGAATCCGAGGATCGCACGAAAAAAATGTCAGAGATGACGGCAACCGGTTTCGCGCGGCGCCCGCCGTCTGCGCGATGTCGTTACGTTCTATTGGGAGATGCTGCCGGCCGACGCCGACACAGTCCTGGTCAGGGGGTTGGAGTTTCTGATCATCAATGACGAGGAGCGGATCCTCGTCGATTATCAGTTCGTCCCAGCTTAGGGTCTGGAATCGTATCTTGGCCCACCTGTGACGCGGCCGATCAAGTCTGCACCCGCCCCAAATCTTGCCTCGCAACAGAAAGGCCTCGGTGCCTGTCGATCCGGCGGGTCCCCGGTCGACTACAGGACGGGAGGCGAACCTCGTTCGTCTCGAGACCGGCCCGTGGAGCGGACATGCAGACTTCCTATCGTTGGGTGATCGTGGGCGCGGGGGCGCTCATGACCTGCGTCGCCATCGGCGCGATGTTCTCGCTGGCGGTGTTCCTGGAGCCGATGTCGACCGCGACCGGCTGGTCGCGCGCCGGCATATCGAGCGCGATGACCCTCAACTTCCTCGTCATGGGCCTCGGCGCCTTCGGCTGGGGCGCGGTCAGCGACCGCTTCGGCACCCGCATCGTCGTGCTGATCGGCGCGGTGCTGCTGGGACTGGCGTTGGTGCTGGCCAGCCGGACGGCATCGCTCATCGCGTTCCAGGCCACCTACGGCATTCTCGTCGGCCTCGCGGCCAGCGCCTTCTTTGCGCCCATGATCGCGGCGACGACGGCGTGGTTCGAGACCAACCGCAGCCTTGCCGTCTCGCTTGTCTCCGCCGGCATGGGCGTGGCGCCGATGACGATCTCGCCGCTCGCCCGCTGGCTGATCTCGACCTATGACTGGCGCACCGCGATGCTGGCGATCGGCCTTCTCGCCTGGGCCCTGCTGCTGCCGGCAGCACTGCTGGTCCGCCGGCCGCCGGCGTCCGCGGCGACCGCCGCTGCCGGCGCCGCCTCCGGTCTCGCCGCCGGGCGGGCCGGAATCTCGGTCGCGCAGGCGCTGCGCTCGCCGCAATTCCTGGTTCTCGGGCTCACCTTCTTCGCCTGCTGCGCGGCGCACTCCGGCCCGATCTTTCACATGGTGAGCTATGCCATGTTCTGCGGCGTGGGCCCGATGGCGGCGGTGAGCATCTACAGCGTCGAGGGTCTGGCGGGGTTGGGCGGCCGCCTCCTGCTGGGCGTTCTCGCCGACCGGTTGGGCGCCAAACCGGTGCTGGTCGCTGGGCTGATCGTGCAGGCGCTCGCCATCGGAACCTACCTGTTCGTCCGCGAGCTCGCTCAATTCTACGCGCTCGCCGTGGTCTTCGGCGCGGCCTATGGCGGCGTGATGCCGCTCTATGCCGTCCTGGCGCGCCAGTATTTCGGCCAGCACATCATGGGCACGGTGTTCGGCGCGGCGACGATGCTGTCGAGCCTCGGCATGGCCTCCGGGCCCCTGGCCGGCGGCTGGATCTTCGACCGGTTCGGTGCCTACAGCTGGCTCTACATCGGCTCGTTCGCGGTGGCACTCGGCGCGGTGGCCGTGGCGCTCGCCTTCCCGCCGCCGCGCGAGCGCCTCCAGCCGGCGTGACTGTCGTTTCGTCTGACCACAGTGAAGGAACGGGAAAGGATCATCATGGCGAACGTCACCCAGCATCTCTGGTTCGAGAAGGACATGGAGGCGGCCGTGCGCTTCTACACGTCCCTGATCCCCGGCTCGTCCATGGGATGGATCTCGGCCATTCCTGCCGACAACCCGAGCGGGCCGGCGGGCAGCGTCAAGATCGCGGCGTTCACCATCGGCGACCAGCGCTACATGGCGATCGAGGCGGGCCCGCTCGACCCGTTCAATCACAGCTTCTCGATCATGGTCGAATGCGACGACCAGGCCGCGATCGACCGCCTCTGGGACGCGCTGAAGGAGGGCGGCTCGGTCGAACAATGCGGCTGGCTCAGGGATCGCTGGGGCCTGAGCTGGCAGATCACGCCCAGGCGCCTGCGCGAGCTGATGATGGATCCCGACCGTGGAAGGGCCAAGCGCGTAACCGAGGCCCTGCTCAAGATGGTGAAGTTCGACATCGCGGCGCTGGAAGCCGCGGCGAACGGGTGAGCCGCGCGATGAGCCGCCCCGCGGACGGGCAATCAGGGTCAGACTGGGCCACCGACATCTTCCCAATTGAGAGCCGGACCGAGCGATCGGGCTTCGTCAGGCGGATATGGCGCGCGCCGAGCGTGGCGCTTCCCTCCTTCATTTCGATTGCGGTCCCAACCTGGCAGATCGTATTCGTCCAAAGCGCCAACGGCTCGAATAGCGTGGTCGCGCGCGGCCCGGAAACGCTGGCGACCCGGGTCAATATCCCGAAGGACGCTGAATTCCTGGGCATCCAATTCGAATTGGGAGCGTTCCTTCCCGATTATCCCGTTGGGAGGCTTGTGGACTATGCAGAGTCTCTGTCCACGGATGCGGATCATGGCTTCTGGCTGAACGATACGAAATTCGAGATACCGACCTTCGAGAACGCCGAAGTGTTCGTCGACCGCCTGATCCGGTCGGATGCGCTCGTGCGCGATTCCGTCGTCGAGCAGACTCTGCAACGCCGGCCGGTGTCGATTTCGGACAGATCCATCCAGCGCCGATTCATCAGGTCCACCGGACTGACATATGGCGCCGTACGTCAAATGGAACGAGCCGAGCGCGCCGCCGGCTTGCTTCTGAATGGCATCTCGATACTCGATGTCGTTCATGGTCAGGGATATTCCGATCAAGCGCATCTGACACGGTCGCTCAAGCGATATCTGGGCAAGACCCCCGGACGCATCGGCAAGGCCAATCACTGAAGTTGTCGTTTTTATTCAAGACCGTTCACAGGCATGCAGCCTAGCTTGGACCGTCGTCAACCCTGAGATCGGGACCATCCCATGAGAAAGATCATCGCATCGCAATTCCTGTCGCTCGACGGCGTCCTGGAAGATCCCATCGGCATGGAAGGCTCCGGCTTGGGAGACTGGACGGGGCCGTTCTCGCGCGGACCGAAAGGCGACGCGTTCAAGCATGACGAACTCTTCAACAGCGAAACGGTTCTGCTGGGGCGACGCACCTATGACGGCTTTGCCGCTGTCTGGCCGCAAGTCAACGACGAAGCCGGTTTTGCAAAGCGGATGAATGCAATGCCGAAATTCGTCGTCTCGACGACGCTGAAGACGGCCGGCTGGAACAATTCGACGATCATCGACAAGGATGTCATCGCGCGCGTCAAGAAGCTGAAAGCCGAGCCGGGCGGCGACATCCTGGTGTACGGCAGCGCCACGCTCCTGCACACGCTGATGCCCGCCGGTCTGGTCGATCAGTACAATCTCATGATCTTTCCAACCGTTCTTGGACGCGGCATCCGGCTGTTTCCGCAGGATTGGAAAGGCACGGTCAAACTCGAAGAATGCACGGAGTTTGGAGCGGGCATCGTCATGCTCAAGTACCTGTCAGCCTGAAGCAGACCGATCGCGCGGCCGGGCGATGTGGCAACTGTGCACGCAATTCCTGGAAAAAAGGGGACGCTACCCGGGACGCGCGCCCTTTTCCTCAAGCATGCAATCCGCCAGACTGCAGCAGTGGCTCGCCTGGTAGGCGTTCCGGCCACGGTTCATGTGCGTTAGGTTGAAAGCCCGGATGGCGCGCAACACGCGGCGCGTCGCGAGGAATTTGCCGATCGAGCGGAAGCCGCGGACCTTGATGCCGAAAATGTCCGCACCGCGCGGGAAGAAATAGCCGACGTCTTCCGGCGTCGTGACGCAGCGTTCGAGAAAGGATTCGTCGACCTCGCCCTGCCCGGCCGAATGATCCCTGGTGAAATCTGAAAGATGCACCAGGAATTTCGCCCGAATGCCCTCGCCGTCCGCATACAGCGCGAAGAGTTCCATCCAGCTCGCATTGACGCGGACGAGCGCCCTGCCCGGGGTCGACGGCAGGCAGGAGACCGACCAGTAGTGCCGCTCGGTCCGGCGCGGGATCGGGATGCAGTCGCGACCGTAGCGGTGGAGAATCTCCAGGACCTCTTGCGCCTGCGGCCGGCGGAGCAGCTTCCCGAACCGCGCGACGTACTTGAGACGTAGCTCCGGAAAATCCGCGCGCTCGTCGGCGTCGCGCAAGACGGTCTTTCCCTGCATCCAATCGCGCTGCTGCTGGAGATCCAGGAAGCGGCGGAGACCGGTCGTGCTTCGGCGACGAGTCGCGCTCACGTCAGGTGCCGCGCGCTGTCGGGAGTTTCGGTGGGTTTCGGTGACAGTGCACTAATCTCCGCCCTGGGTCCTCGACAGAGAGTGGGGCAATTTCATGCACGGTCACCGTCGTCAAGGAGTTCGGCCGTGCTTGCGACTCGTACGGCGCGGTTGGTGATGAGGTTGCTCCACACCCAATTGTGGTGGCGGATCACGGTCGCGGCGTCGAGGTGCGGCCGGTCGCTCAGCGTGTGGCCGTCGCTGACGACCACGACATTGTGATCGTTCGAAACCGCCGACCGGACCGTCGCGTCGACGCAGAAGTCGGTGGCCCACCCGGCCACCAGCACGCGCGCCGGGGCGATCTCTTCGAGGACCGCCTGCAGGTCGGTGCCTGCAAACGGATCATTGAGGGTCTTGCGAACGACGCGGTCGGTCGGATCGCGATCCAACGCCGGCAACAGCGACCAACCCGGTTTGCCCGGCTCGAAGTCGTCGCCCGCGCGCCCGCAATGCTGTATCCAGACGACCGCTCCCGCCCGACCGCGCACCCTCGCCGTCAGCCGATTGATGCGGTCGAGGATAGCCGGCAGAGCACGCTTCGGCGCTCCCTTGAGCAACCCGACCTGCATGTCGACGACGAGCATAGCGTCCATCGCGGCGCTCCATCGTGGCGTTCATTGGCTTTCTTTGCGTGTCCTAAGCAGGGATTCGCATGCCGAGACACACTCAATTGTCGTTCCCGCGAAAGCGGGAATCCAGGGCAACCGCCCCGTCGCTCGCCCTGGACCCCCGCTTTCGCGGGGGTGACAAACTCAAATGTGCCCGCTCAAGCAAATCCTGCATAGGCCGGCATCTCAGCGAGTCGTTGCCGTCGACGACCGCTGTCCGTCGCCCCTCAATAGCCTGACGGTCCCGGCGGGACGGGTCCGCTCGCGGCCAGCGCCCCGTCCTTGTCGTGCTGCTCGTTGCCCGCGAGCGGCGGGCAAAACACGCTCACGACATGAATGTCGGTGTGGGCGCGCACGCGGTGCCGGTCCTTGGGTCCCACGTTGTAGGCCATGCTGGGCGCGAGTTCCCACGTCTGGCCGTTGCCGAGGTCGGTCACCTCGCCGGTGCCGGAAATGATGTGGTTCGCTTCCCAGTGATGCTTGTACCAGAGGATGGCCTCGGCACCCGCGGCAAAGTGTACGTCCGAGAATCCGAAGCCGAGGCCGTCGTCCCTGGTCAGCATGCGGAGCGTGCGCGCCTGGCCGTTGGCCGCCATCATCGCCGCCCCGGCCCGCCGCATCTCGTCGGCGCGTTTCACGAACATGCGCCGATCGGTCTTCTCGATGGGACCGCTGGCCTCGTAGCCGCCGTCCTTGTCGAAGCGCTCGTCGCCCTTGAGCGGCGGGCAGAAGATGCTCACATAATGCGCGTCCTCCGTCAGGAGGAGGCGATGCCGGTCATTGGGTCCGACGACGTAGAGAACGCCCGCCTCGAGGGGCCACCTCTCTCCGCTCGTCAAATCCGTCACCTCGCCCTTGCCGGAGATGATGTAATTGGCCTCCCAGTGGTGCTTCAGCCAGACGACGACGTCCGTGCCCTTCTTGACCCGGTTCTCGTTGTACGAGTAGCCCATGCGGTCGGCGGCGGTCAGGAAGCGCGCCGAGCGAAACGCATCATTGACCAGCGGCGACTTGATGCGTCCGAGCTTCTCGAGCTCGTCAAGCGTGCGAATGAATATGGCACACCTCCCTTCTCACGGTCGCTCGACGTTAGGGGATTGGCAGCGTGCGCACAATTCCGACGCCTCCGGTGAGACCGGCACGCACGGCCTAGGTGACGACCCAGCGGTTCTTCCCGAGGCGACGGGTGCGCCCGAAGCCGGGCTTGCGGGCCGCGCGGCGCGATCTGGACCAAGCCTGGGCTGGATCGGCCAATACCTTCCGTGCCACACTGTGAACGCTTCCAGGTGCCTGAGGCGATGCCTCGGGAGAATCGGGAAGGCGGTGAGAGACCGCCACGTGCCCAACGCTGTGATGGGGACTATCCGGACATACGCCACCGGCTTCGGTTGGGAAGGCGTTCGGATGGGATGAACCTCAGTCAGAAGACCGGCCTGGAAGCCATAGAGCGCCGTCGCGGACGGGCGGTCGCTCGCATTCTCCCATGAAGGGGACACCATGGAAGCCAGCCACATCCAGACCGATGCCGCCTTTTCGCCCGCGGAGCGGGATGCCGTCTACAAGTGCATCTTCAACCGTCGCGATGTCCGTGGGCAATTTCTTCCGGACCCGATCCCGGCCGAGATTCTCGTGCGCATTCTCCGCGCCGCGCACCATGCGCCGTCGGTCGGGTTCATGCAGCCCTGGGATTTCATCGTCATCAGCGATGCTGCGGTCAAACGGAAGGTGCGAGACGCCTTCCAGACCGCCCACAGGGAGGCTGCCGAGATGTTTGACGATGACCGGCAGCGAGCCTACCGCGCGCTCAAGTTGGAGGGCATTCTTGAAGCCCCGGTCGGGATCTGCGTCACCTGCGACCGAAGCCGGACCGGACCTGTCGTGATTGGGCGGACTCACCAGCCCGAGATGGATCTCTACAGCGCCGTATGCGCCGTCCAGAACCTCTGGCTGGCGGCCAGGGCGGAGAATATCGGTGTGGGCTGGGTGAGCATCGTCCGGCCCGATGATCTGAGGAACGCTTTGGGCATTCCGCCGGCGATCCAGCCCATAGCCTATCTATGCGTCGGCTACGTCTCCAGTTTCTTGCGAAAGCCCGAGCTGGAAACCGCGGGATGGCTTCCTCGCACCCCCCTGGGCGATGTCCTGTGGTTTGACCAGTGGCACGGCCGGTCCGGCTCGGAACCTCTCCTCGAACACCTCCAGCGATGACTGCACGATTAAGTATCAGCACGGTCAGCGCAACGGCGCCGATTATTGCGGGCGTGCGCACAATTCCGACGCCTCCGGTGAGACCGGCACGCGGTGAGAGATTTCGTCTTCTTCAACACGACTTTGTCGCAACGCAGCCCCGGGGGCGACATCGTGGCGGCGACGTGGCGACGGCTCGGAATTGCCTATGCCTGCCCATGGTGGCAATCTCGGCTCGGCAAGCCGCTCATCCGGTGGATGCCGATTCCGGTGAAGATGGCTTCTGCGAAGCGAACGCACGGGGAATGCCAGATGATTTCGGCGGCCATGCAAACGACACGGCGGCGGCTGAGCTGCGTACTGCTGGCGACGGGGTTGCTCATGCTGCCCGGGCCGGTCGATGCCGGGACGGCGATCAAGCCGATTCCGACGCAGTTCATCGCAGCCTTGGGTGATCCCGGCGCGACCTCCGGGACCGGGGCGGAATCGTGGGGTCTGTGGCCCGAGGATCCGGGCCCTCGGGGCGTACGGCTCGGCGGCTACGAGGCATTGAAGGCTGAAGGCGGTGTCGCGCCGGCGCAGTGGAAATTCGACGGTTCGGACTGGTGGCTGGAAGAGCATGGCCTGATCATGGAGCAGCCGGAGTTCCCGATTCCTCCGGGCAGATACGTTGTCACGGGCGGCCGCGAGGTAACGGCCGTTCTGACGGTTCATCCCAAAGGCGATGACGGTGTCCAGCATTGGGAACTCGACAGCGGCGCCACGCTCCATGATGTGACGCACCTGCGATGCCGCTCCGCCCGCTACACGCCGGCGACGAGCGCCAATTCGTGCTCCCCCGCCAAAGCGCAGATGACGGCCTTTCCCGTCGCCCCCGGTGGGCCGATGCCCGCCGTCGACGGCTGCAACAAGCAAGACTACGAGGTCCTCATCGTGATCGGCATGGCCGTGGATGACTGATCGCGGCATACGCTGACCCGCCTTCGAAGGGGTCACGGCCTCGACCTATCGCGTTTGCAGCGAGCGGAATTGCGGTGACAGTGCAATAAATCAGCCGCCCTTGCCGCGTATCGTCCCACGAGCGCGGCTTAGGGCGGCGCCCGCACGATGCGATGCAGGAGTGGCTCATTTAATGCACTGTCACCGTAATTCACCGTAATTCTACGCTAGGCGGGCGGCCGGGCCATCAATTGATTGTACTGTCACTGGAATTCCCGAATACATTTGACGCCGCCAATCCCACGACACGAGAGAGCGTCGCGATCGTCGCCGCGGGTATCAACGTGACGACGCTGAAGTCGCGGCCTTCCAACGTGGCGGCGACCCTCTCCCTCATCGCCATCACGTAGAGGTGGCGAATGGTGGGATATTCGGACAGCCGGCGCTGCACATCGCCAAAGGCACCCGACGTCGGGCCGCTCACCTCGACGCTGACTTCCGTCGAACCGGCGTCGACGGGCGACAGCAGCGCAGCGAAACGCATCGCCTCCTTGCCGCCGTCCTTGACGATCCAGACGATCTTGCCGGGATCGCCCGAGTCCACATCGAACGTCTTCGGCTCATCGCCGAGAACGTAATCCGGCAAAGCCGCGGATTTGAGAAGGTCATGCGCCTGGCCCATCGGCAGGCTGAAGACCTCGGCGCCCTCGCGCGCGAAATCGAAGACGGTCACGCCGCCAATGATCGCGGCCGCCCAGGCCAGGCGTTTGACATAGCCCATCATCGCGCGTTTAAGATAGTCCATCGGATTCCATCAGGAGTTGTCGGTCATTTGCGGCACCACGCTTCATTGGCGCTCATGCCGGGCTTGTCGTTGACAGAGAAACAAAATCCGATTTCGCGGCCACCGCGCTGCAGCGTGCAAATGGAATCGCTCGAATATTCCGCTGCCATGCGCTTGGCGTCGTAAGGACGGCCTGCCAACAGAGAGGCGATTTTTTCCTCGATCGCCGGGCGAACAGGCTGATTGACGGCGGGGCGCGGATATTGCTGCGTCCCGTCATAGGCCTCCCGACCGTTCGCTCCGCGTGGAATGGAGATTTCGACCTTCGTGGTTTTGTCGTCGACGGGCGTCAACGTCGCGGTGAAACTCAACATCCGCCGCCCGCTGCTGGTCACTTGCCAGGTGACGGTGCTTTCAGGCACCCCTTGACGGGCAATGTGGATCCGGATGCCGCAATGACGCTCGGATTCGAAATCATCGAAATCGGCGCTGGCGAGACGCTCGTAGGCGTCATGGAGGCCAAGCCTGTATTGGCCCGGCGGCAGCTGCGGCTCGCATGCGGAAAGCATGGCGAGTCCGGAAAGAAGCAGAATCTTGCGATTATTCATAGACGCGGGCCCCGCCGCCTCGACCCCAACCGTCGACCCTAACTGTTCGACATTAAAATAGCATTAAAGCGCCCGCCTTTACGGTGACAGCCACTGCGGTGAGAAGGAATGGGCAGAGTATTCGGGGTCAGAGTAGGAAGAAAAGGGGACGCTACCCTTTTCGGTGATCGAACAGGGTAGTCTTCCGCCCGAGTAGTTGAGCGAGGTTGCCTGGACGAAAAGGGGAGCGTCCCCTTTCACTCCCTCCCCTTTCACTCCTTCACACTCCCTTTCACTCCTTTCCCTCCGGTCAGGAACTGCCTGCTGCCGGTCGATTGCGCCGCGAAAGCTCCTGAAGCTGGTACAGGGATGCCTCCTTGGCGCCATAAACGGGGATGGGAAAACGACCGAAGGTAAATCGGGCCTGATTTGGTCGCGTGCCTCGCACGAGCCGCGTGTACGTCTCTGTCGCCGCCGTGCGGTCGTTGATGTGGATCGGAAACGCATCCGCTGCCCGATAGCTGATGATCAGCGTGCGGCGTTGTCTTCCAGAGCGATTTTGCGTCGACGCGTGCGGGGTCATGGCGTCCAGGAAGATTGCCGTCCCGGCGCCGCCGGCCAGGTTCACCGCTTGCGTCTCGTCGATCGGCTCGGTGATGCAGCCCTGGAAGACTCCCGACGCGGTGTGATCCATGAGTTCGGCTCGATGTCGTCCCGGCAGCACTCTCAAGCAGCCGTTCGCCTCATCGGCATCGTCGAGGTAGATCAGGACCGCAAGCGAATCATGGTTCGTGAGCGGATAGTACGACAGATCCTGATGCCACTCGACGACGGAACCGACCTCGGCCGGTTTCATGTTCAGCTTGCTGTAGTGAAGGAGGAGGTTGTCGCCGATCAGTTGCTGCACGGCGTCCAGAATCGCCGCCGACTCCGCGTACTCCCTGAAGAGTGCATAGTGCTCGCACGGCTCATAGATTCGCCGGATCATGCGGCCGGATTGATCCCGGGCCGGTTCCATCTCCACCCGCGCGGGATCGAAGCCGGCGGCCGCCGAAGCGGCTGCGATCCTGTCGACTTCCTGTCGGAACGCCGCAATGCCATCCGGAGGCACGAACGCCGCAACGCAGGCGAACCCTTGCCGTCGATAGTCCTGTACGTGCTGCTCACCGAACATCATGCACCCTGCGTAGCCATGGACGACATCTTCGGATACCTCAAAACTACGGTGACAGCGCGCAAAATTCTACCTTCATGTCTCTCGATGGAAGGATTTTCGACTATTGCATGCCTGCCACCGTAATCCTGGCGCAGTCCTGGTCAGTGCGTCAGCGCATGACCCAACTCCGACACCCCAGTCTAGGGCCAGCGGCTGACGTTCTTCGGGAAACCCGGACGCTGCACCCGGACGATACAGAAGCGCTGACCGGTGGGCGCCTGCATCACCACCCAACGCTCCAGGCGATCGACCACCGAAGCGCCCAGCTTCTCCAGGCGCGTCACCTCGGCTGGGATGTCGTCGGTCTCGATGTCGATGTGGACGCGGCTCTCATGGTCCACGCGCTGGATCTGGACGATGGGCTCGTCCATCGGGGTCTCCAGCATGCGGTAGTTGCCGCGACTGCCGGGATGTTCGGGGTCCACCGGGCGACCCAGCGCCTCGCCCCAGAAACGGGCGGCCGCGTCAACATCGGCGGTCCGGCAGTCGATCAGTATCGCGCAGAGACGGGAATGGTGCATCTCAGCTGCCTCTCATGCAGGATAGAGCGGGGCAAAGGGCGGCGGTTCCTATCGGTGCGTTCCACAAAAGGGTAGCGTCCCATTTTTCTCCTTTCCAAAGGCATCCTTGCACGACGAACTACAAATGACTATGATGACCATCCTGACTATAACAAAAAGGTGCCATCGTGACCACAGATTCCTGGACCGTCGCGGAGGCGAAGGCGAAGTTCAGCGAGTTGGTCGAGCGCGCGCGGGCGGACGGCCCGCAGACGATCACGCGCAACGGCCGCACGGCCGTCGTCGTGGTCGCGGCCGAGGAATGGGAGCGCAAGGCCCGGCGCCCCGGCAATCTCGCCGAATTCCTGGCGGCCTCGCCGCTGCGCGGCTCGAAGTTGAAGGTCGGGCGAGTCAAAGGCGGTCTGCGCAAGGCTGACCTGTGAGCTTCCTGCTGGATACCAACGTCGTCTCGGAGTGGGTGAAGCCGCGCCCCGACCCCGGCGTCGTCGCCTGGCTGGCGGAGGCCGACGAGGATCGCGTCTTCATCAGCGTCATCACGCTCGCCGAGCTGCGCCACGGCATCGAGCGCCTGGCCGCCGGCGCCCGCCGCAAGCGGCTCGACGAGTGGCTGCACCACGACCTGCCGCTGCGTTTCGAGGGCCGGATCCTCTCCGTCGACGCCATGGTAGCCGACGTATGGGGACAGATGGTGGCGCATCGCGAAGCCGCTGGCCGCCCCATCGGCCCGATGGACGCGTTCATCGCCGCCACCGCCCATGTGCATCAGCTGACGCTCGTGACCCGCAACGCGTCCGACTTCAAGGCATCCGTGCCCGATGTCATCGATCCCTGGAGCGCGGGCTGATATGCGTGAAGGCCGCAGCGAAGGACAGCCGTGAACGATCCCCTGAACGATCCCTGAAAAGGGGACGCTACCCTGGACTGCACCCCAGCAGTGAGACAGAGAAATCAGGGACAGGCTGCGATCAGCGCCGTTTGGGGCCGCTGCGCAGCGGCCCCAAACGGCGGCAAGTTTGCCTCGAACTCGGCGGGCGGTCGATAGGCGAGTGCCGAGTGCAGGCGCTGTCGGTTGTAGATCTCCTCGATGAACCTGCCGATCGCCTGTCGCGCCTCGTCGGCGTCACGGTAAGCGCGTCCGTCGATCTCTTCCTGCTTGAGCGTCTTCATGAAGCTCTCCGCCTTGGCGTTGTCGTAGGGATTGGCGACCCGGCTCATGCTCGCCTGGATGCCGTTCACCTCGAGCAGGGCCGTGTAGTCGCCGCAGGCGTACTGCACGCCCCGATCGGAATGATGGATGAGGCTGCCGTGGGCCGGCCGCCGCGCCGTCAGTGCCATGGTGAGCGCTGCCACGGCCAGGCTGGCCTGCAAATGACTCTCCAAAGCCCAGCCGACCACGCGGCGGCTGAAGGCGTCGAGCACGATGGCAAGATAGGCGAACTCCTCCAGCAGGTGGACGTAGGTGATGTCGGCTACCCAGAGTTGGTCGAGACCGGTCAGCACCAGGCCGCGCGCCAGGTTCGGCACCACCCGCCAGCCATGGCGCGAGTCGGTCGTGACCGGCACGAAGGGCCGCGTCCGCAGGCACAGCAGATTGTCCTCGCGCATCAGGCGCAGCACGCGCTTGCGGTTCACTGCCAGCCCCTCGCGCCGCAGCTGCGCGGCGATCCGCCGATAGCCGTAGCGCCGGTGCGCCAGCGCCAGGCGCTGAATCGCGTCGCGCACCCCGGTCTCCTCCCGGCGCGGCAGCGACGCCTGCCAGTGGCGGTAGTATCCGGCGCGGCTCACGCCGGCCAACGCGCACATGCGCTCGACCGTCAGCACGCCTTGCGGCAGCGGTGTCGTCATCGCCTGGATGAGGGCGTAGACGCCGTCGCGCCAGGCCCGTCGCTCGGCCGGCGCTTCCCCCTGACTTGCCGCAAGGCTTGCCGAAAAAAATCCAGCTCCACTTGTTGCTGGCCGATCTTGCGCTCCAGCGCCGCAATGCGCTGCTGCGCCTTCGCCAGATCGTCCGGCGCTGCCGCAACCGCCGGCGGGACGAACGCTTCAGGCGACGTGGCCGGCACCGACTTGCGCGGGCGCCCGCGGCCGCGCAGCGCCTCCGGCCCGCCTCTTCGAAAGTTGTCCCGCCAGGCATACAGAAGCTTGCGCCGGAGCTTCAGCTCCCGCGCCAGAGCGCTCACATTCTCCCCCGCCAACATGCGCCGAAGCGCCGCCAGCTTCATCTCTCGACTAAAAACACGGTACTTCCTGGACATCAGTTCTCCCCCTGAGAACTGTCCCCATTATCCGTGTCTCACTTTAGGGGTCCACTCCAACCCTTTATCTATTTGCTGACTTCTAAAAAGGGAAGCGTCCCCTGTACCCCCAGAAGCCCATGCCGTCGGCGGCGGTCAGAAAGCGCGCCGAGCGAAACGCATCATTGCTCACCGGCAACCGGATGCGTCCGAGCCTCTCGATCTCGTCAAGCGTGCGAATGAATATGGCCGACCTCCCCTCTCACGGTCGCCCGATGCTGGGCGAGCGGCGGTGTGCGCGCAAAGTCCAACGCCTCCGACCAGAGCCTCACGAGCTAGCGTGGCGCGGACCCGATCTTGGCTTCGATGCGATCAATCTTCTGGTGAAGCCGATCGAGGCGTTCATGGCTGTAGCGGAATGCCTCTCGGACGGCGCCGTTGTACTGCCGGAGAGCCTCCGCAAATTCCCATAGGAACTCACTCTCCTTCATGGTTCCTTTCTTGAAGCTCTCCTGGGCATCGGAGAGTTTCTTGCTGATGTCCCAGAAGAGCATCAGTGAGTATGTCATGCCGGTTCTCCCCTCGGTCGTTAACC
>Ga0137403_10001155_pt1 | contig 33339 bp, 29 predicted proteins | sample CZOMad2_1_16fung_FD_122057 | JGI IMG/M metagenome (GOLD analysis project Ga0137403, IMG submission 122057) | Vadose zone soil fungal communities from Angelo Coast Range Reserve, California, USA - CZOMad2_1_16fungal (Hybrid Assembly) | ecosystem: Environmental > Terrestrial > Soil > Vadose zone... | reverse complement strand
TGACGATAGACGCGATAAGTGTCTCCGTAGGAACGAATCAGGTCCCGTTCTTCAAACTGAATGGCCACGAGAATGTAAGCAGTGGTCATTACCGCGAAGAACAAATGGCCAAAGGTCATGCGCGGTGTGCTCCAGAACGCGATGATAAATCCAAGATAGAGTGGATGACGCACCATCTTGTAAAGAGCCGGCGACTTGAATGGAATTGGTCCTTCACTTCTACCCTTGAGGTAGTTGTAAACCTGCTTGAGTCCGAAGAGGGCGAAGTGATCGACCAGGTAAGTAGAAACCAAAACACCTCCCCAGCCAATCCAAAATAGAGCCTGCAAGAGCGTGCGGCCGGTCGCGTTTCTTACTTCCCATATGACTGGGCCCATCGGCTGCCATTGCCAGAAAAGCAGCAGCAGCATGAGACTAGCGAGTAAAACGTAGGTGCTGCGTTCAACCGGCGAGGGCACTATTTTAGTCCAAGCCTGCTTGAACCATTGTCGCGCCATAACGCTGTGCTGAACGGCAAACAGACTGAGCAGCACAGCGTCGATGATCAAAGCCGTGCCGAGGGGACTGTTCAGTTTGCCGGTATCGATCGACTTGGGAACAAAGACATTACCCACAAAGCCTATCGCGTAGAGAAACGTCACAAAAAAGAGCAGGTAGCAAATCACTCCGTAAAGGAAAGCAAGTATTCGGCCCATGGCTGGAAGCTCCTTTTTCTTTTGTTTTTGAACGAGCGAAAAACTACAGATAAAGACGTTGGCGGAATATCGGTCCGGGATTATGCGCGGAGCTTACGTTGGGTCGTGCGCCGTGTCAAGGTATTAATATGGCAGCCAGCAGTGCACAACGCATTCATGAAACCGTAAATCAAAAAGACAAGGACGTAGTCCCAGGCGGCCTCTTCACCATGTCTCTGCTGTAGACCCGAGAGCTTGATACTTGTCCACGGCTACTTTCTGTCATGAGTTACGCCGCGAGATCAATTCACTTTTCCGCTATCCAAATGCCAGCCCGGATTTACCCATTGGCCTTTGCGATTGACGAAGATTTCGGTGATGCTGCCGGAGTGCGTGCTGCGTTGGCCGCCTTGTTCCAGCTCGTACGAATAGTTTGAATAGACAATAGCCGTGGGCCCATACACCTGAATTTCAGTTTTCGGAAATTCAAGCTTCAGCAGTTTCCCGCCGCTCTTCGCGAACTGCACTGAGGCGTCGAGAATTGTCTGACGATTGGTCCAGTTATTCCCGCCAGATTCGATCGCGATCGTCTCGTCCGGAATCAACTTTTCCAACGTGGTGCGATCGCCGGCGAACCATGACCGCCACACAGCTTCACGCGCGTCCAGCAGACGCTTTTTCATTTGATCGCCCAAAGACCGCGGCGAAGTTAATTGCTCTTCCAAGGATTCCTCATGCAGCGCGGTGTCGCTCCCGCTCTGAATCCATTTGCCATTGTCCTTCGTGTAGAAATCGCAGATTTGCAGCACGCGATGGTAAGGACCGTTGGGCGTATTCGACTCGATCTCCGGCACAAAGCAGACGAACGCCGCGTCGGCTTTGAAGATCATGTTGAAGTCGCGGAACTTATAGCTCTTCATGCCGTACGGGCTTTTCGGATCGACCTGATTCCAGTCCATATAATCGTTGATGCCCTTTAGCATCCTACCCGAGTTATCCAGATAGCCGAGCCAGTTCTCGGAGTGCGTCGCGCGCAGGGCCGCCGCGTCTTTCTTGATAAATGCCTGGAAGATGCTGTCGATATGCGCGCGAATCGCTGCGCGATCGGCGGCGCGGTCGTCCTGAATAATCATCGCCGAACCGTTTGGTCTGATGGCGGCAACCAACGCAACGCCAAGCACGAACGAAAAAAGAGAAAAGCCGAAGATCCTCAAAGTCATCGTCGTGACCTCCATTCGAGTTGTAGTCAGCAGTTAATACCACTAGACGAACACGAATGGAAGATTTTCGAGTCCGCGGAGTGGACGCCAGCAATAAAGCCCTGGACCTGAGCCAGGAACCTCGTAAGAAACAATCATCAGCTCGCGAAGCGGGGGCAGAGACCGTGTGTATCATGGTTGAGCCGTTCTGTTTTCTTTTTCACCCACAGGCCTCAGATTAGTGTCGCCGCGGGTAGTGCCCTAAATTAGTGTCGCTTTCGGCTGGAGGAAAAACGATCCACGAAGTTACACGAAGCAGAGTTGGCTTTTGTTCGTGCTCTTCGGTGTCTTCGTGGATCGTTCTTGTCCAAACCAGGATCAAGAAAACCAAATTAGGTCACTACTCGCTGTGGGGGCGGACTTGGCAAAGAATCCGAATGAATGATACACATGCGACTTAAAGGTCTAAACGAAGTTTCTGTGACATTACATAGATCCAGCGGCATCCTGCTTCACCCATCTTCCCTGCCCGGCAATTTCGGCATCGGTGATTTTGGCGACGAGGCGCGCGCGTTCGTAGATTTTCTGGCGGCGAGCGGCCAGGGTCTGTGGCAGGTCTTGCCGCTGGGGCCAACCGGATTTGGAAACTCGCCTTATCAGTCACTATCAGCCTTTGCCGGTAACACTCTGCTGATTGATCCGCGACATTTCGTTGCTGACGGTTTGCTTAAAGTTGAAGACCTTGTGGCTCCAGAATTTTCCGTAGAACGCGTCGACTTCGAATTGGTGCGACAGTTCAAAGAACGTCTGCTGGAAGAGGCCTACGAAAATTTCAAGCGGGATGAGGCAAGCGAAGTTCGCGCCGAGTTCGCACAGTTCTGCGAGTCTTCTGCCTGCTGGCTTGACGAGTATGCTCTGTTTCGCGCGCTCAAAGCTGCGAACGATGGCCGGGCATGGTCCGATTGGGATCGCGAACTGTCGGAACGTGTGCCCGCCGCTTTGGAGCAGGCGCGCACTCAACTACAGGATCGGATCGCCGCGCAGAAGTTTTTTCAGTTCTATTTCTTCCGGCAATGGACGGCGCTGCGCGATTACGGTCGCGCACGCGGCGTGAGAATTCTTGGTGACCTGCCGATTTTTGTCGCGCATGATTCGGCCGATGTCTGGGGCCACCGCGAATACTTCAAACTGGATGAGCGAGGAAATCCTACCGTGGTCGCCGGGGTGCCGCCGGACTACTTCAGCGAGACGGGCCAGCTCTGGGGCAATCCGCTTTACGATTGGAATCGACTGCGCGTTGACGGCTTTAGCTGGTGGATTGATCGCGTGCGTTTCGCCCTCTCACAAGTCGATCTGCTGCGCGTCGATCATTTCCGCGGCTTTGCGGCCTGCTGGGAAATTCCCGCGGGCGAGCCGACTGCGCAAAACGGCGAGTGGGTTCCAGCGCCGGGCCGAGAATTATTCGCGGCTCTGACCAAAGCGCTTGGTGATTTGCCTATCATCGCCGAGAATCTCGGCGTGATTACGCCGGACGTGGAGAGCTTGCGGACAGAGTTTGGCTTTCCCGGCATGCGAGTTCTACAGTTCGCCTTTGGCAGTGACGCCAAAAACGATCATTTGCCACACAACTACACCGGCGACGTTACGGTCTATACTGGCACGCACGATAACGACACGACCGCCGGTTGGTTCGCGAGTCTGGACGACGGTGACGTACGCGAGTTCTGTCTCAACTATCTGAAGAGCGATGGTGTTGAAATCAATTGGGACCTGATTCGCGCAGCGCTGGCATCGGTTGCCGGTACCGCGATCATTCCTTTGCAGGACGTGCTCGGCCTGGGGAACGAAGCGCGAATGAATCTGCCGGCGAGCCAGACGGGCAATTGGGTGTGGCGATTCAAGCAGGAAGAACTTACCGAGGAATCGGCGCGGCGGTTAAAGGAACTAACCGGCACGTACGGAAGGTAGAGCCCTGGTGGAGTTTTCCTGATCGCAGCGCCATCAGGCGCGAAATATTTATGGCCCGCGATGCTTCTCGTGAACTCTCCAATCTCGGAATTTGCTTGAATAATAGCGTCAGGATGGCTATAAACATCCGGCTCTTAATCAATTGGTCTGGACTCTGAACAAGAAGGAATCAAGAATGAAACGCATAACCAACTTGCTCCCGTTGCTCTTGCTCGCGCTGCTTTCCATCTCTGCATGTGTCAAAGGCCCTGACCAGGGCAAGACCGGGCGTTCCGCAAAACAAGGCGGGCCCGTGCGCATAGGTTTTTCCATGGACACTCTGAAAGAAGAACGCTGGCAGCGTGACAAGGCTCTGGTGGAACAACGCTGCAAAGAAGTCGGGGCCGAGTGCCAAATCCTGGTCGCCGACGGCAACGACTCGATGCAGGTCAATCAGTGCGAGACCTTCCTGACGCAAGGCGTCGATGTTTTGATCGTGGCGCCGCACAACGGCCAGATCGCCGCCTCGATTGTCGAGGCCGCACACAAGCAAGGCGTTCCGGTAATCAGCTACGATCGGTTGATTCGCAATTCGGATGTCGATCTTTATGTCGCGCATCAGGTCGTGAAGATTGGACAGATGCAGGCGCAGTACGCGCTGGATCACGCGCCGAAAGGAAATTACGTTTTGATTGGCGGTTCCCAGACGGACAACAACGCGATCCTGCTGGTTGAAGGGCAGATGAGCGTTCTGCAACCCGCCGTCGATCGCGGCGACATCAAGATTGTGACCAAACAATACGCGCGTGAGTGGCTGGCAAGCGAGGCGCTGCGCATCACCGAAGACGCACTGACTAAGAACAACAACGACATTCAGGCGATCGTCGCGTCCAACGACGGTACTGCCGGCGGCGCGATTTCCGCCCTGCCGCCTCAATTGGCCGGCAAAGTTCTGGTAACCGGGCAGGACGCCGCGCTCGACGCCGTGCAGCGAATCGTTGACGGCAAACAGACGATGACGGTCTACAAGCCGATTCAACCGCTCGCCTTTAGTGCGGTTGATGCGGCAGTCAAACTCGCTCGCGGTGAAAAAGTTGAAACCAGGGACACCATCAACAACGGCAAAAAAGATATTCCCTCGATCCTGCACCAGCCGCAGATACTGGACAAGAGCAATGTGATGGACACAGTGATTAAGGACGGCTATCACAAGTTGGAGGACGTCTATAAGAACGTGCCCAAGGATCAGTGGCCGAAGCAGTGATTCAATTGCAAGTGTCCAAAGTCCAATGTCCAACGTCCAAAGTCAATCACCAACTCTGAACCCTACTAAGGAGGTAGTGTATGGCAAAGATTAAGAAGTTCGAGGATATCGAGTCCTGGAAACGTGCACGGAGTCTGACAAAAAAGGTTTACGAGGTTACCGCTATCGGACAGTTCGCACACGACTTTGGTCTTAAGGATCAGATACGTCGCGCTTCCGTTTCGATTCTTTCCAACATAGCGGAGGGTTTTGAGCGCGGAGGTGACAAAGAGTTCCTGCAGTTTCTTGCTCTCGCGAAGGGCTCTTGCGGCGAGGCGCGCGCTCAACTATACGTTGCACTCGACCAAGACCACATTTCAGTTGTTCAGTTCGAAGCCTTGAGCCGCGCAGCAACAGAGGTCAGCCAATTGATCTCCGGCTTCATGAAATATTTGCGCGAGTGAACTCTTAGGGGCAACAAGTACCGATAAGATCACAGACCTTGGACGTTGGACATTGGACCTTGGACATGAATCCGCTCCTGGCAATGAAAGCGATCACCAAGTCCTTCCCGGGCGTTCGCGCTCTGGACGGCGTGAGCTTCGATCTTAATGAAGGCGAGATTCACGCACTGGTCGGCGAAAACGGGGCGGGCAAATCGACGCTGATTAAGATTCTCGCCGGCGTCTATCCGCATCCGGAATACGGTGGCGAGATTTTTCTCGATGGGGCTGAGCGGCGCTTTGCCAACGTTCGTGACGCGGAGAAAGCCCGCATCGCCGTCATCTATCAGGAACTCTCGCTGGTCAAGGACGTGAGTGTCGCCGAGAACATCTTCCTCGGTCGCGAGCCTCACCGCTTTGGCGTCATCAACTGGGAAAATCTCTACAGCGGCGCGCAAAAGCTGCTCGACGATCTTCACCTGTCGATCGATCCGCTCACGCCGGTGCGCAACCTGGGAATCGGGCAACAGCAACTCGTCGAGATCGCCAAGGCCTTGTCGCAGGACGCGCGCATCGTGGTGCTCGACGAACCGACCGCGGCGTTGACCGACGCGGAAGTTGAAACGCTTTTTGGCATTCTGGACAAACTGCGCGCGCGAGGCGTGGCCATGATTTACATCTCGCACAAGCTCGACGAGGTCTTCCGCATCAGCACGCGCATCACCGTCCTGCGCGACGGCCGCACAATTGGAACTAATGCGACAGCAGACATGGACGAAGGGCGCGTGATCGCGAAGATGGTCGGCCGCGAAGTCGGCCAGATCTTCCCCGAAAGTAAGCACGAGCGCGGCGAGGTGGTGTTCGAAGCGCGCAACATCACCGTGGAGGATCCCGCGGTGCCGGGTAAATTGCTGGTCGATCGAGTTGGCTTTGCGGCGCGCAAGGCTGAAGTGCTGGGTATCGCCGGCCTGATGGGCTCGGGCAGAAGCGAGCTGTTGATGGCGATTTTTGGCGCGCATCCCGGCCGTAAATCCGCCGAGATGTTTATTGACCAGCAACCAGTTCAAATCAATCGGCCGTCCGACGCGATTAAGCACGGTATCGGTTTTGTGACCGAGGATCGAAAGCGTTACGGGCTAATACTCGACCAGACAATTCTGAAAAACATGACTCTCGCCGGGCTGCGCAAGCTCTCCGGCAGGTTTATTACCGATGAAGACGCCGAAGCAGCCGCGGGTGAACGCTCGGCGCGCGAGCTGCGCATAAAAGCGAATTCGGTCTTCACCATCGCCGGCACGTTGTCGGGCGGCAATCAACAAAAGGTCGTGCTGGCAAAATGGCTACTGACGAACCCGCGGGTGCTTTTTCTGGATGAACCGACACGCGGGATCGATGTCGGCGCCAAACAGGAAATCTATGCGCAGATTAATCAACTGGCGGCCAGCGGGTTGGCGATCGTGCTGGTTTCATCTGAGTTACCTGAAATTCTCGGTCTCTCAGATCGCGTGATCGTTTTGCACGAAGGTCGCGTGACCGGAGAGTTCACGCGCAGCGAAGCCACGCCGGAAGCGGTAATGTCCTGCGCGACAGGGCACGCGCGTCGCGCGGCTTGAGGGGAAACAAAAAACAATTGCCGTTTAAAGGGCGGACAAGTCCGCCGTCTAAACGGTTACTAGGTTTAGTTTATGACTCAAGGATCCACAACCAGAACCGGCAGATTCAAGCTGCGGACTTCCGCGTTGCGAGCGTACACGATGCTGCTCGCGCTAATTGTGATCTGGCTGTTCTTTCAATGGGCCACGATCGATCAATATCATCCTTACGGTCTCTTCCTGGGCGCAGTTAACTTCTCAAAACTTTTGCAGCAGATGGCGGTGACCGGGGTGCTGGCTGTTGGCATGTTGATGGTGATCGTCAGCGGTAACATTGATCTCTCGGTTGGCGCGGTAGTTGGTCTGGCGGGCGGCATCGCAGCGATGTCGCAAGGACGAGGACTGGTCTTCTCACTCGCCGCGGCGATTGTCGTGGGATTATTGATCGGAGCGATTCAGGGAGCCCTGGTAGCTTACGTGAATATCCCGGCATTCATCGTGACCCTGGGCGGACTGGAAGCCTGGCGCGGAGTGATCCTCAAGCTGACCAAAGGCGCGACGATTCCGGTAGAGCATCCTTTCTTCCGCTCTCTTGGCCGCGACTTTATCGATCCGCGGATCGGCTTCGGACTGGCGATCGCCGCGATAGTGGCGATCGGCTGGACCAATATTCGGCGGAACCGGGCTCGTCAAAGGCATGGTTTGAAAGTGCTCAGCGCCGGCGCGATTGTGACTCGCATCCTGGTGCCCTCGGTCGTGATTATCGCTTTCATTTTTCTAATGAATAAGGCTGGCGGCGTTCCGATTCCGGTTATCTTCCTGCTCGCAGTTGCTCTGGCCGGAGCGTTTCTGACAGCCAACACGACCTTTGGCCGTTACCTCTACGCCATCGGCGGGAATCCCGATGCGGCGCGCCTGTCAGGAATAAACTTGCGGCGCTACATCCTGGCGGCGTTTTGTTTGATGGGCGCGTTGGCCGGACTGGCTTCGATTCTGCACACCGCCCGCGTCGGCAGCGCTTCTCCAGATGCGGGCAGCTTAATGGAACTCGACGCGATCGCTTCCTGCGTCATCGGCGGGACGAGTTTGATGGGTGGACGCGGGACAGTCTTTGGCGCAGTTCTGGGTGCGTTGATCCTGGCTAGCCTGGATAACGGCATGTCCCTCTTGAATGTTGAGAGCTGGGCGCAGTACGTGGTGAAAGGCGGAGTGCTGGTTGCCGCGGTCGGATTTGACATGTTCGGGAGAAGGAAAGCATAGCGCGTGAATGACGGGGCGACAGACGATCTGGTTTGCACCGTCGATCTCGGTGGCACCAATCTGCGCGCCGCCAACATTGATCGCGACGGCCGCATTCGCGATCGCGTCAGAAATCCCACCCCGCAAACAAGCGAAGCAGAAGAGGTCGTAGAGCGGATCGCCGCCGCGGTCCGCGAGTGCGAAGCCGTAGCCCTGCAGAGCGCCGCACAGATCGAGTCGGTTTCCGTGGTCGTCCCGGGCACGGTTCATCTTGAAACCGGCGTGGTAGTGAACGCTCCGAACCTCAAAGCTCTGGCGGGATACAAACTCGGCCCAGCCTTAGAACAAGCCCTCGGTCGATCCGTGCTGCTGGAGAATGATGCGAACGCGGCGACCCTCGGCGAGATGTGGCAAGGCGCCGCGCGCGGTTATCAAACGATTCTGTGCCTGACGCTCGGCACCGGTGTGGGTGGCGGAATAATTCTCGATGGCAAACTTTGGCGCGGAGCTGACGGCACCGCTGGTGAACTTGGCCATGTCAGCGTCGAACCCTTCGGCGGCGTGCAATGCAAGTGTGGCAATTTTGGCTGCCTCGAGGTTTATGCCAGTGCGACTGCGATTGTGCGCATGGCGCGCGAGGGGCTGACCCAATCCAAGAGTTCCGACTTGCACTCAGTCGCCGGCGGCGATCTAACTTCAGAGAGGATTTATAACGCGGCAGTGGCGGGCGACGAACTGGCGCTAGACGTTTTCCGCAAGGCGGGCGTTTATCTCGGCGTGGCAATGGCGAACTACCTAAACATTTTCAATCCCGAAATGATTGTCATCGGCGGCGGTGTCTCGGCCGCGTGGGATGTGTTTGCGCAACATGCGCGCGCAGAAACTTTGCGACGGGCGTTCCCCGTGCCCGCGCAGCGTTGCCGCATTGTGCGGTCAGAATGCGGTGATGATGCGGGCCTGATTGGCGCGGCCTGGCTCGCATTTGGAGTGCGGTGACTTGTCACCGCTTTGATTTTCCTCTCGCGCGCTACATATTAAAAAGCGGCGACAAGTCGCCGCACTCCAAATCTTATGCCCGCATTGATTATCCACGGCCATTTCTATCAGCCACCGCGTGAAAATCCGTGGACAGGCGTGGTTGAAGTCGAACCGAGCGCTGCCCCCTTTCACGACTGGAACGAGCGCATTCATGCCGAGTGTTACCAACCCAACGCCGCCGCGCGCATAACCGATCCGGTTACCGGACGAGAATTAATCGTCAACAACTACGCGAACATCAGCTACAACGTTGGGCCAACTCTACTGGGCTGGCTCAAGGGGAATCATCCCGACACCTACGCGAGGATCATCGACGCCGATCAAGCCAGCGCGCGTGTGCGTGGCGGTCATGGCAACGCGATCGCTCAAGCGTATGGGCATGCCATCCTTCCCTTGTGCAACGAGCGCGACCGCCGCACTCAAATTCGTTGGGGCCTGGCAGATTTCCGCGAACGCTTCGAGCGCGATCCGGAAGCGATGTGGTTGCCAGAGACTGCGTGCAATGACGAGGTGATGGGCGAGCTGATCGACGCCGGATTGCGGTTCGTCATTCTCGCGCCGCACCAGGCCGCGGGCGTCCGCGAGAAAGTCAAAACCGGGAGCGATAACGGCCGGGCAGTGCCGCGCGTTGATCGAGCCGAATGGCGCGAGGTAAACGACCACACCATCGATACGACTGTCGCCTATCGATACTTTCATCGCGATGGCTCAGGCCGATCCATTGCGGTTTTTTTCTATGACGGATCAACCTCACGCGCGATCGCCTTTGAAAACCTGTTGCGGTCCAGCCGCGAAATGGTAGACCGATTTGCGCAGCGGGCCCGGAACAGAGAGTTAGTAAACATCGCCACCGATGGTGAAACCTACGGCCATCATTTCAAGTTCGGCGATATTTGTCTGGCGCATGCCCTGGTACTCGAAGCACCGGGGCGCGGTTTTCAGATCACCAACTACGGAGAATATCTCGAACAGCAGCCACCCGTCTTTGAAGTGGAAATCAATAATGGTCCGAATCAGGAAGGAACTTCCTGGAGTTGCACCCACGGCGTGGGTCGATGGATCCGCGACTGTGGCTGTCACACGGGAGGCGAACCGGGATGGAGTCAGCAGTGGCGCACTCCTTTGCGTCAGGCGCTGGATTTCCTGCGAGATGAGAATGCAACACACTTTGAAGCGGCCCGCGGTAGTCTTTTCATCGATCCCTGGCAGGCCCGCGACGACAGCATCAAGTTGATTCTCGATCCATATCATTCGCGCGAGGCGTTTCTCGCCAACCACGCCGGCCGTTGGTTATCAACGGACGAACAGTGGCGCGCGCTGACGCATCTGGAACTACAGCGCATGCTGTTATTGATGTACACGAGCTGCGGCTGGTTCTTTAACGACATTTCAGGAATCGAAACGGTCCAGATCCTGAAGTACGCTGCTCGAGCAATCGATTTGATGGCTCAGTTGGATCTGCCTTCAGTGCGCGATCGCTTTTTGGACATCCTGGAGAAAGCGAAAAGTAATCGGCCGCAGATGGGAACCGGCGCGGATATTTATCGGACATTTGTAGAGCCTTTGAAACCCATGCAAGAGCCGGAAGCATTAATGACCTAGTTGTTCGATCATTGCGAAATGCCGAATGAACGTGGTCAACATCGGTATGTCTCGCAATGAGTCTGCGAAGCAGACGGCAGAGAGTAGCCCCGGGTGGAGCGAAGCGGAACCCGGGGATCAGGCATTATAGGAATGGTTGAGCCCGCTTTAGCGGGCGACAGAATTCTAAGACAGCGGCCGGAGCCATCCGCGCTCCCAGCAATACGCGGCCTCTTCGGAAAGATTGATGAGCGACAAACCGAAAAAGAAAGCTTCACGGAAAGGCGCAAAGGCGCAAAGCAAGACCCCTGCCGGTTCGAAAAAACGCACCAAGACGATCATCGTCAAGAAATCACCCGCGGACTTCTCCCCCACACTCAGCGACCTCGACCTTCACCTGTTCGGCGAAGGCAAACACGAACGCATCTACGAAAAACTCGGCGCGCACCTTACTACTCATGAGGGTAAACGCGGCGTCGCATTTGCCGTCTGGGCCCCGAATGCAAAAAGCGTTAGCGTCGTCGGTAACTTCAATGAGTGGAACGGCGCAACTCATCAAATGCGCCGCTTGGGTAGTTCAGGCGTGTGGGAACTTTTCATTCCAGGCTTGCGGGAAGGTGAACTATACAAGTACGAGATAAAGGCAGGCCGCCAAACATTTCTGAAAGCCGATCCTTACTCTTTGATGATGGAGGTGCCACCGAACACCTCTTCGATCGTTTTCAAGTCAAAGTACAAGTTTCGTGATCGTGCCGGGCTGGGGCAGCGCAAGCAGCAACAAGCGTGGCGTGAGCCGCTGGCGATTTATGAAGTGCATTTCGGATCGTGGCGACGGATCACTGAAGAGGGCAATCGGGCGCTGACTTATCGTGAGATGGCGCCGCTGCTCGCGGACTATGCAGTCGCGCAGGGATTCACCCACGTCGAATTCCTACCGTTGAAGGAGCATCCTTACGGACCGTCATGGGGTTATCAGGTGAGCGCATACTTCGCGCCGTCGTCCCGTTATGGCACTCCCGACGATCTGCGCTTCCTAATCGACTATCTGCATCAAAAAGGTTTGGGCGTGATCATGGATTGGGTGCCCGCCCACTTTCCCAAAGATGCATTTGCGCTCGGCCGCTTTGACGGCACCGCGCTTTATGAACATCAGGATCCGCGCAAAGGCGAGCATCCGGATTGGGGCACATACATCTTCAACTATGGCCGCAACGAGGTGCGGAACTTTTTGATCGCGAATGCACTGTTCTGGCTGCGCGAGTTTCATTTGGATGGTTTACGCGTCGACGCAGTCGCGTCGATGCTTTATCTCGATTACTCCCGCAAAGAGGGCGAGTGGGCGCCGAACGAATTTGGCGGCCGCGAAAATCTCGAAGCGATCTCGTTCATCAAAGAACTGAACGAGGTGACCCATCGCGAGTGTCCGGGCACGCTCATGATTGCGGAAGAATCAACCGCCTGGCCCGCGGTCAGTCATCCGGTTTATGCCGGCGGGCTGGGTTTTGATTTCAAGTGGAACATGGGCTGGATGCATGACACGCTGAAGTACTTTCAAACCGATTCACTGTTTCGTGGCGGCAATCATACCGCGCTGACTTTCGGTTTGATTTACGCCTGGACCGAGAACTTCATCCTGCCCTTCTCTCACGATGAGGTCGTGCACATGAAGGGTTCGCTGCTGAACAAGATGCCCGGCGACGAGTGGCAGAAGTTCGCGAACCTGCGCGCGCTGTACGGATACATGTGGGCGCATCCGGGCAAGAAACTTCTGTTTATGGGCGGCGAGTTTGGCCAGTGGCACGAATGGAACGAGACCGAGAGCCTCGACTGGCACCTGCTCGAAACCCCGATTCACAAAGGCGTGCAGTCGCTGATCCAGGATTTGAACAAGCTCTACAAGAAACACGGCGCGCTCTGGGAAGCTGACAACGAAGCGAACGGCTTTCAATGGATCGAAGTGGATAACGCCAATGAAAACATAGTCGCCTTCCGCCGCATCTCGCCCTCAACCGGCAAGGAAATAATCTGCGTCGGCAACTTCTCGCCTGTTGTTCGTGAAGGACATCGTCTCGGTCTGCCATGCGCGGGAACCTACAAACAGCTACTCAACACCGATCACGAAAAATATTGTGGCGGCGGATTTGGTGTAGTGAAGAGTATCAAGGCCGAGAAGGTTCCGGCACACGGCTTGGATTATTCGGCGGAGATTACTTTGCCGCCGCTTGGGACGATGTGGTTTGAGAGGGGGAACCGAAACTAAGGATTCAGGATGCTCTTGCGAGGTCACCGAGAGTTTCAAAATACCGACGATGAGTGCGACGAAGTGCCGCTTCGTCTATAGCTTCCAATAAAACAACTTCGTGCTCGATTGCCTGTCGATTTAGCTCCAGCTCCAATGTGAGACGCGATGATTCAGCTGTCCGCCTCTCCGAATCGGCAAACGTACGGAGGTTAACGATTTCGCCGCGATGTCGATTGTATTCTATGAGAAACAGCATTATAGGCTCCGGTTAAACTGGGTGACTCTTCGATCACGTCAAGTAGAAATTGTAAGAGCTCTTTCTTGATCTCAGTTTGGTTCTTTTTCCACTCCTCGACTGAAATCCGCCGACCTTCAGCCAACGTAACAAAGCGAACTCCGCGTCTTTCATCGTCGGCGACACGCATTTCGAGAGATTCAGCGCTAGCAACTAGGCGAGAACCCCTGAAAAGAAGTTGAAGCAACTTTTCGTTTCCAACACCGTACTTAATCCCCGGATCAATAATGTCGGAAAGCTTCTCTGACCATTCGGCCCACAAATGTTGCAATGCCGTGCGCACTTGAATCTCAACTACCTTGTTATCACGAACCACGACCATATGAACAGCTCGATAGCCATAGCTTGGTTGCTCACGGCGATCTACTAGCGTGGCATCGTCAAAGACCGATCGCAAATCGTCAACTAATTGCTCTTGCTCAACGATCCCTTCAACAACCAGCCTGCAACCAGCAATGTCCTGGATTTGACTCAGCCGGATTGTCTCGCGTTTCAACTTTTCGCGTATCGCACCTGTCGACTTAGCCGGCCTTCCGGTGGGTTCAACTCCCAGCCGATTCCGAATTGTTTCAACGACATATTCATATGCATCCGAAAATAGGAGACGATACTCATCGAGCATTCTCAGATCGGCCTCAGTAATGTCGCCTTTTCTAAGCCGGTCACCGAGTTTGTCGATTTGCGTCTTGCTTAGGTTGCTAGTCATCGATCTTCAAGGAAGGATTGTATCTCATTCTGGGCATTCGCAACCTAGACATGTCATTGCGGTCCCTCAGTTCACCCAGCAAGCGCTGAAAGCGCGAAATAATCTGCGGCGCGGCAGTGATTATATTTCGCCCCTTCAGGGCGACGGAATCATTTGGTGGTCATGATCCCAGGGCGTCGCGCTGCGTGCTTTGCCCTGGGCTATTGAATTTCACGCCTTCAGCGTGAAGAAGCAGGACTATTTCAAATCCATGTCCTTAATTGGAACCAGACGATGACCGAGCATGTCTACACCGGCTTGGATGTGCCCCAACACGAGATAACCGATCAATGGCTCGTACTGGCCATTTTCGGGAGTCATCTCAACAAATGCTACTTCGTGATGAATTGGACGGAAACCTTCGATCTGAATACGCACGGGACCGCAGACTACGCCTTTAATTAGCTTTGCCCGAAAAGTAGGCCAACAAGGTGACTTTCTGTACAAACGCGAATTCTGCCCGAAAAGTTAAAATGGGAGTTTGAGTTTGTCGTCTGCTAGGATTTCCATTGTCGTTCGACCTAACCTCGCGTATTGCAAAAGCTCGGTTAAGTCTGGTTCGCGCTGATCGTTTTCAAATCGTGAGATTGTGCCGGAATCCAAGTCCATGCGATCCGCAAGTTGTTGCTGAGTCCAACCGAGATTTAGTCGGATTTGCCTTAGCTTCTGCGCCAGATACTTTGGCCGCTTTCGCACTCCCCTTCCCATCAGGAAACACCTCCTGACGGGTTGCTAACTCCACTATTTAGCAGTACGCTATCGCCGTTTAGTTTTGCTGCCGGAGTGCTCGCAATCCAAGCAGCATGATTCATTCGGTTATCCGCTCCAACCTATGACTGACGAAATATGGGATAGCATAGTAGAGTCCTTTGCGGACGATTCGGCTGCGGCCTTCATTCTCGCTCAAGTTCTATTCGACTTCAAAGAGCGAATCAAGAAGGGGAATGGATCGGCAGTCGTAAAGGACTTAGAGCGCGGGATTGAAAGGCTCTATCCTTACACCGATGAATACAAGGCTGGTCTCAAGCTCTATCGGCTTTCAGTCGCGGGAAGGCTCAAACCGAAACACGATCCAACCTTGATTGTGCGGGAGCTATCAATAAAATGAGGGGAAAATCTCTTGACTCAAGCGACCGCCTGACTGTATTGTCACGGACAGAGACGGTTGACAAGTAATCATAATAACCCGTGTACGGACGCTACTTTCTGACGGCAACGCCCGCACACAGGCTCCAGAATGACGAACCCGACCGGACTCGAACCGGCGGCCTCCCTAAGTAACTGCAAGGGCGCTCTACCGACTGAGCTACGGGACAGCATCGCCACCCCAAACTTGATTTTCAAACAACCAAACTTTCCAGCCTTACTCGCCCTATAGCACGTTAATTTCCCCGAAGCAAATATTTTTGAGAGAAAATATTCTAACTGGCCCCTTTCGCCTTGGCGTCCTCAAACTCAAGTTCATCCTCTGGAATACCCGTAGACGTTCCCTTAGCTTTATAGAACCGCTTGCCGCCCTTCTCGCCAAGCTCGTTGGTGATAGTCACAGGCTGGTCGTTGTCTTTGTTGTGCCAGATCGCCTTACGTGGGAAATACAGTTCGGCTGCGGTGGGAAAGGCGTCCTCACTAAGCTCTAGGAGCGCCCGAAGCTTCTTGATTGCCTCTTGCGAAGCATCGCCGTAAATAACAACCTTAGCATCGCTCCCTCTGGACAGCTTGAAAGCTAATTCAGTCATTTGGCGAAACTCTGCCGGTTGACGGGGAGGCGCGGCGGCGTTCTGGGTTATGTTGCTTGGTGTGACGCGTGTCGGCGTAGTCTGTGATTGCATGGGCGCGGTTTCCTCGCTTTCGCGTTCTTCGGAATACTCGCCCGCTACAGTATCAGATGAGTTGACGTTTGCAAAGGCAATAGTTGCTCGGAATTGAGTAATAAAACTATCTACGAATGTCGCGTTAAAGCCCAAGTCCCATTTTAGGTAGTCGCCTAAAATCGCATCCGAGACAGCCGCTCCTTCGTATTTTTCCCAAATTCTCTTATGAATTTCTGGCCTTAGAGCGGCGACCTTTAGAAGCTCAGGTCTGTCCGGGGCGTTCCCTAAGATACGCCAAGCGGCTTCGGTTAGCTTTAGCTGGCGCTTGTCTTTCACGCCTTCAACCTCAATAAGCCCAAAAGCTCTTAGGGCCGCGACTGTCTGATCGCCAGCCGCTGTCTTATAATTCCATGCCCCATAAGCAACCCCAATGGGCATTGCGTGGCGACCTGCCTGATCCTTAATGGTCTGCGCTCTTTCTAGAGCCTTTTCCAAGCCAATTGCGGGATAATTAGGGCTACGCTGTCTGGATTTTTTCGCAGTGACGGCGCTGCCTTCGTTGATCGGTTTCTGCTTTTCTGCCATTGAATCCCCTTTCTAAAAAAGGATGATACACGAGTCGGGCAGGGAGCGCAATATATTTCTACTTACGGGCAATGTTTTTTATTGACGTGAGAGTAATAGCGCGAGACAATCTGTAAGTCAAAGAAGCGGCCCTGCCAGTTGCGACTAACAACCAACAGGGCCAATTGAAAACCAAACGCGATTGCTCGCATCGGTCATTCAAGCAAGCCCATTGTGAGCCAGTCGCCAAAGAAAGGCAAGGGATTACAATGAGCGAACGCGAAGAAAAAGCACTTCAGATAGCAGCGAAATCAAAACTCACACGCAAGGGCGATACGTGGCTAGTTCCTTCTCAGGCCGGGCCTAAGAAATACACGGTCGATCCTAACCCTCAATCCCCTAGTTGCACATGCCCGGACTTTGAAGCCCGGCAACTTCGATGCAAACATATCTTCGCAGTTGAGATAGTCATAGAACGCGAGTACACCGATGACGGTGAAACTCAGACCGTAACTGAAACCGTCACGATCAAGAGAAGCTACAAACAAGAATGGCCTGCTTACAACAAAGCACAGACGAATGAGAAGGCCCACTTTCTAGCGTTCCTGTATGAGCTATGCTCTGGCATCGAAGAGCCTGTGCACACGTTCGGACGCCCGCGCCTGTCGCTGGCTGACATCATTTTTAGCGCCGCATTCAAGACGTACTCAACTATGAGCGGACGCCGTTTTGTGAGTGACTTGAGAGACGCGAAGGCCAAAGGCTACCTTTCAAAGATGCCGTCTTACAATTCGATTTTCGATTATCTGAAGATGGCATCGCTCACGCCATATCTCAAACAGCTAATCGCGGAAAGTAGTTTGCCGCTCAAGTCCATTGAAACAGACTTCGCGGTGGATTCATCGGGCTTCTCGACTACCAGCTATGTGCGATGGTTTGATGTGAAGTACGGCGGCAATGAAGACTGGCACGACTGGATCAAGATGCACCTAATGTGCGGAACGTCAACGCATATCGTGACCAGCGTTGAACTCAGCCGCGCCCGGTCGCATGATAGCCCATACTACAAGCCTCTAGTTGATGCGACCGCAAAAAGCGGATTCAACATGGTAGAGGTATCAGCCGACAAAGCTTATATCAGCGCAGACAATCTCCGAACGACAACTGAGCACGGCGCAACGCCCTACATACCTTTCAAAACGAACGCGACAGGCAAGGGCGATCAGCTTTGGAAAAAGCTTTTCCACTTCTACAGCTACAAGCGCGAAGAGTTTTTGATGCACTATCACAAGCGATCCAATGTCGAAACTACCTTTTCGATGATCAAGGCAAAGTTTGGCGAGCGGCTGCGATGCAAGACTGAGACCGCGCAGATCAACGAAGCACTCTGCAAGGTGCTGTGTCATAATCTGTGTTGCGTGATTCAATCAATGTATGAGCTAGGCATTGAGCCGCAATTCCGAGTAGAGGCGGCGTGACCGGACGGAAGCAAAAGAAAGTAGTTAAGAAAAGCTTGACTGCCAGTTCCTGATCCTCAACTCCTTACGAGACAATGTTGTTTGATCCCGAAAAACGATTGATCAGTGAATTGGCGTTGGACACAGCTTTATCCAAGGATCAGAAAATCTTGGAGAAGGCGTTGACGCTAATCTGGCAGGAGTTATTCATAAGGGTTTTCGATGAAGTATCTGAACAAGACAAAGATGATTGTGAGGCATATTTGGAGAAAGAGGGTGCGACACCGCAGGCAATGATCTCCTTTCTTTCCGCTCGATGTCCAGATCAACTAAATCGGATGATGGAGGAAAGTTTTCAACGGATAGTGAGGGAGATCAAGCCAATCCTCGATAGAAGCAGAGGGATATGGACTGTTGAGCACATTGATAAGCTGTCAGCTATCGCTGGAAAGGCGATACAGCAAAGGGAGAAACGAAAACGCAGACAGCGGCTTTTTCTAAAGATTGTCGGACCTGTCGTCGGATGGGTCGTGAGTTGGCTGCTTTTCATAATGTTAGCAAAACTGGGCATCATACCCCTGTGGGTAATACCAAACTGGATGAAAAGAATGTTTTGGTAGGCACCGAGCCGGGCTACTGCGGCTTATAGACTTTTCGTACAGGCTAAGGACTTTTTGTGCAAGTGAGACTTTTCGGGCAAAGCTCCTTTAATTGTTTCCTGCGTTGCAGTTTCCATCTCCACTTCGGTCATGGTCTCCAGATTTCCAAGTCGATCACGCCATGCCATAGGAAGCACCATGAACGACGCGCCCGTGTCGACCAACGCGTCGCATCTCAGACCCTTGGATAGATCAGAGGCGTTGTCGATTCTTACTGAAGCAACAATTCTGCTCATATTTTTTGGGCCCTTAACGCGATCGATATATGAATTCTTTACGCTCTGTGAAAAGTCATAATTCGCTTTCATTTGCCTCCAAGCTTAAGCGCCGAAGGCGCGCAATGCAATAGCCTGGGGCGATGCCCCAGGTAGGTGGCGAATAGAACGGAGCAAGCGCTGAAGGCGCGACATGGGAACCTGCGAACATTCATCGCGGGCCAGCTACACAACTAGCTATTTCGCGCTTTCAGCGCTTTGGTTTTCAAGGCGATGTCTAACCCTGGGGCGTTTGCCCCAGGCTGTTGCATGCGCGCCTTCGGCGCTCTTGGGAAGGTTTCGACCCCGTGGAGTCGAGCAGGGCATAAGGGACGCGTCTTATGGGCCGAAAATAGGGGGTTTCATCATCTGATAGCGAGAAACAGGCCGATTTTGGTGGGTTTCAGAGCGATGCAGTTGGATTCCGCACGCATGCAGTTTGAGTTCGTGCCGATGCAGTTGGCCAGCGTGCGCGTGCAGTTTGACAACATGCGCGTGCAGTTTGGCTGCGTGCGCGTGCAGTTGGGGCAGCGCGCAGATGCAGGTGGGCAGCGTGTGGGTGCAGTTGGACGGCACGCGGATGCAGTTGGACGACGCGCGGGTGCAGTTGGACGGCGTACGAATGTAGTTTGGCGGCGCGCGTGCGCAGCTAGCGTCGGAATAAACTGTGGTCGTGATTCCCAGGGCGTCGCGCTACGACCACCCCACGCGGGCGGCCCGCATGGGGATCCCGGTTCGCGCTTAGCCCTGGGCTATTTTATTTCACGCCTTCAGCGTGAAGAACTGAGCCCTCCCTCACGGTCGGGCTACCGCCTCTCCCAACTTCGTCATGTTCCCGCCTCTCGATTTGATTAAGTGGGACGAAGCACCCCCTTGAGATTCCCGTCGAAGTGATGCTACGCTCCCTGTCATGAGCACACTCGCTGAAATCGAAGCCGCTGCCGACGCTCTGCCCGCTGAACAGAAGCAGGAACTTCTCCTCTTTCTCGCTGCACGATTGCGCGCGGGAACCGAAGAAATGCCACCGCCGCTAGAGTTCAGCCGCGAACAGATTGAACAATGGATCGCGGACGATGAGGCAGGCTATCGCCGCTTTCTCGCGGGAAAGTGAAGCTTTTTCTTGACTCCAGCGTGCTCCTCGCCGCATGCGGCTCGGCTAAAGGATCATCGCGAGCCCTTTTTCATCTGGCCCCATCAGCCGGCTGGACACTAATGAGCAGTCCATATGCAGTGAGCGAAGTGCTCCGAAATCTGGGAAAACTTCCGGCTGCGGCTACGGCAGAGTGGGTTCGTCTCCGACAGCAACTTGAAATCGTGGATGACATCCTTTCGGTTGATCGGCCTGTAGTCTTCCCGGCAAGCAAAGATCGTCCAATCCTTTTCACGGCGCTTGCATGGTCGCACACGCTGCTTACCCTCGACAGGCACGACTTCACGAATTTACTTGGTGAACAGTTCTACGGTCTAAGCGTGCGGCTACCGTTCGATTTTTTGGAGGAGGAGCGTTCCGCAGGACGCCTCAAAGTATTGTTTCCTTAGCAACTATTCGAAGTTAAAGATGATTGATTGGAAAGAAATCCGTCGAAAGTTTCCGGTAACTGAAAGGCTCGCTTATCTCAACAGCGCTGCCGCCGGGCCGGTGTCGCGCGCGTCGCAGGCGGCGGCCGCCGGCTACTATGAAAAGATGATGAGCGATGGCGATGTGCATTGGAATCGCTGGCTCGCGGATCGGGAGGCGATTCGCGAGAAGGTCGCGCGGTTTATAAATGCCGAGCCCGAAGAGATTGCGTTTACCACCAACACTTCGTCGGGGATGAACGTGATCGTCGATGCGCTCGAAGATCGCGGCGAAGTGATTTCATCTGAGCTCGAATTTCCGGTGACGACCTTGCCGTGGATGCATAGACGCATTCCGGTCCACTTGCTGCCGGCGATCGATGGCGAAGTACGAATCGAAGATGTGCAGGGCGCGATGACGCACGGCACGGGCGTAATCGCGCTGAGTCACGTGCAATTCTCAAACGGATTTCGCATAGATCCGGAAGCAGTCGGCACAATCAAAGGCAAACATGCGCTGGTGATTAATGCGAGCCAATCAATAGGTGCGTTTGAGATTGATGTGAAACGAATGAAGATCGATGCGCTGTGCGCGACTGGTCACAAGTGGATGTTGGCCGGTTATGGATCGGGCTTTGTTTATCTGAGCCGCGAACTGTTGGAGCAGATCCTGCCGCGTTCCATCGGCTGGCTGAGTGTCGAGCACCCGTTCGAAATGCGCAACGACGAGTTTCGCCCGCGGCACGATACTGCGGCGCGGGTTGAGCTGGGCTGCCCACATTTTGCCGGAATCTTTTCGCTGGGAGCGTCAGTGGATCTCATGAACGAGATCGGGACTGCGAATCTGCAAGCGCGCGTGCTGGAGTTAAATCGTTTGCTGACCTCGCGGCTAGCTAATAGTGGATGGCGGATCCTGTCGCCGTTGCAAAACGAAAGTGCGCGATCCGCGGAGACGCTGGTGGAAGTCGAGCAGCCTGGTGAATTGGTGCGCCATCTTTTTCGCCGCGGGGTCGTGGTCACAGAAAAGCCGCAAGGGATTCGGATCGCGACGCACTTCTTTAACAATGAAGAGGACATCGAGCGATTGATCGTCGGGATGAATGAGACTCGTGGGTGAAATAACCTGTCAGTTTAGAGGCGGGCTACCGCCCGCCTTCTCGACACTGTGTTGGAAGGCGGGCAGTAGCCCGCCTCTAAACAACAATTAACTGTTAACCGCAGCTTTTTTCCTGGACTTCTGTTTAGCGCGCGTTGGAGGACGCGTGGCAGTTTTGGCAAAATGCTCACGGCAAAGCTGTAGGAACGTTTGATGGATCGGCGATTCATAACCACCAATCAGCCGGGCGACGCCGAGCTGCCAATTAATCTGCGCGCCTTCGATCCACCAGCGCACCAGAGTTCCCTTGGCCACCTCATCGTGCACTGATTGCAACGGCACAATGCCGACTCCCATATCTTCCTCGACCATCCGCTTGATGGCGGCCAGCCGGCTTAGTTCCATCGTCACCTTGAGCGTCACGCCCGCCTGGGAAAAAAATTGATCGATCAAGCGTCGAGTATTGCCACCACTCTCTCCGAGGATTAATTTCTCGCCGGCCAGGGCGTAGGCGCTGACGATCTTTTGCTTCGCCAGCGCGTGGCGGGGTGAAGCAATCGCCACCAGATAATCCTCGTTCAAAAGTTCGGTTTGCACGCCGCGCGCTTCAACGGGCAATGACACAAAAGCCGCATCGAGCTCGCCCGCGAGTACTTGTTTCACGAGTGACTCGCTGGTGCCTGAGACGACTGATGTCTCAACCCCCGCATGCTTCTGCCGCAGCTCTCTGAGAACGTGAGGCAAAGGATCAGCGCTGACCATTGCCGAAGCGCTACCAATGCGCAGTCGGCCGCGGTGGGCCCCCGTAAGCGCGGCGAGTTCCTCGAGGGCCGCATGATGCTCGCGCAAGATGGTGTACGCGCGCTCGAGCAGTTTCTCGCCGGCCTCTGTCAGGATCACGCGGCGCGGCGCGCGGATGAAAAGCTGCGCGTGCGTTTCGGTCTCCAATTGCCGAATCTGCATGCTGATGGCTGCCTGCGTCACGTGAACCCGTGCCGCTCCGGCAGTGAAGGTGCCGCTTTCTGCTATCGCGACGAATGCTTTTAGTTGTCTGATATCCATAATCTCGCCCGCATCAACGTGGATTATTACGTGGATAAGATCTTTTAGTTTCCATTATAGCTAGGCCATTCCTAGAATAGAAACCCTATTTGCTTTAGCGGACATCGAAAGTTGCTATGACCACAACGCAGACACCGGTGGATTTGCTGCCGCGGCGGCTGGTTCCGCAGCGGCACTTGGTCGTGGGCGTTGACGGCGGCGGCACGCGCACCCGCGCGGTCGTTCTCGATGGCGATCGGGTGTTGGGCGAAGGGGCGTCAGGACCATCAAATCCGTTAAGAGTTGGGATTGCCAACGGCGCCGCGGCCATTCGCGAAGCTATCGACAAGGCCTGCGGCGCCGCTTTGATCGATCGTGACGATTTGGTTGCTGCCGGAATTGGCCTGGCCGGCGTCCGGCGCAAAGATATACGCACGCGGATGCGCGATGTCCTGATCGAGATGTTGCGGATCAAGAACATCGAGTTGATGACCGATGGCGAGATCGCTCTTTATGGCGCCACCGACGGAGCGCCCGGAATCGTTGTCATTTCAGGGACTGGATCGATTTGCGTAGGCGTTAACCGCCAGGGCAAGCATGTGTTCGCGGGAGGATGGGGCCCGGTAGCCGGCGATGAAGGCAGCGGATCCTGGATCGCCCGGCGCGCCTTACAAGCGGTAGCGCAAGCAAGCGACGAGCGCGGGCCAAAGACGGCGTTGACGCCGGCCGCCTGTGAATATTTTCAAGTGGCTGTCCCGGATGACCTGGCCACCGCTATCTATGCGCCGACAGTCACCAACGATCGCATCGCGGGTTTTAGCAAGCATGTGATTGAAACGGCGCGGGCGGGCGACGAGGTGACCCGGAACATACTCACCGAAGCCGGAAGAGAACTGGGCAAAGCAGCCGCCACGGTAATTCGCAGACTAAAGATGGAGCCGGAGAGCTTTCAGGCCGCTTTCGTCGGGGGTGTTTTCGTCGCGGGTGAATTAGTGATTGCCCCTCTGCGCGAAGAGATTGCGCGGGTGGCCAAGAAAGCTTTCATCGCCCCGCCACACTTTTCGCCCACGGTAGCCGCCGGCCGTCTGGCCCAAGAGCACCTGCATGGATTGCCGGTTGCGGTCTGAGAGCGCATAGTGGTTTCGGTTTTGTTCGGAGTTCAACCTTTCGGGTTGTTGAATCGCAAGCGCAAGGCAAGCGTTTGAACTCCAAACTGACCCGCCCCTTTCTCGACCATGCCTGAAGCTCCTGAGTCCACTCCATTAACTAAGCAGGCAAATTCGCGCACTGCGCAAATCAGTTCTTTACCAACTGCAGAAGTTCTGCGTTTGATTAACGAAGAGGATGCGCGAGTAGCGGCGGCGGTAGCGCAGGTTCTGCCCGAGATTGCGCGGGCCGTCGAAGAGATCGTGGTCCGGCTGGATCAGGGTGGCCGGCTTTTCTATATCGGCACGGGAACGTCAGGAAGACTCGGCGTGCTTGATGCTTCCGAATGTCCGCCGACGTTTGGGGTTTCGCCCGACCTGGTGCAGGGAATCATTGCCGGCGGGTACGAAGCTTGTTATCGCGCAGTCGAAGCGTCTGAGGACGATTCAGCAGCCGGCGCCAACGACCTCGAGGCGCGCGGATTCACGAAGCAAGACGCGTTGGTCGGCATAGCTGCATCGGGCCGCACGCCATACACGGTCGGTGCAGTTGAGTACGCCCGGCGACTTGGCGCCTTCACGGTTGCTCTTACTTCGGCCCCCGGATCTTTGATCACGCAGGCTGCGGAAATTAGCATTGTTCCGGTCGTGGGCCCGGAAGTAATCGCCGGCTCGACGCGGATGAAAGCTGGGACCGCGCAGAAGCTGGTGCTGAACATGATCTCGACCGGGGCCATGATTCGGCTCGGTTATGTCACGGGCAATCGCATGACGAATATGCAGACGCGCAACGTAAAGTTGCGCGCGCGCGCGGAACGCATCCTGGCCGTGGAAGCCGGCTTGGACGAGGAATGCGCGAAAGAAACGCTCGATTCGGCTGATGGCAATTTACCCGTGGCGTTGGTGATGAGCCAGACAGGTTGCTCGCGCGAAGAGGCGGAGTCAGCGCTTAGAGCATCGCGTGGGGTATTGGCGCGGGCCATAGCGTCGATTAGCGGGACGCATTAGCGGCGAAATATTTCTCGCTCATGCGGCAGTACTAACGGACGGGCTGAAAAGCAGGGATGATCCACGAAGTCACACCAAGCAAAACCAGCCACGCTCCTACTTCGGGTGACTTCGTGGATCGTTTTTTCAGATCGTAATTAAGAATACTTCGTGACTCAGGCACGAACGCTTTCCACATGGGTTTCTCAGCAATCGATTACGCAGTCCTGCTCCTTTATCTCGCCGGCATTACGATCTTCGGCGTGATGTTCCGGCGATCGCAGCGGACCGTCAAAGACTATTTTCTCGGCGACAGAAACACTTCGTGGGTAGTCATCAGTCTTTCGATTGTCGCGACTGAGACCAGCACGCTCACGTTGATCGGAGTGCCGGCGCTGGCTTATGCAAACTATGCGCGGCCTGAGCAGGGCGGTAACTTCACTTACCTTCAGGTTGTGCTCGGGTATATCGTCGCGCGAATCATCATCAGTCTGGTTTTCATTCCCGCCTACTTTCGCGGCAACCTGCTGACCGCGTATGAACTGCTGAAGAACCGTTTCGGCACGAAGACCAAGAACTTTGCGGCGTCGCTCTTCCTGGTGATGCGCGCGCTGGCGGAAGGCGTTCGCGTTTTTGCAGCCTCGCTCGTTTTGAGCGCGGTGTTGAGCGCCAGTCTGCCGGGTCTGCCCTACTTGTGGCTTTGGTCGATCATTATTGTGGGCGTGCTGACTTTGATCTATACGTTCGAAGGCGGCATCGCCGCGGTCATCTGGACTGACCTGATCCAGTTAGTAATCTACATTGGCGGGTCGCTGCTGGCTGCCTACGAGCTGCTTCATCTGGTTCCCGGTGGCTGGAGCGCCATTGCCGAGCATGCACAGGCGGCCAATAAATTCCAGCTCGTCTCGTTCAAGTTCGACTTGAGCGTGCCGTTTACTTTCTGGGCCGGATTGTTCGGCGGCACGTTCCTCACGATGGCTTCGCATGGAACGGATCAACTGCTGGTGCAGCGTCTCCTGACTTGTCGCAACCAGCGCGAGAGTCAAAAGGCGCTCGTGCTCAGCGGCTTTGTGGTGCTGTTCCAGTTCGCTCTGTTCCTGACGATCGGCGTGATGCTCTATGCGTATTACAAGTTCTATCCGCTGACAACTAAGCTGGCCAGCAACGATGAAATCTTTCCGATGTTCATCGTGCAACGCCTGCCGCACGGGGTAGCCGGTCTGGTGATCGCCGCGATTTTCGCCGCGGCGATGTCGAACCTCAGTGGCTCGCTCAATTCCCTTTCGTCAAGCACGGTGCTGGATCTTTACAAGCCTTTGTTTCGCCCCGATGCGAGCGACGAGCATCTTTTGAAACTGTCGCGCTGGCTGACCGCGGGCTGGGGAGTGGTTCTGATTGGCATCGCTGTATTGGCGAGCAGTTGGGGATCAGTTTTCACCACCGGCTTGACGATCGCGTCGTTGGTTTATGGCCCGATGCTGGGCGCGTTCCTTCTGGGCGTACTGACGAAGCGGGCCAATCAAATTGGCGTAATGGTGGGCATGGCAGTGACTTTGGCGATCATGATCTTCATCAAGTTTAATAGCGTCGCCCTACCCTGGATCGCGTTGAAGTTTCACTCGCAGCCAACTGCCTGGATGGATTGGCTCGCCGCTCATACGAATATTGCCTGGACCTGGTACGTGCTGATTGGAACGACGATTTGCTGCGTGGTGGGATACACAATCAGCATCCTGACCGGGTCCAGGCAAACAACTGTAGGCGGTTGAAATCTGATTGCTGATTAAGGCCCACAAATAAAAATGTCAAAACTTCCCAATCGACGAGTAACTCAGCTCACGACGATCCTACTACTACTCGTGATAGTGCTCTTCCCCGGTCGCGCCGAACTCGGGCGTACACACGCAGCGCGTCCCGCCGTCAACACCTCGACCAAACCATATTCGCGTCACCCATCAAGCGAAGCCCAGAAGTGGGCTGACAAAGAATTAAAGCGGATGTCGATCGAAGAAAAGATTGGGCAACTGGTGGCGGTCGGTCTCAATGCGATCTACCTTAACCGGAACAGCGAAGGATTCAAGGATCTGCGGCACCAGATTGTCGACAATCACGTCGGCGGCATCGTTCTGTTTCGCGGCCCGGTGTACGAATCGGTAATGCTGGTTAATCGCATGCAGCAGCTCGCAAAATATCCTTTGTTGATTGCGGCCGATCTCGAAGCGGGCCCCGGCATGCGATTCGACGATACTGTCAACTTCCCGTGGAACATGGCCGTCGGCGCCACCGGAAATCCGGACTATGCGCGCCGGCAGGGCGATTTGACTGCGCGCGAAGCACGGGCACTCGGCATTCAACAAATCTATGCGCCGGTCGCGGACGTAAACAACAACGCGGCTAATCCGGTCATCAACGTGCGTTCGTATGGCGAGGATCCTGCTTCGGTGGCCAGGCTGGTGGCCGCGTTCGTCCAGGGCGCGCAACATGGCGGAGTGATCGCCACCGCGAAACATTTTCCTGGGCACGGCGACACCGCCACGGACTCGCATCGCGGCTTGCCGGAGATTGACGTCACGCGCGAACGTTTGAATGCCGTCGAACTGGTTCCCTTTCGCGCGGCCGTCGACGCCGGCGTTGGCTCAGTGATGGATGGCCACATCGGCCTGCCGCAGATCGATCCGACGGCGATCACTCCACTGCCACGCGACCTCAAGCTGAAAGCGATCGAGACTGACGATGCCGGCGAAATCGCAACTGTGAAAAGCACCATGCCGACAACGCTCTCGCCAGTGATGAATGGAATTCTGCGCAACGATTTGAAATTCGAGGGACTGATCGTAACTGATGCGATGAGCATGAGCGGGCTGACGATGTACTTCACCCAGGAAGAGGCGTCCGTGCGCGCTTTGGAAGCCGGCGCCGATTTGCTGCTGAAGCCCGCCGACACCGACGCTGCAATTCGCGGAGTGCGCAATGCAGTTAAGCAGGGACGATTAACTGAAAAGCGAATCGACGTGTCTGTGCGAAAAGTGCTGGCTGCCAAGTACGATTTGGGATTGATGCAGCAACGCCTGACGCCGCTGGATGAAATCGATCGAATTGTCGGCGGCAAGGAAACTTTGGAACTGGCTGATGAAATCGCCGAGCACGCCATCACCCTGGTGCGCAACGATGCGAAGCTGCTGCCGCTAAATCTCCCGCCCACGGCCACTGTTTTCAATCTGGCCATTACCAACGGCGATGACCGCCTGGTTGTAACGCAGCCGTTCGTAGCTGCACTGGCGCGGGCCGGCCGAAAGGTAACGACGATTGTCCTCGACGATCGCTCGTCGGAAGTCGAAGTGAACAAGGCCCTCGACCTGGCCGGGCACGCGGATCTTGTGATTGCTTCGCTGTATGGCCGCGTGCGCTCGGGTCAGGCGCGCAGTGTCGGGCTGCCGGAACCAGGCGCGAAGGTCTTAGAGACCTTGATTGATCGTAAGACACCGATGATTGGAATCAGCTTTGGCAATCCTTACTTGCTGAGCAGTTTTCCCAAACTGCAAACTTATTTGGTCGGGTATGGCGACATGCAAAGTTTGCAGGAGGCCGCGGCCCGGGCGCTTTTGGGGCAGAGCGCCATCACCGGACGCTTGCCGATTTCACTGCCGGGTCTGTATCCTCGCGGGACGGGAATTCAGTTGCCGGCTAACCAGAAATAGCAGCAGTGTTTCGCAGTGGTTTGGTTTTTCTGTGCGCCTTTGCGTGAACTTGAGGCGAGCCGAGTGAATTTCGCGCAAAGGCGCTGAGAGAAAATCGAAAGGCGCAAAGTAATTCCCTACCGTCGAGCGCCAGGACTATTCAAACAATGATTGTTGTCCCTATTCGGCTCCGTATTTTTGTCTGTCTCGCGATTCTCGCCTTTGCTCACCAGGCAATTTCAATCCAACTACCGCCCGGTGCGCCCGCCGCCCTCGGCATGTCGGCCGAGCGTCTGGCCCGAATGGACGGGGCAATTCAGGCCTCAATCGCAAAGAAAGAATTGCCTGGCGCAGTAGTGCTGGTCGCGCGCCATGGCCGCGTCGCGTGGCGCAAGGCTTACGGCTCACGTGCAGTCGAACCGCAGCGCGAAGCGATGACGACAGATACGATTTTCGATCTCGCCAGTCTTACCAAAATCGTAGCCACCGCGACCAGCATCATGATCCTGGTCGAGCAAGGCAAAGTGAGGCTCAGCGATCCAGCAATTGAATTCATTCCCGAAATGAAAGGTGGCGGACGCGACGCGATCACGATCGAGCAGTTGCTCACTCACACCGCCGGGTTCGCTCCTGATTTTGATTTGCGAGAGCGTTGGACGGGCTATGACGAGGCGATCAAGAGACTGTATCGCGAGCCGTTGCGCAATCAACCCGGCGCACGCTTTGTCTACAGCGACATCAACTACATCGCTTTGGGTGAAGTCGTGCATAGAGTAAGCGGACAAATGCTGGATGAGTTCGCCCGCAGAAATATTTTTGTGCCGCTCGGGATGCGCGATACCGGCTTTAATCCTGCCCCCACGTTGACCTCAAGAATAGCGCCGACCGAAAAGCGGCGCGGCCAAATGAACTATCTCGGTGACAGCGGCGAGAACGCCGGGCCACAGGGCGAGCAGTGGCTACGCGGTCAGGTGCACGATCCTACTTCGTTTCGCATGAGCGGGGTCGCCGGGCACGCGGGTTTGTTTTCCACGGCCGACGATCTGGCGATCTTTTGTCAGATGATTGTGCACGGCGGCGCTTACAATGGGGTGCGAATTCTCAGTCCAATGGGCGTCGCTACCATGACGCGACCGCGCGCGATCGCCGAAAACGGATCGGCGCGAGGATTAGGTTGGGACGTCGCCACCAGCTTTTCGAGCAACAAGGGAGATCTATTTCCGCTCGGTTCATTCGGCCATACCGGCTTTACCGGAACCTCGATGTGGATCGACCCGGCCAGCGATTCATTCGTCGTTTTCCTCAGCAATCGAGTGCATCCTGACGGAAAGGGCGACGTTGGGCCGTTGCGGGGGCGCGTTGCATCGATCATCGCCAGTTCAATTACCGACACGAGCGTTAGCAAGGCACGCGAAGAATCATCGCAGGCCGCGGCTGAACTCCTCGCCGGCGTTGCGCGTTTGAACTCGAACAGCGCGCGGGCCGCCGGTAATGAGCCCGCGGACGCGGAGGTGTTGACGGGCATTGATGTGCTCGAGCGCGACGGATTCAAACAACTCGCCGGCTTGCGCATCGGTTTGGTGACGAATCAAACTGGCCGAGATCGGGCCGGCCGCTCAACTATCGATATTCTTTTCAAGGCCACGGGCGTAAAGCTGTCCGCGCTCTTTTCACCTGAGCATGGCATTCGGGGGCTCGCCGACGAAAAAGTTTCTGACACCAAAGACGAGCAGACGGGCCTGCCAATCTTTTCTCTTTACGGTGAATCGCGCCGGCCGAAGGCCGAACAATTGAAAGAGCTCGACGCGCTGGTTTATGACATTCAGGATGTCGGGGTGCGTTTCTACACCTACATCACGACGCTGGGTTATCTCATGGAAGAGGCGGGCAAAGCGAAGCTGCCAATCTTTGTGCTCGATCGTCCGAACCCAATCAACGGGAACGATGTCGAAGGTCCGATCGCCGACGCCGACAAACTTTCCTTCACGGCCTATTACACGTTACCGGTGCGGCACGGATTGACGATTGGTGAGTTGGCCCGGCTTTACAATGAAGAGCGCCACCTCAACGCGGACCTCCGGGTAATCAAGATGGAAAATTGGCGGCGCGCGATGTGGTTTGACTCGACGGGCCTCACCTGGATCAATCCTTCACCCAACATGCACAGTCTGACTGAGGCCGCCTTGTATCCCGGCATTGGCTTGCTGGAAACGACGAACCTTTCCGTTGGCCGCGGCACCGACACGCCCTTCGAATTGATTGGCGCGCCCTGGTTGGACGGGCAGAAGCTGGCGAGCTATTTGAACGAGAGAAGAATTGCCGGCGTGCGGTTCATTCCGGTCCGCTTCACGCCCGCGTCGTCGGTCTTTAGGAACGAGCAGTGCGGCGGCATCAATATTCTGATAACCAACCGGGCCCAGTTTCAGTCCGTGCTCACCGGCGTCGAGATCGCGGTGGCGTTGCACCGCCTGTTTCCTGCCGACTGGAAAGTCGACAGTTACGCGCGCCTGCTGGTCAACGCCGACGCCTTGGAACGTCTGAAGCGCGGCGATTCCGCGGCGGACATGCTGCGCTCCTGGGAGATCTCGCTGGAGAGTTTCCGCCGAGTCCGTGCCCACGCGCTGCTCTACCAATAATCCTCACCTCCGCAACTTCGTAAAGGTGCCGACAACCGTCGATTCATAGTGCCCTGGGGTCTTGTTTGGAGTATATTGGTCGGCATAACTCTTTGAGATCTTATTTCGCGACGCTTTAGATCATCAGGCGAGAGTTGGTTCGGTACCTGCCCTGGAGATAAGTCATGGGAGCAAGATGCGAAGCCGCATCACGATTGAGATGGCTCGGCGTTGTCTTCACTTTCGTTGCCGCCGCCGGCGCAGCGCGCGCCCAGGAAGCCCCAAGCCCCGCCAGACCAAACCTCGAGATAATCAAACTTCACTGGGAAAAGCAGGTCAGGCTGCCGCGCAACTTTGATCCTTCAGTTATTTCGACCGGCGGCACTTTTAATGATCCAGCCTCGCGAACTTCCAGCGCCGCGCCGAGCAGTGCCATCGACGCGACACGTGCGGCTACCCGCGCGCAGAGTGCGGCTGCGGGCGGGAGCGATGGTTTTCCAGCGACGCCGGGACGCCTGCCGGTTTTTTATATCTACTCAATGAAGCTCAAAAACGTCGGACCCAAATCGATCGAGGGAATCGCCTGGGATTACCTTTTCTTTGACGCGGCCAACAAAAACCAACTCGGCGCACATCAATTCCTGAGCTACCAAAAGATTCCCGCCGACAAAATCGGAGCGTTAAAGGCCCAGCTACGCTCGCCCCCGACCAGAGTTGTCCGGACGGCGGACTCTGCGACGAGAAAGCCCGCGAAGCTGATCGAGCAATCAGTAATCCAGTGCGTCTTATATGCAGATGATTCGGTCTGGAAGAACCCGCAGTCCCGGGATGGCGTGTGCGAGTTGCTCAAGGACAACAAAGTTCTGACGAAGCGAAAACCGGGCTGACTGCGGCGAGTTGCACACGCGCGTCAAACTCAACCGGAACTGCCCTGAGCACTTAGGGCCAGAGCATTTCGGGTCTTGACATAGAATCGTTACAGCGAATTCAAATATCTTGATTGACTTGAGGCCGGGGAAGGTTTACAAGATCCGATTTGCTCTCAGTCTTAGGAGTTCCCTACCACTAAGGAGGATTAGCCGTGAGAACCATGCGAATGCTTTGGTCACTGCTGTTGTTTGCTTCACTTCTGGGACTGTTGCCTTCGCGGCAGGTCGAGGCCCGATCGCCGGCTAAGGCACGGCGCGCCTCAACCGAATTAGCCGGCAGAGATATCGCACGAGGGATCCCAATCGCGTTTGGGCGTGAGAGCTATGCGGCTCCCGCGGCAAACGTTGGCGGCATTCGCGAAGCCATTGATGATAAATACAAGACCCGGTATGAGCAGTGGAAAACCGAGTTTCTCTCGACCGAGATTGGCCGCGCGCAATGGGACATGTATGCGCATCACCCGCATCTGCTGCTGACGATTACCGTCGCCGCGAGTAATCCCGAGGGAGCTACTACCGGGAAGTATAAGTGGAACGAGTCGGGCGAACTTATCGCGGCCACGATTGTTTTGGGCAGCCAGGCTGACCAGGGTTATCCGAGCGCTGTTTATTATCCGGTGATGAATGCGCTCCAGCCATTTGAATCAAGACAACTGATCGGTGGCAGCGTTTTGGCGGCAACGAAAATCGCGCACGAATTTGGACACGTGATGAAAATCGCCGGCACTCCTGAATCTCTTTACCATCTTCAGTCCCAATTGGTGCCACTTTACAACAAGATCTTTCTCAGTAACGGTTATAACGTTAAGGATCCGCGACTGGTTGAAATGGCCCAGAAGATGGGCGGCAATCCGGTTGAAATTTGGGAGGACCGCGAATACTGGGGCGAAGCGAACGCGATGATGTTCCTACGCGATCGGGTAGCCAAAGAAAAGTTCCATTGCCGGCTCTTCGGTAAAATAAAACGAGCCGTCGAGGAGTACGCCAAGAATTACGAAGAGCGCTTCGCGGAAATTGCCAAAGCGCAAGGCGCGATTTACGCGTGCAGTTGGCGATAGCCCTGCGGAAACTCTAAAGACGTCACCCACCGCATTAATACCTTTACAGATCGCATCGGGTAGGAGGCGGAGTCACCTCCGCCGTCCTCCCACACCACCGTACGTACGGTTCCGTATACGGCGGTTCATGAAGTCCGCTGGAAACGGAGTCGTTGATCCCGCAGCGACAAGAGCTCACAGCGATCAAAGTAGGATTTAGGAAAAGCAGCGTGCATGTGCGAAGCCCCGGCGTTCCACCACGGCCCGCGCCC
>Ga0137403_10001154_pt1 | contig 33380 bp, 40 predicted proteins | sample CZOMad2_1_16fung_FD_122057 | JGI IMG/M metagenome (GOLD analysis project Ga0137403, IMG submission 122057) | Vadose zone soil fungal communities from Angelo Coast Range Reserve, California, USA - CZOMad2_1_16fungal (Hybrid Assembly) | ecosystem: Environmental > Terrestrial > Soil > Vadose zone... | reverse complement strand
CCACGCGGAGAATTTTCAAGGGTTTGTTCATTTGGCGGCGGTAATCATCCTCTTGAGACATTTATGAGATACGCTCTAGTAAAATATCTCGCAGCCGAACAAATTCTGGATTTGTTATATTTGTGCCTTGCAGTTCAACTTCCTGTAATCGGATAAATAAATCAGTTTCTTTTTGAAGGCGGCTCAAGCGAAATGAAGCTGTGTAGTGCTCGTATGCAAACAACGAGCAAAGAGCAACAACGATAAGGACTAGAAGCACCGCAATTTTACTGCGTGATTCAGAGCCTAAAATTTTTAATAGTTCTGTTAAAAAATCCATGTCAATTATTTTTCACCATCGCCGGAACAATAGTGCAGCACTTTGACTTTTTCGAGCGTAACCAATCCGCCGCCGATCATTTTATCGAGCGTCGGCAGAAATGAATTTATTTTTTCCTCGCTGTCCACGATTTCGATGACGAGCGGCAAATCCATCGAGAGCCGCAGGATTTTTGCCGTGTGCAACCGGCTGGATTTGCCGAAACCCATCGGTCCGCGCAAAACGGTCGCGCCGGCCAGATGCGCTTCGCGCGCGGCCAGCACGATGGCTTCGTAAAGCGGTTTATGTTCCCAGCGGTCGCTTTCGCCGATGAAAATCCGCAGGAGCATTGCGTCAGTTGGAATTTGCATAAGTTGATTTTAATTTAGTCACGGATGAAACACGGATTGAACACGGACAAAGGCGTCCGCAGATTTCGCAGATGGACGCAGACGAATTTGCCAAAAACCAATCTGTGAAAATCTGTGCAATCTGCGGATAAAAGCCTTGTTTTCATTTTGCGGAATTAAAAATTGAACCGAGCAAATAACCGAGCCACACGGCAATCATGCAAAGAATTACGGACAAAATAACATTTCCGCCGGCATAAAGCCATTCGCGGTCACGCAAAAGATTCAGCGTCTGCAAACTGAACGAGGAAAATGTCGTGTAGCCGCCGCAAATGCCATAAATCAAAAATTGCGCCGCAAAAATTCTTGATTGCGAATCCATCCGGCCATCTGAAATCGTCAGCGCGGCAAAAATGCCGATGACGAACGAGCCGCTGACATTGACGAGCAAAGTGCCGAGCGGGAATGTTTCGCCGAAGCGCGCGGCGACGAGTCCCGAGAGCCAGAATCTTCCCACGCTGCCGAGCGCGCCGCCGATTGCGACCCAAAGATATGCGATGTTCATAATTTTCCTGCGAACGGTTTATTCGTAGGAGTCATCAGCGCTGAACATCAGGCGGTTTTCCATGCGGATGGCAAACTCCATTGCCGCGAAAATTCATATTGCAATTGGCGCGGTTTGGCAACTGCGAAAGTGACAAGCCGGTTAAAAATAAATCCCGGGCCGCAATTCAATGGACAATTTCAGGAGAAAGTTTTAGGAATAGGCAAAGTGAAACAATTATGAAACAAACACGCCGCGAATTCGTCCGCATTCTTTTTGTCGCCAGCCAGGGAATCATTGCCAGCCGGTTTCTGCCGACGGATTTGTTTGCCGAATCTGCTCCGGCAGGCGGATTGAATTTTCTCGTCTTCGGCGATTGGGGGCGCAGCGGCGAATCGGATCAATCGCAAGTCGCCGAACAAATGGCGAAGGCCGCCAAAGACATGGGCGCGAAGTTCATCATTTCCGTCGGCGATAATTTTTACGAAAACGGCGTGGCGTCAGTTGATGACAGGCAATGGAAAACTTCGTTCGAGGACGTTTATCACGCCGAATCCTTGCAAATTCCGTGGCAGGCCGCCCTGGGAAATCACGATTATCGCGGTGATTGCGACGCGCAGATCGCCTACGGCAAAATCAGCCCGCGCTGGAAAATGCCCGCGCGCTATTACGTCCAGTCGCGGCAGATTGACGCTTCAACGACCGCTGATTTCTTTTATCTGGACACGACGCCGATGTCGAAAACAAATCACGGCGACAGCAAAGCCTATGTGATCGCCGCCGCGCAGGACGTTCCGAAACAACTCGCGTGGTTCAAGGACGCGCTCGCAAAGTCAAAGGCGCAATGGAAAATCGTCATCGGCCATCATCCGATTTATTCCGGCGGCGAACATGGCGACACGCCGGAACTCGTCGAAAATATTTTGCCGCTGCTCCACGAGCACAAGGTTCAGGCTTATTTCAACGGCCACGACCATGACCTTCAACACTTGATGGCGGGCGAGGTGAACCTGTTCGATTCCGGCGCGGGTTCGCAGGTCCGCGCGACGAAACAAACTCCGCATACCAAATTTGCCATGACCTGCTCCGGCTTCACGGCTGTTTCCTTGCAGGCCGGCAAAATGGACGTGCGCATGATTGATAATCACGGGACGACCGTTTATGCCGCGACTGTTTCCCGCGCCTGAAACCGCAACGCTTTCTTGACTCGAAGCGCGCGGAATTTATCATGCGCGTTCGATTTATGACGAAAATTCAAAATATTGAGGCGCGCGAAATTCTGGACTCGCGCGGAAATCCAACCGTGGAAGTGGACGTGACGCTCGAATGCGGCGCGGCGGGCCGCGCGGCGGTTCCGAGCGGCGCGAGCACCGGCGAACATGAAGCGATTGAATTGCGCGACGGCGACAAGAAACGTTTTCTCGGCAAAGGCGTGAGCAAAGCGGTCGCAAATGTCACCGAAAAAATTCTGCCGGAATTGCAAGGAATTGATTCGCTCGACCAATTGACCGTTGACCGCACGATGATTGAATTGGACGGCACGGAAACGAAATCGAAGCTTGGCGCGAACGCGATTCTCGCCGTCTCGCTCGCAAATGCAAAAGCTGCGGCGTCCGCTTTGAATCAGCCGCTGTTCAAATATCTTGGCGGACCGAACGCGAAAGTTTTGCCCGTGCCGATGGCCAACGTCATCAACGGCGGCGCGCATTCCGACGCGCCGATTGATTTTCAGGAATTCATGATCATGCCGCTCGGCCTGCCGACGTTTAGCGAAGGTTTGCGAGCCATCACGGAAGTTTTTCATGCGCTGAAGTCCGTGCTGAAGAAACGAGGGCTTTCGACAGCCGTCGGTGATGAAGGCGGTTTCGCACCGAAACTCGACAGCGTGGAAGACGCGCTCGATTCGATGAGCAAAGCTGTCGCCGATGCCGGCTACAAACTTGGCAAACAGATTTACTTCGCGCTTGATGTGGCGAGTTCTGAATTTTACAACCACGACGGCACTTACACGTTCAAGAAATCTACCGGCAAAACCATTTCCGGCGCGCAACTCGTGGATTTTTACGCGAAGCTCGTGGCGAAATATCCGATTGTCTCCATCGAGGACGGCTGCGCCGAAGGCGACTGGAAACATTGGAAATTGTTGACGGATAAAATCGGCGACAAGGTTCAACTCGTCGGCGACGATTTGTTCGTAACGAACGTGAAATTTTTGCAAAAGGGAATTGATACTGGAACTGCCAATTCCATTCTCGTCAAAGTGAACCAAATCGGTTCGCTCACCGAAACGCTCGATGCGGTTCAGCTCGCGCAATTTCACAAATATACTGCCGTTCTTTCGCATCGCTCCGGCGAAACGGAAGACTCGACGATTGCGGACATCGCGGTCGCGACGAATTGCGGACAAATTAAAACTGGTTCGTTGAGCCGTTCGGATCGTCTGGCAAAATACAACCAGCTTTTGCGCATCGAGCAATTGCTCGGCAAAAATGCAGTCTACGCAGGAACAACTGCCTTGCCGAAGCGTGGATAAATAAACTTAAACTGTTTGCATTTTCTAAACCGGTGAGTTAAAAGCGTTATTACTTATGAAAAAAATACTTGTCGTTTCAGCACTCGTCATCGGCGCGGTCGCAGTTCACGCCGATCAACCCATGAATCCCGCGCCGATGGAATCAGCGCCATTTCAGGCATCATTGACGCCGGACATCTCCGTTCATCCCAAGACCACCGAGATTCGCGGTTTCGCGATCAACGTTTGGGGCGAAAATCCGCAAAGTGGTTTGAGCCTTGGCATTGTCAACGGCAGCACCGGCGAGAGCAGGGGCTTGAGTTGGGCCGTGTTTAATTACGACGACTCTTACACCGGCGTCCAGTGGGGCCTAGCCAATTACAGCAAGCAAAGTTTCAAAGGATGGCAAGGCGGTATTTTTTTCCTTCCTTGTTTTGCGAACGTTTCTGACGGCACGTTCACCGGCTTGCAGGAAGGCATGGTCAACGTCTCGGAAAATTTCACCGGCTTGCAGGTAGGAATCGTGAATTACTCCAAAAATCTTCACGGCGTGCAAATCGGCCTTGCGAATATCGCGATGAACAACGGCTGGTTCGACCAAATGCCGGATAAATTCGCCAAAGGTTTTCCGCTCTTCAACTGGTCGTTCTAAAAAAAATCCAAATCTGATTTTGGGAGGGACGGCGTGTCGCCGTCTCATTTTTTTATTCAGGGTCGCCGACACGGCAACCCTCCCGTTTGAATTTTAATATCCCTGTTTTGCCAGCCACCAGACCGCGAACATGATTACGATGCACGCCAGCGACATCCACAACGCGCTCAAAAAACAGGCGACTGTCATCGCCAGGCTGCCCAGAAATGGAATCAACGCCCGCTGTTTCCAGCCGTAAATCATATAGCCGGTGGCGACGGTGCCCCAAAACATTGAGGCCCATAAATAATGCGCATTCATCAAATCCATGATTTACGAATTATGCCTGTGCAATTTTGTGTCGGCAACTTCTGATGGTGGGGCGAGCGTCCCCGCGAGCCGTCTAGGCAGTGGCTCGATTTGAATTAATTCCCTCTCCCCGCCCAAGCGGGGAGAGGGTCAGGGTGAGGGGATTTTAGATTGAAAACATCGGCCTCCTCACCCCGGCCCTCTCCTCCTTTTGGGAGGAGAGGGAGAAAAAATCCCGAGATGAGCATTACCTAAGCGGGTGCTTGGCATTTGAATTGTCTCATGCTAAATTTTTGCATGAGCCGCTTTTTCAGACCCAATCTGGATCGCCATGGCCGGATGGCGCGAGGTGTCATGGGCGCGCTGTGCCTCGTTGCGGGCATCATTGTTGCCGGTGACGATTATAGTTTATGGGGTGGACTGGTTCTTGTGGCGGCGGGATTGTTCGCCATCTTTGAATCCATTCGCGGCTGGTGCCTCGTCCGTGCCTGCGGGATCAAGACGAAATTCTGAATTTGCGCGAAGGATTTTGCGCTGGCCGTCGTGTTTCTGTATAAAGACGGAAACAACAACACCTATGAAAATCTCAAAATATGTCGCGCTCGGATTGCTTGTCGTCAGCCTCACGCCGGTTTTTAGCCAGCAACTACCGATTACTAGAGTGGATGTTCAGTTACAAAATGACACATCACAAAAAGCCCTGACCAAATTCAATCTCGATTTTCCCGGCGGCACGCCCGCGCAATTGGTCAAAGCCATTGAGAAAGCAATGGGCAAGCCATTGAACGTCATCATTCTGGACGAGGCTGCCAGCATCAAGCTGCCACCAGTTAAAGCGAGCGATTTGGATGTCGCCAAACTGTTCAAAACTCTTTCGGATAACAGCAAGAAATATTCAAACAATGAACTAATCAGCCAATACAGTTTCGTAACCATAGACGAACACCCATCTGATAATTCCCTCTGGACATTCGGCTCATATACGAAAACCTCAACCCTGGCCCGCTTCGACCTCGATTTTCCCGGTGGCACACCCGCGCAACTGGTCAAGACCATTGAAAAAGCGATGGGCAAGCCGCTCAATGTTATCATCAACAAGGAAGATGAAAACGTCGAACTGCCACCGCTGAAAATGAATGATGTCTATCTGCCGCAATTGTTCGCCGCCTTGGAAGCTGCCAGCCGGAAAGTTGTCGCGGTGTCCACTGGAGTATACGGAGGAAGCTATTCACAATTCTCAAGCAGTTACGGCTTCAAAACGGATGGTCAACCCTTCGACAACTCGGTCTGGCATTTTCACGTCGAGAAACCTTCGTTGCCGCCGATGATTTCCACCCAGAAAGTTTGCCAATTTTACTCGCTGGAACTTTATTTGGAGCGTGGCCTTACGGTGGACGACATCACCACGGCCATTCAAACAGGCTGGAAAATGGAAGGCCCTGAAACGCCCCCGGAATTAAATTACCACAAGGAAACCAAGCTGTTGATTGCCTATGGCGAGCCGGGCAAATTACAGACAATCGACAACGTCTTAAAGACGCTACCACAGACACAAAATTCGTTTTGGCGGCAGATGAATGACCATGTGAATGGATTACAAAAGCAAGTTGATCAATTGACGAAGAAGATTTCTTCTCCCGCCATCAACTCCGCGTCGGAAGAAAAGTCTGGAAAATAAGTTTCAGCCAGCAGTTAATGCGCTTGCTTGGAAGAAAACATTCAATCATCGGTGGAGCGAGGACGGTGGCCGTCTGCCAAGCCCCCGCCAGCCGCAAACCGCGAAGACGGCCCGCCAGCAGTCTCGCCCCGCCAAATTGAGGCGTTGACGCGCGCAATGTCGAAAGAAGATGAAATGGCCTGGCGCACTTTTTATGATGCTTACTTCGACCGCCTGTGGCGTTACCTGCTGGTCATCGCCGCCGGCAACGAAGACGCGGCACGCGAAGCGTTGCAAGCCGCGTTGGTTCGCGTGACGCGGCACATCAAAATTTTTCGCGATGAAAACATTTTTTGGAGCTGGCTCACCGTTCTGGCACGCACGGCTTTCGCCGATGAAACGAAAAAGCGCCGCCGTTATTTTTTATTTCTCGACCGTTTCACACTTCACGCGGAAGTTGAACTGGACGGCGCAAACAACAATCAAGCCGACGGACGGCTGCAAATTTTGCTGGAACAAAAAGTCGCGCTGCTGCCGCCGGACGAACAAAAACTGATCGGGCAAAAATACTTTGCCCGTCAGTCTGTCCGCGAAATTGCCGATGAATTGCAAATGACGGAAAAAGCGATTGAATCGAAATTGTCCCGCATCCGCCAAAAATTGAAGGACGACGTCTTGGCCGAATTGAAAAATGAAAATTTGAAAAGGTAGGGTCGGCGCGCTACGCCGACCGGACGCCGCAGCGCGGCGTCCCTGCCAAATAAAAATGAACCGCCTAACTGACAACGACGATTTGCTGGCCGACGTGTTTTCCGAAACTGCGCCTGCGGATTTCCGCGACGCGATGCTCGGCCAGACATTGCGACTGGCAGGTCGTCGTCGCCGCTTTCAGCAAACGCGACGGGCAATCAGCGTTTTGGCTGTCTTTGGTTTGCTGGCGGGTTTGGTCTGGCAAAATTGGCCGGAGCAACCCATCGTTTCAAAACCGCTGGCAAAAAAAACAGCGCAGACAAATTACAGACTCGTTCGCACTCAACAATTGCCCAATGACGCCATCGTAACCACCCGGCAGTTTTCCGTCCAACTTGTCGCATCAACTGCGACAGTTGTTCAAGTTGCGACGACCAGCGGCGGATTTCGTCCAATCAATGATAATGAGCTTCTGGCCTTGGTTTCAGGAAGACCGGCGGTTTTGATCCGCACCGGTCCGCATTCGGAAGAACTGGTTTTCGCAAATCCCGAAGATCAAAAAGGATTTCCATTAAATTGACCGGATGGCTTTGCACGAAATTCGTTTTCATTGCGCAAATTTTCCTTATTCTTCGCGCATGAATTTGCCGCTATTAATTGCGTGACGAAATCCGATGACGACGAGATTTTCCTTTATCCAGCGTTATGTGCCATTGATTGCATGGCTCATCGTCCTTTCGACGTTGTTTGTGATTCCGCTGAAAATTTTAAGCTACGGTTTCGTTCCGCCCGGAGATGCGCGGCGGCACATCGCCAAGGCGTTCACGGAAAGAAAAGATTCCGAAATCATCGTGCTGCGTCCCGGTTTTACGATGGACCACAACCCCGGTTGGGAATGGGTCTTGCGCCACGCGCAAGAAGCGACCGGTGCGAACATCGGGCAAATGACCGTTTTCGCCGTCATTGCTTTGCTGCTTTGTTTTTTTTATTCCGCATTGCCGTGGTTGCGCCGTCCTGAAGCGTGGCTGGCCACGTTGCTGGCGGAAATGGTCGCGCTGCCTTATTTGATGGGACGGCTCGATCAAATCAGGCCGTTGCTGGTTCCCGAAAGTATTCTCATTGTCTTGTTGTTCGTTTGGTCGAGAGACGATTCAAAAAATCCGTCGCGACTCAAACTCGTTTTGACTGCCGCAGCTTTTTGTCTTTCGACATGGATTGACGGCGCGTGGTTTTTGTGGGGATTTCTGTTCGCGGCTTTTTGTCTGGCGCGTCGCTGGCGCGATTTGCTTTGGTTGATGGCTTGCTGGCTGGTTGGAACAATCATCGCCGCAATGCTTACCGGCAGTCCGGTTCAATTTCTCGGACAAACCATCCGGCTGGCGGCAACCGTCGCGTCCGAACATATTCCTCAATGGATTCTTGTCGGTGAAATGACGCCGAGCGACGGCGAATTTCCGACGCTTGTGTTGCTGGCCATTGTTTTTCTCTGGCGCAAACAACAAGGCAAAACAATTTCCGCGCTTTTGGACACGCCGGTTTTCTGGCTCGTCGTCATTTGCTGGATTCTCGGATTGCATACGGATCGCTGCTGGGCGGATTGGGGAATTCCCGCCGTGCTTGTCTGGCTGACGCTGCAATTTGAAGACGCTTTCATAAATTTTTGCGACGCCACATCGCCGAAACGTCTTTTGTTATGCAGCTTTCTCGCGTTCCCGCTTTTCCTTCAATGCACGAACGATTTGGAACGTCGTTACAGCAAATCCGCCGGCGAACAATTTTTGGACGTCGAAAATCCGGCGTTGCAAGGCTGGTTGCCGGACAAAGACGGCATTTTCTATTGCGCCCAAATGAGTTTTTACTACGACACCTTTTACAAAAATCCGCAGGCCGGCTGGCGTTACATTCTCGGCTATGAACCGGCCATCATGCCCGAAGAAGATTTGAAAATTCTCCGTTCCATTCAATTGACCGGCGGTGCTTTCAAATCCTACGAGCCGTGGATTCAAAAAATGCGCGCCGCCGACCGGCTCGTCATCGTCATTTACAATTCCTCTCAACCTGATTTGCCGCAATTGGAATGGCATTATGCAGGCGGCGGGATTTGGATCGGACGATTGCCGAAATAGAAGTAGGAGACGACGTAAGGAGTCTCTATTTTTTAATTTGAGTCTCGTTACCTCGACTCCTACAAAGATTTAATTTATCTTTTGCGAATGAATTTATTGCCCTTTGGAAAATTGCCTGCTGCAAAGCCAAGAAAATTTGTTCCTGAAAAAATTGATTTGGGTGACTGGCCGCAAATCGCGCCGCTGTTCGACCAGCTCGAAAAGCGTGCGGCGCAAATCAAAATCGTTGCCGAATTGGAAAATTGGCTGCTTGACTGGAGCGAACTGAACGCCGCGCTCGACGAAGAATCCTCGCGCCGTTACATCGCAATGACCTGCCACACGGACAATGCCGACGCGGAAAAGGCCTATTTGCATTTCGTTGAAAAGGTCGAGCCGCAACTCAAGCCGCGACAATTCGCGCTGGAAAAGATTTACGTTGCGCATCCACAACGAGAAAAATTGTCGCAGGAACGTTTTCACATCTTCGACCGCGATATAAAAAATCACGTCGAATTGTTCCGGCAGGAAAATGTTCCGCTCGAAACCGAGGAAGCGAAACTTTCGCAGCAATATCAAAAATTGAGCGGCGCGCTCACGGTGAATTTTCGCGGCGAAGAAAAAACGCTCGTGCAGATGGGCCGCTACCTCGAAGAGCCCGACCGCGCGCTGCGGCGGGAGGCGTGGGAACTCGTTGCCAAACGCCGGTTGCAGGAAGTAGACAAATTTGACGAGATTTTCGACCAACAAATAAAAGTGCGCCAGCAAATCGCGATGAACGCCGGTTTTGAAAATTATCGCGATTACATTTTCCGCCGGATGGGGCGCTTCGATTACACGCCGGACGATTGCACGCAATTTCATGAAGCCGTCGCGCAAGAAATCGTTCCCATCGTCCGCGAATTGCACGCGCAACGGCGCGAGCAATTGAAATTGGAAAAACTACGCCCGTGGGATTTGTCGGTTGACCCTTTGAACCGGCCACCGTTGAAACCATTCGCACAAGTCGGCGAAATGGTTTCGCGCACGCAAAAGATTTTCAATTCACTCGACGGCGAACTCGCGCGCGGTTTCAAGCAAATGGACGATTTGAAATTGCTCGACCTCGACAATCGCAAAGGCAAAGCGCCGGGCGGTTATCAATCCACACTCGCTGAATCGCGCCTGCCGTTCATTTTCATGAACGCCATCGGTTTGCAGCGCGACGTGGAGACGATTTTGCACGAAGCCGGCCACGCCTTTCACGCGCTCGCGACGCGCGACGAGGATTTGTATCCGTATCGCAGCGCGCCGATTGAATTTTGCGAAGTCGCTTCCATGAGCATGGAATTGCTCGGCAACGAGTTCATCGAGGAATTTTATTCCGCCGCCGACGCGAAGCGCGCGCGCCGCGTCCATCTCGAAGGCATCGTCGGCGTGTTTCCGTGGATTGCGACCGTGGACGCGTTTCAGCATTGGATTTACACGAATCCAAATCATACGCGTGCCGAACGCGCCGCCGCGTGGATGAACCTGATGAACCGTTTTGGCGGCGACGTAAATTGGACTGGCTGGGAAAAAGCGCGTGCGAATTTGTGGCACCGGCAATTGCACATCTTCATCCATCCGTTTTACTACATCGAATACGGCATCGCGCAGCTTGGTGCATTGCAGGTCTGGGCGAATTCAAAGCGCGACAAGGCGGCGGCATTGAACGATTACAAAAAATCTTTGGAACTCGGCGGCTCGCGTCCGCTGCCGGAATTGTTTCAAGCGGCGGGATGCCAATTTGAATTCAGCGAAAAGACGATCCGTCCGCTGGCGAAAATGTTGCGGGAGGAATTAAAGAAATTGTAGCGAACGCCGCTGTTTTACTCCCTCTCCCCGCTAAACGGGGAGAGGGCCGGGGTGAGGGGACTGAAACTCTCTACGGCTTGCCTGTTTTCGTCGGGGTGAGGAGTCTTGAAATTCTTCTGACAATCCGCATCCTTTCGACGTGAGCCTGAAACATATCGCCCGCAAACTTCGTCGCAATCAGACCGACGAAGAAAAAGAACTCTGGCGTGCGCTGCGAGGACGACAATTCGCCGGTTTCAAATTTCGACGGCAACATGAAGTTGATGGACACATTTTGGATTTCTATTGCGCCGACGCAAAACTGGCTGTTGAACTTGATGGCTTTCAGCATGGTTTGCCCGAAGGAATTCAACTGGACGAAGCGCGGGAAAAATTTCTGAAGGAGTATGATGTTGAAACGCTTCGATTTTGGAATCATCAGTGGCGAAAGAATCGCGAGGGTTGTTTGATGGAAATTTGGAACGCGCTGCAAAAGCGGTCTGGCTGCGTTCGGATTATGAAAAATGCTGAAGAACAGAAATTTATTCCACCGGATTTGAAAAAGATTCAATTGAGAGAGAAAACGAACCCCTCACCCTGACCCTCTCCCCGTTTTAGCGGGGAGAGGGGAGCAGAAGCGCGGCGGCTCGCGTCCATTGCCGGAATTGTTTCAAGCGGCGGGATGCCAATTTGAATTCAGCGAAAAGACAATTCGACCGCTGGCAAAAATGTTGCGGGAAGAATTGGAAAAGCTTTGAGCTTAAATTTGCAGCCTTAGGCCATTCGGTGGCATCACAACAACCTCCGCAAGACGCGCAGCACAAGCAGGAAAACCAACACCACATATGGCAATGCGGCAAGAATGATAAATGCTATCTCGTAGATGCGCTGAGAAGTCGTCAAAACAGCTCTGGAACTCATCGGTATCGGTGGTATGACGAAAACCAACATCATCAAAACGAATCCAGCGACACTATACCGCAGCACCTGTCGAAATTGCCGCGAATTCCTCGAAAGAAAGACCAGCAAAGGCCACCCGCCAAAGATCAGCACGAGCTGGATGAATCCAAAGGCATAGTCAATCGCATTCATGGCCTAACAAGGATTAGGCTTCGCATTTTGTAGCCTATCTAGTTTCATGTTTTGACTTTAAGTTTCACTTTTTGTAGCCGCATTTGTGAAAATGCGGCTACACTTCAATCCCGTAAGCCTTGATTTTGTTGTAAAGCGTCTGGCGTCCGATGCCGAGGCGTTTGGCAGTTTCGAGTTTATTGCCGTTGGTTTCCTTGAGCATCTGGATAATCGCGTTGCGCTCGACGCCTTCGAGCAGCGTGAAATCCGTGTCATGTTCGCCGGTGGCGGCAGCCGCGATGCTCGCAGCCGTTTTCACATTTGTGACGCTTAAATCGGCAGCGGCAACTTCCGTGCCTTCGCATAGCAGCACGGCGCGCTGAATTTCATTTTGCAATTGGCGGACGTTGCCCGGCCATTCAAATGCCGTGAGCCGTTCAATCGCATCCTGTCTGAAGCCGCGGATTTCACGGTTCGCCTGCGCGGCAAATTTTCGCAGAAATGAATTTGCCAAGGGCATGATGTCGTCGCGGCGTTCGCGCAACGACGGCAGGTGAACGGAAATGGCGCTGATACGGTAAAATAAATCTTCGCGCAGTTTGCCATCCTTGATGGCGATTTCGGGCCGGCGATTGGTCGCGGCGAGGATGCGGCAATTGGTTTTGTAACAGGTCTTGCCGCCGACGGGCCGGACTTCCTGATCCTGCAAGACGCGCAGCAATTTGCTTTGCGTGTCAATCGGCATCTCGGAAATTTCGTCGAGCAGCAGCGTGCCGTCTTCGGCCTGCCGGAAAAGTCCGTCGCGGTCGGCGTGCGCGCCGGTGAACGCGCCTTTGACGGAGCCGAACAACTCGCTTTCGATCAATTCGCGGGGCAGGGCGGCGCAATTGACCTTGATGATTTTATTTTTGTTGCGCGGACTCAACGAATGGACGAGATCGGCAATGACTTCCTTGCCGGTGCCGCTTTCGCCTGTGATCAAAATGGCAACGTCGCTGGGCGCGACACGTTCAACAGTGCGGACGACATCCTGCATCGTTGCGCTGCGAAAAATCGGCGAGGCCGTGCCACTCATGGTTTCGAGCGCGCGTCGGAGCGTGACGTTTTCTTCGCTTTGCTGCTTGCGGTCAACGGCGCATTTCACGTCCGCGAGCAATTTTTCATTCTCAAACGGCTTGGTGAGAAAATTGTAAGCGCCGCGGCGTCCGGCTTCGACGGCCATGGTGACGGTTCCGTGTCCGCTCAACACGATGACCTCGGTTTCCGGCCAGGATTTTTTGATCAGCGGCAGGAGGTCGAGACCGTCGGCGTCGGGCAATTTCACGTCGAGCAGCACGACGTCGGGCGGTTCTTGAGAAAACGTTTGTTTCAATGTCGCGGCGGTGCCAGCCTGCGTGACGTCGTAATATTCCTCGAGCACGGACGCGAGCAGGTCGCGCAAATCCTTTTCGTCGTCCACAATGAGAATTTTGGCTTTCATGTTTTACGCTTCGGTTTGCAGGCTTCGACAAATCGCGAAAAAATTGCGCGATGTTCGGCGTGCTTTTCCGTCAATCGTTCCGGATGAAATTGCACGCTCAATAAAAACGGCATCAGCCGCGCTGCTTCAGGTTTTAATTCCATTGCTTCAACGATTCCGTCGCTCGCCCGCGCCGTGGCCGTCAACGGTTCCGCCGTTTGCATGACAGCCTGATGATGCGAACTATTCACGCCGAGAATCCTCTTGCCCGTGATTTTGGCGAGCAATGAACCGGCTGTCAACGACGCTTCGTGAACGATTTCGTTCGCCTTGTCCAAATGTTGATGATTGAGCGCGCCGGGAAGTTGCCGGCGAATGTCCGCGATCAATTCGCCGCCGAGCGCGATATTCAATAATTGATGGCCGCGGCAAATGGCCAGCAACGGTTTGCGCTGATGGAAAACTTCGTCTATCAAGACCAGTTCGCGCCAATCGCGTCCGCCGCCGTCGGGAGTTTGCTCGACCGTTTTGCGGACGGCGTGCGGAAGATTTTTTGCGTAAAGATCGGGATTGATGTCATCGCCGCCGGTCAGCAAAACGCCGTCCATGCGGCGGACACATTCGGTCAAAAGCGCGCGATCATTTGTTGTGGGCAATGTGACGGGAATGCCGCCGGCCTGTGTGACGGCAAAATCGTATTTGACTGAAAGGCTGACAGAAACGTCATGAAATTCGACACCGCGTTTTTCGATGCTGGGTGCGACAAGAATCAAAGGCGGCTTGGCCATCGTCTTTAATGATAGGGTGTTTCCCTGCTTTTGTCAGCGGAAAATGGTTTGGCGTGTTTGTTGCTAGAAGGATGGCATGAGGCAGGCATTAAAAATGAGACGGCAAATCAAACGCAGCCGGCTTTATCATTTGATCAACATCATATCGCCGATCAATCACCTTTCAAATGCAAAGGTTGACGCGTGGGGTGGCGCCATCATCATCGGCATTTCCATAAGCGGAGTGTTCCTGATGCGGACGTTGTTGGCGGCTGCACAATGACATTGACCGTGGCAATTTGCAATTGTCGCAGTTCGGACTGATCAAAAGTCCGCTTCGGGAAATCGTTCGCGGATTTGACCGCGAAGTTTTTCCTCGTCGTCCGGCTGATAACGGCGGCGCGTGATGAGCCGCTGGACGGCGTCGAGCAATTCCAGCCAATCTTCCAGCGGCGGTTCGGGAACCGGCCGCCAGACATCGTAACGTTTTTCGCGATGAAAAAATTTCCAGTCACGCCCGATATGCTGCGCATAAACCTGCAGCTTCACACCTTCGTCCGTGACACGCTTCCAACTGATTTCGGCTTTGGGCATTTATTTTTTGGTTTGAGAATAATGTGAGTGTTTTTCGTAGGAGATTTTCCTTTTGGCATTGAGTTTGAGAATTACTGTTTTACCATTTTTTTATAATTTTCCAATTCCGTGGTAATTTGATTTGCCAGTTGTTGTTCATGACTTGTTTTCGCCGCCACCAATGCGCGACTTGCCGTCAAAACAGCATTTGAAAAATCGCCGCTGTTGGCATAAGCGCGAGCCAAACTTTCCAATGCTTCCGGCCAATCGGGATCAAGATTTACTGCCGCTAAAAGATTCGTGATTGCCGGTTTAGTTTGTCCTTCCAAGAGCAAGGCTTTACCCAAATTAAAGTATGGATTGGGATAGCGTGGTTCTAAATTGATAGCGCGTAAAAATTCTTCTTCCGCTTTGTTCGTTTTGCCGTCTTGTATAAAAGCAACGCCAAGAGTATTATACAGCGCCGGATTTTTCGGCATTTTTACCAATGCCGAGATCAAATGATTTTCAGATTCGGCAAATCTTCCGGCGTCAATGAGTTCGTGTCCGAGACGATATTGCATCATTGCATCATCCGGCTGAATGTGAACGGCTGCCGCATAATAATTGACTGATTTGGAAATTTCTCCCGCGTTGTGGTAGGCCACACCAAGTAAATCGTTGGCGACCGCGCTGTCCGGATTCACTTCGACCTCGTATGTAAAAAGCGCAACGCTGTTTTGCCAATACATGATTTGTTTTCTTGTCTGCACAAGCATAAAACCAAGAAAAACAATCGTCACCATCGAGATCAAGGCGCGCATCTGAATTTTAGTGCTGGAAAAACTACTTAAACCGCATACGATGATTAAAAAAATTCCTATCCATGGCACGTAAACATACCGGTTTGCCATTGCCTGGATTCCGATTTGCACGAGACCGATCACGGGAAATAACATTCCTAAAAACCACAGCCATCCGATCAACATCCACCGGCTTTTATTCCGCCAACGCCACGCCAAAGTCGTGACGACGATTAACAAAACGGCGCAAAACATTGCGGTAGCCACCGGTATTGCCTTGGGAAACGGATAAACAACGCAGAGCTTGGCAGGCCAAAATATTTTCCCAAGGTAAGTCAAGTAAGCGACGGGAATATTTAAAAGTCTTAACTTTAAAGACATAAATTCCGTTGACTTGATTGAACCTTCCCTGCTTTGTGTGATATAAGTGATGACACTGTCAGCTACGGCAAAAAATAAAAAGGGAATTTTTTCCAAAATCAAAAATCTATTTTCTCGTAAGTCTTTCGTGGAATTTATCCGTTGCAATGGCCAATAGTCCAACAGCACGAGCAAAAATGGAACGGTAACGAGCATGGGTTTGGCCAGCAATCCCAGAACAAAAAGAATTAACGCCAACGCATATCTATGAAGACGTGGATTTTTGGCATAACGCAAATACGCCCAAATCGTGAGAATAAAAAAAAGCGTGCTTAAAACATTTTTGCGTTCCGAAATCCATACGACCGATTCGACATTTAATGGATGCCAGGCAAACAATGCGGCGGCAAACGCGCAAGGCCAAAACGATTTCGTCATATGTCTTAAAAGCAGCCACAGGAGAACGACGTTCGTGGAATGCAATAGTATATTTGTTAAATGATGTCCGCCTGCAAATAATCCATATACTGAACAGTCGGCCATGTGGGACACAACAGTCAGTGGATGCCAATTGGCACAAACAACGGAACTAAATGCCCATTTAATTCCATGAAGCGAAAGGCCATTGGTTACCGCCGAATTTTCGTAGACATATTCTTGGTCATCATAATTGATGAAAGGAAAAGTGACCGCCGGCCAATACAACGCCATCGTGATGAGAAACAGCACAATTCCGATAAACCAATTTCGCCGGTCCTTCATATTTACAGCAAATCAATGGACGCCACGGCCATCGCCGCGATTCCTTCTTCGCGCCCGATGAAACCCATCAGTTCGTTCGTCGTCGCCTTGATGCCGACGTGTTCAAAACTGATTTTTAACGCGTCGGCGATGCGAAGCTTCATTTCCTTGATGTGCGGATAAATTTTCGGCTCCTGCGCGAGCACGGTCGCGTCCACGTTGACGATTTTGCCCTGACGCAACGCGATCAGCTTCGCGGCTTCTTCGAGAAAAATTTTGCTCGGCGCATTTTTCCAGCGCGGATCGGTGTTCGGAAAAAAATGGCCGATGTCCGGTTCGCCCAGCGCGCCGAGGAGCGCGTCGCAAATCGCGTGCATGAGCGCGTCGGCGTCCGAATGGCCGTCGAGACCGCGCGTGTGCGGAATCTCGACGCCGCCGAGGATGAGTTTGCGTCCCGCGACCAGCGCGTGGACGTCATAGCCAATGCCAACGTGAACCATGCCGCAGTGTAAAAATTAACGGCGCGAAAAGCGAAGAAAAATAAATTATGAAGAAAATTTGCAGCCTATCTAGGTGTTAGGCCACAGTCTCATGTCGTGTCTTCTTAACCAAAAGATATAATTCGATAATCGCCACAATGTAAAAAACAGGAAACTCAACGCGATAACCTGTCTTTAGGCTGCCGTCTGGTGCTGTCGTCATTGTGATGTAATAAAGCAACGGTCGGCCATGAATGATGCGCATGAGCAGCACCCAAAATGGCTGAACGAAAGCCACGCTCACAAGCAGCCAAGCAAACTGGTGGTAATGTCGAAATAGGATGACGCACAATGCCACCGCGAGGAACGCGAAGACGTAATATGACAACTGCGAGATGATTGCTATGGTTTCCATATGTTTAGTGTGGTCTGGTCAAGTGGCCTAAAAGTGATTCGACGGCGCGTTTTGCAGCCTATCTAATTTCATTTTTGCACTGTATTTTGGACGTAAATTCCTGTCCAGCCTATTTTTTCATTTGAAATGAGCTTCGAGCATCAGCCGGGAAAGGCTGCAAGTTTTACAATTTGGCATAATTAAGTTTGGATTGTAATTGTCTGACTTGCCGCAATCTAAATCCAATCACACAAGAGCGTAGCTGCTTTCGGCAGAAAGCGGCTGACTAAACAAAATTTTGAAATTCAGCGGCGCTCTGCCGAGATGCCGCTACAAAAAAAGAACAGCCGGAGCACAGGCAGGCTCCGGCTGAGTGGGATGGGCGCTAGTTGCTTGCGCCCGGGAAGATTTATTTCATGCGGCGCGGGCGAGCGGTTGCCCGGTTTCTTCGCCGATTTCCGCCGTGATATTGCAATGTGTCTTGGCCAGTCCGGTCAATTTCTGGTCGGCATTTTTTTCTTCTTCGAGAATTTGTTCCAGAATCGCGGCCGCCTCTTCATTTTGAAGTTGTTTCGCCCAATCGCGCAATGTGCCGTAGGAAGCGATTTCGTAATGCTCGGCTTTTTGCGCCGCCGCAATCAGCGCGGCGTTGATCGTCGGCGATTTTTTGTTGTCCGAAATCATTTCCTCGGCTTCCTTGATGATGCCGACGATGGCCGGGCAGCGTTTGCTCCACGACGATTCATCGCACGCTTCAAAAACGCGTTCCAATTTTTCCACGTGACCTTCCGTCTCGCCCAGATGCGATTCAAAAGCTTCCCGCAAATCATCATGCGTCGCAGCCTTGGCCATTTTCGGAAGAGCCTTTACCAGTTGCTTTTCCGCATAATATATGTCGGCCAGACTGTCTAAAAAAAGTGATTCCAACGTTTTCATAAAAATTCTTCGCCTTAACTGCCTAATTGTCTGTTCCATCCGCACAACCGTTTTAGCAATGGACATGCCGCAGTTGGAATGCGCGAAAAACGGGGAAATGTTGAAAATTTTAATCGCGCCGCTGCAAAATGAATTGCATCGCGCAAGATAAGGTTGCAGGTTGCAAATTATTTGCTGTTCGGCGGTCTGTGACCGCCGAACGAGACGGCGCTCATAGAGCACCGCTACAAAGTTATTTTTCCGACGGCAGCGTGAAGAAAAATGTCGCGCCCTTGCCCGGTTCGCTTTCCGCGCGCACATCGCCGCCATGCGCCTGCACGATATGTTTGACGATGGAAAGTCCCAAGCCCGTGCCGCCTTGTTCGCGCGAGCGCGCCTTGTCCACGCGATAAAACCGCTCGAACACGCGCTCCAGTGATTCCGGCGGAATGCCCGCGCCGTCGTCCTGCACAAAAATTTCCAATTTGCCATCCGATTTTTTTCCGCCGACAACGACTTTGCCTTGCGCGCGGCCATATTTTATGGCGTTGTCCACGAGATTGGCGAGGACTTGCTCCAAGCGGTTTGCGTCGCCCGTGGCGGCAAGTTCCGGCAATTGGTTGACGAGCGTGACGTTTTTGTTGTCGGCGGGTGGTTTCAAGTCGTTGAAAATCTTTTCGACAAGCGCGTGCAAATTCACCGGCTGCAAATTCAATTTCATCCGGCCCGATTCCAGCGCGGAAATCGTCAGCAAATCCTGAATGAGCAGGTCGAGCCGCTGCGTATTGCGCTCGATGATTTTGAGAAAGCGTTCCAGCACTTCCGGCTGATTTCGCGCGCCGTCGAGCAGCGTCTCGACGTAACCTTTGATGAGCGAAAGCGGCGTGCGCAATTCATGGCTCACGTTCGCAACAAATTCTTCGCGCGTGCGTTCCAATTGTTTCAAGCGCGTCAAATCGTGAAAAACTAAAATCGTTCCTTCGCGTTCGCCGGCGGAATTGAAAATCGCCGCCGCATTCACTTGCAGCCAGCGTTCGCTCAATTCCGGCAATTTTAATTCGTAATCGAAAACCTGTCCGTCTTTGCCCTCCACGCGTTCGACGAGTGCGGCGAGTTCATGGACGCGCAACGCTTCCATGATGGTTTTGCCGCGCAATTCGCCTTTGATGCCGAAAAGATTTTTGAACGCGCGGTTCGCGAGATAAATTTTGCGGTTGCGGTCGAGCAACAGCAAACCTTCGAGCATGGAATTGAACAAAACCTGCTGCTGCGCCTTGGCGTCAACGGTCGTCTGCTGCTGTTTGCGCTGAAAACCTTCGAGGTCGGCGCGCAGATTATTTTGCTGGCGACGAAATTTTTGCCGCCACACGAAATGAATTCCGATTGCGGCAGCAAGCGTGAGGATGAAAAGGACGAACCACACAATGCAGTTTATTTAGCCACAGATGAAACACAGATGAAACACAGATTTTTGACGAGCCCCTCACCCCGTCCCTCTCCCCATCGGATGGGGAGAGGGTGTCCGAAGGACGGGTGAGGAGTTTCCGTTTCCATCTGTGAAAATCTGTGGCTACTCAACGAACCTGTATCCGACGCCGCGAATTGTGTCCAGATGCTTTGCTGCCGGACCGAGTTTTTCGCGCAAACGCCTCATGTGCGTGTCCACGGTGCGCGTGTCAATCGCGCTTTCGTATTCCCAAACGTCGCGCAATAAACTGTCGCGCGATTGCACGCGGCCCGCGCGTTGCGCGAGCGTGACGAGCAATTTGAATTCCGTCGCCGTCAATTCAATCGCCTTGCCCTTCCAACTGGCGACGTGACGCGGCAGATCAATCATCAAATCACCGAAGCGGATTTGTTCACGCGGCTTTTCTTCGAGGAAACCGCGCGCAAGAATTTTTTTGATGCGCAACAGCAATTCGCGCGGGCTGAAAGGCTTCGTGAGATAATCGTCCGCGCCGAGTTCGAGGCCGAGCACGCGGTCAATTTCCGCCGCCTTGGCCGTGAGCATGATGATGGGCACTTTGGCCGTGGCCGGATCAAGCCGCAGGACTTTGCACGCCTCGAAGCCGTCCATTTCCGGCAGCATCACGTCCAGCACGATGAGATTGGGCGGTTGCGCGTGCGCTTTTTTGAGCGCCTCCGCGCCGTCGGCGGCGGTGGTGACGGCGTAACCGGCCTGCTTGAGATTGAACTCGACCAGTTCGACCGCTTCCGGCTCGTCATCCACGACTAAAATCCTAGGCTTCACACTTGTCTTATACCGCGCCGCAAATCGTCACACAAATCCAATTGCGTGACAACCCTGTGACAATTCGGTGACGAAACGATGTCGCGCGAAGGTGGCGAAGGGAATTTAGTTTGGCAATAAGTCAGGCCAAAACTGGATGAGGAACAAGAAATGGTCCATCTTTAACCGAAAGATTTACAATAGTTGTTCCATCAGAGACTCGCTCTTTAGGCATGTGCTTACGCCAAATCACATTGGCTTTAGAATGCACATGACCGTAAAGCTCGATGCAAAGGTCTCTGACCGATGGCAAAATAGGTGTAACAATGGTAATTCCGAATCTCGTCTGCGCGTTGCGAGTAAATCCTGCAAGTTCATTTAGGGCATAACCGTCAACGGTCTTTGGGCTATCAATATCGGTATGAGCGAACATTTTGTCACGAAAGGTAATCAATCCGAAATGTATTGGTCGGTATCTTTCCGGAACAATGTCTTCACTCAATCGCAGCGGCGCACGTTGCTTAAAAGGCCGACCATAAAGTGTGTAAATGGCTGTTACAAGAGGGTCATGGATTGGATGTGACTTTGATAGTTGATTTTGAAGTAGGTAGTCGCAGACATCACGAACCATCTCGAATGAAATCGCAGCACTCTGAAATTTCCAGAACTCTGCTCGCTCGATAAATGGAACGGATTTCATGCAAGATTTTGGCCTAATGATTCAAAGCGGAGTCGCAGGTATTGGGCTTACGGCTGCAAGTTGGGCAAACTGAAACTCCAATTTCTTCCGAAGTCGTTCTGAAAAACTTCCTACAAACGCTGCAAAGGTTAAGCCGTCCTTTTTTACGCTCGGCTGCTTCTCTGGATTTCCTCGCCCCAGATGGACTGTGGCGTTGAAACTCGGCTTCTTCGTATCCACGCTGCCGAGATCGGTTATATGCGTTATGGGTTGTTCCGCGGCTCATGTGACGGTTTCACAAATTGACTCTGCTCCTATCGAAAAATTTTGTCCATAAAAATCCTTCGCCGCCTTCGCGTCCTTCGCGCGACATTTCCAATTCAAACCAATTGCAACGCTTCAAACTGTCGTCCGAGAATCGGCGCGCTTTTCGTCTTGAGCCATTGTTCCAGCACGCCGGCATAGACGCTGCGGAAGTCCACGTTATATTTGATGTCGCCTTGAAACAAATCCTGCGGCGCGAGGCCCGGATATTTTCCCAGCAGACCGGCTTTCACTTTATTGCCGACGACGAACATCGGCGCCGCCGCGCCGTGGTCAGTGCCGCCGTTGGCATTTTCGGAAACGCGCCGTCCAAATTCGCTGAACGTCATCACCAGCACGCGCTGCAAATTATTTTGCGCCTTCAAATCGTCCACGAACGCTTTCGTCGAATCGCCGAGGTCTTGCAGCAATTGTTTCTGGCGGTTCGCCTGTCCGGTGTGCGTGTCGTAACCGCCTTGCGACACATAATATATGCGCGTCGGCAATCCGCCGCCGATGAGTTTGGCGACGAGCTTGAGCGAATTGGCGAGTTGCGAATTCGGATAGACGGCTTGATTTTGCACTTTGTCGGCGATGCCGCGAATTTTGTCGGAACTCATTTGCGCGTCGAGCGCGGTGCGTTCGATAAAATCCACGGCTTTGCCGCCGGTCATCGGTTGCGCCGCCGCGAGCATTCCGATGGAGCCGCCGGAATTGTCTTCGGAATTTGTGCCGGACATTTCCACGCCATTCATTTTTTCGTAAGCCGCTTCCGTTTGGCCGTTAGCGTTGAAACGATAATTTTGCGGATTGTTGAAGCAAATGCCCGTCGGCGTTTTTGCGTAAAATGATTGCGGCAATTGATTGCCGATGGTGACGCCGACGGTCGGGTCTGCGCCCGCGCAGCAACTATCGAAATAGCGGCCAATCCAGCCGTAAGCTTCGGATTTGTCCGCGTCGCTCGCGGTCTGCCAGATTTCCGTCGAACGAAAATGCGAGCGGTTCGGATTCGGATAACCGACGCCTTGAACGACGGCGAGATGCCCGGCGTCGTAAAGATTTTTGAATCCGCCAAGCGCATTGTGAAATCCGATTTCACTGTTCAATTGCAAAACATTTTGCGCCGAAAGCGCGAGCGCCGGACGCGCCTTGTGATAAAAATCGTTCGAATAAGGCACAACGGTGTTGAGTCCGTCGTTGCCACCGGCCATTTGCAGCACGACGAGAATGGTGTTGTCCTTGCCGGTGATGATTTGCGTTGAAGAGCCGGCGGCTTCACTTTGCAGTGCGGCGAATGTGTTGGCGAGAAATGCCGGAACCGTCCACGACAACGCGCTGCCGAGCACAGTTGTCCGTAAAAATTGTCGGCGCGTTTGCAATGTAATTTCATTCTTCATAGTGATTAGTGATATGTGGTGAGTGATGAGCCGGCTTTTTTTGGCCGGTTATTGCCCTGCGAAGACCATTTGACATTTGCCGTAATTCAGCAATGGAATCAGCGCAAGGTTTGGCTATTTCAGACGATAAAAAATTCAATTCAACTGCCAAAGTTAATTGTGTGTCCAATTCAGCGAGCGAGCCTTCGGCGTGAGAAATGAATTGGACAAATTCACCAGTCGTATTGCGTGCCTGACCTTCGGCGATATTTGATGGAACGGAAACCGCTGCTCGCCGCATCTGCGAAATCAGTCCAAACTTTTCTTCGGATGGAAATTCGGCTGTGATTTTGTAAATTACCTTTGCCAGCGTCATGGCCTTTTGCCACACGAGCAAATCACGGTAACTTTGGGCGGGATTCTTTTGGCCAGTATTCAACCGATTTGAAATCTCATCACTCATAACTTTTCACTTGTCACTATTTTTCATGCGACTTGATATTCCGGCGTGGACATCACGAGCCGGACGTCCGTGAGAATGTCCGCGTCGGACAATGTGGTTTTAGAATCAAGAAAATCATGCAACGCTTTTTCCTGATTATTTGAAAGGGTGGATTGCAGGAGCCGATGTTCGAGCGCGGCGACGAGCGATTTTTTGTCCGCGCGCTGTTCCCGCGTTAAAATTTTTTCCGCGTCAACGCCGCCGAAATGAACGCGCTCGGCCATTTTCTCAAATTTTTGTCCGCCTGCGCCGCCGGGTTTTCGCGCAAAATCATTTGCAGACATTTGCTGAATTGTTCCCTGCACGAGCGTTGCGGCGTCATTGTAACGGGTGAGCAAGGTGTTCGTCGTGATCCAGCTCATGCCGCCGTCCCAGCCTTTGACGTTCGGCGGCGCGAACAAATCCTGTCCGAGACTGCGTGTGATGGCCGCGCAAACGAACGCCGGAAGCAGATCGCATTCGAGCATCCGCACGGAGCCGACGAGCCATTGCACGGGACTTTTGACGGCATTGCGCAAAACGGCGTTGTCATAAAATTCCTCGCTGCGAAACATGGCGCGCAGAAGCGGCTTGAAATTATTTCCGTTCGCGCGAAAAACTTCCGCCAGCGCTTCATTTAATTGCGGCGACGGCATTTGTCCCGCGAAAAAATTCCACAACTTTGCCGTGATGAAGATTGCGGACTGCGGCTGTTTGACGATTTGCGCCAGAAAATCTTCACCGTTAAAATTTCCTGTCTGGCCGAAAATGGTTTTCATTCCGTTATCATGGAACAGCGGGCGATAGACGAAAATTTCCTGAAGTAGATTGTAAGACCAGCCGGTCAAGGCGCGCGCTGCTTCGGTGATGTCATGCTCGGTGTAATGGCCTTCGCCGAGCGAAAAGAGTTCCATGACTTCGCGCGCAAAATTTTCATTCGGATGCTCCTTGCGGCTTTGCGCTTGGTCGAGCCAGACAAGCATTGCCGGGTCTTTGCCAACATCCGTGAGCATTTCCAGCCAATTGCCCGTGGCGAGCCGGCGGAACAATTCATTTTGCCGCCACATCAAATAAGAAGAATTCGGCGTGTTGCGAACTTTTTCGATGCTCGTCGCGAAATGGCCATGCCAGAATAAAACCATTTTTTCCTGAAACGGCCGCGGCCCTTTGGCCATACGATTGAACCACCAGCCGCGCAATTCGAGCATCCGTTCGGCTTGAAGTTTATTTTCCGCCTGTTTGAGCGCTTGCGCGTCTTCGGGTTTGGCGCTTTTTATGTCCTGCCGCAATTTTGCCAAACGTTCGGGGTCGGGATGCGCCCAAACCGGATCTGGCGTCAGGCCGATGATGTGCTCATAATCAATCAGCGAAGAAATGGCTTTATCATGGCCGAGCGTGGCAAGTTTTTGGATTTCCGCCGGTGGCCCGCCAAATCCCGCGCGATTCAACAGATGTGCTGCTGTCTCATAATTCCAGCGATCGCCTGGGAGCGGATTTAACATACGACAATTTAATTGCCTGATTAGACGTTAAACCTTCGCACAGGTTTCAATGAACGGGAAAAAATTTATTCGACACGCCACTCGCAACTTTCAACACTCAATCAAATGAAATTGCCCGCCGATTATCACATGCACACGCCGCTCTGCCGTCACGCCGTCGGCGAGCCGGACGAATACGCGAAGCGCGCGCTGGAAATCGGCCTGACCGAAATTGGTTTCTCCGACCATTCGCCGATGCGTCAGGATAATTTTGACAATTGGCGGATGAATTTTTCGCAACTGGATGAATACGTCGAAAAAGTTCGCCGCGCACAGAAAAATTTTCCACAACTGACCATCCGTCTCGCGCTCGAAGTGGACTATTTTCCGAACCGTGAAGATTGGATTCGCGAACTCGCCGCGAAATATCCGTGGGATTATTTCATCGGCTCGGTGCATTACGTTTCCGATTCGTGGGCGATTGACGACCCGCAAAAACTTTCAGAATGGAAAAACCGCGATTCATTTGAAGTCTGGCAGATTTATTTCGAGCGGCTGACCAAAGCGGCGGAATCGAAATTGTTTGAAATCATCGGCCACGCGGATTTACCGAAGAAGTTCGGGCATAAACCAAATCACGATTGTTCCGCGCTTTACGAAAAATTTCTGGACGCCGCGAAGAAAAACAATTGCGCCATCGAATTGAACACCGCCGGTTTGCACAAAGATTGCAAAGAAATTTATCCCAGCCGTGAAATTCTCCAGATCGCATTCAAAAAAAACGTGCCGATCACTTTCGGCTCGGACGCCCACGCGCCGGGCGAAGTCGGAATGAATTTTGCCGACGCAATTCAATTGGCGCGCGACGTTGGCTACACGCATTGCCAAGGTTATGCAAGACGGGAGAAAATTTATAACGAGATTTAATCAATAATTAGCAACTGCCTTGCTCGAACTAAAATAATCATGAAAATAATTAAAATTGTGATTGGAATCAGTTTTATCGTAGGCGTCTTTGTTCTTCCTTTTTTAATTGACGCTTTCTTCGATAAGTTTCCTCGCATTGCAAATGTGCTTGGTGTCATTGTTGTGACTGGCGGTATCTGGCTGATGGGATACATTTCTGCATTATTGATTATCCACTCATACGATCAAAAGGTGAAAAGTTATCGTCTTAATCGTCCACCAGAAAACGGCACCAGAGACCAATGGAATCAGATTGAAGCCGATGAGAAGCCATGCGCAAAAATTGCTGGACGAATTACCTACAAAGTGGGATTTATCTTTGTTGTAGCTTTTTGGATTATTTATTGGCTTCGAAATCGTTCTTAATCAAATCTAACTTATACTCGACAGATTTAATCGGTTTCAAATCTTTTCTACCATTCATTTAGGATTTATGGACATTAAGAATCTCGCCGAAGTTTCGGCCTTCATCACAAAAGACGGTTCGGAAATCCGCGAGTTACTGGCGTATCGCAATTCCGCCATCCGCAACCAGAGTCTCGCCGAGGCGCGATTGCCGGTTGGCGCGAGCACGCAGGAGCATTATCATTCGAAAGCCGAAGAGATTTATTACATCACGCACGGCACGGGACGCATGAGAATTGAAAATGAAACAAGCGACGTGAAAGCTGGTGACGCCATCGCGATTCCGCCCGGCAAGAAGCATAAGCTTTGGAACACAGGCAATGAATCGCTTCGTTTGCTTTGCTGCTGCGCGCCGTGTTATGAACATGATGATACGGTCATCACAGAGATTTGAGCCGCGCTCTCGACACCGTTCGTAGATTTTGGAAAACTTTGCGCTGTGAAACAATCAATCGTCACGTTGGACATGGAAGGCGTGCTCACGCCGGAAATCTGGATCGCCGTCGCCGAGAAAACTAAAATTCCCGAACTGCGCCGCACCACGCGCGACGAACCGGATTACGACAAACTCATGCGCGGTCGGCTGGCGATTTTGGACAAGCACCAAATCAAATTGTCCGACATCCAAAATGTCATCGGCACGCTCCAACCTTTGCCCGGCGCGAAGGAATTTTTGGATGAGCTTCGTTCGTTCGTGCAAACGATTATTTTGTCCGACACCTTCGAGCAATTCGCGCAACCGTTGATGAAACAATTGAACTGGCCGACGCTGCTTTGCCATCGGCTCGTCGTGGAAAACGACCGCATCATGGATTATCAATTGCGGCAACCCGACCAAAAACGTAAAGCCGTTGCCGCGCTAAAGTCATTGAATTACCAAGTCATTTCCGCCGGCGATTCCTACAACGACACGGGAATGTTGTGCGAAGCCGACGAAGGTTTTCTCATCCACGCTCCGGAAAATGTGAAACGCGATTTTCCACAATTGGTTGCTGTTGATTCGCTCGCCGAATTGTTGAAATTGATTAAAGCCGAATTGAAGTAACCGCAGACTACGCAGGTTAAATTTTTGTCTTTTTTGAATCCGCGTAATCCGTGGTTTCAATCCTCCGCTTTGAACGCGCGCGAAATCAAATCGCGCACGGCCTGCTTCGGGTTTTTCGCTTCGTAAAGCATCGCGTGGACTTCATCAATGATTGGCACAGGAACTTTTTTCTCACGCGCCAATTTGTGCGCCGAACGCGCCGTCGGATAACCTTCCGCCAACTTCGGATGCGACGCCTGAATCGCATCCATCGTTTCGCCGCGACCAATGCGCTCGCCCAAATCGCGATTGCGGCTTTGCTTTGAAAAACACGTCAGCATCAAATCACCGAGGCCGCTTAAACCGGAAAATGTTTCTGCCTGCGCGCCGCAAGCGCAACCAAGCCGCCGCATTTCTGAAAGCGCGCGCGTGACAAGTCCAGCCTTCGTATTGTCGCCGTAGCCGAGTCCATCGCTAACGCCGGCGGCGATGGCGATGATATTTTTCAACGCGCCGCCGTATTCCACGCCGAGAATGTCCGTGCTGCGATAAATCCGGAATTCCGGCCGATGAAACAATCCCTGCACGGTTTTCGCCGTCGCGTCGCTCTCACTCGCGCAAACGACCGTCGTCGGAATTCCCATCGCCACTTCGCGCGCAAAGCTTGGACCGGACAATGCGGCAATCCGGTTTCCCGGCGCGTGCTCGCGCAAAATGCGGCTCATCGTTTCGCCGGTTTCAAATTCGATGCCCTTCGTGACGCTGACAAAAATTGCCGGATGACCTTTCAATTTCGCCGCCACGTCGCGGAAGAATTGCGACGGGATCGCCAGCACGACGCACTCCGCGCCGCCGGTTGCCTTCGCAAAATCCATTTCCGTTTTCCAATCTTTCGGCAGCGCGACGCCCGGCAGAAATTTCTCGCTGCGACCGCTTTGGATTTCCTTGAGCGTTTCGGCGTTGATGTCCCAAAGCGTCACCGCATTGCCGTTTTCGTGAAGCACTTTGGCGAGCGCGGTTCCCCAGGCGCCCGCGCCGAGCATCGTGATTTTCATTTCTCGCCTTTTGTTTTAGTAGGACAGGCATCTTGCCTGTCTCCATTTTTTTCTTTTTCAGTTTGAGACAGGCTGGAAGCCTGTCCTACGGATTTTTTGCCAAGCCGGCTTTCTGTTCCTTGCATGAGTCGTTTGATGTTTGATCTGTGTTTGTAAATCGCCAGCGCGCCGAGCGCCGTTGTGACGATGCCGAGAAATAAATTATGTTGCGGCAAAATCCAAACTGCGGTCGGCAACGCAATTGCGCCAGCGATTGAGCCGACAGAAACATAACGCGTCAGCAAAATTGCTAAAATAAAAACGGCCAATGCAATTCCCAACGCAAGCGGCGCGAGCGCGAGATAAACTCCCGCTGTCGTCGCAATTCCCTTGCCGCCTTTGAATTTCAGCCAGCAGGTGTAATTGTGTCCGAGCACGGCGAAAATTCCGGCGATGATTCCAAAGCGTTTTAACAACACGAAAGCTCTAGCCATAGAGTCTGCATCGGAATTTCCGAAAATATATTGTGGAAAAAGATAAGCACAAATAAGTCCTCCGAGAAAACAAGCCGCAAAACCTTTCGCTGCGTCCACTATCAGCACAAAAATTCCCGCCGTTTTACCAACCATGCGGAACGTGTTCGTCGCGCCGATGTTGCCGCTGCCGACGCTGCGGATATCAATGCCCTTCGCCTTCGCGACGAGAAAACCCGTCGGAATCGAGCCGAGCAGATACGCGGCGACGGCAACGATGATGTAACTCCAAGCTGGCACACGGCAATCGTAGGAGACGAGGTAACGAGTCTCAAATTAAAAGTTAGAGACAAATTTTAAGGGTCGCGCGAAGGACGTGAAGTCGCGTGAAGATTTTTATGGACAAATTTTTTTGACCGGAGCAGAGTCAATTGTGAAAGCGGATTGTTAAATCGGTAATTTTTTAATTGTGATGAACTCCGGCATTATCATTGATTGTATTATTATCATAGGCTGTGCAATTTTAGGTTTTGTGCCTTTTGATAAAAAGCGCATTCGAGTTAGTTGGGCAAAATTGGCTTTTGGTATTATTGCAATCATCGGAATCGCGGACGGAACAGTGAGATTGGCGTGGGATTTGAGTTGGTTTACACTTGGTAGCGAGGCCAGTCGTCGGCTTGATGGTTCGCTTTACATGGTTAGCGGTGTGATTTTAGGTTTTTTATTCTCGCTAATTTTATCAGGACAATTGACTGGAAAGAAGCAATCAACTAGCTCATTGCTTTCTTAAATACCTTTCGCCCGACATTTCTGATTTCCGTTTCCGCCGTTCGCTGGCAAACTGCGCGCGTGGCAAATTCAAATCAGAAAATCCGTGTGGCCGTGCTCGGCACCGGCTCGCTCGGACAACATCACGTCCGCATTTATTCCGAACTCGAAAAAGCCGGACTCGTCCAATTCGCCGGCATTTTCGATTCGCACGCGGATTCCGCAAAGAAAATCGCCGCCAAGCACGGCGTAAAAATTTTCAACTCCATCGCCGAAGCCGCGCAAAATGCTGACGCGCTCAACATCGTCACGCCCACGACTACGCATTTTGACATCGCCAAACAATTGCTCGCGCAGGGCAAACACGTCCTCGTCGAAAAGCCGATGACCGACAATTCCGCGCAGGCCGCCGAATTGATTCAGATTGCGCAGCAGAAAAATTGCGTCCTGCAAGTCGGTCACGTCGAGCGGTTCAATCCCGTTTTCAAATATCTCGAATCCGCCGCGCCCGAACCGCGCTTCATCGAGACGCACCGCCTCTCGCCGTATCCCGCGCGCTCCACCGACATCGGCGCCGTGCTCGATCTGATGATTCACGACCTCGACGTCGTGCTGGCGTTCGTGAAATCGCCGGTCACGAGCGTGGACGCCGTGGGCATTCCGGTGTTGAGCAAGAGCGAAGACATCGCCAACGCACGGCTGCGATTCGCCAACGGCTGCGTCGCCAATCTCACCGCCAGCCGCGTCAGCCCCGAGCGCATGAGAAAAATTCGCGTCTTCAGCGGCGGCACCACCACGGCCAGCTATGTCTCGCTCGATTACCGCGCGCAGGAAGGTTTCATCTATCGCATCGCCCGCGAAGGCGAACAGGAAAGTTCGCTGCTGGAAAAATTATTACACGCGAAAGATTCCGCCATCGTCAGCGAATTTGCCGGAAAGAAAATCGTGCGCGAGCCGGTGCCGATTGCGAAGGACGAGCCGCTCAAACTCGAACTGCAACATTTCGTCGAATGCGTCCGCGCACAGCAAACCCCGATGGTCAGCGGCGAATCCGCCAAGCGCGCGCTGGATTTGGCCTTTGAAATCACGCGGCAAATTCAAAATCAAAAAGTTTAACCGCAGAGACGCGGAGACGCAGAGTTTGAAAAATAATTTGCCATGCGTAAAAATGAAATTATGAAATCAAATTCGTCTGGATTTATCGCCGGTGAAAAAGCTGCGGAGCAGCGCGCGGCAGTAGCCCATAGCGCCAGCTATGGGAAAATGTGCCATTGTATTTTTCAAGCTCCGGCAGGAGCGAAAGAAAACCACGAAACAAAAGCCCATTTCTTTCGCCCCATCCGGGGTTTGAATTGTTTTGCCGACATCGTTCCCACGGTTGTCACCGTGGGCTACTATCACGCGCTGCTCCGCAGCTTTGTTTTGGAAAAGATTTCGAGTGTCGGCTTTAATTTTGATTTATGGCGCATACATTCACCCATTTGCTGACACACATCATTTTCAGCACGAAAGACCGCCGACCATTGCTCGACGAGGATTTGAAATCCCGTTTATTTCCCTATCTCGGCGGCATCATCCGCGCGCATGACGGCAAAGCGCTCATCGTCAATGGTCCGACAGACCACATTCACATTTTGGCCTCGCTCGCAGCGAAACATTCGTTGTCCGATTTGATGCGCGAGTTGAAGGCGGATTCATCCGGCTGGATTCACAAAAATTTTCCGAAGCAAAAATCGTTCGCATGGCAAATCGGTTATGGCGCGTTTAGCGTAAGCCATTCAAGTTTGGCGGAAGTTGAGAAATACATTGCGAATCAAGAGGAACATCATCGAAAGATTTCGTTTCAGGAAGAATTTGTGGCATTTCTTAAGAAGCATGAAATTGAATACGACGAAAGGTATTTGTGGGAATGAATTTTCTTTCGCTCCTGCCGGAGCTTGAATTTGTTTTTGGGCTGAATTCCCATAGCTGGCGCTATGGGCTACTATCGTGCGCCGCTCTGCGGCTGGAACTGTGAAACCAAAAACCTTCATGCTCATCGCCGGTGAGGCGAGCGGTGATTTGCTCGCGGCGGAATTGGTTTCCGCGCTACGAGAGCAATTGCCGGACGCAACATTCTTCGGCGCGGGCGGCGCCAAGATGTCCGCCGCCGGAGTCGAGATGGCGTTCGACATGACCAAGCACGCGGTCATCGGCTTCACGGACGTGCTGAAAAATTATTTCAAGTTCCAGCGGTTGTTCAATCAATTGCGCGCGCTGGCCATCGAACGCAAGCCGGACGTCATCATCGGCGTGGATTACGGCGGATTTAATCTGCGCTTCGGTCACGCGATCAAGGAATTTGCGCGATACGATTCGAGCGATTGGTATCCGAAAATTGTCCAGTTCGTTTCGCCGCAAGTCTGGGCGTCGCGTCCGGGCCGCGCGGATTTGCTCGCGCGCGATTACGATCTGCTCTTGAGCATTTTTCCATTTGAAAAAAATTGGTATGCCAGGCGCGCGCCGAAATTGCGCATGGAATTTGTCGGCAATCCGATGATTGGCAGATTTGCAAAAGTGGAAGCTTTGGAGTGCGGTGACGTGTCACCGCTTTCGTCTGCGCGACATGTCGCGCAGTTCCAAAGCGCCGACGTGTCGGCGCACTCCAAAATTTTGCTTTTGCCCGGCAGTCGCAAAAGCGAATTGCAAAGGCACTTGCCTGTGATGCTTGCCGCACTGAAAATGATTCAGGAAAAATTGCCAAATGTAAAAGCCAAAATGGTTTTGCCGAACGAAGAATTGGTTGGAATTGTTTTTTGGCAATTCGTCAGAAAATTGGGCTTGAGAGTTCGTCTTGACGGCCCGCCGGACTTAAAGAGTGCACAAGCGTTCGCGAAAAAAGTTTTTCCGAATTTGGAAATTCAAATCGGCAATTTGCCGGACGCGCTCGCGCAGGCGGATGTTGCCATCGCTTCGACGGGCACGGTGACGATGGAATGCGCGTTCTTCGGCGTGCCGACGGTGACGCTTTACAAAACGTCGTGGCTCACTTACGAAATCGGCAAACGCATCGTGACGGTGAATTCATTGACGATGCCGAATCTGATGGCGGGCGAAGAAGTTTATCCTGAATTCATTCAAAGCGCGGCGACGCCGGAAAATATTTCGCGCGCGGTGTTGGAACTTTTGCAAAACGAATCGCGTCGGCAGAAAATTAAATCGCAATTGGAAAAAATTATTTCGTCGCTTGGCGAACCGGGCGCGGCGAATCGCGCGGCGTCGGCGATTTTGAGTTTGTTTTCTTGAATCGCAGCGGCTCGTCGGCAGACAGCCGCATTTCTATTTTAATTTGCGGCGCTCTGCCGAGACGCCGCTACGCGAAGGCGGCGAAGGATTTTTATGGACAAAAAATTTTGCGGGTTCAATTTATAAATGGCATTAAATTGCAAATCCCGTAACTAATCTAAAGGTCAGTATCACTACGCTATGAGCCTTTTCAAATGGTTTGATAAGTTTATCAACGAGAGAGGTTCTGCCGCCATTATGGAGAAGCGGCTGGCCTTGAAGGATGATGAGATAGCGAAACTTCAGGCGCAAATACGCGACTTGGAAGCAGCACAGCACAGAAAGAAAATTGAGGCTGATGATATTAGAGCGCATCTCATAAATAGGGCTTGTGATTTTTGCCATTGATGTGTAGGTGGTTATGGATGGAATTGACCAAAGAAC
>Ga0137403_10001153_pt1 | contig 33401 bp, 59 predicted proteins | sample CZOMad2_1_16fung_FD_122057 | JGI IMG/M metagenome (GOLD analysis project Ga0137403, IMG submission 122057) | Vadose zone soil fungal communities from Angelo Coast Range Reserve, California, USA - CZOMad2_1_16fungal (Hybrid Assembly) | ecosystem: Environmental > Terrestrial > Soil > Vadose zone... | reverse complement strand
CTGGCCTTCCACGCGGGCGATGATCCGGTTGAGGTAGGTGCGCGCCTTGCGCAGGTCGTCAAGCCCGTTCTTCTTGCGCCAGCGGACGATGTACTTGACGACGTTGCCCTCGTAGAAGTCCAGGCCGAACTCGTCGATGACGTCGAAGGGCTGCATGCCGGTCTTGCCGTCGTAGTAGCCGGGGGACGGCGGCGGGTCGACGTGGACGCCGTCCTCGCGGTACCTGCCGCAGTTGCAGAGGACGCCGCCCGGTCCCTGCACGGTGAACACGTGGCCGTCGTCAGCCATGCTCGCGCGCCCCCGCCGCTGGCGCCTCGCCGTCAGCGCGGCGGCACGCCTCCATCCACGCGCGGGCGAACGCCTCCCGGGCATCGGCGCCCATGAAGATCATCGCCTGCTGGCCGCCAGCGCCGAAGACGAGGATGACCTTGTGGTGCTGCACCGCGACGGTGATCGTGTCGCCGTCGATGCCCGCCAGGTCGTCGATGACCTCCAGCTCACTCGCCACCGGGGACCTCCCCCGTGGCGAGCAGCACGTCCAGCGCGTCCTTGTCCGGGCACTGGCGCAGCCGGGCGGCGAGCTTCACGGCCTGGACGCGGGCGAGGGAGTCCAGCGAGGCGGGCGGGGCGGCCTCCAGCAGCGCCCCGGCGTAGTTCATCTGCGTCTCGTGGCTGACGACGCCAGCTCGCTCGAACCAGGCCCGCACGTCGTCGCGCGGGTCGCCGTCCTCCTGCGCGGCCGTCACGGGGGCGGCGTCGCCGGGCCACGGGGCATCCTCGGGGGCTGGGGTGGCCTGCTGGCGCTGGCGTGGCCGGCGCGGGGGCGCCTGCTCCAGCCTCGGCGCGGGCCGCTCCGGTTCGTCGACGATCTCGGCGTCGACGACGTCGCGGGCCTCGACGGGCGCCGGACCGGCGGCCACCGGGGCGGACAGGTTCACCTGCTGGCTGACCTCGGCCGCCGCGCGGAGCTGCTCGCGCCGGTACTCCGCCGACGTGGGGACGAAGTGCTCCAGCCGGTGGATGACGGTCTTGAGCGCCATCCGGTCATACCAGGTGTTCCACGGGCTGTCGGACCGGGACGCGCCCTTGGATGACGCGCGGACCTCGTCGATCTCGGCCCTTGAGTAGATGACGACCTTCGACGTCGCGCCGTCCTTCATCACCGCGTACGCGTACGCGCCGATCAGGTCGCCGCGGTCGCCGAACCAGTCGGGCTGGTGCTCGGGCCGGTCCATGTCGGTGGTGTAGCGGAAGTGGTCGCGCTTGCGGACGATCTCGGCCTTGACCGAGGAGACGGCCCCGGCGCGGTAGATCAGCTCGATCTCGCCCTTGTAGTCGGTGATGCCGGTGATGTCGACGGTGTCGTTGCGGGTGTTCTCGAACGGCACCAGGTGGTAGGTGTCGCCGGGGACGAGGCCGAGGCGGGCGCACTCGGACAGGGCGGCGGTGAACGCCTGCGGGGCGCGGACGGCGGCGGCGGCGAGCTTGGGGTTCTTGCGCAGGTAGCCGATGGACAGGGCGACGAACGCGTTGGCGTCGACGTGGGACGGGACGATGGTGCGGAACCAGTCGCGGGACTGGCGGACGAGCTCGGCGGCACCAGCGTCCCTCTTGGCGACGGCGTTACTGACTGTCTGGGCGCTCATTCTTCTTGTCCTTTGGCGGAGTGGGGACGATCTTGTCGGTGAGTGAGGCCTTGCGGACGTGCTCGCGGACCTCGTAGACGTCGCGGCGGGCAACCGGGACCTGTCCCGGCCCCATGCGCACGATGCGGCGGGCGCTGCCGGCGCGCTGCCTGATCCGGGCCTCGTAGAGCTTCTTGCGCTGCTCCCAGTGCTTCACCTGGCGGCACGCGGCCTCCCACCGGTCGGCGAGCTGCGTGCCGATCTCAGCGGTGGTGTCCTCGACAGACGGGTGCAGTGTCTTGAGCGCGCTGAGCGTGGCGGGGCGCCAGTCGACGTCGGGCGGGTCGCCTGCCTCGAGGCGGCCGAGGAAGTCCAGCGCCTCGGCTTCCATCAGCAGCAGGTCGGCCTCGGCGGCATCGTCGATGACGCCCTCGTACCAGCGGGCCTTCCACCGGTCGGCGTTGAAGCAGGCGGCGTGCCAGCGGCGCACGCCCATGACCCGGCACTGCCACAGCACCTGGGCGCGGTAGTGGACGGGTATCTCGTCGGTGCCCGGCTCGCCCCACTCGTCGCTGCCGCCGTCGACCTTGCACTCAAGGACGGCCAGCGGTTGCCCGTGGGTGACGGGGTGGACGAGGTCCGGGTCTAGCCGCCAGTCGTAGGCCAGCCGGTCCGGGGTGGCCAGCTGCCACGCCTGATCCGGATTGGCGTACAGCTCGCGGCCGGTCCCGCCGATGTATAGCTCCGGGTGCGCCGCGGCGAACTTCTCCGCGATGACCGGCTCCAGGACGCGGCCTTTCTCCATCACGTCGCTGTCGTCGCCGGCTGGCAGGATGCCGAGCTTTTGGTGGTACAGCGCGTACGGGGAGCTGTACGGGGACAGGCCCATCAGGACGGCGATCTCGGAGGCGGTGACGCCCTGCCGCCTGGCCTCTAGCCACTCGGCCTCGGTCGCGGTCGGGATCAGGGCGGCGGTCATGGCTCGTACCGCCCGAGGTCGATGCGGCGGACGGGCAGGAATTCCCACAGTTCCTCGCGGAAGATGCCTGCTTCCTTGAGCTGCTTGGCATGCTTCTGCGCGCCCGGCTGGCTCTGGTACGGCCCGTAGACGCCGAGGGTGCCGGAGCGGTCGGGGTAGCTGACGACGGCGCACCAGCGGGTGCCGGGCGAGTACGCCTCCTGGTCGGCGATGACCTGCGGGTCTGGGCTAACGTCCATGCCGCACCTCCGAGGCGCACCACGGGGCACCGCAGTTGCCGGGGCAGGCGCACGGGGCGGGGGCGAGCAGCGCGGGCAGGTCACACCACTCGCACTCGCCGATGGCCTGGCAGGACGGGTCGCCGCACGGGATGGCGCACGTGCAGTCGTTGAACCGGGCGCCGGGGCAGCAGGGGCAGCCGAGCGCCGGATCGGGGTCGATGACCTCGGTTGCCGCGTCCGACGTGAGCGCGGCGGCCCTGGCTTGCAGGAGCCGTTCACCTTCGGCCGAGATGACCAGGTCGCCGATGCGCATGGGCCGGGTGGGCCGCTGTGCCCCGGGAATGACGATCGCGCCGATGAGCTTGCGGCGGCGCAGGTAGGAGCGGGCGAGCTGCCAGGCGATGACGGCGACGTCCCGCCACCAAAAGACGATGGCGACCAGCGACCAGAACAGCAGTGCGGTGATGAGCGCCCCGGCGGCGCCATACCAGATCCACGCCCACACACTGATGTTGCCCAGCGCCGATGCCGCCTGGTCGTTCATGGCGCACCGCCCGGTGTCAGCGCCAGCCGCTCGTTCTCCACGAATGACTGGTAGAGGGTGACGCCCGGCGCGACGTTCAGGTACGGCAGCATGACCTCGGCCATGTCCGCGACGCCCGCCTCGATGAGCGCTAGCTGCGCCTCCAGCCAGTCCTTGAGCACGCGCCACGCGACGCGTTCGGCCTGGGCGCGGTCGGCGTACCGGGGCGGGATGCCGCCGCTGTTGCGTGCCCTGGTCAGCGCCTTGAAGGTGCCCTCGACATTGACGGGCATTGAGAACTGCCGCATGCCGTGCACGGTCTCGATGCGGAACGTCAGCCCGGTTGGCTTCTTCGCCTCGTAGGTGATGCCGATCGCTTCTGCGCCGTGCTCGGCGAGCCGCGTGATGCACTCGCCAGCGGACTTGGTCGCCTCGATGGTGGTCGTGTAGTTCAGCGGTCCCTTGCTCATGGCCGCCTCCGGATCGCTTGCACGGTGAGCACGACGGCGGCGATGACGAGTGCGGCGATCCCGGCCCATAGGATGCCCGCGCCGCCGTCAGCCCACGTCAGGCCGTTCACGATGCCCTCCTGGCGGCGCGGCGGGCACGCTGGTAGGCGCGGCGGTGCTCGTTGCCAGCCTCGTCGCAGTGCGCGCATGGCTTCTCGCGGGCGTACCGGTGCCGCTGGTACCCGGCGTAGGTGCCGTGGGGCTGCGTGGCCGGGCGCCCCAGGCGGCGTGGCGACGGCGGGGGCGCGGCGTCACCGGGTGGCAGTAGCCCGAGGGCGGTCAGCTCGGCTTCCATGGCCAGGACGGTCAGGGTGGCCCGGTCCCCCGGGCGGACGGCGGTCACTGAATCGCCCGCTTCCCGTCGGTGCAGCCGTCTTCGGGGCACGGGTCCTCGTGCGGCGGGCCGCCATCGGTCTCGTGCTGGCAGTGCTCGCAGCACGCGTAATCAGTGAACAGCCCGCTCACAGCGTCACCGCCCCGTCCTGCCGGGCGAGGTGCGCCAGCAGGTACGGCCGCACCGGGGCGTCCAGCGCGGGCATGGCGATGGTCTCCCGCCGTCCCGCCGCACCGCGCCCGGCGTTCCGCATCGGCGTGCCGGGCGGGTCCTGCCAGGTCGCCCACGGCGGCCGGGCGGCCGCCCCCGGGGTGGCGGGGGCGGTCACCTCCCCCGGTGCCGCATCCGGGAGTTCAGGTGAGGTCCCCGCCCCGCCGGGGGGGCAAGTGGCGGGTGCGGGGACCTCGGGCGCGCCTGCCACGGGGGTGGCGGCAGGCGCGCCCCCCGCCACGCGGACGCGGCGGGAGATCATGGGGATGGCTGGGATGAGCCGGACGGCACGCGTCCAGGTGTCGCGGGCGGCGACGGCGGCAGAGCGGAGCCGGGCGGACAGGTCGTCGCGGCGCTGGTTAGGGCGGCGGTGCATGGCGGCGGTCATGACTGCGGCTCCAGCGCGGTGCGCCAGCTGGCGAGTGTCACCGGGAGCGTGATGGAGGGCGCGCGGTTGTCGTCGGCTTCGATATAGGCGAGCATCTCGGCGGTGGCCTCGCGCAGCGTGGCAAGCTGAGCGCGGAGGTTGGCGGCATCCGGCGCGTTCGCCTTGAGCGCGTACCGGAGGTCGCGGGCGCAGTCCTTCATGACCGATCGGTACTCGGCGCTGCGGGCCGGGTGCGTGTGGGGCATCGCGTTGGACTCCCACTGGCCGGCCGCGTAGTCGAGTGACGTGCGCAGGTCGGCCAGCTGCCTGGCGAGGCTGTCGCGCTCCTCTTGCAGCCGCCGTAGCTCGTTCCTCAGCGCCTCGCGCTGGACTTCGCCGCTCATCGGACGGCCGCCGTCTCCGGCGCGGCGTACGCGGCGCACGGGCAGCCGTCCAGGTCGCAGCCACTGGCCGGGCTGGACGGCGTGGTCGGGCCGAACTCCCAGTGGTGGAACCGGGCGTGGCCGCAGCCGGGCCGGGCGCAGTCAGGCGCGCCATCGTCCTCGGCGTCGATGATGGAGTCGGTGTCGGCGTGCAGTGCGTCGTCCCCGGGCTGGCCGCACAGCTGGCACGTGCCCTTGTAGACGTTGTCACGGCCGTGCGGGGCCGTCATCCTGGCGCGCAAGGCGGCCACCTGGGGCTTGATCTCAGCGGCAGCGCGGATAAGGCGGTCGCAGTCGTCCTCGCTGAGGTAGTCCAGCCGGAAGCTGCCTGCCTCATCGAGCCAGATCTCGCCGTGCGGGTCGCCGTAGCCGCCCTGAGCGCGGGTGTAGTAGTCGCCGTCGCCGCGCGGCTCTGGCGCCCGGGTGTTGATTTTCACTGCTGGTCTCCTACTCTTAGGTCTGTGCCGGCGAGGTCTCCCGCCAGCCGGACGCCCGCCCCCGTGCCAGGGGGCGGCGTCATTTCACGCGGCCTGCGGCTCGCGGGCGGCGAGGGCCGGCGGCCAGTACGGCGCGAGGATCATCGCGACGCGGTCGGCCTGGGCCTGGGACAGGGGCGGGCGCCCGGCGGCGCGGTGCGCCCGGCGCAGCGCCGCCCCCGCCGCGTAGACCTCGGCGAGCGTGCGCAGGGCGCGCGGCTGCTGGCCGGCCATCAGGACGCCGCCTTGGCGGTCTGCCGCTCGATGTAGGCCGCGATGGCCTCTTCGCTGATGCGGTACGGGCTGGTGATGCCGGACCCGACCTTGTGCGCTTCCAGGGCGCCCGACTTGATGAGCTTGTGCAGCGTGTCGCGCGACACCCGCAGGCGCTCGCATGCTTCGACTGCCGACAGGTACATCGCTCTCCTCAACTTGCGCCGTGCTTCCCTAGCTAGGAAACTTACGGTAAGTCAGCGTAAGCGTCAAGGGCGACTGGCGAAGTCGGGAGAAGGAGCGCGCAATTGAGCGAAGCGGCAGGAGCGGGCCGCCAGGCGGATCTGGTGAGTCCCCTGTCGCTTCCCGTGCGGCCACGTCCGCTTCCCTCGGGAGATGTTGCGTCACAAGGCTTTCAGTTACTTCAACTTGCCTTGACTTGCCTAGAATCGGGCAGGCATCATGTTGGGCATGGCCAGACAACCCGCGAGCCTGGGCACACGGATCCGCCGCGCCCGCGAGCGCAAGCGCATGAAACGGCCCGAGCTGGCCGCCGCGCTCGGCGTGAGCCTCAAGACCATCGACAACTGGGAAAACGACCGCACCAACCCGCGCGACTCACTCGGCGCGCTCGGCGAGCTCCTCGGCGAGGACTTCTACAAGCCGGAGGCTGAATCGCAGGCTGCCATTCCCCCGGAGCTGGCGGACAAGCCCGACATGGTCGAGCCGGTCCGCCGGCGCTACCCGGACCCGCGGGTGCAGGCGCGCGTCCTGGAGGCGATGGCCGCCGCGATCCGCGGCGAGCCGCTGCCGCCTACCGAACCGGACGCAACGGCCCAGTCGCCGCCCGCCGCGCGGGAGCGGGAGGCCGGGTGAGCATCTCGATGGTGTCCAGGTGGATGTCCTCGCGCCGCTCGTGGCGCCGCTCGCGGTCATCGCGCCTGCGGGCGGCGGCGCGCTGCCAGCACATGGCGGCGATGACGGCCGTGGTGACGGCCCCGGCGCGGTCTGTCGGCATCACCCGCTCCGGGACGGCCTCCCAGATCTGGGCGACGGCTACCCCCCACAGGATGGCGGACGCGGCGGACAGGATAACTGCGGTGATCGTCATTGATCGGGACGCTTTGCGCACGGGGACCTCCCCAGTCCTTGGTGACGCCGCGCAGGTGGCTCCTGTGCAATTGCACGGGACCTCTCTAGGAAACGTTAAGCTACTCCGCATGTCCGTCGTTGACAAGACTTATCCGTTGTTATCCGTTGTTGTCCTCAACCCTCTGGATCCCATCTGCAACAAGGAGCAATCGCCATGCCCCCCGGCACCTACAGTCAGCAGCCACCACAGCACTCACCACAGCAACCCCCGTCACGGCCACCGGGCGGCCCGGACGGGAGACCCGGCCGCGCGCTCACCGTCGTCGCCGTCGCCGTCACCGCAGCCGCGATCATCGCCGCCCTTTTCGCCGTCATGATCACGCGGGGGCACGGCGGCGGCTCACCCGCCGGCGGCCACACCGTGACCTACTACGTTGGCGGCAGCGTGGCCGACGTCACCTACGGCCCGGCGGGAAGCCAGCTGTCCGGCAGCGACCCGATGAAGGAGACCGTCCCGCTCGGCGATGCGCCCTACTACGCGATCACCGCCCAGCTGCAGGACTACGGCGGCAGCGTCACCTGCCAGATCGGGATTGACGGCTACGTGGTCTCGCAGGCTACCGCCAGCGGGGATTACCACATCGCCCAGTGCGAGATCGTCCGGACCGCAGATGGCAGCTGGGCCAGCGCCACCGGCGCCTGACGCCGGCCTCAGGGCCGGCATCTACACGCGGATGAGCTACGTCCTGGACGACGACCAGACGAAGGTGGCCGACCAGGAGCGCATCAGCAGGGACATCGCCGCGGCCCGCGTCCTGCGCGTCGTGCGGGTCTACTGCGACAACAACAAGAGCGCGTGGCGGCGCGACCGCAAGCGCCCCGGCTGGGACGCCATGCTCGCCGACATCGAGGCCGGGCTGATCGACGTCATCATCGTCTACCACGGCGATCGCCTGATCAGGCAGCCGTGGGACCTGGAGGTCCTGCTGCGGCTCGCCGAGAGCAAGGGCATCCGCGTCATCTCCGTCACCGGCACCCGCGACCTTGACAACGCCGACGACCGGTTCATCCTGCGCATCGAGGCCGCGCAGGCGTGCAAGGCAAGCGATGACTCCAGCCGCCGCAAGAAGGCCCAGCTGGAGCGGTGGCGCCGCGAGGGCCGCACGGTGACCGGGGGCCGCGGCGGCAGGTCGTACGGGTTCGCCACGGACGGCGTGACGATCGCCCCGCCCGACCGGTGCGACGTCGCCACCCGCGCGCAGGTGTCCGAGGCCGACGTGATCCGCGAGGCGGCGCGGCGGCTGCTGGCCGGCCGGTCGGTCACGTCCGTGGCCCGCGAGCTGTCCGCCGCGGGCCACCGCACTCCCGCCGGGAACGCGTGGACGCACGACAGCCTGGCCAAGATGCTGCGGCGCCCGCGGCTGGCCGGGCTGATGCCCGACGGCGCGAGCCGCGCGGCGTGGGAGCCGGTGCTGGAACGCGAGGAATGGGAACGGCTGCGCCTGGTCCTGGACGCCCGCGGCGGCGCCAACCCGAAGGCGACGTCCGCGCGCCGCTGGCTGCTGGCCGGCATCGCCCGCTGCGGCGTCCCCGGCGGCGACGGGACGGAGTGCGGCGGACTGATGCGGTCCAGCCGCACCGGGGACAACCGGCCGGTCTACTCCTGCTCCCGCTGCCATCGCCTCGACCGGTCCGCCGTCCACCTGGACGCCTACGTGTCCGCCTATGTCGTCGCCGCGCTCGCCGACGAGGCCAACCCCCCGGCTGCGCTGCCCGCCGATCCCGGGCACGCGGCCGAGTGGGCGGCGCTGGAGCAGCAGCGCGCCGAGGTCGACTCGCTCCTCGATGACTACCGGTCCAGCGCGGGCCGCACCCGCACGCTGATGCGGCAGCTCGACCAGCTCGACGCGCGGATGGCGGAGCTGCGGGCGCTGGCCGGCACGTCCGAGCGGGAGCGCCTGCTGCGCCAGTACCAGGGCATCACGCTGCCGGGGTTCCTTGACCTGCCGCTGGACGTGCGCCGGGCGCTGGCGCGGGCGACGGTGACGGTGACCGTCCTGCCCGCCAGCAGGCGGGGACCCGGGTTCCGCGAGCAGGACGTGCGCGTGGAGACCGCGTGACGCTGGCTACATGATCCCGCTCATGTAGCGGGAATCACGCGGTCCCGGGCTGCCAGGTGACATAGGTGCCCTTCCCGCGGCGCACCTCGACCAGCTCGCGCTCGACTAGCAGCGCGATGGAGTGGCGGACGGTGGTGCGGGACACGCCGTACCACTCGGCGAGCGCGGGCTCAGACGGGATCGGCATGTGCCAGCTGAACTCGCCCTTGCGGATGCGGCGCTCGATGCGGTCGGCGACGACCTTGTAGGCGGTGTCGTAGCCGCGCGGGTTGATGGGCGCGGTGTCGTCGTCATCCGTCATGATCATCACCGTAGACAGCACGTGACCACTCTAAACTCCCGCGTATGCCTGGTGCTGTCTCACGCTGCCTGGTGTTGTATGCAGACAGGATGTAGTCTGCCCCCATAACAGAAGCGGGCCGGACAGCTGCGTGAACAGCGATCCGGCCCTTGACCGCCGCCTGCTGCTACCAGGAAGAGGCCCAACGTGAACCCTAACGGCATCCCCCGCGCCCCCGCCAGCGGCAACCGCTGGCCGCTGATAGCGATCGCGGCGCCCGCCGCCGTCGCCATCTGGTCAGGCTGGGTCGGGCTCGGCGCCCTGTGCGGGTTCGGCCTCGTGCAGCCCTTCCCCGGCATCGCCTCCTGGCACCTGGACACCGCGATCACGCTGCCCGTCGGCGTCGAGGCGTACGGGGCGTACGCGCTCGGCGTGTGGCTGCGCCCGGACATGATCCCCGGCCGCGCCCGCAGGTTCGCCCGGCGCTCCGCTATCGGCTCGCTGCTGCTCGGGATGAGCGGCCAGGTCGTCTTCCACCTGCTGGCCGCCGCGCACGCGCAGCGCGCCCCGTGGCCGGTCGTCGTCGCGGTCGCCTGCATGCCGGTGGCCGTGCTCGGCTTCGGCGCCGGGCTGGCGCACCTGCTGCGCTCCGGCGAGCCTGAGCCTGAGCCGGAGGCCGCCCCGGAGCTGATCCCGCAGGAGCCCGCTGGTGAGCATGCTATCGCCGTCACCCCGTCCGACGCCGAGAGCGCGGCGGCGGCCTCATTGCGGGCCACTATCGCGGCGGGCAACCCGCTGTCGCGCAATCAGCTGATGGCCCGGTTCGGGCTGACCCGCGGCGCGGCTGACAGGGTCATGGCGCAGGGCGCCCCGGAGCCCGCGCTGAACGGGAGCGCGCCATGAGCCGCCGGGCGAAGATCGCCGTCGTGGCCGTCCTCGGCCTGCTGTGGCTGTGCACGCTGCACGTCAGCGTCCCGCTGGCCGGCCCGGTGCCCGCCGCTGTCTTCGTGCTCGGCGCGGAGGCGGCCGCCCTGGGCGTGATCGCGGCCGGGATCGCCCGGTCCCTCGGATGGCGGGTGGAGCCAGGATGACAACGGCACCGCACGCCCCGGGTGACGGCGCGCAGGACGACGAGATCACGCCGCCGCCAGAACTGCACCTGGTACCGCGCGACACCTCGTTCGAGCACGCCCTCGACGAGGCCGCCCCTAAGCCTGAGCCGGTCCACGGCGGCGACGGCATCGAGATGCCCCCGCTCGGCGGGGAACGCCGGCCAATAATCCCGGAGCACCTGCGCACTTGGGAGGGCATCAGGCGCACCGCCGGGAAGCACCTGGACGCCGCCCGGTTCCACGCCCTGTTCCACCTGCTCCGCATACCGTTCTACCTGCTCATGTGCGCGCTGTGGGCGATCGTCGGCGCCGCCAAGGCCGCCAAGGCTCAGCGTGACTGGTGGTGGCTCACGGAAACGTCGTTCCTGCGGTCCAAGGCCGTCGTGGACGGCAACTCCCCGGAGTGGCGGGCGCTGCACGCGACCGGGCGCAAGACCCGGGGGTGGCGGGGCGCGGTGATCGGCGCCGAGGCGTTCGCGCTCCTGCTCACGCTCGTGCTCCTGCTCGCCCTCGCGCCGTGGTGGTGGTGGCCGATCATCGCCGCGGTGGTCATGCCGCCGCTCGCCCGCTACGGCCGGCCCGCCCACCGGCCGATCGTCTCCTCGGCGGTGACGGCGCCGCTCGTGCGGAAGGTCTCCACCGACGCCATCATCCGCGCCTACTCCACGGCCGGCCTGTGCTCCGCCGACCCGAAGAAGCCCGCCGAGCACCTCGGGTTCGGCTCCACGATGGCCCGCGACGCGCTCGGCAAGAGCAGCGAGGTCGTGGTCTACCTCCCGTACGGGGGCACCTTCGCCACGGTGGTCAACGCCAAGACCAGGATTGCCTCCGGCCTGGACGTGGCCGAAAGCCAGGTGTACTTCACTAAGGACAAGAAGTCGGAACGACGTCACACGCTGCGGGTACTCGACGATGACCCGCTGTCCGAGCGCGCCGGGCGGACGCCGCTACTGGACTGCAAGCAGCGGTCGATCTGGCGCAAGGCGCCGTTCGGGCTGGACCAGTTCGGCCGCAAGGTCGCGTTCTGCCTGCTGTGGATCTCGCTGCTGGTCGGCGCCCAGCCGAGGCGCGGCAAGACTTTCGCGGCCCGGCTGATCGCGCTGTTCGCCGCGCTTGACCCGTGGGTTGACATCACGCTGATCGACGGGAAGTCGTCGAAGGACTGGCAGCCGCTGAAGCTCGTCGCGCACCAGTTCATCCAGGGCACCCACCCCACCAAGGACGGCGACCCCGTGCAGCGCGCCCTCGCCGCGCTGCGCGAGCTTGACCGGCACATCGTCCACGTCAATGAGGAGCTGGCCAGGCTGCCCGTGTCGGAGTGCCCCGAGGGCAAGCTCACGGAGAAGCTGTACAAGCGGCCTGACCTGCACGTGCAGCTGGTACTGCTGGAAGAGTTCCAGTGCTACTTCGAGCTGGACGACCAGAAGCTGAACAAGGAGTTCGCGAACCTGTTCGCGCGGATCGGCGCGCTCGGCCCGTCCGCCGGCGTGATCCTCGTGGGAGCGTCCCAGAAGCCTGCCGGGGTAGGCGCGGGTGACGTGCAGCGGCTGTTCAACCGCTTCCGCGACAACTTCATCGCCCGGTTCGCGCTACGGTGCGCCACCCGCGACGTGTCAAACGCCGTGCTCGGCAACGAGGCTTACGGCGAGGGCTACGACGCCTCGGGCCTGCCGCTGGGCGATGAGTTCAAGGGCATCGGGATCCTGTACGGCCTCACCGACGACGCGCCCACGGTGCGGACCTACCTCGCGGACGGCGAGGACGCTGAGGTGATCTGCCGGGCCGCGCGGAAGATCCGGGACAAGGCGCGCACGCTGTCCGGTGACGCCCTGGGCGCCGGCCTCGGCGACGAGGAATCCGACATCGTGGCCGACCTGCTGTCGGTGATGAACGGCGACGCTGGCCTCTGGTGGGACACGGCGGCCGAACGGCTCGCCGGGCAGCTCCCCGCACGGCACGCGGACGCCACCGCCGAGTCCGTCAGCGCCGCAGCGCGGGCCCGTGGCATCCCCAGCACCGATATCCGGTGGCCTCCCGGCCGCTCCGGCACCAACCGGAAGGGCTGCAAGAAGGCCGACCTAACCGGGGCGGCACGGCCATGAGGCCGCGCCACATGTGCCGCGCTGGCGCGGCACGCGATGACCTGCGTAAACGTCCCGTGGCGCGGCACATCGGCGCCCGTGCCGCGGGGCGTGCCGCGCCCCGGTGGCCTGCTGACCTGCGGTTCCGCGCGGGCAGCCCAGTGAGCGACGACGACGGAGGACGCCGCCCCCATGGGGTTGAAGCTGGAGGGGGCCTTGCGCTGCGGGGCGTGCGGGAAGCCGCGCGGCCTCGGCGCTCACCTGTGCTCACCCGCCCGGCGCCGTCGTCGGCGCACCACCCTGCGGAATCCGGTCACCTGGACGTGCGGGACGTGCGGCGCCGGCCGGGGCCTGCGGCACGCCTGCCGTCAGCGGACCGACTTCAAGGCCCGCAAGCGGAAGGCCGCCACGGCCGAGCGGCGGCGCAAGCGGAAGACGGCCACGGCAGCCAGGGCGGCCAGGCGCAAGGAGGCAGCCGCCGCGCGGCGCGCCCGCGACCGGGCGCGAAAGGCGGCAGCGAAGGCACGGGCGGGCAAGCCGCGGCCCCGGGGCGAGTCGCACGAGCCGGGCACCTGCGGCAACCGCGAGTGCCCCAGATACGGCTGCAAGGCCTACTGGCGGGGCATGGCGGACTGCCTTGGCCCGCACGAGGGAGAGTGACATGCGCGTTATCGAAGTGGCCGCCGTGATCCTGCTGGCCGTGGCCGGCCGGGCGGTGTTCGTTTACTTCAGCCCGTACCGGACGTGCTGGTGGTGCCGCGGGCCGGGGCGCAAGGGGCGCTGCTGGCGCTGTAAGGGCACGAGGCTGACCCGGCGCCTGGGCGCGAGGCACGTCCACAAGACGCGGATGTCGCTGCGGCAGGGATGGGAGGAGCGACGGTGACCGGCGACGTAACCGACCTGGCGGCGAAGCGCCGGGCGGGGCGCAAGGCCAAGCCGCACAAGGCCACGCCGAGGGTCGGCGTGGAGCTGCGCCGCTATGAGATCCTGACCGGCTACTGGGGCGTCGGCGAGCCGCCGATGCGGCATCACTACCCGATGCTGGCGCTGCTGGGGTGCGTCGTGTGCCGCAAGACGATCCGGTGCCAGTCGCCTGAGGCGGAATGGGAGCACGTGGAATGGACGTAGCAGGCGGCCCGGTGCCGCGCCCGGTGCGGGAGCGGCCGCCGCGCGAGTACACCACGTCGGAGCTGAATGCGTGCCTGGGGCACGTGGAGGCGCTGCTTGAGCGGAGGCTGCTGGAGTGCGCGCCGTCGCGGCTGCGGGCGATGCTGGACAGCTGGGCGGCGGACATGCGCGCCGAGCGGGACGAGCGGGCGGCGGCGCGTGCGCGGGAGGCACGCGGGAAGTAAGGCGTGGCCGCCCCGCACGGGCGGGGCGGCACGGGTGAAGGGAGAAGTTCATGAAGGGCACGCAGAATGCGCAGATGCAGGGGCCGCTCAGCGGGGCGCCGCAGGGCCAGGAGTGGCCGTACATCGTCCTGGCGGAGGGGCCGCCGATGGCCGGGCGGGACGGCCTGAACCGCGTCTAGCCGGCGGGCGGTGCGCGGGCCGATAGGCTGATCTCGCGCGCTCGCGCACCGCCCCCTGGAGGCTTCCCGTGCATCCCCTGCTGGCTGCCGCCGTCCTGCGGTTCGGGCTGGCGTCGCTGACGGCGGTCGGGGTCCGCGTGGACACCGAGGCTGACGGGGACGCGGCGGCAGTGGAGGCCGAGCGGGTCGCGAGGCTGGCGGCACTGCTCGCCAGCGGGAGAGGATGAGGGGGCATGCGCACGTGGGCGGCGTTCCGGGACGGTGAGATCGTCCTTCAGGTGACCGGCCCCGACGCCGAGCAGATGACCCGGGCCGTGGGTGACCGGGTCGCCTACCGAGAAGCCGAGAAGCCGACAGCCGAGAACGGCTGGGCGCTCTGGGGGCCGTGGGTCGACGTCGACTAGCGCGCCGCCAGCGGGCACGGCGGCGCAGGCGCTTAGTTAACTTAACCGCGCCGGAACTTCAACTAGCCTCGGGTAACTAAAGCTGCCTTCAACGCGAAAAGGCCCCCGACCGTCTCCGGTCAGGGGCCTTCGTACTCGCGCAGGATGTCCCACGCTACCTGATGCCGCGCCAGCCTACGCGGGAACCCAGCGGCCCTCGCGGATGTGCCCGTGGTCGCCGCAATGGCATTGCAGCGACGGGTCAAGCGTCAGCGGCTCCCAGCTCAGCACCCGCCACGCCGCCTTCCCTGGCTCCGATTCCTGCTGCACTTCCCCGGCGAACAGGATGCAGCCCTGGCACTTGCCGTCGCGGACGCACGTCGCGTTCTGGTCTGACGGCAGCAGCTCGTGCCTGATGATCGCGCCGTACCGGTCCACGTCAGGCATGCAGAGGTACTGCGGGTTGAGCATCCGGTCCGGTCCCCAGCTGACGAACCGCAGCCAGTGCCCGTAACCCAGGTCGATCTCTTCGCTTGCCATCTCCCCGCCATCACCGCTACGCGGTGAACTCCCGCCACGCGGTGAACGGGGAGTCGCCAGCCGCCTGCACCCGCCAGGCGTACTGTCCCGGGCCGGGCACCACGGCGGTCGCGTGCGGCCCGGTGACGACATCGCCCGCCACCATCTCCCCGGGCTTGCCGCCGGCCCACCTGACGACCTGGTAGCGCCAGTGCGGGGAGAGCGGCGTTCCCGGCTGCCACCCGAGGTGCACCGTGATGGGCTGGACGGTCTGGGACAGCCCGGACGGCACGGTGTACTGGTGCGGCGGTGGCGGCGGAGGAGGTGGCGGGGTCACGGCCGGGCGGGGCCACTGGCCGAAGTCAGCCGCCATCGCCTCGTTCAAGTCGCAAGACACCCCGCCGACGCTCACGCCGAGGTGCTGCCGCAGCTGCGCGCGGGGATCCCACTGGCCACCCGACCACGCCAGCGTCTGCCACGCCCACACGGCATGACCGCCGTCCAGCGCCCGCTTCACCGGGTAAAAGCCCGCGTAGATCCCCGTCCGCGCCTTCCCGATCACCGAGGCGGCGCCGTCGAGGTAGGCGTTGATGGCCGCCTGCTGCGCCTGCGTCGCGTCCCAGTCCGCAGCGAAGTACACCGGCAGGCCATGCAGGCCCAGCGCCGCGCACACCGCGTCGGCGTGCTGCGCGTCAGCGACGCCCTGCGCGTGGCCGGCGAGCATCTGCTGCGCGCCGAACTCGAAGACCAGGCCCACCTTCAGGCCCGCGGCGAGCAGCGCGTGCAGCTCGGGCGGCTGGAGGTTCTTCCCGTTCACGTCGTTGCCGGCGCTGGGTGAGGTGTACCGCATCACGAACCCGTACCCGGCTGCCTTGATGGCGGCGGGCGGCGGGTGCGGGAAGTCGGCGTAGTCGATACCGCGCATTACCTGCGCCTTTCCGTAGTGACTTCTAGTTTCGCCACCTGAGATGAGGGAATCTTCAAGCGCTCCTCAGTTCCAGGTCGCGCCGGTACAGCGCGCCGGGGGTCACGTCTCCCGGCCAGCGGCGGTCATCGAAGACCCAGCCGCCCATCCGGTTGACGAACTCGTCAGCCGTCTGGGAGCAGATCATCGTGTGCTGGCTGGTGATCCGCTCGCGCAGCAGCGGGTACAGCGGGTAGAGGTGAAGCCGCTTGGCGGCCAGGGCGTCATAGTCGAGGAAGCTGTACCCGGTGCCCTTCAGCCCCGCCGCCACCTCGGTGCAGTCGGCTTCGAGCACCTCCTCGCGCATGGTGCCCAGGGTGTCGCGCATGAGCCGGTAAATCCCCTCGCACCAGTGAATGTCCGCTTCGGCGTAGTGCAGCGGCCGGATGACGGCCCCGCCCTGGCTGCCTCAAGGGTGATTCTCAGCGGGCGGCGGGATGACGGGACCTGGCGGCGGGACGATCCCGCCCTTGGCGAACTGCACTGGCGCCAGCGGCCTGCCCGCGCCGTCCTTCGGGTCGGCCACCGGGGTGACCTTCTGCCGCGTGTACAGGGCGGCGACAGCCGAGACCGCGGCGACGATGACGGGGACGCTGACCACCCCGTGGTGGTGCAGCGCTGCGGTGATCATGACGGCGGCGGCGTAGAGCGCCATCCCGGCGGCGGTCAGCCCCGCCGGGTTCGTCGCCGGCGACAGCAGGCGGTTCACGGCGTCCACTCCACGTCGAAGCCGCCAGCGTCCCGCATCGCCGAGAGGGACTCCGCGATGCTGTCCTCATCGAGGCCGAGGTCTTGCAGCTCGTCGCGCACCACGGCCTCAAGGATCTCGTCGTATGCCATGACCTGCGCCTTTCTCTTGGTCGCTAATTCTTTAGCGCTAATTTTTTAGCGGTCAGCCCGTTGACCGGGATGCCGTAGCGCGCCGCGGCGGCCGCCAGCCCCGGCGGCACCGGCAGCGACCCGGGGCGCCCGCAGCCCAGCCCGTACCACTGGGCGCGGTTATCAGTGACGATCTTGACCGCGAACCGGCTTGGCCCCGGCCGGGCGGGCAGTACCGCGGTGCCCAGGTCGGCGGCGGCGTTGCACGAGGTCAGCTGCTGCCGCCGCTGCTGCGCGATGGCGGCGTTCAGCCGGGCGATCGTCGCGTCCTGCGCGCGGGACTGCGCGTCCTGCCGGGCGGCAGTCGAGTTGGCGTACACCACCGTGAACGTCGGCGACGCCGCCATCATGAGCACCAGCGCCGCAGCCAGCACCAGGACCGCGTGCCGCGCCCCCCGCGTCATCCGCTGCCCGCCGTCAGCCGCCACCGTCAGCCGCCCCCGGCAATGGCGGCAATGGCGGCGAGGAGGGCGGCGAGGGTGACTGCGGCGAGGATGACGATTCCCCAGCTGAGATAATGCGCCACCCGGCCTTCGCCGCCGCCGCCAGCAGCAGCGACCCCGCCACCGCGGTCAGCGCCGGGTCCGGGTGCCGTGCGGTGACCGCCCACACGATGAGCTCCACCCACGCTATCCCGGCCGCCGTCACGGCGACCAGCGCCTCCAGCCACGCCGTCCTGAGCCATCCCACCGTGCCCCTCTCTTCCGGTTGTCACAAGGTCAGCGGGGAACGGTCAGCCGATCCGGTCCAGGGTGATGTAGCACCGGACGCGGACGTGGGTCGCGGACGCGTTGGACGTGTTCTGCGCCCACTTGAACTGCAGGGTGCCGGAGCTCCCGGCCGTGGTGAGCTTGCCCTTCATCACGATGGCGGTGGGCGTCGGGCTCCCGCCGGCGGCCATCGGCACGTCCGTCTCGGCCTTGACGTCGGCGCTGGCCCCGAACCCGGTACCGCCGCCCTCGTTGTGCAAGGCGCTGTAGGCCATCGACGCGCCGGCGGGCACCGACCAGCCCCACTTGATGTCAACGGCGGAGTTCGCCAGGAAGGAAATCCAGGCCTCCATCTTGTACTCGGCGGAGGCGGACAGCCCGGCGAGGAACAGCTCGCTGTCGTTGACCAGCGTCGTGGAGCTGGTCACCGTCTGGTCGGCCGTCTTGTAGACGGCGTCCGGCGTGAACCAGGTGTTGCAGAAGCTGGCGGTCAGGACGTCCCCGACCGACAGCACGGGTACGGCCATCAGCCCTCCCTGTAGTTCCCGGCGTGGGCGCGGGATCCCTCGCGCAGCCACCCGGCGGAGCCGCGCACCCGGGCCTCCTTGCACCAGCGCGGCGGCGCCAGGATCGGCTCGCCGTCCTCGCCGGTGCCGGTGATGACCTGCACGTGCACCCACGGCCACGGGTCATCGTGCAGGAAAAACCGGCCGGTGGGGACCGGGTCGCCGTCCGCGTCGCAGACGAGGTTGCCGGCGGCGTCGCGCTGGTATTCCTGGGCCCAGACGGCCGGGTCCGGCATCCCGGGGCCGCGCTCGGCCAGCAGGCCGCCGTGCTGGTTCCAGTGGTCAGCCGGTGTTTCAAGGTCCTGCACGGCGACGACGACGGCGGGGACGGCCGGCCCGAAGTTCCGCTCACGGAACAGCAGCCGCTCACCCGCCGCGGGGAGTGCCTCGCGCTCGTGCGGGCGGCGCTCGTGCGCCCACCGCCTTATCTCCTGCGGGGTGTGCGGGCGGATGTCGGGCTGCATGCGGCTCCCGGTACGTAGAGGGGATGGAGCTTGAGGCCGGCGCGCGCTAGAACGCGAGCGCGTTCATGTCCAGCTGGCCGAGCGCCGGGCTGTCAAGGGTCAGGAACGAGTACCGGGACGCGTCCTGCAAGGCGAACGTCGTCTCCCACGTCCCGGCGCCGATCACGTGGGTGATACCGCGGATCAGGCAGTCCCTCGTGATCGGCGACGCCATGCCGGGCAGGCGCCGCCACACCTGGATCCGGTCGCCGGTCCGCAGCCCGAGCGCCAGCGGCCACAGGCTGACCGGGTCGGCCGACGGGATGAGCGTGACCGAGTCGAACTCCGGGTTGCCCGCCGCGGCGATCCAGGCGACGTACTGCGCCCAGCTCAGCGCCTCCGCGTCACTGGTCAGGATCAGGTCCGAGCGCGAGTAGGTCCGCCTGAACAGGTACCTCGTCACCGACGCCGCGTCGGTGACCTCCTGCAGCGTCCCGCCGGCCCTGGTGGCCTGGATGTCGTTGGCGATCGTCAGGTCAGCGGGCGGCACGCTCACCGCCGAGTAGTACATCTCGGTGCCAGCGGCCTGCACCGTGCCGGGCCGGTCGCCGAACACCGCCTGCACCGTGCTGCTGCGGGGATCGGTCAGCACGTCGTGGCGGCCGCGGAAGGTGAGCGACCCCGTCTCGTCCACGTACACGGCGCCGATCTCGCTGGCCGCGGTCAGCTGCAGCAGGTCCAGCGCGGGCGCGCCCAGCGTGGTGGCCTGCATCGCCGAGTTCCCGGCTGAGACCACGCTCATGCCGCGGGCCGCGGCGTACCACCCGGCGGCGGCGAGGATCCGCTGGACGCGGGCGCCGGACAGCTCGCCCGCGCCCACGGCGCCCGCCGCTGGCAGGGTGGTGCCCGCCAGGACGAGGAACCCGTCAGCGGCGTTCAGCGTCACGGTCGCGTAGTCCGGCCCCTGGTCCTCGCCGGGGTCCCACGACTGGGCGAACCCGCGGAACAGCGGGTAGGTGACCCCGGCCCACGTCGCGCGGGCGCGCACCGGGATCATGGGCCGCACCTGGGTGATCCCGGCCGCCACGTACGGGCCGGCCAGGTTCTCCGGCGTGAACCGGGCGTCACTGTTGTCGAGGACGGCCGTGGCGGTGCCGCCCTCGTAGGTGATGACCGGCCCCTGCTCGCGGGTTGAGGACCGGGTGATCGTCAGCGACTGCGCCAGCGGGGCGGAGATGTCGGTCCACGTGTCGGCGTCGGCCAGCGTGCCCGTGTCCAGGTGCCCGGCGACCGGGTCGTCGAGGATCAGGACGCCGGATGACAGGCCCGGGGCGGCAGGCGCGAACCCGGCCTCCACGATCAGCTGCGCCATGCCGTCCGGCGCGGTCACTCACGCCTGCCGTATACGCGCATGATGTAGTCCCAGCAGCATTTGACCTGGCTGGCGGGCGACGGGTCCATCGCGGCGGAGAACAGCTCCGGGACGCCATGCGGGCCGCAGTCGTACCAGGAGAAATCCTCAGCCTCTTCCGGCATCATGACCGCCAGCCCGCGCCGTTGACCCGCTCGTACTCAGCGATCACCTTGACGACTTCCCTGCCGAGCTGCGCCGGGTGCGTGCCCGCGGGCGCCGTCACCGTGATGTTGTAGGTGTTCCCGCCGCCGGGCGGGGTGCGGGTGACGTACTCGTCGCGGCCGGTGCCGTTCACCGCCAGGGTGATGCCCGGCTTAAGGATGCCGCCGTTGTCGTAACCGTGGCCGTGGCCGATGACAGCGCCCATGTTCGTGCCGTAGCGCGCGAGGGCGTAATGGATTCCGGCGTAGATCTGCGCCATCGGGTCCTCGGAAACAAAGCCGCCGCCGAAGTTCACCAGTGGCGGCGTGTTCCGATAGGGACCAGCGAAGTTAGCGAAAGTCGCGGGAATCAGCTGAAGCAATCCGACAGAGGGATGACCCGCTTGGGCGTTCGAATCGGTGAGGTTCACGGCCCGCAAATTGCCGCCTGATTCCGTGGCGATCTGTGACATCCAGTTGCCGGTCAGGGACAGTGGCAAGCCCAGCGAGTTCAGCACCGTCGTGATGTCAGCGGCGTAGTTCGCGCTTCCCGCACCGAGGAACGTCCCGCCGCCCGCCGCTGCCGCCGCTGCGGTCTTAGCGGCTGCCTGCAGCGCCGCCTCCGCGAACGCGGACACCGCCAGCTGCCCCCACTGCGCTTCGGCGATACTCATCGTCTTCTGCCCGGCGGTCACCTGACCGACAATGCCGCCGGCCGCGAACCCGGGAATCCTGCCACGCAGGTGGTCCACTTCGCCAGCATCGACAATGGGCTTGGGCACGACCAGTTCACCGGCCATGCCCAGCAGTGGAATGGAGTCCACTCCGGGGACACCGCCGCTGAGCAGCCAGCCCTTCGCGATGGTGTGGCCCCCGACCGCGCGAACCTGGCCGCTAGCGGTGATCGTCCGCGTGGCCAGGCCAGTGCCGACGATCTTGACCGTGCCGTCACCGCCAATGGTCAGCTCCGCGTTGACCGACTTGCCGTGCAGGGCGTCGACCTGCTGCTGGAACCGCACCACGTCCGCCTTCGCCTGCGCGGCCGACAGCCCCGAGTGGATAAGGTCATTGATCAGCCGCTGGCGGTCCGAGGCAGTCGCGCGGCTGTTCGTGCCGGTCTTGTACACCGCCGCCGCGAACGCGTCAGCGTCGGCCTTCGCGACCGGCACCAGCTGGTGAGTCAGGCTCATCGCCGACAGGAAGTTGTCCCGCAGCACCCCGGCCGCCTTCACCGTGTTGCCGGACAGGCCGTTCATCTTGTCGGCCCACGCCTGGTAGTCCCTGGTCAGCCCCTGCACGTCGGACCGCTGCGTAGGCGTCAGCCCGTGCAGGGCGTTCAGCCGGGCGATATTGGTCTGGTAGAAGCTGTTCAGCTGGTCGACGCTCGCGTTGTTCTTGTGCAATGTGTCGAGGCCCGTGCCGATCGCGGAGAAGATCGACAGGAACGCCTGCTGGGTGACCGTGGCGCCCCGGCCGCTGGCCTTCACGGTGGAGTTGAAGGACTCGAACGCCTGCGTCACGTTCAGGACGGCCTGCTGGTCGCTCACGGCCTTACCGACGAACTGGTTCCACAGGTCCGAGTACGCCTGCAACGCGACCGTGGCCGTCGTCGTGGAGGTGCCGAGCAGGTCCAGGTCACCGCGGATCGTGCCCACGGCCGGATGCGCGTCGATCATCGCGTTCTTCACGTCCGTGGTGCTCACGGCGGTCGTCTTCAGGCTTGCCGCCACGGCGGTCCAGTCGACGGCCGCCGCCGACGCCGACGGGATCTTCACCTTCGCGACCGCCTCGAACTGGACGGCAACCTGCTTAGTGGCCTCCGCGGCGGCGAACTCCTGGATCGCCAGCCCGGCGAACGCCCCGGCCAGCGCGCCGAGCGGCCCGCCGACGACGAACCCGATGGCCGCGCCGAGCAGCGGCAGCACCAGGTGCATCCGCTCCAGCCCGCCCACGGCCTTCAGCGCCACGTCGGCGACTACGAGGATCAGCCGGGCCAGCGGCTGCAGCTGCATCAGCAGCGGCGGGACGTCTTTCGCCAGGTCAATGAGCAGCTGCCCGACCAGCTGCAGGTCTGGCCCGGCCTGGGCCGCCATGAACTGGAAGAACGACTTCCACTCACCTGACAGCTGGGATCCGCCCTGGACCAGGACGCCGTGCAGCGCGTCGCCGGTGGCCTTCGCGACGGGCTGCAGCTCCCGCAGGGCGCCGGAGGCGAGGCCGATGCCGTCACCCCACAGCTTGACCACCTCGGGCTGCAGCGACTTGGAGAACGCCGACGCGGTGCCCTCCAGGCCGAGCAGCTCGCGGCCCATCTGCTGCTGCACCGGCGACAGCGTGGACAGGTTCGCCTTCAGGCCGCCGGTTGCCTGCGACGCGGCGAGGATCGGGCGGACGGTGCCGTACGCGGCCAGGCCCAGGCCGCCCAGCCCGGCGGCGAGCGTGACCGCTACCGGGGCGAGCGCGACCCCGGCGGCGATGGCGCCGGCCATCGGGGTCTGCAGCGCGGCGAAGCCGCCGGCGCCGCCCTTGGCGGCGTCGGCGGCGAGCTTGTTCTTGGCGGCGGCTTCCTCGGCGGCGCGGCCCTGCTGGCGCAGCTGCCGGGCCGTCTTCTCCGCCTCACCGGACAGGACCCGCTCGGCGTCGGCGAGCAGGTCGTCGGCCTTGACCATGCTGAGCGTGGCCCCGGCGGCCACCTGCGCCGTCCTGGCCTGGGTCTTCAGCGCCGCGCTGTTGCGGTCAACGGCCACGTTCGCGCCCTCAACCGAGCGGGCGAACCGGGCGAAGGAAGCCGACCCCTGATCGTCGCCGGTGATGTTAAAAACCTCATGGTCGTGGCCATGAAGTCATCACCGTCCTTTCCGGGTTAATGCTGCAGGCGGCACCGGTCGCCGGTGAACTTGCTCTGGTTGCACGGACGGCAGAGCGTCTGATAGCCCTCTGGGAATCCATGTTGAATTAGCCAGTGATAGAACTCGACCCCGCCGCCCTGGCGGCCGAAAATCTCCTGGCGGTGCTCATGCCCGTTCCCGCCAATATGGTCGATGGACAGATCATCCGTGCGCCCGCAACAGGCACAAGACGTGCCGTAATGACCGAAGACCTGCGCCCTCAGCTTGTCGGCGCGGTTGCGTACGCCCCTGCGCACGGCATCCAGGTTTTCCTGGTAATACTGCCGGCTCTGTTCTAGGCGCGCCTCGCGGTTCTCCTGGTAGCGCCGCCGCATCCGCTCTGTGCGCTCGTCGCGGTTCTCCTGGTAGTCCTGCCGCTTACGTACACGGACTTCAGGATCGGCCGCGTACTCGCGGCCCCTAGCGCGAAGTGTTTCCCGGTTCTTCTCCCGGTATCTCTGCTGGCTCAGGCGTGCCGCCGGGCGGGTCCCTTTCGCTTGATCAGCGCGGCATGCCTTACAGGTGTACTGGTGGCCGTCTGGCGCGCTGGTGAGCCGCTGGAATTCGCTGAGCGGCTTGTCCTGGCCGCACTTGTTGCAGCGCTTGCTGACAGTATTGGTCATGGGTCGCGGTCCTTTCGCGGTCAAGGACCCGGGATCACGGTGATTGCACACCGCCCGGGTCCGCCTTGATTTACTAGCCCTCCAGCTTCCGGGCGGTCTCGTCCATGGCGGACTCCACCGCGCGGCGCAGGTCCGGGGCGCGGCTGGCGATCGTGCGGTCGAACCAGCCAGTAGCGCGGGAGGACTGCTTCACCCACGTCCAGCCGCGGCCATGGCCCCTCCCGGTAACCTGCGCCTCGATCTCAGCCAGCGGGCGGCCGAACACCGGGTGCTTCCACCGCCTGTCGTCATTCAGGTAGGCGGGCAGGTTTCCCTTCCCCTCCGGCATCAGCGAGCCGCGCGAGACGATCGCCAGGGTTACCCCGCTGCCGGTGATGCTGACGGATGAGCTGACCGTCGCGGCGGCCTCGCCGCGCAGCGTCCCGTCATGCTTAGACGGGGATGCCTGGATGGCCTCGTGCACCGCGCCGACAACAGGCCCGGCGGCTTCAGTGAGCGCCTTGCGCAGGTTCTTCCGCAGCTCCGCGTCCGCCGTCTTCAGCCGCGCGGCGAGCCGCTTCATCTCCTCCGGGCCGCCGCCGGTCACCCTGGCCATGTCACCGGCCTCCTAGAGTCGGGTCATGAAGTGCCCGTGCGGCTGGAACTGTAGCTTCGAGGTCGACGACCAGATCGCCGCCGACTTCGCGCTCCCCGGCCTCGCGGACTGGCTCGCCCGGGGCGTGGCCGACTTCACCGAGGCGACGTCACCGCCTCCGCTCGCTCCCGCCGCGCTCCCGGGCCTCGACCCGGTGCAGGGCCTCCCACTCGGCCAGCTCCAGGCTGGACGCCTCGCGCAATAGCCGGGCGCGGGTCATCCCCAGCTCGCGGGCTAGCTCGTAGGTGAACCTTCGCCAGGGGGAGGCGAGGATTTTCCCTCCAGCTCCTCCATGTCCTCCTGCCCTATCCCGGACAGCCGGGCGGCGACCTCCCACACCCGGTTCAGCGCCACCCCGGACAACCGGCCCAAGGCCCAGACGTCCTGCTGGGTGAACGCCGGCTCGCCGGTGTCATGGTCGATGATGCAGCGGGCGGCGAGCTTGGCGCGGATGTTGGCGGTGTCCCGCACGCCCACGTTGCCGCGCACGGTCACGGTGGACGCCTCGAACTCGTCGCGGCCCTCCCCGTCCAGGCCGCGCACCACCACCGTGCCGCCCCACTCGGGCACGGGTACTTCCTCGGTCGGCAGCGACGTCGCCGCGAGGATCGCCTCGCGCGTCAGGTAGGTGCCCATCACGCCGGAATAGTGGAGTTCTGCGCGGGGATCTTCGTGATGCTGAACTGCACGTGGACCTTCGCCGGGTCCTCGATGCTGGGGTCGACGAACATCGACTTGACCTTCGCCGGCCAGATCTCCATCTTCTGCGTCGGGATATCGCCCTCCGGCAGGATGATCACGAACCCGGCGGTACCGCGCGTGAACACGGTGCGGGCGTCCGCCGACGTCGAGGACGCCCAGAACACGATCTCGCTGTCGGCGGCGGTGACCCGCGCCGGGACCTGCCCCACGAACCCGGTCGCCAGGTCCGGGGTGTCCGCGCTGTTGCCCGTCAGGGTGAACCCGTTGACCGACTCGACCTCGGCGGTCAGGTCAATGCCCGCGTTGATCTCCGCCCGGGTCGGGGTGGCGTAGGCGACGGCGGCGGTGATCCAGTAGTACTTCCGGTTCCCCGGCGGGGTGTACCGGGTCGTGGCGGTCAGCGGCGTGGGGGCCATGTCACATCTCCTTCGCGGTCTCGCCGGCCTCGGCGAGGGTCATCGGCTCTGGCTCCTGCTCCTGCTCCGGCTGCGCGGGCGGGATGTCGCCGTCGGCCAGCAGCCGCCACCCGGCCCGGTACCACTGGGGCAGCGACGACTCCGCCACCACCGACACCGACGACGGGCCCAGGAGGGGATTGATGATCTGCGTGAACCCTGGCTCCATGACCGCCGCCTCAGGTGCTCGTCGAGATGGTCGCCACGCTGACCGTCGTGACCGACGACAGGGCGAAGGTCGCCAGGCCGGTAGTCGGGTCCTGGTACCTGGCCGGCGGCAGCGGGTAGACGGCGTCACCGCCCGTGGTGATCGTCGGCGCGTACGTGGACACCAGCGGCAGGCCGTCCACGGTGATCCCGGCCGGGATCGTGAAGGTCACCGTCAGCGTGCCGCCGGAGCCGTTCTTGACCAGCAATGCGAGATCCTGCCCGCACGGCGTGGTGTTCCCCGACGTGGCCAGGCCCCCGGCACCGGAGGTCGTGTAGGTGATCGCCGCCCCGTTATGCGGGAAGACCTGGGTAGTCAGTACGGCCGCCATCGCGGCTCCCTTCGCTAGTCGCTACTTGCCGCCGGGCGCGCCAGGATCCCGGCCTCTGCCGTCTCCCTGCCGTCGCGCAGCTTCCCGCCGAGCATGGGCGCGAGCTTTCTCCAGCGCGTCCGCCTGGCCGAACCGCTGGACGTAGACCTGCACCGCGTTGCCGACCGTGCAGTCGATGACGATCCGCGATATCTCGTTCAGCTCCTCCGCCGAGATCACGCCCGCCTCGGCGAGCCGCTTGGCGAACCACTCCGAGGTAACTGGCGACATCGCCGCTCTCCTATCGCTGAGTGAAGGCGTCCACCGACACGGTGAAGTCGACCTGCGCCCGGTAGCCGACGCCTACCTGGTCCGTGCGCAGCGACCACCCGGAGACCCGCGCGCTCATCGCCGTACGGGACAGCGTCTGGTTGGCGACCAGGCACGCGCCGGCGGCGGCGAGGATCGCGAACGCCGCGTCCCGCGCGGCCGCCGCGTCGCCCTCATCGCCCGTCAGCACCGCGAGGCCGCAGCGGACCGTGATCGCCTCGCGGTCCACGCCGCCGGACAGGTCCGCGCTGGCGTTGTTAGCGTCGGCGTGGCTGTCCTCGTCCGGGTTGAGGTAGCCGACCGTCAGCACGGCCATGGCGTCGGAGTCGGACAGGTCCCCCATGTCCTTGACCTTCACCCCGGCCAGGGCGGGCCAGGCGGTGAACAGCGCCGCCATGGCCTTCATCGCCAGCGGCGCGGACGACGCCCAGCTCACTGGCCCTCCGTCGTCCACGTGCGGATGTTCGCGATGGGGAACTGCCTGTCCGGCGCTGTCACGGTCGCGGTGATGCCCGACAGGTGCGCCCTCAGGTAGAGCACGCCGTTGATCTCCTGGGCGCTCGCGCAGGAGTAGATTTCTTGCTTTCCGTCCATCCACGTGATGACGACGGTCAGGCGGCCGCTCACGCGCAGACCACCGGGATGATGTCCGCCTCGAGCAGCTCCAGCACCCGGCGCGGCACGCTGAACGTCCACCCGGCGGACGTGGTGAACGCCTCGTCGCCAGCCAGCGGCGCCCGCGGCTGCGCGCCCCGCTGCGTCTCCCACAGGTGCCGCAGCTGCTCCTTCTCCGCGTGCTCCAGCCGCTCGGGGATCACCGCCCGCCCGGCGGTGCCGGACCACTGCCACGGGCCGCCCCAGAACCCGCGGCGGTCCGCCGCCTGGCACGTCCCGGCGCGCGGGTTCACGATCAGGTCCGCCGTCGCCCACGAGGGGCCGCCCGCCCGCAGGCTGGCGATGGAGGTGACCGAGGCGGCCGACGGCACGGGCGCCGAGGGCAGGCGGATCATGCGGCGGAAGTCACCGGGGATGAACTCGCCGGCGATCTGGCGGATGACGCAGGTCCCCGCCTTGGACTCGATGAGCTCGGTGGCGGCCATCATGAACCGGCGCAGCTCCGCGTCAGCCGGCTTCACGCCCGGCGACTTGTTCAGGTGCTCCTTCGCCTCAGCGATGGAGATGATGCTGATGAACTGCCGGACGGGGAAGTAGTCGACGACGGCGGTCCCCGGGCCGGTCGTCACCCACGCGGCCTTGTGCAGCCCGGCCTGCACCGTCGGGTAGTCGACGGTGAGCACCCAGTCGGCGCCGGACGCCGCGCCGGCGCCGACTACGGGGGTGACGGTGGTCTGGTCGGGCAGCGTGATCGTCAGCGTGACCATCGCGGGCGGGCTCGCCTGGCCCGCGATGGTCAGGGTGGCCTCGTAGACCTGCCCGAGGTCGATCATGGCTGTCCTCCCGGTACTGCGATCACGCCCGTGCCCGTGCCCGGCACGGCTGAGGTCACGGTGCGCCCCGTGGCCGCCGACCGGCCGAACGTCACCGGCGGCGGCGGCGCGATGAACGGCGCCGAGGTGATCACCGGGAACACCGGCGGCCACCACACGGGCCGCGCCACCACCAGCGGAGCCGGGGTGACCAGGACGGGCGGGTCGGCGAGCGTGGCCCGCAGGATCACCGGCGGCTGCGCCGCGGCCAGCTTCACCGGCGCCGCGACGATGACCGGCTGCGGGGCGACCGCCACGGAGGCGACGGCAGGCGCCGGGCTGGCGGAGATGACCGCGGCCTGCGGGCGCCCTTGCGCCGTGACCGCCGTCGCCATCACGACGACGGGCCGCGGCGTGGTCAGGGCTGGCGCGTCTGCTAGCGATGACCGCGACGTCAGCGCCTGCGCCGGGGGCACTGGCGGCGGCTGCTGCCAGGTGACCAGCGGCGACGGCGACGCCTGCGTGACGATCACCGCGATGGCCGGCGCGGCGGACAGGACCGGTGCCCCGGGGGCACCCCACCGCGGCGTCGCCGCCGCCGGGACCACCACCGGAGCCGGGGTGACCAGGACCGGGGCGTCGGCTAGCGAGCCCCGGGACGCCAGCGCCGCGTTCGGCGCCCCGAACCCCGGGGTCGCGGCGGCCTGCCGGATCACCGGCGCCGCGGTAACCGGGGTCGCGAGGTCCTGCAGCGACGCGCGGGAGAACTGGACCTGGTTAGGCTGCCCGAATCGCGGGGTCGCCGCCGCCTGCCGGATGACGGGCGCGGGCGTGGTCAGGACAGGGGCATCGGCGAGGCTGCCCCGGGAGATGACCGCCGGGGCCGGGTGGGCGCGCCCGTGAACGGCCACGGCGCCTCCTAAGCTCAGGCCAGCGTTCCCAGCAGGTAACCAGGCTGCGGGCATCGCCCCAGCCGGTAGGACACCCGCTGGTTGCTGCCGTCGATGACCAGCACCGGCCCGTCCAGGCTCAGGCCCGCCGGGGCCGTCCCGGCCCGGACCTGCGCCACTAGCGCCTCGGGGATCGCCACGACCGCGTCGGCGCGCTCCACGAGCAGCTCACCGCCGATGTTGTGCAGGATGCACTGACCCGGACCCGGCGCCGCGTACTCAAGCTGCTCGGGCTTCACCTAGCACCTTTCCATCCAGAAAGTCGCCGTGCAGTTCACTGCGGCCGGCGCGTTGCAGCGCAGCGTGATGCCCGCCGACACCGGAGTGTCGTGCGTGGACCCCAGCGGCCAGTCATAGATCACCAAGCCCCCGTTCGGGGTGAGCGTCCACCGGTCGTACGACGTCAGGACAGTCGGCTCCGACGTCGAGTTGTAGAACCCGGTGAACCCGGCCACGATCGTCCGGCCGTACACCTGGTTGATGCTCGTGTTGCCGTTGGTGTTGGCCGTCCCCGGAGTGCTGTTGGTCGCCAGCGTGTTATCGCACATCTCCACCGCTACCGGCACGGCAGACGCCGTCACGCCGTCGAAGCCGAGCCGCATCTTCGTCAGGTCGATGCCGAACGTCGCCGGGGCGATAACCGTCAGGACCGACTTCGCGACGCCGGCGGACAGGGCCGTCCCGGCTGTTCCCGCAACGCCCGTAGTAATGCTGTAACCGGCCTTGGCCATCTCTGCCTCTTTCGCTTGTTACCAGTTGGCTGCCTGCATGACCGCCGCCTGCGGGACCACTACCGGGGCGGGCGTTACCGATGCCGCGCCGGCGGCGAGCTTGAACGCCACCGTGAGCACGGTCCAGCCGCCGCTGTACGCGCCCCCGAAGCCCGTGGACTCCGAGCCGCCCGTGCTGTTGCCGTACTCGAGCGATGCGTCGCTGAAGTTGGCCTGGGAACCGGAGGCGCGGGTCATCCCGGACGCCGCCGTGACCGTGACGGCGCCGCCCTTGTCCGCGTAGCCGCAGGCCAGGAACTCACCGGACGCGGCGGAGGAGTACGACGGGGAGCCGGTCGTCGTCGCCGTGCCGGTCAGCGTCGCCGGGGAGCCGTCCAGCATCGCCGCGGTGTTCCCGGCCAGCAAGCCGGACACCTCGGCGACGACGACCGACTGCCCGTTGGAGCTGGGGAACAGGGCCGTGAGCGCCACCGCGATGCCCACGTCGCCGGCCGGGACGTCCAGGCCGTACAGCCAGATGGAGCCGTTCGTCGTGGAGGTGGCCGACCCCAGCTGGGTCCAGGCGTTGCCCGCCGCGTCCTTGACGGACGTCGGGGCGTCGGACCAGTCGCTGCCGACGGCGGCGATGATCTTGTTGCCGCTCCCGGCGTTACTCCCGAACGTGGCCGTGACGCTGGTGCCAAAAAAGTTGTTACCGGCGGACTGCAGGACGCTCCAGGTCACGCCTCACCGCCCGGCCCTGCGTCCCTGGCGGCCTTCACCGCCGTCGCGCGCACGTCGGCAGGGAACTCCCGCACGTCCGTCACCACCTCGGCCCACCCCGCCGCCGTCAGCGCCCGCTCCAGCTCGGCCGGGCGGATGTTCGCGTAATGCTCGCCGGGCAGCAGCCGGAGCTCCCCGTCCACCGCCGAGTGCGGCGGCCGGCCAGGCGCGGCGGTGGTGACGATAAGCCGGCCGGCCGGCGCGCACGCCGCGTACGCGGTGCGCAGGATCGCCCGCCAGGAGGCGGCGTGCTCCAGCACCTCCGCGCAGACCACCACGTCCCACCACTGGCCGGACGGATTCCAGGTGGCGGCGTCGGCGATGATGTCAACGTCAGTGACCCGCTCGCCGGGCAGCGCGTCCAGGACCGTGTAGCGGGTGGCGGCGGGGAACAGCGGGCGCACGGAGCCGTTGATCGAGCGGCCGCCGATGTCAAGGACGCTAATCGCGTCATCCGTGGCGTACTTTGCTACCCACTCATAGGCTTCTTGGTGCACGGCCATTCTCCCTGCCCCGCTGGTAACGCCTGCGCCTTGCCTCTCTCGCGCAGGTGCGGCAACTCCGCCAGCCTGACGCTTTAACCCTGGTGTTCTCAGGCGTCCAGGGATGCCCTCGCTGACAGGTCAAGCGCTTGTCCCTGTCGTAACGCCGATGGCATGGCACGCAAAGCGACATCCAATCGGCGGGCTCGCGCAGGTACTCACCCGATATGTTGGCCCATTCCAGGCTCTCGGTTGCACCGCAGAACTCACAGCAGGCGGGTGCCCCCTTGAGGCGACGAACCCACTGGTGGAGTCCTGCATAGCTGACCTCGTCGCCCTTCCAGTCCGAACGCGCCGCGTCCCTGACGAACCGGTAGTAACAGGCAGGGGAGCAGTACTTGCCTCCGCCTCGGGCGACATCCGATGACTTAGCCGTGAACCCCTTGCCACACGGGCAGGCGCATTCGATGATGGCCACGTCGACTCCTTAGCAGTCGGCCAGGCCCCGGGGGTGTTGCTGCACTCGCCGGGGCGTTCGATTCTAGCCATTCTAGCAGGTCAAAGACATTTGCCATACTTGACAAGCCTTGCCTCAAACAGGGCCTTGTCCTGCTCGAAGTGCTTCCGCCCGAGCGCGTACGTCGCGTCGTCAGCGGCATTGCCCCACAGCGGGTGCAGCGCCTCCACCTTCGCGTGCGGGGCCATCACCCACGCGCCGCGCTGCGCCGCCGCCGCCGCGATCTCGTCATCGGGGAAGTTGTGCCGGTAGCCCTCATGGGCCACGACCTTCGGGCCGTCCCACGACGCGCCCGCCTCGTCAATGTAGGCGCGGCGGATGAGCGGGTGCGGCGACCACTCGCCAGCGGCGCACCTCGGGTTGTGCATGTCGTTCGTGCCGACCACGTCAGCGCCGTCCCGGGCCGCGTGCTGCGCCTGGTCCAGCCACCCGGGGTGGAACCGCACGTCATCGCCTACCAGGAGCAGCCACGGCTCAGCGGTCATCCTGTAGCCGGCGTTGACTTTCTCGGCGAACGTCCCCGGCGCCCCTGACCCGTCGGCCCGGTCTATGGCGATGACCTTGGCCCCGGCTTCCTTCCACGCCGCGATGGTCTCCGCATCGGCCTCATCGGCGACCGCGTACACATGAGCCAGCGGGGCGCCCGGCGCGGCCAGCGATGCCATGAACGGTGCCGCGTTACCCGGCCTGCCCAGCACCGGGACGATCACCGCCGTCGCCTCAGTCGCCGGCGGCACCGGCGGCGGCAGCGCGGCCAGCACCCGCGCGGCCATGTAGTCATCCTCGCTGACCCAGATCATCTTCTGGTGGGTCGTTGGCACCCCGGTGTGCACGTGGACCGGGATCTTCAGCGCCCCCGCGCGCAGGCACAGCGACAGGTCCTCGCTGACGAGCTGCCCGGTCGTCGTGTTCGGGATCCGGTCATACCAGTGCTCGCCGTAGGCGGCGGCGACCTTCTCGAACACCGACCGGTGGATGAGCACGCACGCCGCGCCAGTCCCCGCGCAGGCGGTCACCGTGTCCGGCGGGTAGTTGAACCGGACCACGAAGCCCATCTGCCCGTCGTCCAGCACGCGCCAGTCAAAGATGGTGGGCGCCGGGGAGGTCCGCCAGCCGCCCATGCCGTCCTGGCTGTCCTCCCGCCAGGTGAACGCCAGGCCCCCGACTACCGGCCGCTCCACGGGATCAGCCGCCGCCAGCAGGCGGTCCACCGTGTCCGCCGCGAAGCCCATGTCGGTGTCGGTCCAGAACAGCCAGTCCGCCTCACGCTCGGCCAGGAACAGCCGCACGGCCTTGTTGCGGGCATCGGCCAGGCCGTCAGTGCCGTGCTTCATCGCGATGTAGCCGCCGCGCAGGATCCTGGCCTCATTCGCCAGGTCCCACCCGATCAGCTGCACCATCGAGTGATGCCAGCTGTGGGCGAGGTTCTTGCCGTCGTGGACGTACGCGACGGTGACCGCGGTCGCGCGGTCCTCCGGGGCGGTCACGCCGGGACCTCGGCGATTTCAGGCCCAGGGCAGAAGACGATAGTCCCGGGCAGCAGGCAGGCCGGGTGCTCACGGCTGTCGCGGACGATCTCGTCAGGTGCTGGCACCACGCGAGCGCCGCCCGATTCGGACTCGATCAGGATCCCGACGTCAGCAGGATGGTAGAGAACGCCGCTGACGCGGTACCCCACGATGCGGTCAGCCACGGCGCGTGTTCCGCTTCTCGCCCGGCGCCGCGGTCGCCTGCTCAACCGGCGGGTCGGCCAGCTCCGGCGGCGGCACGCTGTACGACACCCCGTAGCGGGGATCCGGCGAGAACAGCCCTGCGGGCGCGGCCTCGACCACCGGGTCACTAGCGGCCCAGTGCTGGCCGCCGTGGACCATGTGGCGCCCCTCATCGGGGGTGACCACCTGCGCGGTGTACGTGGCATAGACGACGTCCATGTTTCCTTCTCCCGAGGTTGGGCGGCGGCCCGGGAACCTCGGGGAACCCGGGCCGCCGGTCTTTACTGGCTGACGCTGACGCCGAGGTCCGCCAGCCTGGCGTCGATGGCCTTCACGGCGTCCTTGTCGTCCACGCCGTCACTGGCCGCGATGATCCGCTCGGCGAGCAGCTGGTGCACCAGCGGGTTACTGGACGCGCCCGCGCTGCCCAGCGGCGCACCCGGCTCTTCCGCCTCCGGCCCCGGCTGCTGCGCTGCGGGCTTCTGTGTGGCCATGTCAGCTCCTCACGTAATGGGCAGCCGCCTCAATGACTTCGG
>Ga0137403_10001152_pt1 | contig 33422 bp, 30 predicted proteins | sample CZOMad2_1_16fung_FD_122057 | JGI IMG/M metagenome (GOLD analysis project Ga0137403, IMG submission 122057) | Vadose zone soil fungal communities from Angelo Coast Range Reserve, California, USA - CZOMad2_1_16fungal (Hybrid Assembly) | ecosystem: Environmental > Terrestrial > Soil > Vadose zone... | reverse complement strand
TATCGCGACTGGTGCTGCACATGATCGAAAACACGATGCTGAATGGCGAAGTCGTGCGCCTCGACGGCGCCTTGAGACTGGCGCCGAAGTGAATCCGAAGCCGCCCTTCAGCGTGCCGCCCAGTCTCGAGGATCTCGAGACCATCGCCGAGGCGGCCTATGCCGGCATCCCGCGCGCGCTGACGCGCCATGTCGACAATGTCGTCATCCGCGTGGTCGATTTTCCCGACGACGAGACGATGGACGAGATGGGCTGCGAGACGGAATTCGACCTGCTCGGCCTCTATCGCGGCGTCGATCTCTCGCGCAAGAGCACGCTCGACGTCGTCACCAACATCGACATGATCTTCCTCTACCGCCGTCCGCTGCTCGACTACTGGTGCGAGACCGGCGAGGACCTCACCCACCTGGTCCGCCATGTGTTGATCCACGAGATCGGCCACCATTTCGGCCTCTCCGACGACGACATGGAGCGGATCGAGGCGCAAGCGGATCGTCCGTAGGGGCAGCTGCGGGCGCGCGCAGCGCGCCCCTACAGGAGCATGCCCACCCGACTGCGCAACGTCGGGAGCAGTTCGCTCTCGAACCAGGGATTGCGCTTGAGCCAGCCGATGTTGCGCCAGCTCGGGTGCGGCAGCGGCAGATAGTTCGGGAGGTACTGGCGCCATGCCTGTACGGTGGCGGTCATCGTCGCCTGGCGACGCGCCTCCAGGTAGTAGGCCTGCGCATGGGAGCCCACGAGAAGCGTCAGCCCGATATTGGGCAGACGCTGCATCACACGGTCATGCCACAAGGGCGCGCATTCCTTCCGCGGCGGCCGATCGCCGCCGTTCTTGTCGACGCCGGGATAACAGAAGCCCATGGGCACGATGGCGACGCGCGACTCGTCGTAGAAGTCTTCGCGGTCGAGCCGCAGCCAGTCGCGCAGGCGGTCGCCGCTGCGATCGTTCCAGGGGATGCCGCTCTCATGCACCTTGGTGCCCGGTGCCTGGCCGATGATGAGCAGCCGCGCGCTCGCCTTCGCCCGCAGGACCGGCCGCGGCCCCAGCGGCAGGTGCGCGGCGCAGACGCGGCAACCGCGGATCTCCCGCAGCAGCGATGCGAGCGCGCGGTCGCTCATGCGCCCGCGAGCAGGCGCTCGACGAAGGCGGGCACGAGCTGCGTGGCCGGTCCGTACTGCCGCTCGGCAAAAAGGCTGCGGCCGTCGGAGGGCTCCAGATTCAACTCCACCGTGAGCGCCCCGGCCAGCCGCGCCTCCTGAACGAAGCCCGCGGCCGGATAGACGGCTCCGGAGGTGCCGATCGACACGAAGAGATCGCAGATCGACAGCATGGCGGCGATACGCTCCATCTCCAGCGGCATCTCGCCGAACCAGACGACATGCGGCCGCAGCCTGCCGATCGCGCCGCAGCAGGGCGACCGCGTCGCCACCTCGATATCCTCGCGCCATTCCCGCACCCGATCGCAGGCGGCACAGCGCGCCTTGAACAGTTCACCATGCATATGGACGAGATTGCGGTTGCCGGCGCGGTCATGAAGGTCGTCGATGTTCTGGGTGACGAGCAGGAAATCGCCGGGAAAATGCTGTTCCAGCGCCGCCAGCGCGCGATGCGCCGCGTTCGGCGTCACGTTGCCATCGCGCAGGCTGCGCCGCCGATCGTTGTAGAACGCCTGCACCCTGGCGGGATCGCGCGCATAGGCCTCCGGCGTCGCCACATCCTCCAGCCGCACCTTGGCCCAGATGCCGTCGGCGTCGCGAAAGGTATCGAGGCCGGATTCCTTGGAAATGCCGGCGCCGGTGAGGACGACTATGCGATGAGGTTCTTGCACGCTTTAGCCGCCCGTCAGCAAGGAATCGGAATAGCCGACACGACACTTCCAATCACACTGAGGATCACATTGGTGACGAACCCACGAAGCAGGACGATATCGACAAACAGCGCGAACACGATGGCGTCGAGTGCGATGTATCCGGAACCCCAATAACCATCGGTCAAGACGGCCCACCACCAGTTCGTGCCGAACACATAGAATGCCAGCGTCACCAGCGTTGACGCCGCGAGCATCCCAGCCGGCAGGACGACCAGGCGCTGCTCCTGCGCGATCAAGCCGACCAACAACAAGAAGACAAAGATGGCGAGATTGACGACCGAGATCAGAGTCAATTCATGGCGCAACTTGCCAAGAATGGAATCGAAGCGCCCTTGCGCGATGGACTGCAGGTTGTTCAACGCCGTCTTCGTCTCCTCCGGCAGGGCGCTGATCGCCGCGTGCAGGAGCGCGCGGGCCTTGGCGTGATCCCCGCACGCGTCTTTGCATTGGGTTGCCAGCAACTTGTCCAAGACCGCCTCGACGACGGCGGAGGCCTGCTGCTGCAGCTCGCGCAGGCGGGCGGCATAGATCGCCGCAAGGTCCGCGTCCGGAATCAGTATTTCGATTTCGGGAGAATTCGCTTGCAGGGCCTCCACTTCCGCATGCAGGCGATAGGAAACATAGCCACGCGCGGCTCGTTCGACGGCGTCGGGCATCGTCGTGGCGACAACGGCAAGGCCACCGAACAACGCAATACCAACAACCGCGATTGCTCTGATCGCAATGGCAATGCGCCGGATCGTGCCGACCGACAACCGGCGGTCAACTACGCGAGAGCTCATAGCTGTGCTCGGCCCGATAGATCGAGCCTTCGCCGCCGGTGAAGCTCTGGAACAGCGTGAAGTGCGTGACCTCGAATTGGGGCGTGCGGAAGAGGTTGTTGTAGGCGAGGTACTCCTGCAGCTTGGCGGTCGGCGGCGCCGATTTCGGGCGCGCCAGCGTGATGTGCGGGTTGAACTTCTGGCCGTCCGGCGGCAGTCCCGCGCGCACCACCGCCGATTCCACCTTGTCGCGCAGGTGACGCAGCGCCGGCGACTTCTCGACCCCGGCCCAGATCACCCGCACATTGCCGCCATTGCCGAAATGGCCGACGCCGCCGAGGCCCAAGGAGAAGCGCGGCGCCCGCACGGCCGCGAGCGAGGCGTCGATGTCCTGGGAGACGCCGCCATCGACCTCGCCGATGAAGCGAAGCGTGATGTGGAAGTTTTCCACCGGCACCCAGCGCACCTTGGGCAGGCCGGAGCACAGCAGGCTCAGCTGGAAGCGGACGTCTTCGGGAAGAGCGATGCCCACGAACAGGCGCATGATGGCTGTCTGCAGGTAGGTTGTGATCCGGTCGAGCGTTTCAACGCTGTATGCCGGGGCCGGCACTTGCCAGAATAGGCGCTGTCGGCGCCTCGAGGCCAGCCGAAACCAGCAGCTCTCATGATGGCGAAGCGTTCATCCCATCCCTCCCGTGGTCCCATAGTGCGATCGGCGGCGGTGGTAGAGGCGGCGGCCGGGGGAGCTCCCAACCGTCGGACGAGGACGGTCTCAGGTGCCCGGTGCGCCAGGGTACGCGTCTGCTGCGCGCGCTTGCGTAAGGCCGGTCACGCGCTCCCGCCTAAAGGGCGCGGGAGGCCGGCCACGGCTGCCCGATCGGAGCACCGGCCCCGAAGGGCCGGGTCCCATGACTTGCTGAGTCGCGCCATCCGGACGAGGGGCAGCTGGAAACCGGACGCCACGCGACGGCTGTGCGGGTTGGCTCCCGCAGGACCAGGTTGGGGCCTCAGGACGGCTCTTGTCAGTCCGAGGCCGGGGCGGTCGAAGGCGGCGGACCAGAGTCCGGGCCCCGGGGCCGTCTCGCACGGCCCAGACCGCCGTGCACGGCGGTCCAAAAAGCAATGGAGCCGCGGCCCGTTCCGGGCGCACGACTCCATCACATAATATTCGCATTTTAGGACATCGATCCTACATCTGTCAAGAAGAATCTTCAGTTGCCGATGCGTAATTTCTCGCTGGCGGCGCTTAGGGGCGCGGCACGCGCCCGGCGGCGGACGAAGCTTCCGCGGACGGATGCCCGAGCAGCGGCACCGCGGGCGCGCGCCGCGCCCCCCTACAAGAGGTGCATCGACCTGCCCGATAGTCGCGTCCATGACCTCCGCGTCTCCGCGCCTCCTCGTGCAAAAGCTTCCGTGCGGCGGCGCGCATGTCAAAATGCGATTGCCTCGCCTGCTCACGGGCACGGATAGGTGTGTACCTTGTGGATGGCGTCGATGCCGTCCAGCACGGCCGGCGAAAGTTTCACCTCGCTACTCGCGATGTTGGTCTTGAGCTGCTCCATCGTGGTGGCGCCGATGATGTTGGCGGTGACGAACGGGCGGCTGGTGACGAACGCCAGGGCCATCTGCGCGGGATCGAGGCCGTGCTCGCCGGCGAGCTTCACGTAGGCCGCGGTGGCCGCCACGCCCGACGGCGTCAGATAGCGCTTGAAGTGCTTCCAGAGCGTAAGCCGCGCGCCGGCAGGCTCGGCGCCGTTCAGGTACTTGCCGGAGAGCGCGCCCATGGCGAGCGGCGAATAGGCGAGCAGGCCGCATTGCTCGCGCGCCGCCACCTCGGCGAGGCCGACCTCGAAACTGCGGTTCAGCAGGCTGTAGGCATTCTGGATGCTGGCCATGTGCGGGCCGCGCCCGGCCTCGGCGAGGGACAGATAGCGCATCGTGCCCCAGGCCGATTCGTTGGAAACACCGATCTGGCGCGCCTTTCCGCTCTTCACGACCTCGGCGAGGACCGCGAGCGTTTCCGCCAGCGGCGTTCCGTCATCTTCCTTCGCCGGCGCGTAGCCGAGCTTGCCGAACGCGTTGGTGTCGCGCTCGGCCCAGTGCAGCTGGTAGAGATCGACATAGTCGGTCTGCAGGCGTTTCAGGCTGGCATCGATCGCCGCCAGGATATGCGTCCGGTTGAGGCGCGGCTTGCCGTCGCGGACATAGGAGAAGCGCTGGTCGGGACCGGCCACCTTGGTCGCCAGCACGACCTTATCGCGTTTGCCGCGAGACTTGAACCAGTTGCCGATGATCTCCTCGGTGCGGCCGTAGGTCTCCTTGCGCGGCGGCACGGCGTACATCTCCGCCGTATCCCAGAAGTTCACGCCCTGGCCGAGCGCGTAGTCCATCTGCTCGAAGCCCTGCTCCTGGGTGTTCTGCTCGCCCCAGGTCATGGTGCCCAGGCAGATGGCGCTCACCTTGATGTCGCTGCGCCCGAGTTGGCGGTATTGCATTTTTTGGTCCCCACCAAGCGTGATCAAGAACGCTCCCCCACGATGTCATCGCCGGGCTTGACCCGGCGATCCATGTCTCCGCGGCACGCTGGATTGCCGGGTCAAGCCCGGCAATGACAATGAGGGGAACAGTCGAAGGATAGGCGGACGCGTATTTGACGCAGACGGGTTAAGCGAGTCAACGCGCCCCTACAAGAACAGCGCGAGCACGCCGGTGTAGCCGTAGAGGCGGTTGTTGCAGATTTCGCCGTTGGCGAAGAAGCCCACGAGCGGGAAGTCGCCGAGGGTGGCGCGGATGGCCTTCAGCTCCTCGGAATCGTCGCCGAACAAGTTGGGGCCGCGCGCCACGCAGGTGCAGTAGACGCCGCCCTTGATCGGCTGGCCGGCGGCGCGCCGGGCGAGGTCGTCGAGCATGCGCTTCAGGTCCTGCTCGGCGCCCTGGCGGTCGCGGCGGGTAAACATGATGCGGTCGCCGGTCTCGACCTGGGCGCCGATGGCGAGCCAGCCCTTGCCGGGATCGATGCCCGTGAGGTTGCGCACGAGATAGTCGCCGGTGTCGGAGCCGGCGACCGGCAGCGCCGCGTAGATGTAGCCGCCGATCTTGCGCAGGTCGCGCGCCAGCAGCTCGCCGATATCCTCCTTGAAGACGTCGAGCGCGGGTCGACCGTCGAGCGCTTCGATGACATTGTCGTCGGCCTCGGTGATGACATGCATCGGGCCGATCGGCGAGCAGCCCTGGGTGAGGCCGGCGGCCACCGCCACGCCGCCGGCGAACAGCACGCCGGACAGGCCGCCTTCGACGATGCGGTCGGCGATCTGCGGATGCTCGGAGCGCGAGGAGGTGAGGCCGCCGACGAAGAACAGCCCGAGATCGTCCGCCATGCCTTCGACGATATCGGGCGTCAGCGGATTGCGGGGATCGCCATGGACGAGGCCGAAGAGCGGCTGGGCGGCCTTGAGCCAGCCGCCATACTGGGTGCGGAACGGCCCGAGGCCGCCATGCACCGGCTCGAACACGCGGTAGGAGTCGGCCGGCAGCGCCGCCACCATCACCGCCATCGCCGGCCGGTCGAAATACTCGGCGCAAGCGCCGGCGCCGTCACTGCCGGCGACGCCGATGCCGGTGGTGCCGACCCAATCGGCGACGCCGGTGTAGCCGCGCAGCCGATCGAGAATACTCTCGAGATTATCCACCAGCTTGTCGGTGACGTAGAGGAAGCCGAGATTCGCAGCCGGCGGAATCGTGCCGAGCCGTTCGAGACAGGCATCGACGGCCTGCCGCCAATTCTCATTGCTCGCGTGGGCACTGTGGAAATGAGCACTCACGAGCCGGGCGCCTTGCGATCCAGCCGTTGGATCGCCTGCAATACGGAGGGCAGCATGCGCCCGACGATCACCTTCACGCCGGCGGCGTTGGGATGGATGCCATCCTCCTGATTGAGCGCGGGATCCGCGACCACGCCATCGAGCAGGAAAGGATAAAGCGTCACATCGTAGCGTGTCGCCACGGCGGGAAATACGGCGTTGAACGCGGCCTGATAGTCGGCGCCCAGGTTAGGCGGCGCCAGCATGCCCGCGATCAGCACGCCGCGCTTCTCGGCCTTGAGGCGGGAGACGATGGCGTCGAGATTGGCTTCGGTATTCTTGGGATCGATGGCGCGCAACGCGTCGTTGCCGCCGAGATCGAGGATGACGAGATCGGGATTGTCAGCCAGCGACCAATCGAGGCGAGCCAGCCCGCCGGCCGAGGTATCGCCGGACACGCCGCCATTGATCACCGTGGCGTCGACGCCGTGCGCCCGCAGCGCCGCCTCCAGCTGGGCCGGCAGGCTGTCGGCGGCGTCCAGCCCGTAGCCGGCGGTGATGCTGGCGCCGAACGCGAGGATGCGGATCGGTTGGGTTCCGGCCTGGGCGACACTCAACCAGAACAGCAGCGCAACCGCCGCCACGGCGTTGACACAAACCGCGGGCAAGCCATATGCCCGCAAGAGGCTTCGACTCCCAGCGCGCCGCGAGCCGGCGCGAGCAGGCACCCGATGCATGAATGACCGGACGATACGCGACGAGGCGCCGGCCGATGGCTGGATGGTTCGCCTGGAGGACATCCATCTAAAGCTGGAGAGTGCGGCCGGCGAGGTCAACATCCTGCGGGGCCTCGATCTGGCGGTGGCGGCCGGCGAGACCGTCAGTATCGTCGGCCCGTCCGGCTCCGGCAAGTCGACGATGATGATGGTGGTGGCCGGTCTCGAACGACCCTCGGCCGGGCGCGTCGCCGTTGCCGGCCAGGATCTGGACGGGCTCGGCGAAGATGCGATGGCGCTGTTCCGGCGCGACCGCATCGGCATCGTCTTCCAGGACTTCCACCTGATCCCCACCATGAGCGCGCTCGAGAACGTCGCCATTCCGCTCGAGCTGGCGGGGCGGCGCGACGCCTTCGAACGCGCCGAACGGGAACTCGCGGGCGTCGGACTAGGGCATCGCCTCGGCCACTACCCCGGCCAGCTGTCGGGCGGCGAGCAACAACGCGTGGCACTCGCGCGCGCCTTCGTCATCGCCCCGCGCCTGCTGCTGGCCGACGAGCCGACGGGCAATCTCGACGGCGAGACCGGCCGGCACATCATCGACCTCATGTTCGCGCTGCGCGCCGAGCGCGGCACCACGCTGCTTCTCATCACCCACGATCCCATGATCGCCGCCCGCTGCGCCCGCACGGTCCATTTGATCGACGGCAGGATCGCCGACGGAGCAGGAGAAGAAAGCAAACCGCAGATGAACGCGGATATCCGCAGATGAACGCAGATGGCGGCTCTCGCGATCTCCGGCAACCGGCCACTCCTTGTCATTCCCGCGCAAGCGGGAATCCAGGGCAACTGCTCCGTCGCTCGCCCTGGACCCCCGCTTTCGCGGGGGTGACAGTTGAGAGAAGTCGACGATGAGTCGCAATCGAATCCAAGGCGCATGAGAGGTCGCAATAGCACCTGGCCCCTCGCGCTCCGGCTTGCGCGGCGCGAGTTGCGCGGCGGGTTGAAGGGCTTTCGCATCTTCCTCGCCTGCCTGACACTGGGCGTGGCGGTGATCGCGGCGGCGGGCTCGATAGCCGCGTCGGTGCGCGGCGGCATCGCCGCCGACGCGCAGAAGCTCCTCGGCGGCGATGTGGAGGTGCGACTGCTTTATCGGCCGGCCACGCCGGAGCAGATCGCCTACTTCACCGCCAGTGGCGCGCTGTCGGCCATCCGCGAGATGCGCGCCATGGCGCGACCGCTCGTCGGCGATCAGCGCACGCTCGTCGAGCTGAAGGCCGTCGACGCCGCCTATCCGCTCTATGGCGCCGCCGAACTGCAGCCGGCGCAGCCGTTGGCCGATGCTCTCGCCGAGCGCGACGGGCGCTGGGGCGCGGTCGCCGATCCGAACCTGCTGGAGCGGCTCGGCCTCAAGGTCCACGATACGATCCGCGTCGGCGCGGCGGATTATGAAATCCGCGCCAGTCTCCTGCGCGAACCGGACCGCGGCGCCGGCGTCTTCATCCTGGGGCCGCGCCTGATGGTGGCCGACGCCAGCCTGGCCGCGACCGGACTCGTGCAACCCGGCAGCCTGATCTACTACGCCTACCGCCTGAAGCTGCCGGCCGGCACGGACGTTGCCGCCTGGAAAGAAACGCTGAAGACGCAGTTTCCCGCCGCCGTGTGGCGCGTGCGGGATTTCAGCGATGCCGGCGCCGGCGTGCGGCGTTTCATCGACCGGACCGCGATGTTCCTGACGCTGGTGGGACTGGCGGCGCTGCTGGTCGGCGGCGTCGGCGTCAGCACCGCCGTGCGCAGCTATCTCGGAAGCAAGACCGCCACCATCGCGACGCTGAAATGCGTGGGCGCCACCGGCGCGCTGGTGTTCCGCACCTATCTGATCCTCATCCTGCTGCTGGCCTGCGGCGGTGTCGCCGTCGGTCTCGCCCTCGGCGCCGCCGTGCCGCCGCTGGTGGCGGGATTGCTGGCGGAACGCATGGCGGTCGATCCGGTGGTCGGCCTGTTCCCCGCGCCACTGGCGCTGGCGGCCGCCTTCGGTCTGCTCAGCGCGCTCGGCTTTTCGCTGTGGCCGCTGGCCCGCGCGCGCGATGTGCGCGCCGTGCAGCTCTTTCGCGCTCTCGTGCAGCATGCGGGCGGTAAGGCCCAACCCCGCGATCTCATCGCCATCGGATTGGTCGGCTGCGCCCTCGCCGGCCTCGTGCTGCTCAGCGCCGACGACCTCGGGCTGGCGGCCGGCTTCGTCGGCGGATCGATCCTGGCGCTGGTGCTGTTCCGCGCCACCGCGCTGGCGATCGCCGCCGGCGCGCGCCGCCTGCACCGCGTCGCCCTGCATCGGCCGAGCCTGCGGCTGGCGCTCGCCAATCTCTACCGGCCGGGAGCGCCGACCGGCAGCGTCGTGCTCTCGCTCGGCCTCGGCCTCACCGTGCTGGTGGCGATCGCGCTCATCCAGGGCAATCTCGGCCGCGAGATCCGCGACACCATGCCGGCGAGGGCGCCCTCGTTCTACTTCATCGACATCCAGCCGGATGAGGTCGCCGACTTCGACAAGCTGGTGGGCGGCTTCCCCGGCGTCAGCGAGCTGCGGCGCGTACCCATGCTGCGCGGCCGCATCACCGCCGTGAACGGCATCCCTGCCGACAAGGTAAAACACAAAGGCGGCGAGGGCTGGATACTGGAGGGCGACCGCGGCATCACCTGGTCGACCTCCGTGCCGGAGGGCAGCCGCATCGTCGCCGGCCAATGGTGGCCGGCCGACTATCGCGGCCCGCCGCTGATCTCGCTCGACCGCGAGGTGTTCGACGCCTTCGGCCTCAAGTTCGGCGACACCATCACCGTCAACGTGCTGGGACGCGAGATCACCGGCGCCATCGCCAACACCCGCGACTTCAACTGGTCGTCGCTCACCATCAACTTCGTCATGGTGTTCTCGCCGGGCATTCTCGAGGGCGCGCCGCAGACCCACATCGCCACCGCGCGCATCGCGGGCGAGCGCGAGATCGCCCTCCAGAAGGCGGTGGCCGACCGCTTCGCCAACATCTCGGCCATCCGGGTCAAGGATGCGCTCGAGGCGGTCAGCCGCATCCTCGCCGCCGTCGGCGATGCCGTCCGCCTCACGGCTTCGGTGACGCTGCTGGCGGGCATCCTCGTGCTCGGTGGCGCCATCGTCGCCGGCCACCACCGCCGCGTCTACGACGCCGTCGTCCTCAAGGTGCTCGGCGCCACCCGCGCCGATATCGCGCGCGCCTATCTCATCGAATACGGCCTGCTCGGCATCGTGACGGCAATGTTGGCAGCAGCATTGGGGACCTTGGCCGGCTATCTGTTCCTGACCCAGGTGCTGGAGGGCGAGTGGGTGTTCCTGCCGGGCACCGTGCTGGCGACGGCGCTGATCGGGACGTTGATCACGCTGGCCTTCGGCCTCGCCGGCACGCTGTGGGCGCTGAGCCAGCCGGCGGTCCCCCTGCTGCGCAACGAGTAGCCATGCCATCGCCTTGTTCTACAATGGGTTAGCCCGCCCCTCGCCCCGTGAATCCGCTTGACTCCCGCGGCCCCTGTCCCAATATCCACGGTAGTTTCAACTCCTTGGGATTCAGAGAGCAATGGCCATCGGACCCGAACGGAAATACATGACCGCCGCGCAGGCGAGCGTGGCCGACATCGATGTCGGCCTGCGCCGGTATATGTTGCGAGTCTACAACTACATGGCCGGCGGTGTGGCCCTGACCGGGGTCGTCGCCTATGCCTTCCAGCTGGTGCTCGCCGGCAATCCGGACTTGATTCACCTGATCTACGGCACGCCGCTCAAGTATGTCGTCATGTTCGCGCCATTCCTGTTCTCGCTGTTCTTCAGCGCGCGCATCAATGCGATGTCGGCAGCGACCGCGCAGACTTTGTTCTGGGTGTTCGCGAGCGTCATGGGCCTCTCGCTCGCCAGCATTTTCCTGGTCTTTACCACGCAGTCGCTCGCCACGACGTTCTTCATCTCGGCTGGCATGTTCGCGGGCACGAGCCTCTACGGCTACACGACCAAGCGCGATATCTCCAGCTGGGGATCCTTCCTGGCCATGGGCTTCTGGGGCATCTTCCTGGCGCTGATCGTCAACCTGTTCCTGCAGTCGAGCGCGCTCAGCTTCGCCGCGTCCGTGATCGGCGTGTTCGTGTTCGCCGGCCTGACCGCCTACTACAACCAGCAGATCAAGGAAATGTATCTGGAATCCGACGTCGGCGAGGTGATGACCAAGAAGGCGATCATCGGGGCCTATGTGCTGTATGTGAGCTTCATCAACCTGTTCGTCATGCTGCTGCGCCTGTTCGGCGTCGTCCGCAGCAACTAGACTGCGCTACGGCGCAGATTTTCGCTGAACGCCCGGGAGTGATCCCGGGCGTTTTGCTTTTTCAGGTCGGATGTCGGCCGCCGCTCGGCGGCATTGCACTCAGGGCACCGTTTCCAGCATGCGCTTGTCGGCAACGGCAGCCGAATTGCGCGCCGCCTCGATCTGCGGCAGATGGAGTGCACCCCACGCGCACAGGCCGGCGAGCGGCGTCATCAGGCTCTCGCCGAGGTCGGTGAGGTTGTATTCGGTGTGCGGCGGCACGACCGGATAGACCGTGCGGTGGACCAGGCCATCGCGTTGGAGCCGCCGCAGCGTCTGCGTCAGCATCTTGCGGCTGATCCCATCGCAGCGCCGCTGCAATTCGTTGAAGCGGTGGGCGCCGTCCGTCAGCACGTAGAGGACGAGCGGAGTCCATTTGTCGCCGAGCAGCTCCAGCGTGCGCCGGGCGGGACAGTGGGCCGTATGAACCTTGGCAGTGCGATCCTTGGTTTCCATCGGGTTCCCTATTCCCATGCAGGTGCCGTCTTGAAATCGCAAGACGATGGCCTGACTATATATCATTCCGTCGTCTCCACGCATTCCGAAACAGCGGGGCAGCCGCCCACCGGCACCGCCGCGTCTGGTCGGACCCTCCTTTTCGATCCCGCGTTTCCAGCAGATGGGTGTTCTCATGATTGAACTGAAGATCAACGGGCAGCCGCACAGCATCGACGCCGATGCGGATATGCCTCTTCTTTGGGCACTGCGCGAGCTGGTCGGCCTCACCGGCACCAAGTTCGGCTGCGGCATGGCGCAATGCGGCGCCTGCACCGTCCATATCGACGGCGTGCCGACGCGCTCCTGCATCACGGCCGTGAGCGACGCCGTCGGCACGGAAATCGTCACCATCGAAGGCGTCTCCGGCAAAGTGGCCGAGGCCGTGCAGGCAACCTGGGTCAAGATGGACGTGCCGCAATGCGGCTACTGTCAATCCGGCCAGGTGATGTCCGCCGTCGCTCTGCTGACCGACAACAAGAAGCCGAGCGACGCCGAGATCAACGACGCCATGAGCGGCAACCTCTGCCGCTGCGCGACCTATCACCGCATCCGCGGCGCCATCCACGAAGCCGCCAAGCTGTTGGAGGCATGACATGCTCCACAACCCAATCCGCAACATTCAGCCGACACCGTCGCGCCGGCATTTCCTGATCGGCGCCACCGCGACCGGCGCCGGCCTGGTCGTCGGCTACTACCTGCTGGGACGTCCGGCAGGCGCAGATACGACGGCACCGGCGGCGCCCATCAATCCGTTCGCGGGTTATGTGCAAGTCGGCGCCGACAACAAGGTCACCGTGCTGTCGGCCCACATGGACATGGGGCAAGGCTGCTACAACGGCATCGCCACGCTGGTGGCCGAGGAATTGAATGCCGATTGGGGGCAGATGGATGTCATCGGCGGCGCCGGCAATCCGCTGCTCTATGGCAACCTGACCTGGGGCGGCAAGGTCCAGGGCACCGGCGGCTCCTCGGCCATGGCCTCCTCGTTCGAGCGCTACCGGCGCGCCGGCGCCACCGCGCGCGCCATGCTGGTGGCCGCTGCCGCGCAAGAGTGGAATGTGCCGGTCGGCGAGATCGCGGTCGACAAGGGCGTGCTGACGCATGCGTCAGGCAAGCGCGCCAGCTTCGGCGACCTGGCGGCCAAGGCCGCGACCATGCCGGTGCCGACCGACCTGCCCTTGAAGGACGCCGCGCAATGGACGCTGATCGGCAATGAGAAGCTGCCGCGTTATGACAGCCTGCCGAAATCGACCGGCAAGCAGGACTATACCCTCGACGTGAAGCTGCCGGGCATGCTGACGGCCGTGATGATTCACCCGCCGCTGTTCGGCTCAGTCGTGAAATCCTTCGACGCCAGCAAGGCCAAGGCCGTGAAGGGCGTGGTGGATGTCGTGGCGACGCCGCGCGGCCTCGCCGTCGTCGCCGACAACATGTGGGCGGCCATCAAGGGCCGCGAGCAGGTCACGGTCGAATGGGATGATTCCAAGGCCGAGAAGCGCGGCTCGGCCGAGCTCGTTGCCCAATACAATGAATTGGCCAAGAAGCCAGGCACGGGGACTGCCCGCAACGACGGCGATATCGACCACGGCTTCGCGGCGGCCGCGAAGGTGCTGGAAGCCAGCTTCGAGTTCCCTTATCTCGCCCACGCCGCACTGGAGCCGCTGAATGCCGTGGCCCGGCTCAACGCCGACGGCACGCTCGAGGTCTGGGGCGGCCACCAGATGCCCGATCTCTATCAGGCGGTGGCGGCGCAGATCGCGGGCCTCACGCCCGACAAGGTCACGCTGCATGTGCTGAAAACCGGCGGCAGCTTCGGGCGGCGGGCGACGCCCGACTCCGACGTCATCGTCGAGGCCGTAGCGGTCGCCAAGGCGCTCGGCGGGCGCGCGCCGGTCAAGGTCCAGTGGACGCGCGAGGACGATATGAAGGGCGGCCGCTATCGCCCCCTCTACGTTCACACGCTGAAGGCGGGCCTGGATGCGCAAGGCAATCTCGTCGCCTGGCGCAACCACATCGTCGGGCAGTCGATCCTGGCGGGCACGCCGTTCGGGGGCTTGATCCAGAACGGCATCGATCTCACGTCGGTCGAGGGCGCCGCCAACATCCCCTACGCCATCCCGAACCTGCGCGTCGAGCTCACGACCACCGAGGTCGGCGTGCCCGTGCTGTGGTGGCGGTCCGTGGGCTCGACCCATACCGCCTACGCGGTCGAGGCCTTCATCGACGAGGTCGCGGAGGCTGCCGGCAAGGACCCGGTGGACTTCCGCCTGGCCCTGCTGAAGGACCATCCGCGCCACATCGGAGTCCTGAAGCTGGCGGCGGAGAAGGCCGGCTGGGGCACGCCGGCGGCGGCCGGCCGCTTCCGCGGCATCGCCGTCGCCGAATCCTTCAACACCTACGTGGCGCAGGTCGCGGAGGTGTCAGTGGCCGAGGGTGGGCACATCAAGGTCGAGCGCGTGGTCTGCGCGGTCGATTGCGGCACCGCCATCAATCCGGATCAGGTGCGCGCGCAGATGGAGGGCGGTATCGGCTTCGGCCTGGGCGCGATCCTGAAGTCGCAGCTGACGCTCACCAACGGCGCGGTCGATCAAGCCAACTTCGACAGCTACGACGTGCTGCGGATCAACGAGATGCCGCAGGTCGAGGTGCATATCGTGCCGTCGCAGGAATCGCCGACCGGAGTCGGCGAGCCCGGCGTGCCGCCGATCGGGCCCGCCGTGGCGAACGCCGTCTACTCTGCCACCAAGAAGCGCATCCGCGTCCTGCCGTTCGCCCGCAACAATCTGACGACCGCCTGACGCACTATCGACGCTGGATGATGGAGGGGCGCCTCTCGGGGCGCCCCTTCGGATTCGTGTGCGCCGCACACTTGCGCGAGATTTCTCACGGCTTGACACCCCAGGGCTGCACCGGGATGAATGGGGTTTCTCATAAGAAACCGTCTCCCGAGGAAACCCCCGATGTACACGCTTTACTACTCGCCCGGCAGCGCATCGATGGCGCCGCATGGCGTGCTTGAGGAGTCCGGCGCGCCCTACACGCTCGTGGGCGTCGACATGGCCGCCAACAAGCACAAGGACGCGCAGTATCTGCGGCTCAATCCGCATGGCCGCGTGCCCACGCTGGTGGTCGACGGCAAGCAGCCGATCTATGAATCGACCGCCATCTGCCTGTTCATCGCGGACCGCCATCCCAAGGCGGAGCTGGCGCCGGCGGTCGGTGACCTCACGCGCGGGCTCTACTATCAGTGGATGGCCTATCTGACGAACACGCTGCAGGCGGAATGCCTGCTGTTCTTCTATCCCGAACGCAACACCGCCAACCCGGCCCACGCGCCGGAGGTCAAGGCCCAGGCCGAAACACAGATCATGGAAATCTGGGGCAGACTCGACCAGGCGCTGGCCAGGGGTCCCTATCTGCTGGGCGAGCGCTTCAGCGCCGCCGACATCTATCTGCACATGCTCTACAACTGGATGGATCCGCCGATGCAGATGGATACCCGCTATCCCAACGTCGCGCGCTGCGCCGGCCTGGTGGCGGCGCGGCCCGCGATCATGCGTGTGCTGCAGCAGAACCAAGCGGCCTGATCGGCGCCGCGACCATGCCGCCATCTCGCCTCCCCGGTGAAGTCCTCGAATTCTGGTTCAGCGAACAGGCGCGCCCGCTGTGGTTCGAGCGGAACGCCGCCTTCGACGAGGAGATCCGCGCCCGCTTCGGCGCCACCGTGGCGGCGGCCGGCGGCGGCGATCTCGACTACTGGGTGCGGGCGGTCGACAGTTCGCTGGCGCTGGTGCTGCTGCTCGACCAGTTCCCACGCAACATCCACCGCGGCACGCTGCGCGCCTTTGCCAGCGACGCCCGGGCACGCGATATCGCCGGCACGGCGGTCGACCGCGGCTTCGACCGGCGCACGCCGCTTGACCGCCGCTTCTTCTTCTACCTGCCGTTCGAGCATGCCGAGGATCCCCAGGATCAGGCCCGCTCCGTCGCCCTGTTCCGGCACTGGGCCGAGGAACATCGCGGGGCCGCGCGCGAGAACGCCCTCGAGCAGATGAAATATGTGCTGCGCCACCAGGAGATCGTCCAGCGCTTCGGGCGGTTTCCGCACCGCAACACCGTCCTCGGCCGCGAATCGACGCCGGAGGAGATGGCGTTCCTGCAAGAACCCCACTCGTCGTTCTGACGGCGTTGCATTAACTGAACCGGTCAGTTTAGCTTCTCCCGGTCATGGTGCGGCCGGCGCGGCGGCGCGCATTTGCAGTAAACTGGAAGAATAATGCGGATCGGCATCATCGTTGTGGCTGGCGTGGCGGCCGTCGCCCTCGCCGTGGGTTATGGCTACGGCGATGCGCTGTGGGCGGGCTATGGCGCGCCGCTCTGGCAGAAATATGCCGGCGGCGATCCCGCGCCCGCGCAACCGGGGGCGGCGGCGGGCGGCTTCGCCGTGCCGGTCGAGGCCGTCACGGTAGCGGTCGAACGCGTCGATCTGTCCATCCCCGCCGTTGGCAGCCTGCGCTCGAACGAATCGGTCGTGCTGAGCCCGGAGATTGCCGGCCGCGTCGTCGAGATCCTCGGCGAGGAGGGCCAGGCCGTCACCGCCGGCACGCCGATCGCGCGCCTCGACCAATCCGTCTACAAGGCGGAGATCGCGGAGATCGAGGCCAACCTCGCGCTCTCGCGCGCCAACTTCAAGCGCGCCGACGAGCTGCTCAAGAAAAGCGCCGGCACCGCGCGGGCGCGCGACGAAGCCGAGGCCGAAATGCGCGTCAACGAGGCCAAACTGGCGTCGTCGAACGCGCGCCTGGACAAGACCGTGATCGCGGCGCCCTTCGACGGCGTCCTCGGCCTGCGCTCGGTCAGCATCGGTCAGTATCTCGCGGAAGGCGATGCCATCTTCAAGCTCGAGGCGATCGATCCGCTGAAGGTGGATTTCCGCGTGCCCGAGATCTATTTCGGCAAGGTCCATATCGGCCAGACCATCAATGTCGAGGTCGACGCGCTGCCGGGCGAGTCCGTCGCCGGCGCGGTCTATGCCATCGATCCGCTCGTCGACGAGCAGGGTCGTGCCATCGTGGTACGGGCCACCCTGCCCAACAAGGACAAGCGGATGCGCCCGGGCTTGTTCGCCCGCGTCGCCCTCGTCTACGACACCATCGCGGCCGCCATCCTCGTGCCCGAGCAGGCGATCGTGCCGATCGGCGAGGACAAGTTCGTCTTCAAGGTCGTCAACGGCAAGGCCGCCCTCACCAAGGTGACCATCGGCGAACGCTTCAAGGGCCGCGCCGAGATCAGCCAGGGCGTCGCCGCCGGCGACACCGTCGTGACCGCCGGACAAATGAAAATCCGCGACGGCGCCGACGTCACGGTGCTGCCGTCGAGCGACGGCACGCAAGTGGGCAGCTGACATGTTCCTCGCCGATCTCTGCATCAAGCGGCCGGTCTTCGCGACCGTGCTGAGCCTGATCGTGCTGCTGGTCGGCCTCATCTGCTGGCAGCGACTGCCGATCCGCGAATATCCGAACATCGACGAGCCGGTGGTGACCGTCGAGACCCGCTTCCCCGGCGCCAGCGCCGAGATCATCGAATCCCAGGTCACCAAACCGCTCGAGGATTCGCTGTCCGGCATCGAAGGCATCGAGGTCATGACGTCGATCAGCCGGGCCGAGAGCAGCCAGATCACCGTGCGCTTCGTCGTCAGCCGCAACGTCGACGCCGCGGCCAACGACACGCGCGACCGCGTCGCCCGCGTGCGCGCCTCCTTGCCCGACGATATCGACGAGCCCGTGGTCTCCAAGAAGGAGGCCGACGCCCAGCCGATCCTCTACCTCGCCTTCTCCAGCGACCGCCATTCGGCGCTCGACGTCACGGATGTGGCGGACCGGCTGGTGCAGGACCGGTTGCAGACGCTGCCGGGCGTCGCCGACGTGCCGATCTATGGCGAGCGCCGCTACGCCATGCGCATCTGGCTCGATCCGGCGCGGCTGGCCGCCTTCCGCATGACGACCCAGGACGTGGAGGACGCGCTCCGCCGCCAGAACGTCGAGGTTCCGGCCGGCCGCATCGAAAGCCGGATGCGCGAATTCACCGTCGTCTCCGAGACCGACCTACAGACGCCCGCGCAATTCGAAGACATCATCCTCGGCGATGCCGGCGGCTACCTGGTGCGACTCAAGGATGTCGGCCGCGCCGAGCTGGGGGCCGCCGACGACCGCATCATCGCCCGCTACAACGGCAAGAGCGCAGTGGCGCTCGGCGTCGTCAAGCAGTCGACCGCCAATCCGCTGGAGGTCTCGAACGCAGTGCAGGCGGTCCTGCCGGAGATCGAGAAGATTCTGCCAGAGGGCATGCATGTCGACGTCGCCTACGATTCCTCGATCTTCATCGCGCGCTCGATCGACGAGGTGTTCGCGACCATCGGCCAGGCCATGGCCCTCGTCATGGCCGTCATCTTCCTGTTCCTGCGCTCGCTGCGGGCGACGGTGATCCCGCTCGTCACCATCCCGGTCTCGCTGATCGGCAGCTGCGCGCTCATCTACCTGTTCGGCTTCTCCATCAACACGCTCACCCTGCTGGCGATCGTGCTGGCGATCGGCCTGGTCGTCGACGACGCCATCGTCGTGCTCGAGAACATCCACCGCCATGTCGAGGAAGGCCTGCCGCCCCTGCGCGCCGCCTTCAAGGGCGTGCGCGAGATCGGCTTTGCCGTCATCGCCATGACGCTGACGCTGGCGGCCGTGTTCTCGCCCTTCGCCTTCGCCACCGGCCACACCGACCGGCTGTTCGTGGAGTTCGCGCTCACGCTCGCCGGCGCCGTCGTCATCTCCGGCTTCGTCGCCCTCACGCTGTCGCCGGCGATGTGCGCGCGCATGCTGAAGCATCACGACAAGCACCATTGGCTGTACAATCTGTTCGAACGCGGCATCGCCGGCTTGACCCGGGGCTATCGCGGCGCGCTGACGGCCGTGCTGAAGGCGCGCCCGGTCATCGTCGTCGTCTTCCTGGCGCTGGCCGGCACGGTCTACTATCTCGGCCATTTCAAGCTCCAGGAGGAGCTGGCGCCGACCGAAGACCGCGGCTTCCTGATGGGCATAATGCTGGCGCCGGAGGGTTCGACGATCGGCAGCAGCGAAGACTCGCTGCATCGCCTGGAAGCCCTCTACGACAAGGTTCCCGAGAAGAACCGCTACTTCGTGGTGATGGGGTACCCGGTGGTGTCCCAGGGCATCTCGTTCCTGCGCGTCGTCGATTGGGAGCAGCGGTCGCGCAAGATCCCGGAGATCGCCGGCCAGCTCGGGCCGCAGATGTTCGGCGGCATTCCCGGCGTGCTGGCCTTTCCGATCGTGCCGCAGTCGCTCGGCGGCGGCATCAACAGCCGTCCCATCGAGTTCGTGATCCAGACGACCGGGAGCTATGCCGAGCTGCAGGCCCTCACCGACAAGGTGCTGGCGGCGGCGCGCAGCAATCCCGGCCTGATCAACCTGGACACCGATCTCAAGCTGAACAAGCCGGAGATCAAGGTGCGCGTCGATCGCGAGAAGGCCGCCGACATGGACGTTCCCGTGGAGACCATCGGCCGCACGCTCGAGACCCTGCTGGGCGGGCGCGACGTCACGCGCTTCAAGCGCTCCGGCGATCAGTACGACGTCATCGTGAAGGTCGACAACAGCGGGCGCACGACGCCGCGCGATCTCATGCAGATCTATGTGCGGGGACGCGGCGACACCATGGTGGAGCTCGCCAACCTGATCGACTACAAGGAAGGGGTCGCGCCGCGCGAGCTGAACCACTTCAACAAGCTGCGCGCGGTCACGCTTACCGCCAGCCTGACGCCGGGCTACAGCCAGGCGGAGGGGCTCGCCTACCTCGAGCGGACGGTGCGGCAACTGGCGACCGGCGACGTGCAGATCGACTATGGCGGCGCCTCCCGCGAGTTCAAGCAGTCGGCCTCCAGCCTCTACGTCCTGATCGCCCTCGCGGTCGCCTTCATCTATCTGATGCTGGCGGCGCAGTTCGAGAGCTTCATCGATCCCTTCATCATCATCGTCTCGGTGGTGCCGGCCGTGGCCGGCGCCCTGCTCGTCCTCGATCTCACCGGCGGCACGCTCAACGTCTATACCAAGATCGGCCTGGTGACCCTGCTCGGCCTCATCACCAAGCACGGCATCCTCATCGTGGAGTTCGCCAATCAGCTGCGCGAGCAGGGCCGCGACCGGCGGCAGGCGGTGATCGAGTCGGCGGTGCTGCGGCTGCGCCCGATCCTCATGACCACCGGCGCCATGGTGCTCGGCGCCATCCCGCTGGCACTGGCGACCGGGGCCGGCGCCGAGAGCCGCCAGCAGATCGGCTGGGTCATCGTCGGCGGCATGGCCTTCGGCACGCTCTTTACCCTGTTCGTGGTGCCGACCTTCTACACCCTGTTCGCCGGCCGCCGCCCGGCCTTGGCGGCCGCCGAAAAAGAACGGCGCCATGTGGCGGACGAAGCCGGCCTCGCCAGGGCCGCGGGGGAATAAGCGCGCCCCTCCCTTTGTTGATTGCTCGTGTGCCGGATCGGGCATGCGGCGGCTTCCACCAAGGAGTTCGGTCATCGACAACGACTTCGACCAGCTCATTACCGCGCAAATTCCGCACCTGCGGCGCTATGCCTATGCCCTGATGGGCGACCGCGACCGCGCCGACGACCTGGTGCAGGATTGCCTGGAGCGGGCTTGGAGCCGCGCCCATCTGTGGCGGGAAGGCAATATCCGGGGATGGCTCTTCACCATCATGCATAACGTCAGCGTCAACGCCCGCCGGCGCGACTACCGCGCCCCGCCCCTGACCTCGCTCGATCGGCCCGGCCTGGAGCCTTCGACGCGCGCGACCCAGGAGGACCATCTGTCGATCGCCGCCCTGCGCGATGCCGTCAACAGCCTGCCGCGCGAGCAGGAAGAGGTCATCCTGCTGGTCGGATTGGAGGAATTCAGCTACGCCGAAACCGCCGACATCCTGGGCGTGCCCATGGGCACGGTCATGTCGCGGCTGCATCGCGGCCGCGAACGGCTGCGCCAGCTGTTGACCAACCAGGGCGGCGCCAGCCTGCGGAGGGTCAAGTGACCGCCGAACGTTCCATCAACGACGACGACCTGCATGCCGCGGCCGACGACCGCTTGCCGCCCGAGCGGCAGGCCGAGGTCGATGCCGCCATCGCCGACAGCGCCGATGCTGCCGCGCGCGCGGGCTTCTATCGCCGCCTCAACGCCGGACTCCATGCCGGCTATGACTTTATGCTTAACGAACCTGTGCCCACCCGCCTGGCGGCAAGGCCGCGGCGCCGGAGTTGGCAGGCGCTGACCCGTGTCGCCGCTGCCATCGCCTTGCTGGCGGCCGGTGCGGGCGGGGGCTGGCTGGCGCGCGACCACCTGCCCGGCGGATATGAACAACAGGCGGAGGCGCTGGCCGATCTGGCGGCCGAAGCCCACGTCGTCTATGCCTCCCAGGTGAGCAACCCGGTCGAGATACCGAAGGCCGAGAAGGATCATCTGCTGGCGTTGCTGTCCAAGAACCTCGACCGTCCGGTCCGGGCGCCCGATCTCATGGCGATCGGGTATGAATTCCTCGGCGGCCGCCTGCTGCCGTCAGGCCGCAACAAGGCCGGACAGTTCATGTACCAGAACGTCGCCGGCAACCGCGTGACGCTCTATTTCACGCCGGCGGTCGATCAGCGCGACTCGGCCTTCCGCTTCATCCCGGTCGAGGGCGTCTCCGTGTACTACTGGCACGATGACGACCTCGCCTATGCCTTGGTCTCGGAGGTGTCGCGCGAGCAGCTGAAGGCGATCTGCAACGAAGTCTACAGCAAGCTCAATCCCAACGCCGGCCCGGTGGAATGGTGAATAGCGAACGGGGCGCCACCGGCGCCCCGTTTCTCCGATCGATCGGGTGATCTCGGGTCACTGACCGGTGGGCTCCGGCGGCGGAGCGTCGCCGGAGCCCTGGTCGGGCGTGCCGTCGTCGCTGTTGTCGGCCTGGTCGACGCCGTTGTCGCCGTTGTCACCGTTATTGTCGTTCTGGTCGTCGCCGTTATCAACGTCCTCGTTGTCGCCATTGTCCTGATTGTCGCCCTGGTCGCCATGGTCATTGTCGCCCTCATGGCCGGGACCGCTGTTGTCGCTGCCCGATCCACTGTTGTCGTGATCGTCACCGCCATGGTCGCCGGAGCCGCCGTCATTGCCCTCACCGCCGCCACCCTGGCCGCCGCCCTCGCCGCCGTCGCCATCGGCCCAAGCCTGATTGAATCCGACATGCAGACCGCGGTTCGCCGCAATCGGCGCCATGATCGTGAGCAGCGCGGATATGCTGAGACTCGCCAGCAGGAGGGACCTGCGCGCGCGATTGCTGATGAGCCGACGGGGCGATGCGGCCGTATCGACCGACAAATTCAGTTCCTTCATGGTTAATCTCCATCAAATCGGGAAACGCGACGACCGACGTGCATGTCGCTCGCACGGACAACGATGCAGCCGGCGACAAATTCCACGCCGCCGCGACGGCAAGCGCTGCACGATACAGGCGGAAAGCGGTCGCGGCCTAACGAGCCTGGTTAACGGCGCCGCCACCAGAGCAATGCCACGGACTATTCTCCCAGGCCGTCCGTTGTCGCCTCATGATCCAGCACTGACCGACGATTGCGCGGCGGTGTCGGATACGAGGCACTCCCTTTAATTGAGACAAGGACTGACCCACATGCGATCAACCCATCGTCTCCCATTGTTTCTTTCCGCTGGTATTGCCGGCCTCATGCTGACGGCGCTGCCGTTCGGTTTCGACGGTTCGACTTTCAGCCCGGTTGCCACGCAGGCCTGGGCCGGTGCCGAAAACGGTCACGGCAACGGCCATGGCAATGGTAACGCCAACGGTCACGATAACCACGCGGAAAAGGACAAATCTGCCGAAAACGGCGATTCGGACGACGACGCTGACGCCCACGACCTGGGCGCACTGAATGCCGCTCACGCCTCCGAGACCGCGCTCGCCAATGCGTCGCCCAATTCACGCGTCGGCAAGATCGCCGCCTATAAGGAAGCGGAACTGAAGGCCCAGGCAGCCGCGGCAGCGGCAACCGATGCGGAGGCCGTGCAGACTGCGGGGAAAGACGCCTTCGATGCCGCCGATCTCAATCACGACGGTGTGTTGGACGACGCCGAAAAGGCCGCGATGACGCCCGATCAGCAAGCCGCCGTCGCAGCGGCCGACGTCAATGGCGACGGTGTCATCGACGACAACGATACCGCCGATGTGCAGGCTGCGGCAGATGCGGCGCAGGCCGATGCGGACGCCGCGCTGGTCAACGCCTCCAACAAGGACATCACCGACCAAGACGGCAACGTCCTCTCCGACGTGCGCGACGCCGTCAACCACCTCCTGGGCATCGACTGACTCTAGTCCCGCTCGCGATGCCCCGCCCCTGCGCCGAACCCATCGGCGCAGGGGCTTTATTTTCTTAGGATTGGGTGTCGCTGGCCGCTCCCGGTACCGGACGGCTTCACAACACGTCGGCGAGAATATCCACAATGATTCCGGTGGCGGCCGCAATCAGCACGACGTCATTGTCCACCACGACCCATCGGCAACCCGGCCGGGGCGGCAGCTGTACGAGCAGATCCTGAGGAAGATACCGCTTGGCGATACCCGGAGGCAGCGTGCCGCCACGCGCGACCTTCTTGGCGATTCCCGGCGGCAGAGGCTTCGCGCTCCCGGGCGCGGGGACGAGCGTTTCCCGGTATTGGTTGACATAGCCGACGATGATCGTTCGCTCCGTCACAGTGATGAGGGCCACGGCCGCCTCACTCGCGGACATCTGTTCGGATGGGACATCATGCGCCTTCTTGCCCTTGTTGCCGGCGAAGACCGGGGTCGGGACTGTCAGGGCGGCGGCCAGAAGCAGGGAAAGAGCAGCTCTCATCTGAGATCTCCCGTTGAGCGGCATTCGTGGGCGGAACATCGCGGTGGTTCGCAGCACTTCCGCTTTCCATCCGAGGTTAGACAGTCAGCGTTAGGGATGCGTTAGCGACTGGAGGACGGCGGCTATTGCGTCTGCTGGCCGCAGGGATCGGCGAGTTGGATCAGGCCGCGGCCGAACACGGGGTCCTTGCCCGGCTGACCCAGGTCGATTGCCGTCCTGGCCAGCAGGTCAACGACGCGATCGGCATCCGCCGCCGCACCGTTGGCGAGCCGGGCGGCCACGGCTGCCGTCACGAAGGGCGCCGCGAACGACGTGCCCGTGTGATAGCTGCCGGTCTTCGTCGGTCCCGGCGTCCAGATGCGCACGCCCGGCGCCGCGAAGGCCACATAGTCGCCCCGGTTGGCGTCAGCATAGGACTGCGAATGATTGTCGACGGCGGTTACACCGATGACGCCGGGTTGGTCGGCGGGGAAGGCCGGTGGCGCCGTCGGGCCGCCATTGCCGGCCGCCGCCACGACGATCGCGTGGGCCGCGATCACCCGCCGCAGCGCCAGGGCAATGATGGCGTTGGCGTCGCCGGCAAAGCTCATATTGATCACGGATGCCCTCGATCCCAGCACCCAATCCAGCCCGCCTACCAGCGCCATCACGTCGCCGATGGGGATGCCATCCGGATCGGTGCCGAAGACGCCGGCCACGGTCAACTCGGCGCCGGGCAAGAGTCCGGAGCCGCCGCCGGATCGTTGGCCGACGAGGATCGCAGCAATGGCGCTGCCATGCTCCGTCGATGCGGTCCTGGCACCGGCCGGCAGGAACGAGCGCTGGAGGATATCGGCTCCGGACAATCCGGGCGTCGCCGCATCGACGGCCGTATCGAGCAGTCCGATGCGAATTCCCCGGCCGCAGTCCGCGGGCACATGCCCCCAACCGATCAGCTTGGCCGGATAATCGGGCGGCGGCAGGACGAGCTGACCTTGCGGGCGATAGATGGCATTGAGATCGACGAGAACGTCAGGATAGCGGCTCGCCAACAACGTGCGCGCCGCCGGAGCCGTCATCTGGCGGGGCACCCGCAGACGGGTGATCGTCAGGCCGAGTGACGCCAGCTGCTGCTCGTCGAGCACGACGAAGCCAAGGCTCCCGATATCGGTCCTGGCGTCGTCTCCCAGATTGGCGACAACCACTTCGTCCGGAACATAGTCGCTGCCACTGCGTCCGGTCGGCCCGGCAGCGCCGGCCTGGGGCGCGGCCGCGGCATCTTCACCCTCGTCATCGCTCCCGCTTCCGGAGTTGGCGCCGGCACCCCCGCCGTGCTGGCCGCTCTGGCCGCCGTTGCCGTTCTCCCCGCCTTTGCCGTTGCCTTTGCCGTTACCGCCGGGATCGGCCCATGCAGATGGCAGAGGGCACCAGCCTGGCGGCAGGCCGGCCGACAAGAGGCCGACAAGCAGCAAGGCCGCGCCGGTCAGCGCAGCCGTTCTTCGCACCCCCGTGACGGTGATCGAAATCGCCTGGGCGATCATTTTGCAGTCATAGCATCTCGCCTATGACGCCGGCTTCGGCGGCATGCTCAGAACCGACCACTCGCCGCTGTCCGATCGGCAGGCAAGTCCGCGGCTCATGATTCTGGAACCAGCGTCGCTCCACACATGACGGAACTCAAGGCAATTTCCGCCGACGCCGGCCGCGATCGGACCGACGACGGTGACGGCACCCTGCCGCCCATCGGCGGCATCGACGTAGGAAATCTCGACGCCGGGGCTGCTGTCTTCCAAGGCCTGATAGAGGGCCGCCTGATACTGGCCTGTCTCCGATCCGTCCCCCGGCCCGGCCGCCAGGCGAAGGCCGCCGCCCGGTGCGGCCTGCCAGTAACCGGCGCCGAAGCCGATCGCGAGCGCCGCCACCGACGCCGCCATCGCCACGATCGTCGGACGATTGAGCCGGAACCTGCGGGCAATCAAGGGCACGACGTTGCCGCCGGTCGCACCGCCATCCGTCGCCCCGGCGGCCGCCAGGAGGCGCGCCGGCACCGGTTCATGGAGCGGCTGGTCGAAGGCGGCCTTGACGGCATCGGCGCTGCGCCGGAGTACGGCGACGATCGTGCGCGCCTCCGGATCCTCCCGGATGACCTCTTCGACCGCCGCCATCTGCGCCGGCTCGAGCTGGTTGTCGACATAGGCCACCAGCATGCTCTCCACCCATGGTTTCGGCTGCTTGGTCATCGCCGTCATCCTTTCGCCTGCGAAGCCGTCGTGATCGATTCGCCTTCCAGTGCCCGCCCGACCGCCAGGCGCGCGCGCGCGAGCCGGCTCATCACCGTGCCCAGCGGAATCTCCAGAACGTCCGCCGCCGCCTTGTAGGACTGGCCCTCGACGCACACCAGCAGCAGGACCGTCCGCTGCTCTTCGGGCAGTGCCGCCACCGCCCGCTGCACGCCTGCCAGGACCAACCGGCTATCGAGCTCGCGCTCGGCATCGCCGACGGCCAGCGCCTCGAGGTCGGCGGGTTCCATCCCGGTTTCCGGACGCGCCTGCCGGGCCCGCCGCTGATCGATCCAAAGATTCTGCACGATCCGATACATCCAGCTGTCGAGCCGGGTGCCCGGCTGGAACTGGTCGAGTCGCCTCAACGCCCGCTCGCACGCGCCCTGCACGAGATCATCGCCATCGTCGAGCGACCCCGTGAGGCCGTAGGCGAAGCGGCGCAGGCGCGGCAGGAGGCCGACGAGTTCGGCTCGCAGTTCCTGGGTCACCCCGATCTCCCGCCACCCTTCCTGCAGCGACAACGGACGCAGCGCGCCCTTATTCCACCGGGGATCGATGATTCGATGGTTAAGAGGGCGTTACTGTACGGCTTTGGCCCGGCTTCAGGCGCTAACAGTGCGCGCTGGCGGGAACCAGCAGGTCACGGTCGTGCCCTGGCCGAGTTCACTCATCACCTCGAGCGTGCCGCCATGCAACTCCACCAGATTCTTGGCCAGCGGCAGGCCGAGGCCGGCGCCCTCATACTTGCGGGCCAGACTGTTGTCGATCTGCTTGAAGGGCGTCAACGCCTGCGCGATGTCGTCGGCCGCCATGCCGATGCCGGTGTCGGCGACCCGCAGCAGCAGCCCGCCGCCCGCCGCCCGCGCGGCCTCGACACGGATGCGGCCGCCGCGCGGCGTGAACTTGACGGCATTGGAGAGCAGGTTGATCAGCACCTGCCGCAGCTTGCGCGGATCGCCGCGCAGGCGCGGGAGATCCTCGGCGCTCTCGATGGCGATGGCGAGGCCGGCGCGCGTCGCCTGGTCGCGGATGAAGCGCAGGCTGGACTCGATGAGATCGGCACAGCGGACGGGCTCGTCATGGATCTCCATGCCACCGGCTTCGATGCGTGTGAGATCGAGGATGTCGTTGATGACCTTCAGCAGATGCTCGCCGCTGGCGCCGATGTCGCGCGCATAGCCCAGATAGCGCTCGCTGCCGAGCGGGCCGTTGAGCTGCATGGTCAGCAGCTCGGAAAACCCGATGATGGCATTGAGGGGCGTGCGCAGTTCGTGGCTCATATTGGCCAGGAACGTGGTCTTGGCACGGTTGGCCATCTCGGCCACATCCTTGGCCTCGATCACCGCCGCCTCACGGCGCTGCAGCTCCGTGATGTCGCTCCACACACCGACGATCCCGCCGGCCCCGGTGCGGCGCTCCTTCACTTCGATCCAGCGCCCATCGGCCAGCCGCAGGTCGAGGTCGCCGAATAGCGGATTCTGATGCAGGCGCAGCCGTTCGTCGACCCAACCCTCAGGATCGACCAGCGCCTTCGGGTCGCCGATCGCGCCGGCGGCGAGCGCCAGCCGCACCATTTCCTCGAACCGCATCCCCGCCAGCTCCCGCTGCTCGGCCAGGAACGGAAAGATGGTCGTGAACTTGCGATTGTGCAGGATCAGCCGGTCCTCGGCGTCGAACAGCGCCAGCCCTTCGGCGATGCACTCGACCGCGTCGGCCAGCATCGCATGGGCGTGCGCGAGCGCGGCCTCGGCGGCGCGCCGTTCCGTGACGTCGCGCTTCACGGCGATGAACTGGGTGATCGCGCCGCCGGCGTCGACCACCGGTGAGATCGTCGCCTCCTGGTAACAGGGTTCGCCGTCCTTGCGGCGTGCGACCAGCTCGCCGCGCCAGACCTTGCCGGCCTGAATCGTCCGCTCGATCGATTCGTAATAGGCGGCGTCGAAATGACCACTCCGCATCAGCGAGCCCGGCGTCTTGCCGATCACCTCCTGGCGGGCGTAGCCGGTGATGCGCTCGAAGGCCGGATTGACGTATTGCAGGCGGAACTGGGCATCGGTGATCTCGATGCCGTCGGCGGCATGCTCGACGGCCGTGGCGAACAGTTCATGGCTGAGCCGCGTGCGGACGTCATCGTCGACGTCGAGAATGACACCGTCCCAGGCGACATCGCCGTTGCCGAGCACGCTCGGGCGGGCGATGAAGCGGACCCAGCGCGGCGCGGCGGTGCGCGGCTCGATCTCGACCTCGACGTCGATCGGCATCACCCGCGCGGCGGGCTGACGCATCGCCGTTTCGAGACGCACCCGTGCGCCCTCCGAAAAGCCGCCCAGCAGGAGCCCGGGATTTCGCCGCAGGTCTTCCGCGGGAACGCCGAGCACGGCCAGCGCGCGCTCGCTGATGAACGGCAGCGTATCGGTCCCGTCGGCGCGCCGGACATAGCGATAGGCCGTGCCCGGCAGAGCGCCGATGATGGCGAGCAGTTCCCGGTTGCGATCGAGCGCCTCGCGCAGGCGATCGCCGGTGCCGTCTTCCGCTTTCGACTGGCTCGCCTGCTCTGGCTCCAACGGCCGCATCGGCCGGCCTCCCACGCTCGCTGCGCCGGTGTTCTCAACGTGGGTTCGCGGCTTCAGCGATCGCCGTAACACGTCAAGGAAGCTCCCATACCGAAGGTATGGCGCCACGTTCCACTCTGGTCCGGGGGGTCTTCGCCGGCCATCATGCCGTGGTCGCGCTAAATGAAGATTAACCGGGAAAGTCAAGATTAGGTTAACGGCCGTGCGGATGCCTTGATCGCCGCGACCATTCGGCCCTACACTGGCGGCAATGCAGCAAAGAGCCGGCGGCGATGCCCGACCGGCGGGTGGGAGAACGGATATGGTAAACAGAATCCTCCTGGCAGCGATCCTGTGCGCCGGTACGTCCATGAGCGGCCTGCCGACAACGGCAGCCCTGGCTGGCGACGCTACGACAGTAGCCCCGACCCTCGAACTGGCCGATCAACCGGCCAGCGACGAGGATCTGAAGAAGGAATCCGGCTCGGCGGCACAGTCCGTCGGCGGCAACACCAGCGGCCTGATGTTGCCGACTTCGACGGGCCAAGCGGCGGGGACGGCCCCCAGCTTCGACAATGCCGGGACCTCCACGATCAGCACCAACAACAGCCTGACCGCCATCTCCACGCTGTCCGCCACGGTCAACAGCAACGGCTTCCAGAACTGATGGGCACGCCGCCGCGCTTCGGCGCGGTATCATCGGCGAAAGCTGGAGGTGGTGCCGCAGGAGGGAATTGAACCCCCGGCCCGCGCATTACGAATGCGCTGCTCTACCCCTGAGCTACTGCGGCGTCCCGTTCCTGGTGCGAGGTCCGCACGCTAGTTCACGAGGCGCGCGGCGTCAACAGGCGCGGCAGCCGGCTCCGGCGCCGCCCGTTCGGCCCCCTCAGGCTCGGCGGCCGGCGGACCGGCGGCGGCAGGCGCCGCCAGGGTCGGCATGGTCGGCACGCCGCCGTCGAAGGCCAAGGCCGCGGGGCGCGGTGTCGCCCGCCAGACCAGCGTGTCGAACTGGCGGCAATGCTGACAGCGGGCGGCCCAGGCCGCGGCAATGGTGCCGCAGCGCTCGCAGGTCCAGGCCGGATCGGCGGCGGCGGCTGTGGCGGCGATCAGCCAGCGACGGGCGGCGGCGGGATCGCTGCCTTCGCCTTCCTCCAGATGCGCCCAGAGCCGCGCCAGCCGCTGCGACGCGCTCGCGGCGCCGCCGGCCTGGGCCAGCGCCTTCTCCAGTTCGGCGCGCGCCGGGCCCCACAGTCCCGCCGCCAGGCTGGCGCCGGCGAGCGCGATCTGGCTTTCGACATGGACCGGATTGAGCCCCGCCAGCCGCTCCAGGCGACGCGCGCGCGCCAGCGCGTCCTCGGCCGGGTCGATCTGGGCATAGGCCGCCGCCAGTTCCGCATGGGGCGCCGAAACCCAGCCCTGCTCGATGATGCGGGCGGCCTCGCGCCCGCGCCCGCTGCGCGCCAGGTCGGTCGCCAGCAGCGCCCGTGCCGGCACCAGGTCGGGCGCCAGCTTCACGGCCTCGCGCAGGCGGGCAATGGCGGCATCGAGATCGCTGCCGGTTCGCGCCTGCTCGGTCAGCAGCACGGCGCGCGTGCGCTTGGCGTCGGCGGACTCGATGACCTTGAGCTTCTCGGCCCGCTTCAACGTGGCCTCCGCCTGCGGCCAGTCACCCGAGCGCAGCTCCAGATCGAGCAGCGTCGACGCCGCCCAGTTCGTCCGTGGCCGCTCGGTCACCGCCTGGCGCGCCAGCCGCAGGGCCTCGCTGTCGTTGCCGGCCTTGAGCGCCTGCATGAGCAGGCCGCGCAGGCCGAGGAACGATGCCTCCCGATGCTCGAGCATGGCGCGGAAATAGCGCGTCGCCGCCTTCTCGTCGCCGCCGAGTTGGGCCGCCTGCGCCTCCAACAGCAGCGTGAGCGGCGGATCGTTCAGCAGGTTGCCCGCCAGCTTGGCCTGGCGTTGCGCCTCGACGGCATCGCCGGCCGCCACCGCCACCATGCCCTGGGTGAGCGCCTTGTAGGCCTTGCGCCGCCGGCGGTCGCGCCGTGCCTGACCGACCCGCCCGGGCGAGCGCAGGACGAACCGTGTGAACTGCCACACCAGCGCCGCGATGACGGCGACGGCGACCAGGGCCGCCAGCACCAGCCACATCGGCAGGTCCACGCGATAGCCGAGCCAGACCATCGAGACGTCGCCCGGCCGCTGCGCAATCAAGTAGGCGACGAAACTGACGATCCCGATCCATGCGAACAGGAGGAGCAGGAGGAAGACGAAGGCGATGCGACGCATGGCGCTCAGGTCATCCGCCGGCGCCGCCCGTACCCGCTGCGCTCGCGCCCAGCCGCGTCACGGCCGCCGCCTGCAGGGCCGTCACGACCTGCTCGACGGCCAGCCGCGCCTGCGCATCGCCGAGCCAGGCCGCTGCCGCCGTCGCCGGCGGACCGCTCAGCCCTTCCAGTTCCTTGGCGGCGGCGGCCAGATCATTCTGCGACAGCCGCACTTCGGCGCGCGCCACGCGCGCACCCGCATCGTCGCCGGCGACGTCGCCGACCGGACGCACGCTGATCTGGGACGCCAGCCAATCGCCGGCGGAAGACAGCCAGCCCAGCGGGCGTTCGTACCAGCTCCGGGATTCCGGATTTTCGACGGTGGCCGGCGCCGTCTGCTTCGCCGCATCGACGATCGCGCGTGCCGTCGCGGGGAAGCGGGACTGGAGTTCGACCAGTGTCGGGACGCCGACGGCGGCGCGCTCCGCGAGTGGCGCCGTCAACGTCTTCACCTGCGCGGCCAGCGCCGGATCCTTGGCGGCCAGCTCGGTGAGCGCCGTCAGTTCGGCCGCAAAAGGACGCGCCGTCGACAAGGCGCCGCCGAGATTGCCGACGGCCAGGGCGAAGGCGACCCCACCGGCATCCTGGCCGCGCGCCGTCAGCGCCTGATCGATGGCGGCAAGCTGCGCCTTCAGCGCGGCGATGTCGCCGCGCAGCACCGCATTCTCCTGGCTCAGCTTGTCGATCGCCGCCGTGTCGGCCGCCGTGCCGTTCGGCGGCTGGGGCCGGAGCGCAGCCAGTTGCGTTTCGAGCGTCGCAAGTCTGTCGCTCAAGGCCGCGACATCGGCCGCGGGCGCGGCGCCGTCCGCCGCCGGCTGGGTCTGAAGTGCTGCCAGCTTCGCCTCGAGCGCCGCGATCTTCTCGCTCAGTGCCGCCACATCGGCCCCGGGAGTCGTCTGCACCGGCTGCCGCCCGGCGGCGTGCAACGTCGCGACTTCCTGTTCGAGTACATCCAATCGCTTCGTCAGCGGTGTCAGATCGGGTGCCGAACCGCCCGACACGCCCTGCGCCGCCGTCTCCAGTGCGAGTACCCGATCGCTGGCATCCCGGACCTTGCCGATCAGCGTTCCGACATCGTCCCGCATGATGGAAACGCCGCTCGCCGTGGCCTCGTGGGCCTTCTCCAGATCGCTCAGACGCTGCACCAGCACCGGATCCGGTCCTTGCCACCAGTTCCACAGGGTGTTGGTGGCGAGCGCGACGACGACGGCCGTGGCCGCCGCGGTCACGACGATGGCGCCAAGGCGCGAGCGCCGCCGCGACAGCGGCTCGATCACCGGCGCCGCTGCATCGGCTGATCCGGCTGGCGCCGCTGCTCGACCGCTTTCTTTCTCCGCGTTCTCCGCCCGCGCCGCCAGCTCGCGGTCGACCAGGTCGAGCAGCGCTGGCAACTCCGGCCGCGCCGCCGCCTGGACCTCGCGCCACGGCAATTCGCCGGCCGCCGCCGCCACGGCCGGGCTCAGGCAGAGCGCGGCCGCCTTGCCGCAGCCGGTGACCACGCCGCCGCCGGCCGCCCGCGCCAAGGCGACGAAGGTCGCAGCCGTGCGCGGCGAGAAGAACAGCACCAGGTCGAACCAGCCATTGCCGAGGTTCGTCACGGTCGCCGCCGACAACTGGTCGGCCGGCCGCGCCTCGTACAGCATCTCCCGGCGCAGCATGAATCCCGCCTGTTCCAGCAACCCCGCGAGATCGCCGGCCACGGCACTGCCGGCCGCATGGAACAGCGCGCCCGCGTTCGGATCGAGGCGTTCGGCCACCAGCTTGGCCAACGCATTCACATCGCCGGCCGCGCTTTCGACCCGCGCGAATCCGACACTGTGCGCGGCGGCGGCGGTGGCGTTGCCGACTGCAAACACCGGCAGCTCGCGCCAGCCGGCGAGATCGCGGCCGCCCGCCAATTCGGCGAAACTGCGCACGCCGTTGGCGCTGGTGAACAGCAGCGCCTGCACGCCTGCAAGATCGATCGGCGCCTCCGGCAGCGGCCGGATTGCCAGCAGCGGCTCCAGCGTGACGTCGATGCCGCGTTCGGCGAGCGCCGCCGCCAGCGGCGCTGCATCTTCCTCGGGACGGGTGACGAGGGCGCGCAGCGTCATGCCGTCGCCACCCGGAAGAATGCCGGCTCGGCCGCGGCCTTCAAACGCTGGCCGGCCGCGCGCCCGAGCGCGACAGAATCGGCGGCCTCGCCCACGCGCTCGTCGCGACGCACGGCCGTGCCGTCGGGCAGGGCGATCAAGGAGCGCAGATTGAGGCTGCGGCCATCGGCCGAAAGCTCGGCATAGGCGGCGATCGGCGTGTGGCAGGAGCCGTCGAGCTCGGCCAGGCAGG